>Ga0209501_10000115_pt1 | contig 102301 bp, 106 predicted proteins | sample ArcticOcean_MG_C_4_FD_187434 | JGI IMG/M metagenome (GOLD analysis project Ga0209501, IMG submission 187434) | Marine microbial communities from western Arctic Ocean - ArcticOcean_MG_CB4_134 (SPAdes) (version 2) | ecosystem: Environmental > Aquatic > Marine > Oceanic | place: Arctic Ocean... | reverse complement strand
GCCACCCGACAACTGGTCATGGAGTTCGGGCAAGCCCGGCTGGTAAGGGGTACGGAACCGGAGTTAAAGCAAGAAGCGCCGAGTCTTTCGACCCGGCGCTTCTTTTGTTTCGCTTTTTGCTTTACTGCTTCTAATACGCGAACTGATCCGCCGGGGGACATCGTCTCTACCAGCGAATCGTTAACGCCGTCGAGAACTTGCCTCGTCGCCTGAACGAGTTGTTCTGTTAGTAATTGCGTTTTTCTGCCGACGACCACAAATACGTTTGGAATTTTCGTGATTTCCGATCGAATCCAGGGCGCCAATAGCGGCGGGCAAATTAGCACCAGTTTTACGACTGGATTATTCATTAGAGCATCGGTGAATAGGGGGATATTGAAATCGGTCCGAGTGTCACTGTTTGCCCAGGACACCACGACGACATCTGCCTCAGGGCTGAAGGAAGTCTGCGAAAAATTGTCATTCGACCATGTTGAGGCGACTAACTTTGCCCCGCGAGCCGACAATGCCTGACAGGCTCCGGATTGTTCAATTTCATCCGGCGTTACGACTTGAATGACAGGAGTGTGCCCGTCGACTATTAGATAGTCGGAAGCGGCCGCTGCGCTGTTTGAGGTTGCTGAATTCGCGAAAAGCTCATGCATGACTGGTTCTCAATGGATCGCACTTGTACGACCCAAATAACTTCCTAGACTGACAATAGAACCGAATTAGCCCCTGAGCCAAAATATACTGAGCGATCGTTTCAATGTCTGTGTGTGTTTACGCCAGATTCAAGTTGTAGAAACGATTAGCGTTGCCGCCGAATACGGCTGACTTATCGGCCGGTGATAATGATTTGAGTATTGCTCTGGTGGTATCAGCAACGGTTTCGTATTCGCCGGCCAGAGTGCATACCGGCCAGTCGGTTCCGAACATCAGCCTGTCGGGGCCGAACATGCCGAGCACGTGGTGTACGTATGGGCGTAGATCGTCGATGGTCCAGTTTTGTTGGTCGGCCTCGGTGATCATTCCCGAGATTTTGCAGTGAATGCCATTTATGCTTGCGACTTTGCGTAGATCGCTTAGCCATGGTTCCACTATGTGATCGGCGATCAGGGGTTTGGCGATGTGGTCGACCACCGCTTTCAGATCGGGCACTTGATCCATTACCTGCGGAATGAATGGCAGGTTGGGCGGCTTTGCTAGAAAGTCGAAGGTAAGGCCACGGCGCACGAGTTCCTTTAGGCCGTTAATGGCACCGGAGTTAACGATCCATCCGGGGTCGTTTTCGCCTTCCCAGATATGGCGTACGCCCTTGAAGTACTTGCTCCGTTGCAGTTCATCGAGAGTGTAGGGGACTTCTGGATCGGTTAGATCGACCCAGCCAACTATCCCGGCGATGAACTCGTGTTGCTCTGCGAGTTCCAGCAGCCAGCGCGCTTCATCGGGTGAGGAGACTGCCTGAACGATAACTGTGTAGTCGACACCGGCTTGTTTGACGAGTGGTGCCAGTTGTTCGGGGCCGTAATCGGTTGCTAGCGGGCTGCCTTCGGGCATCCACGAATAGTCGAATCGATCTATTTCCCAAAAATGGTGATGGCTGTCTACGACTGGAATCTGGGTCAATCCTGGTACCTCTGATAGTTGCGGGAATCGACATGCAACCCCCGCAACGTGCTGTTACTAAACCTTGAGTATTCCGATTTCGGGCCTGCCGACGGTTGCGGTGTTGTGCTTGCCCGCAAAGTTGGCATCGGCGTACCACAGCTCGCCATCTTTAATAGATAGACCGTGCACGAATGCATCGCCGGGATCGAGAGTGACTCGTTCTTTTTCTGCACCGGTTTCAATGTCGTACTTCACAACCACGTTGTCGGTTGTGTGGGCGCACCACAGGCCGTCGGCAACTCTTGCGAGGCCATGAAGCCGGGGTAGTTCTACTTCGAATTTGTGAACGATTTTGTAATTGTCGGAAGGATCGGCCAAATGTATGGCGAGCGGGTTGAAGGCAGTGATCCAGATTTTCCCATCGTCCCATTCGATTCCGTGAATGCCCCCACCATCGGGAGTTCGGAAACGATCGATGGGTTCGCCGGTTTTCAGATCGAGTTTGTAGATATATCCCAGCCCTGTATCGGTTGATCGTGCTGGGCGTGAAGTTGAGTTTCCGTTCGAAGCGGTCCACAGAAATCCGCCACCAACAGTGATCCCCGAGCCGTTGGCTGTTGGGGTGTTGATTGTTCGAAGAAGTTTGCCGGTTTCGTCGACTACGTAGACGTTGTCGGACTTCTGATCCATTACGAACAAGCCCTCGTCGGTCCATTGCAGGCCATTGGGCATGTCGCAGGGTGATTCGATCTGTTTTGTGGCTATCATGGCGATTCTTTAGGCTTCCTGTGACGACTTTAAATTTCGTTCACCGCGGTTATCAGCGTGAGCTTTCGTTGTATTACGGTTCTGCAACGCAATAATGTTTGGTGTCTCGCCGAGAGTCAAGTGAGATATCGGGAGAGTGAGTCCGAGTTGGTCTTGGCGTTAGTACCAGCAAAGGTTTAATAGTTTGCTCGTTGGGCAATCGATATTAAGAGGTAGAATGAAATAGTGAAGTCGATTAGGGCGACAGTAAATATCTGATTTATATAAATTCTCCCCGTCTCCGCCCACCACGACTCACCTGTGATAAATAGCCGCCGGATAAGCGAGCCCTAAGAGGTTACGCGTTCGGCGAGACTTATTAGGTGGTGGCTTAAATGCCTTCGAAGTCTTCTAAAACGTCGGCCTTCCGCGACACCGATCGCGTGATGGTATTCATCGACGGAAGCAACCTGTACCACGTGCTCACGCAGAGCTGTGGCAGGCACGATCTGCAGTTCGACAAGTTTGCCATGAAACTGGCCAACGGTCGCAAGCTGCAGAGAATTTACTACTACAACATCAAGCAGGAAACTGACACGAACCCGAACATGGGTGTCGAGCAGCAGAAGTTCTTGGATTCGATGTACGACACCCCTTACGTTGAGGTTCGATTGGGAATCTGGAAGCAACGTGGCGACATTATGGTCGAAAAGGGTGTCGACGTAATGCTGGCGACCGATTTGGTTACCAATGCTTACAACGATCATTACGACACGGCGATTGTTGTCAGTGGTGACGCTGACTTCTACCCGGCTTTACAGGCCGTGAAGGACGTTGGTAAGCACATTGAAGTTGCTGCGTTCGACATGAACCTTTCGGGCGAGTCGGCTAAAGTTGCCGACTTTGTTCAGAAGTTCAACAAGACGTGGTTCACTGGATTGTGGATGACCCGAGCACAGGCTCGAACCCGTTCAGCAGCTTCGTCTCGACCCGAGGTTACCGACGAGGCCGCTTCACCAAACGGTGAGGACAAGCAAGCGACCAAGGCAGCTACGGCACGACGATCGAGCAGCCGAAGAAGCTCTGCAGCATCGTCTACATCTGCTGCGGGAACAAAGACCCGACGCGCTCCTTCTACTCGAACTCGCAAGCCTGCGGCTCGAAAGACGGCAGCACCAGAGTCGGCTCCAGAGTCGACAAATGAAGATGTGCCGAACGAGTCGGTGGCTGCCGGCAGGGTTCGACGAACACCTACTCGACGTCGCGTAGGTACAGGCGCCGCTGCTAACGGTACGACCAATGGCCGTTCGGCTCCGAAGCCACCTGTACTGAGGAAATCTGCTCCAGCTACAACAGCTGCATCATCTTCTTCAGCTCCAGAACCGGCAAAGACCGAATCTGCAGGATCGTCTAGTTCGTCTGGATCAACCGGTTCGTCTGATTCGAAAGAGCCAGTTGGTAGCCCAACTCGCCGCCGTAACTGGCGGGGACGTCTTGGTCTGAGAAACGAAGAAGGCGAATAAGCGTAATAGCTTGTAACTTAATAGTTACTTAGAAAGATGGCGTCGAGTTTCGGCGTCATCTTTTTTTTGGTTAATTTCGAGCCATTTATTGAATGCTCTACGTTGACCGCTGGTAGCGTGAATGCTAATTTCCGGAACATACGATAATCACCAACGTTCTTCGAGGGTCAATGAATGCCATCACTTCAGAGTTTGCTGGATCAGGTCGAATCGGCAACAAATGAAATAGTTGAACTTGAACAGACCTTGGTTCGAATACCGTCGGTGAACACCGGGTTCATGCCAACTGGCGGTGAGACTGCCGTGGCGGAATTCATTAGGGACTGGCTCGAAGTGGATGGCCTTTCTTCGGAGATTCTTGCCCGTGATCCAGATCGTGGAAACATTATTTCGGTGTATCCGGGCGACGATAATGACACCCGATTAATGCTGATGTCGCACACCGACGTTGTTCCGGTTGAAGATGCGACCAAGTGGAACTGGGATCCGTTCGGTGCCGAGATTTCTGAGGGCCGTGTTTACGGTCGTGGGGCTTCCGATTGCAAGGCGTTGCTTACGTGTCAGATGATGGCAATGGCGATCATGAAGCGGGCTGGTGTACGACTCGACCACGGCCTGCGTTTGGTGAGTGGGGCGGACGAAGAACACGGTGGTCGCTGGGGATTCGGATGGCTTGCGGATAATCACCCAGAGTCGCTGAAATCGGAGTTCGCTGTGAACGAAGGCGGCGGGACTCCGGTTGAGATGGGTAACACGCTTACTTACTTGCTTGGCACGGGTGAGAAGGGGCGGATGGAGCTTCACATTACCCTGCGTGGTGAGAGCGCACATGCTTCGGTGCCGTGGACCGGTGTGAACGCCAGTTACCGATTGGCGAGGGCACTTGGCGCTATTGAGGGTTACCGGCCAGAGCTCGATACGTCGATCGAGATTTTCAAGCATGTCGGATCGTTCGGGATCGAAGAAAAACCTTCCCCGATGAATATCGACCGAATCGTGGCAGAACTGAACGTGACATCACCCAGGCTTGGATCGATGTTGAAGGCGCTTTCGCGGATGACTCTGACACCAACGATGATGTCGGGTGGCATCAAGTCGAACAGTGTTCCTGAAGAGATCAAGCTCACGTGCGACATTCGTACTTTGCCGTTTCAGGATGAGGCGTATGTGCGACGTCAGTTAGATCAGGCGTTTGAGGGAATCGATGGGCTGGAATACGAGATCGACTATATGTCGGTGCCCAACTCTTCGGAGTTTGAAACAGAACTGACCGATTCGATTCGCAATGCGCAGGCGGCGGCGATTGGTCGAGACGATATCCAGTGGATACCGGCGATCAGTAACGGTTTCACCGATTCGAGGTTCACACGGAATCTTGGGATCATCACTTATGGTTTCACCGGGGCACACCCGGATGACGACCCGATGCTTTCTCGGGCACATGGCACCGATGAGTCGGTTGGTATTGCCTCACTGATTAGCGGGACTCGGAGCATGTTGGCGATTGCGTACGATTTGTGTGGTGCTAGATGACTGAACGAATGCCGGTTACCCCTGACGATCTACGAGATTCCGCGGTGCTTTGTGCGGAATCGCTGCGCAGACTGGATCTTGAATTCTGGGACAAGCTGGCTTACGGTCTCGAGTGGACTCGTTCGAAGACCGCAGCGCACATAGCCGACTCTCTGGATTTTTACTCGGGTGATCTGGCGTTGGCGGTGCAGGAGCATCTAGATTCAGCCGGTCTCGACTATCAAGAAGGAACTATTGCTGGTGCCGCGGGTCAGATCGAATTCAGTGCTGCAGCATTGGCAAGGGTTGCCGAGGCGACTCCGACTGGCACGCGCGCTTTTCATCCAACGGGCATGGCCGATGTAGAGGCATTTCTGGCAATGGGGTGCGTTGAGATTCTGCTTCATGGGCATAACGCCGTTGTGGGAACTGAGGCTGAGTTCGATCCCGATAACGATCTATGTCAGCGCATATTAGGTAGGTTGTTTCTATGGGCGCCGTTGGATACGGACGGGTGGCGAACACTGCTCTGGGCGACAGGTCGGGGTGAGCTTGAGGGCCAGGATTTCTTAGGCGAATCCTGGGTGTGGCACAACGATCTATTGAACGAATGGGAAGGTACCATTCCTAGGCTTTAGAGCGCGGACTGAAACTCACAACTCTCACCTCTCACCTCGATCTCATTCAGCCGCTTAAGGCGAAACTCTTTAATGCCCACAAATTCAAGACCCAACGTTCTATTCATCATGGCCGATCAGATGAAGGCTTCCATCCTGCGGATGTATTCATCGGAAATCGGAATTGAATCCCCATCATTAGAACGTCTGGCCTCCGAAGGCGTGCGGTTTGAGCACGCAATAACTCCGCACCCGCTTTGCGTTCCGGCGCGTACATCGATGATGACGGCTCGCTACGCGCATTCGACCGGTTGCAGGCGAAATGAAACTTTGATGCCTGAGAACGAGCAGCATGTGTTTCGAATTTGGAAGGACAACGGTTTTACGACCGGATTGATCGGTAAAAACCACTGCTATGTAGCACCTTCGGATTTGGAATTGCTTGATGTTCGGTGCGAGATATCGCACGGTGGATTGCCTCTTCAGGGGATATTCAAGGACTACAAAGGCGAGATTCCCGGTACTACTGGCATGGAATGGGTTGTGCCTGAGACTGCCATTAATACGGGGCACGAAGACCGAGTTACGCTTCGGGACAACGCTCAAAGTCCTCGGATTGCGTACAAGGTTTCCGATAACCCTGAAGAGAACTTTGGCACTTCGATAATCGCTACCCAGACTGAGGAGTATTTAGAGCAGTACAGCCGGGGTTCGCTCGGTGTTGGATCTTCAGGTTCGGGGTCAGGATCTGAGCCAGATCCGTTCGCACTGTGGGTGTCGTTCCCCGATCCTCACGAGCCGTATGAGGTGCCTCGCCGGTACGCCGATATGTTCCGACCGGAAGATGTGGTTATGCCGCCGCAGCGCACCGATGAGTACACCGATGGCACGGCACCCGAACGCAACCGCGTATTGGCCAGAATGATGCGCCAGACGGAAGATACGGAAGAGCACCGGCGCGGGCTGGTTAGCGTTTATCAGGCGATGACCAGATTTGTTGACGATGGGATTGGCCGAATACTCGACAAACTGGATGAACTTGGATTGCGCGAGAACACGATAGTGGTGTTCACCGCGGATCACGGTGACTTTGGGGGCGAGCACGGCATGGCGGTGAAGGGCGGCGTTTTCTATGACGCCCTTGTTCAGGTGCCACTCATCGTTTCGTGGCCGGCCGGTGGTGTGCCGCAGGGCGCAGTGGACGGTTCGATGACAAGCACGATCGATATTGTTCCTACGCTGCTTGAGCTTCAGGGGTTGGCTTCGTTCGATGGAATCGGAGAGGGTTGGGCCCGAAGTAACGGCGATAGTAAGCAGGTCATTTTGAGTGAGGCAGAAACCCGTTACATGCAAGGTCGACCCCTTCCCACGGTTACGCCGGCTGAACCACGTTCTGCATCGTTTTCTGAGTATGGTGCAGGCGGTCCGCTCTTTACGATGGAACAACTTGATGGTTTCCCCGAACCTGTCGGCTATCACACCATCATCGACACGCTGTGGGCACGTGAAGCCGAGGGCCGACGCAAGATGGTTCGCACCCCTGAGTGGAAGTACGTGACCGATCCGATGGCGCAGGGCGCAACGTTGACTTCAGGAACTGATGGCGGGCCGGGCGATGTGGACGAGCTATACGATCTGACGAAGGATCCCTGGGAACTGACGAACGTCGCTCATCTGCCCGAAAACGCTTCGGTGATTTCGGAGATGCGATCGTTGTTGGCGGGGTGGATGATCGATACCGAGGATTCAGTTCCTATCGAGATTCCGGAATCGATCGGTCGGTCGGCATCTGGCTGATCGCAGCCCAGTGCTGACCGAAATCAGTTAGTCTTTTCGCATTCAGTTTTGGATTTATATTAAATTCGCGTGCGGCGCGTCTTCCGAGGTCTTTACCAATGAGTCGTTTTTCGAAAATTTTCAGAGTTCAACTGTTTCTGATTGCGGCATTGCTAATCGCGTTGGTGGCTGCTGCCTGTGGTACTGAAGATGAGTCGCTGGTGGCTTCTGGTGGCGAAGACGATGACACGCCGCAGCGTGTTCGCATTGTCGAATCGGCACAGATATTTACAGAAGATGATGTGAGGGCGATCGGCTGGAAGGGGCAGAAAGATTTCTTGCTCGAATATCCCGGAGCGACGACGTTCAAGTGGGGTTTCATGAATCAGACCGAGGTTGGTGTTCTGATTTATGCCTCGGCTGAAGATGCAAAGACTCTAGGAGTTGCAGCAGCAATCGAACAGACGTTCCGACGTGAGAGCGATGATCAGGCCCGTGACGGTGACTTAACCGACAGAATTTCTTGCCGGGATACTGCTGGTCAGTCGGCTGTGAAGGCGAACACTGGATTCGCAACGAAGTCGTTCTCAGCTTCTTATTTGGAGCCCGATTCGGATCGTTCAGATGATGTAGTGCCTGCTAGAGGTTGCACGAACCGGTACCCGACTTACAACGACTACACAGTGGTTGGAAACGTGGTGTTCATGTGTGAGGGCGACAAAGGCAATCTGCTTGAGCCTTCGACCAACTGCGAGAAGGCCGCCGGGTGGCTCACCGCTCCGTAGGGTTTGCCGGCAAGTGGATTTCGCAATTGCGTGCGACCCATTGCCCAAACGAACGAATGTAAAAGTAATCAGGTCGCCATTTTGGTGGCCTGATTACTTTTAAACAGTTGTAACAAACGCATCAGTCATTGGGCAGGTTTCCGGGTACCATTGATTCGTCGTTCTACCCCCTATTTCGCACGGTTGCACTAAAGGCTATTTTTGATGAATCGATTTCTACGAGTTTCCAGGATTCAGCTACTGCTGATTTCTGCATTATTGATAGCCGTTGTGGCAGTCGCTTGCGGTACGGCTGAAGACACATCGCTGGTGGCATCTGGTGGTGATGATGACACGCCGCAGCGAGTTCGCATGGTCGAGTCGACCCAGATATTTACCGAGGACGATATCAAGGCAATCGGTTGGAAAGGCCAGAGAGATTTCCAGCTCGAGTACCCAGGAGCCACCACGTTCAAGTGGGGTTACATGAATCAGACTGAGGTTGGTGTTCTGATTTACGCTTCGGCCGAAGACGCCAAGACGCTCGGAGTTGCAGCCGCAGAAGACCAGACCTTCCGCCGCGAGAGTGACAATCAGGCTCGTGATGGCGATTTAACTGACAGAATCTCTTGCCGACGTCCTGTCGGTTCTTCCGCTGTAAAGGCGAACACTGGTTTTACGTCGAAGTCGTTCTCAGCTTCTTATCTAGAGCCCAAGTCCGACCTTTCAGACGATGTATTGCCTGCTACATGCACGACTCGATTCCCGACTTACAACGACTACACGGTGGTTGGAAACGTGGTGTTCATGTGCGAGGGTGACGAAGGTAACTTGCTCGATCCTTCGACAAACTGCGAGAAGGTAGCGGACTGGTTGACCGGTGCGGGTTCGTAAGTAACTGAGTATTTGAATTCGCAGTTGTTCAAGCTGTGAAATTTCGAAATCGAACAAATCAGGTCACCAGTAAGGTGGCCTGATTCGTTTAACAGCCCTGTTCCAAAATTGGCGCTCTGTTTGATTTGTTTACGAGTAAGATCGTCGGGTTGTTTTACTTCCTCACTTCGTACGGTCGCACAGAAGGTCATCACCGATGAATCGAATACTTCTTATTTCTAGAGTTCAACTGCTGTTGATTTCAGCACTGTTGATCGCAGTAGTGGCGGTTGCATGTGGGACTGAAGATGAATCGCTGGTGGCATCTGGTGGTGAAGGCGGGGGCACTACGCAGCTGATTCGTATGGTCGAATCGGGCCAGATTTTCACGAAGGATGATGTGAAGGCGGTCGGCTGGAAGGCGCAGAAAGATTTAGTGCTCGATTACCCGGGGGCGACGACGTTCAAGTGGGGTTATATGAATTAGACTGAGGTTGGCATTCTGATTTACGCTTCGGCCGAAGATGCCAAGACGCTTGGAGTCGCAGCAGCGATCGTTCAAATGATGTGACGCCTGCCAGAAATTGCACGACCCGATACCCAACCTACAACGACTACACGGTGGTTGGAAACGTGGTGTTCATGTACGAGGGTGACGATGGCAACTTGCTCGATCCTTCGACAAACTGCGAGAAGATAGCGGGCTGGTTGACCGGTTCGTAGGTCTTCTTTTTGCTAGAAGCGGAAGTAGATAAATTCAGTTGAGACGTCGGCTCGAAGTAACAAGATTCCGATAAATGACGTGAGCGTGAGTGCGGTCAATGCGACTGTTCTGCTCACGTCGTTTCGCGTCCAGAGTTGTTCGATTCGTGGTTGGTCAATTACGGCATGCAGCCATAGGGGAATCGAGTAGAGCAGGGTAGTTGCAGCGAGGGCTGCGGCTAACTGAAGGTCGTTTGATTTGGCAAATATGTTGTCGCCTATGAACGAAAGATCGCCTTCTCGAAATAGCAGCCAGCTGGCGCTGATTATGGTGAAGGTGAGTATTGTCGATACCGGTTTGATCGATCTGAGGTTAAGGGTGCTGACGGCACGCCAGATGAGAATGAGCGCGGCGTGGAGTAAGCCCCACAAAACAAAGTTCCATGCAGCGCCGTGCCAGAGTCCACCTAGCGCGAAGGTAATTATGAGGTTGATCGTTGTAGAGACTCGCCCCTGACGATTTCCGCCGAGTGGGATGTAGACGTAGTCCCGCAGCCATGTTGATAGCGTCAAGTGCCAGCGTCGCCAGAAGTCAGCGGGTGATGTTGCCAGCCATGGGTGGCGGAAGTTAATCGATAGCTCGATTCCGAATAATCGTGCGGTGCCACGTGCGATATCGGTGTAGCCCGAGAAATCGGCAAGTATCTGGATTCCGAACGCCAGCACGCCAACCCAGAGTGTGGCCGCGCCGGGTTGGTTTGCTGAAAATATGTTGTCGACGATCATCCCGACGTTGTCGGCGACAACGAGTTTCTTGAAGAGTCCCCATGCCAGTAGCGAAATGCCAGACGCCGTTCTTTCGGCACTGAACTTTCGCGCTCGCTCGAACTGTGGGAGTAGTGCTGAGGCACGTTCGATTGGACCCGCAACTAGCTGTGGGAAGAAGCTAATGAATAGCGCGGCGTCGATGAAGTTGGTGCGTGCGTGGGTGCGCTTCATGTAGACGTCGATCACGTAGCCGAGCGATTGGAACGTGTAGAACGAAATACCAACTGGGAGGATTATTTTGAGGGTTGAATCGAAGTCGGCGAGCCCGACGGCGTTGAGAGCCTCTGCCAGACTATCGACGAAGAATCCGGCGTACTTGAAAAATGCCAGGGCAGCCAGCGAGGTTCCGACTGCAATTAGCAGATAGCGTTTTGAGTTTTGCGGATCGCCTTCTTTGATGCGTCTGGCTGCAAAGTAGTTGACTACGGTGTAGCCGCCGAGCAGCAGTGCCATTCGGGGGTCGACGTAGGCGTAAAAAACGTAGCTGGCGCCGAGTAGAAGCAGGTTCTGTAGGCGGCGGGTTAGGAACCAGTAGACCGCAAAGACCAGCACTAATAGAACAGCGTATTCGAGTGATTGGAAGGTCATGGCTGATCTTCCTGAGCTTCGTTCCTCTCAGCATCGGCGAGTAGCCATTCGGCGAAGAATTCGGTGTAGTGATTTCGGAATCGGTTCTTCAGGTGGTAGCCGTCGTAGTACATCGCTGCGTCGATTGCACCGTCTTCGATGTGCCCTGTCATGTCGATATATCGCACGCTATTTTCTTCGAGATAGTTAGCGAGGTCTGTGGTGTACTTGGCGAGCGTTTCGGGTTCGTTTGGGCTGCCATCGTTGTTGGGTCTTGCGGCGACCCTGACGATCACTAGTTCGATGTTGAGAGTGTTTGCTTGCTGGATTATCGAAGGCAGAAATGAATCGCTTTTTCTCGAATCAAACGTCCCGTGGAATTTTGGCTGTTGGATCACTGCCGTTTGTTCGCGTTTGTCAGCGAACGAGAAAAGTTGCAGGGCACCGCTGGTTAGTTCGGCGTTTGAGAGGCCAGCGATTTGCGCACCGATTGAACTGATTGGACTGGTGCTTTGGTTACGAGCGGAATCGGCGATGGGGTAGAGCGTTAGGAATGCCGATCGGATTTTTCCGCCAATCGATTGTGGTTTTTGTTGAACGGTGCCGTATTCACTGTTGTTGGAGTGGGTGAGACTTCCGACGAGGCTACGGTCTTCGACTCCGGTGAAAGATATTGGACGGGTGATCAGGTCGTCGTGGAAAAAGATGAATACCGTGGCGGGCGAGTTTTGGGCGGCGGCCACTATGTTCGTTAGCTGCAGGTACCAGATTCCGGGAGCCGTGCCTTCGATCGCCAGCGATACGGTCGGCTTTCCGGTGAGTTCGGTGAATACGTCGGGGTCGATGCGGTTATCGAGCAGCGAATTCCCAAGAAACACGAGTTCTGGTGCGGCTGATTCGAATTGTTCGATCACGGCGTGATCGAATGGTTCGGGTATGTGTTGGGGGCGTGCGAGAGCTGGTACGCCAACGACGACGAGCAGCATGATGGCTAGAAGCAGCAGTGGTCGGCGCCGACTCGCGCTTGTTGTTACCGTGGGCATTTTGGATTCAGGGCTGGCTGGCTGCTTCATGAACCGAAAGTGTATTACGTGTTTGGTTTGCCCTTCAGGCAAATACGGCTCACGTGGGGATAGTTCGCTTGATTGGCGAACACATAATCACCGAATAAAAAGTGACAAGTCACAGAAACTGCTGTTGAGTTCAAGTTAACTTGAACTTGTAGGATTTTATCTAGGTTCAAGAAGTTTCAAAAAGACGATAGCAATTCATGACGCTGCTCCGACAGACCGATTACTCGTACGAGGACCTCGGCAAATTGATGACCCTGATGACCGGCGATGAGAAGCATTCGTTCAGTGCTACTTCAACGCTTGATGTCGTTTGGACGCTGTACGACTCGGTGATGAACGTTGATTCGTCACGACCAGACGATCCTGCTCGAGATCGCTTTTTGCTTTCCAAGGGGCATGGTCCGATGGCGTATTACGCGGTGTTGGCCGCGAAGGGTTTCCTTACTACCGACCAGCTAAAAAGTTGGGGCGGGTTTGATTCGATACTTGGTTACCACCCCGATGGCGAGTTGATTCCGGGCGTGGAGCTTGGGACTGGATCGCTTGGACACGGATTGGGCATTGGCGTCGGAATGATGATGGGGCTACGGCTTCGGAAGCAGGATAAACCGAGAGTTTTCTGCCTGATGGGGGATGCCGAACTGGACGAAGGCAGCAACCATGAGGCGATCGCGGTGGCGGCAAGATTCGGTCTCGAGCAGCTGACGGCGATTGTTATAGACAACACCTCGGCTTCATACGACTGGCCGGGCGGAATCGCCAGTCGGTTTGAAAACGAAGGCTGGTCGTCGGCAACTATCGATGGTCGGAATCGCGAAGATATTAAAACGGCGCTCACGCAGAGTCACCCCGGCGTGCCGCATGTGGTCGTTGCGAAAGTAGAGGCGAAGTAATGCCAGCAACAATGAGAGAGGCGTTCATCGAATCGACCGGGCGGATGCTTGAAAGCAACCCGGATTCCGTTGTGGTGCTTGCCGATATTGGTGTTTCGCAGTTCAGGGATGCAGGGCACTTTAAATACTCAGGCCTTGAAGATAAGTTCGCTGAACGTTTTATCAACGTTGGTATCCGTGAACAGCTGATGGTCGGCGTAGCGGCTGGTCTGGCTAAAGAAGGCTTTCGGCCGCTAGTTCACAGCTACACACCGTTTTTGCTGGAGAGGCCGTACGAGCAGATCAAGATCGACTTTGCGCATCTTGGGCTTGGGGGCATTTTCGTTAGCGTAGGTGCCTCGTTCGATACTGCGAGCAGCGGTCGGACGCACCAGGCGCCTGGCGATGTTGGGTTACTGAAATTGCTACCCGATTTCGACATTCACATTCCAGGTCACGCCGACGAAGCGGCGGTGCTGCTTGACCACGCTACGTCTGGTGAAGGGAGGGTTTACGTACGATTGTCGGAAGACACGAACGCGGTGGCACGTCCAGTTGAGCCGGGTAAGTTTCATGTTGAGCGGCGAGGATCGTTAGGCGCACCGGCAGTGATCGCCGTGGGGCCGATGCTTGATCGAGTGCTTGAGGCGACCGCCGATCTCGACGTGACTGTGTTGTACGCAACAACGGTTATGCTGTTCGATGGCTGGACTCTGCGGGATACTGGGGCAACGGAAGTTGTGCTTGTTGAGCCGTACCTGCTCGGCACATCTGCATCGGAAGTTTCGGGTGCTTTGCATGATCGTCCGCATCGGCTGTTGTCGCTGGGGGTTCGGAATATGGAGCTTCGAAAGTACGGCAAGCCGGAGGATCACATTCGTGCGCATGGACTCGATGCTGACAGCTTGCGAGACAGCATTTCTCGATTCCTTTCACTGAGATAGCTCGTTCAGCCTAAGCATTAGCGAATTTTGCGGGCGTGAAATGTACTACACTCGCGCCCGCAAAGTTTTTTTGCCGAGGCGTATTCGAAAGGCTGATCGATCTTGAAAGCGAATCCACTTAAGGCTGGTGTTGAACGAGGCGAACTTCAGATCGGTACGTGGGTCAATACCCTGCGGAATCCGGCGTTGCTGACGATGTTTCAGCAGGCGGGGCTCGACTTTATTCGGCTGGACATGGAGCATTCTTCTCCGTCGATCGAAACCGTAGCGAATTTTGCTGCGATGGGTCGAGCACTCGACTTTCCTGTGATGGTTCGACCGCCGAAGGCGAATCGTGAGTGGATCACCCGATTGCTGGACGTTGGCATCTACAACCTTCATTGTCCGCAGGTTGATACGCCTGAGCATGCCGCCGAAATTGTTGCCGCTTCTCGCTACACACCTCGCGGATCACGAGGGATGAGCGGGGCAACGCCGGGGAACGATTTCGACGTTTCTATGCCGGTGATGGATCGACTTAAGTTCACCAACGATCAGGTGTTTATCACCGTGATGTTTGAGTCGGCACAGGCGTTTGAGCACATCGATGAGATCGCTTCTATGGACGGCATTGACGCGCTGACCTTAGGACCTCAGGATTTGGCGCAGGATCTGGGCGTGTTCGGTGAGCCGGAGATGAACGAGGTGCTCGACGAAAAGCGGATGCAGATAGTCGAAGCGGCGAACAAGTACGGCAAGACGTGCGCAATGTTGGTCAATTCGGCCGAACAGGCGCGGCAGTGGCGCGACGCCGGGGTGCTATTGGTGAACTACTCGACCGAGGTGAACGTGCTGATGGACGGGTATAAGTCGGCACTGGCGGAGATTCGGTCGTAAAGAGGAGTTCAAGGTGTCTGACGTTAGATTAGGCCAGATCGGCCAGATTGCTCTGCAAGTAAGCGATATCGAGAAGTCGGTGGAGTTCTACGGCGGGAAGCTGGGGATGTCGAAGATTTTTGACGCACCTAATCTGGCATTTTTCGACAACGGTGGGGTTCGTTTGATGCTGAGTTCCGGTGAAGAGTCGCCGGTGGTGATTTCTGAGGACGAAGGGTCGAGTCCGCAATCTGTGATCTATTACAAGGTCGACGATATCGATGATGACGATCAATGCTTCTGAGCGGCCATTCGACGCTGACTCTGCTCGTGAAGCTGGCATTGATGTTCGAATGATGAAAACAACCGGTCATTTTGTGATGAACGAGGAGCCTGAGGCGTTTAATTCCCACCTGGAAGAAGCGCTTGGCCAAACATTTGATTAGGAGCAACATGAATACGCGACAACTTGGAAATAACGGACCCGAAGTTTCGGTGATTTGCCTCGGCGCGTGGCCGCTCGGCGGGGGCATGGGAGTCATTCCCGATGAACAGGCCATCGCCACGATTCACGCGTCGCTAGATGCCGGTGCAAACTTCATCGATACCGCTGAGGGTTATCGCACCAGCGAGGGTGTACTTGGCAAGGCGATTCGAGGTCGTCGCGACGATGTGATTTTGGCTACCAAGTTGAGCGGTGATCATTCGCTGGATCATATGACGTCGGCCATAGAAAACAGTCTTCGTTCGCTGGGTACCGACTATGTTGACCTGTACCAGCTGCATAGCCCTCGGCCAGATACGCCAATTGCGGAGACGATGTCGAATCTTGAAAAGCTGCGAGACGCCGGGAAAATCCGCTATATCGGCGTTTCGAACTTTTCGGGCGAGCAGCATAGAGAAGCGGCTCAGCACGGGTTCATCAGCAGTTCGCAGCCTCGCTACAACATGCTTTATCGCCAGCCTGAAGCTGACGTAATTCCGGCGTGTGTTGACCTGGGCATCGGGGTAATTCCACATTCTCCGCTGGCGAAGGGAATGCTTACTGGCAAGTACAGGCCGGGCCACGTATTTCCGAGTGACGATGAGCGGGATGGAAAACCGGAATTTGAGCCAGACGTATTTGTGCCTGCAATGAAGGTTGTGGAGAAGTTAATCGCCTGGGCTGGGGATCACGGACACGAGGGTGCGCAGCTGGCAATCGCCTGGTCATTGGCGAATCCTGTTGTTACAAGCTGCATTGTTGGGGCGAAAACTCCCGAGCAGGCGGTTTACAATGCCGCCGCCGGGGAGTGGGAGTTGTCGGCCGGCGACATGGCTGAGGTTGCCGAAATTCTTGGTGATTATTTGCTCACGGTTTAGTTGAATAGGTCTCTTCATATCTTGAAAATAGAGAACGGATAAACATGATCGAAATCAGCGTTGCAACATCGTGTCTAAATAGTCCGGAGTCGCCTCGGTACGCCGTTGAGTGGGCTATCGAGCACGGGTTTAATGGCGTCGAGTTCAACGCTCCCGAAATCTACCTGTCGAAGCAGACGTTGGTGGATTTGAAGTGGATGTTCGAAATGTCGCAACAACACGAACTGCGCTACACGCACCACTTCCCGCCTTCGGCTCTGCCGGGTTCGCATGTACCGGCCACAAGAGAGCGTGATCTGGAGGATTTCAGCCAGGAAATTTTCGTTGCTGGCGAACTTGGTGTTGAGGCGATGGTGCTTCATCCGGGTCGGTTGCATGTGCCTGGCGTGGAGCGTGAAGACGTTTCGGAAGAAGACCGCGCTGTTTCAATGTCGTACTTCATCGATTGGGTGAAAGATGCCGCTGTAGAAGCCGAGGCTGCGGGGGTGATGATCGGGCTTGAGAACATGCACTACAACCCCGGATGGGTTATTCGTTCGCATAAGGAACTGGCCGATGCTGTCGATGAGATCGATAGCCCTGCTGTGGGGATTACGTTCGATACCGGGCACGCGTGGGGATCTGGCGGAATAGACGCTGGGATCGAGATTTTTGGCGATCGAATTAAGCATGTTCAAACACACGATGCTCGGGGCCCTGAGGGCGCAGGTAACGTGCGGGATCAGCACATGGAGATTGGTACCGGGTTGATCAATTGGACGTCGGTTGGCGAGCTGGTCAAGTCACGTTTGAAGACCAAGCCGTTTATCGTGGCGATGGAGACTTCGGCTCGTTCGGACGATCGAGAGGATCAAGCGCTGCGCAGCCGAGATGTTTTGCGAGGGTTGTGGGGGTAGCGGGTGACGATTTGGACGTCCTCGTGCCTGGATCTCTAGAGGCCATGACACGAGGACGCTTGATGAGTTCGGGTATCTAGGCCGCTGAGTGTTCTTTCAGGTAGGTTGCGAACGCATCGACGGTCATGTTCCAGCCCATGAGCATTCCGCCCTGTTCGTTCATTTCCATTTGCTCGACGCTATCGTGAAGAATCAATATCGTTAGCTTGGTCTCTTCGCCCTGATCCTCGAAGATGGCAGTCACTGTGACCAGATTCGACGCATCGCCACCAGCCAATTCGGTCCACACGATCTTTTCGCCCGGCACGATCTCGATGTAGTTGTTTTCAACTGCATGCTCGCCGTTGCCGCCCGGCATTTCCATGAACCTCCAACGGAGAAATCGCGTTCGACCGTTCTGGTTGTGACCATTGAAGGTCCCCACCATTCGTCGATGTGTGCGTCGTCGGTCCAGGTTGCGTAAACAAGTTCACGTGGGGCATCGAATACTCGTTCGATGACGAGAGTACGTTCAGGATGCGGGATTGTTGTCATGAGGGGATGTCCTGCTGATTCGGGTCGGGGTTGAACGGTTCGTGCTGTTGTATATCGGTCAGATAGGCATCGAGACGATCGAGTCGTTCTTCCCAATGCTGTCGGTAGTTTTCAAGCCAATCATCGGCATCTTTCATTGGGCCGGCGTTGAGCTTTCGAGGTCGCCACTGGGCGTTCTTGCCTCGTGCCACCAATCCCGCGTTTTCGAGAACTTTTAGGTGTTTTGAAACGGCGGGCATGGTCATGTCGAACGGTTCGGCCAGTTCGGATACGGAAGCCTCGCCCGATGCCAGCCGCGCAAGGATCGCCCGGCGTGTCGGATCTGCTAGAGCTGCGAAGGTTTTCGAAAGCGTGTCTATTGGCATGTATATAACCGTACGGTTATATACATGCCAATAAGTAAAGTACAGGCGCTAAAAACACTAATCGGTCGACATTAGTACTTCACCCGCCATTGTTTCGACGCGATCGAGTCGGACGATCACTGCAACGCCTTTGCGTTCGGCGTCGCGGTCGAGTTCAGCTTGAACGGTTTTGGCCATCACTTCTTCGCGTGCGTCGTCGTTGCGATGAACCTCTGCCTGGCCAAAGAACTTCCACGCCTGCTTGTTTGCGGGGTTCCTGTAGAGGACTACGACGTGCGGGTTTGTTTCGATATTTTCTGAGCCTTGTCGAAACGTGCGCTCCCAGTAGGCGAGAGAATCGTCGCCGTAGTTCATCACGCTACCTCGATAGCCGATTCCCGGCTTACCGTCGGCCGAAGCGGTGGCCACGATGCACGGTACTTTGTCTGCGAGCGCGCTGTTGACGGCGGATTTCATTTCGTCGGTTAGTTGAATCACTAATAAAGTCCTACAGTTTTTGAGAGATCGGAATTCGCGGGCAGGATATCAGCGCTGACGTAATGTGGGTTTCGCGTACGGTTGACCGGTGCTAGGATTCCGGCGAATCGCAAAATCGTCACCACTGGAGTTTTCACCACATGCCGCAGACACACGAGATCGTCGCAACGACCTATTATCGAACTTTTTCAAAGTCGTATCCGGTGCTGGCGACCGTAGCGCCGGGCGATACGGTGATTACTAAGACGCTTGATTCGGGTGGGCAGGATCTTCACGGTGAGCATTTGCACGAGACTGGTAATCCGTTGACGGGTCCGTTTTACGTAGAAGGCGCAGAGCCGGGCGATTCGATTTCAGTTGAATTGAAGAAGGTTCGGTTGAATCGTGACTGGGGCTACACGTCCGTTCGGTTGGGCTTGGTGGCGCTAACGCCGGAGCATGTGGCGGAGGTGTTCTCGGACGACTACAAGATGGATCTTGTGCGGAAGGATCGATCTGATTTGCTGCCGTGGGACATTGATCTTGATCGAAACGTTGTGAGTGCTCGGTACCCGGAAAGTCCGGGTCAGGTTCGAGAGTTCGCTGCGCAACCGATGCTTGGGTGTATTGGGGTTGCGCCTGAAGGTGACTTCACGCCGACGTCGGGTCCTTCCGGTTCTTATGGCGGAAATATCGACTACAACATGATTCGTGAAGGGTCAGTCGTGCATCTTCCTGTGTCGCAATCCGGGGCGTATTTGTACGTTGGCGATGGCCATGCGTTGCAGGGCGATGGCGAGCCGCTGGGTAACGGGATTGAGACTTCGATGGACGTTGAGTTCGTGGTTACGTTGCACAAGGGGCGAGCGTTGACCATGCCTCGTGTTGAGACCGATGACTACATCATCAGTCTTGGTAGCCAGCCCGAGTTCGCCAGCTCCCTGAACCGAGGACTTCAGCTGGCGACTACCGACATGGTGAAGTGGCTAGCAGCCGACTATGGATTCGAGGATTGGGCGGCGCATACGTTGGTTGGCATGGTTGGGCAGTTTGACGTGGTGACGGTGGCGGGTTCGATGGCATTGCGGATTCCGAAGGAGCATTTGGGGTAGGGGCTAGATTGGCCGAGAATATTCGTTTGGCTATGGTGACTATGGAATTCAATCGGTATCTGATGGGCGCGAGTTCTCGAACGTTTTTGGCTGGGTTGGATTTGGCGACTATGGTGTTCGACAAGCGGACCACAGCGATGGATCTTGAGCAAATGCACACGTTTACATTTCGATCAGACGAGGTTGAGCATCTGCTGAACGGCACTGCGCCAGTTCCCGTTCCCAACTACTGGGATTACCGTGGGAACAACCTTGTTGAGAAGGTTGAGGGTAGATCGAAATATGGCGGCGAGGGGATTATTGTTGAGTTCACTGCTGGGGAGTTAGAAGCACCGGGAATCGAGTACGAGTTTTTCGACGCCTCTCCGCTAATGTTTGGTTTTACGCCGGGGGTGGCGCGGGTTTCCAACGTGTATCGCCTGACACGGACGAATCCGCTCACTATTGCGCAGGTAAGTATTGAGGATCTTGCGCTGTAACAAACAGCGTTGCTGCTGCCGGTTGCTCTGGGGTGGTTGGCCGGGTTAGGTTAGCCCCGGGGAAACGTCGTTTAGAACGAATAAGAATGGATAGGAAAATGAAGCTTGGACACGTAGATCACATCACGCTGAACGTTACCGATATTGTGGCGGCGACGGAGGCCTTCAAGCAGTTGGGCCTGACGGTGGAGGGATCGCTGGATGACGGCGATATCGTGATGCTGACGGACAACGATCCGGAACGTCCGTTGCAGATTCAGCTCGACACGATTCACGAAGGCATGGAGCCGGGCCTGAATCACATAGCGTTCTTCACCGAGACGGTCGAAGATGATGCGAAAGAGATTGAGGATATCGATGGCTTCGAGGGTCGCCACGAGGCGTTTTACCAGTCCCGATCGGGTCGAACGATCTTCTCGTTCGACGGGCCCGACGGGGTAGGTCTTCAGCTGGCTCGCAAGGATAAGCGGGGCGAGTACGAGGACTTCCCGCTTTAGTCGTCGGAGGCGGAGCAGCACACACTCAGCTTATTTGGGTCAACGACGTGGTTGGGATGACTGAAATTAACCTGTCATATATCGAACTCGTGAATGGTCCAAAAATCGCTTACGCGTTGAATGGTCCGGACGACGGGCCGTGCATTTTGTTGAGTCACGGGTGGACAGGTGGGATTCATGAATTTTACTCAGTCATTCCCGACCTCAATACCGCTGGGTGGCAAACACTCGCGATTCGGATGCCTAGAGACGAGACTTCGGAGAGTTTTTCAGAGCTGAGCTCATATTCGATGATTGCTCTGGCCGACATGTATTACGACATAGCCGAGCGTCTCGGAGTTGTGCCGGTTGTGGTGCTCGGATTCTCGATGGGAGGAGCGATCGCTGACGAGTTTGTGCTTCGACATCCCGACGATGCTCGCGCGTTGATTGTTCTGGGGAGTGCTGGTTTTGATTGGGTCGACGAGAAGGCTCAGACCGACATCGATGAGGCTGAACCAATCGTTTTTGATGAGGGCATGGAAGCGCACTACGATATTTGGAAACAGCGGACGGATTCCGAGGCCAACCGAAGTTTTGACGAAGCGGAACTGGCCAAGCGCCGGGCCTGGTGGGCTCGCACTTCACCCAATGCTTATGTTGGTGGCCTATACGGTTTACGAGACAAGCAGGACACACTGCAGAAGCTCGTTGCGCTAGCGAAACCGACATTGATAGTTCATGGTCACGGGGAAGAGGATTCGATTATCGAAGCGTCGATGAGAGCTTCCGAGCAGATTCCATCCAGCGTTCTTCGAGTTATCCCTAACTCAGCTCACTTTGCCCAAAATCTGCTCCGGGCTGTGTTTCCTTCTTGGCATTTCTTCCCCCTTCATCAACCAGAGTTTCTAACATTTACTCTGGTCTACTTATTGGGGGGCAGGTCAGGAGGGGTCAGGCATTACATTCACAATTACCGAAATTTGGCTCACCATTGGCCGAGGACCAGAAAAGCCGCCCATAAGAGGTTGACTGAATGTAGGCACCAATTTTTGGAAGGAATGCGATTAATCTAGGAATTCCGTGTAGCGATGCGACAAATTGATTTGTCAGGAACTTTACCCGCCTCCTAACTCGATATGATTCGCTGATCTCCTCCGGCAATAGCCTATTTCCACCCACTGGTTGGACTGCGCTCGCCCCGGAGTTGGCGTGGAGAGAAATGGTGCAACTACCCGTTCCCAACCAAGATCCGGTAGACATCCTTCTCCGGTTTTAGCATTCGTTCGAAGCCGTCTTGGATTCCCTTCTCCAACGGTACTAGGGCGGAGATTAGGGGTTTTACGTTTACTGAGCCGTTGGCTATTAGGTTGACGGCTTTGTGGTAGCCGCCGGTGCTGGTGGCGGAGGAGCCCATGATGGTTTTTTCGCCCATGTGTGCTCTGCCGAAGTTGAGGGTGGCATCTTGATGCGAGAAGCCGACGATGACTACTCTGCCGCCTCTGCGAACCCAGTTAGCGGCGTCTAGGCCGGTTCCCGGCGCTCCGGCGGTCTCGATGATCACATCAGGGCCATAGCCGTTGGTGAGGGCGGGCAGGAGTTCCCCTGGGTCAACGTCGTCCGGGTTCAAGGTTTCTATCGCCCCAAGTTCTTTTGCCAATTTCAGAGATTGTTCGCGGGGGTCGATTGCTATGACGTTGAGTCCGGCGGCTTTGAGGACCTGGAGGGTGCAGAGTCCGACGACACCGCATCCGATTACGGCGGCAGTTTCGCCCACAGTGACTTTCGCGTTTTCGACGGCGTGAACGGCGACGCTGGTGGGTTCGGCGAGGGGGGCTTCTTCGTTGGTCATATTGTCGGGCAGGGGGATGCAGAGGGAGGCGGGCCAGACTCCGTACTCGGCTAGTCCGCCATCGTCGGAGAATCCGAAGTTGCGTCCGTTTTCGCAGAGTTGCGCTGTGCCTTTTCGGCAGAAGAAGCAGGTTCCGCAGGTGCGGACGTTTTCGACGGCTACTCGCGTGCCCACTTCGAGGGTGCTTTTGGGGAGCTTGGATCCGCGGCGTGGGTTGGGATTGTCATCTTCTAATGGCGGTCCGATTTCAACTACTACGCCTGCGGCTTCGTGTCCCTGGATGTGCGGTCTGCCGCCCCAGTTGAACATGCCGTGCTGCCACATTTCAATGTCGGTTTGGCAGATGGACGTATACGTGATTCTGAGTAGCACTTCGCCGGGTGCGGGTTTTGGCGTTGGGTAGTCGGTTACGTATCGGAGGTCTTGTTTGCCGTGAAGAACGATTGCTTGCATTTGGTGACTAGTCACTTTTTCTGTGTGGGGGCGTTGTTGGCTGGGATGAGGGATGAGGTTGTGTGGGGCGTTTTTGTGGTGCTTGGCCTAGGTGGACTATGAGGACGTGGCTATTTATGGCAGTAAATGGTTGATTTGCGGTGGTCTATTGTGAGGGTGATTTCGGGCTTTTGGGGCGGGTGTTCTGTGCTTCCGCTGTGTTGGGTGGGCGTTATAGCTCCAGGCGTTTGGCTCCGGGCGTCATCGGATGACTTGGTCGCGAGCTGCAGCGTTGGCGTTTAGCTCTGGGCGTCCGAGGCGGACTTGGTCGCTGGCGGGTATGCGACGCGGCCCTCTAACTCCCCTGGTCCGGGGGAGGGCCGTTATTGCTGCGCCTGTTGCCAGATGGTTCTCGTGCCTATGTGGGTGAATCCGGCTTTGCTGAACAGGTGCTCTGAATTTTCGCCCGGATTTGTGATCGCTGGCAGATCGGGGGCTGTTGTTAGTGCTCGGTGGACGAGGGCGTTTGCGTAGCCGTTTAGTTGGTGAGCTTCGTGGGTGAAGAGGGTGTAGATGCCTAACGATTCTTCGTTGGTGAACGTTTGTACGCCAGCGACGATTTCGTTCGATTGCCTGATGAAATAAAAAGCGTAACGAGGGTCCTGTAACAGTGGCGTGGAATAGACGACACCGGCATCAGGTTGTCCGAATCCGACGGCTGCTGCTCGATCGAACATTACGAGTTGACCGGGTGTTCACTGTTTCGATTGTCGGCGTTTGCACGTGGCCCGCTGCCGGTTGTACCGGTTCACGATATGACCACGGCGTGTCGAACATCACTTCGAACCCGAGAGGTGTTAGATCGAGGGTTGAATATGAATCGACCACGGATGTTCGTGTGTTGGGTGGACTGTTTGCCAGCATTTGGCGGATTTGGCATAGCTGGGCATCAGTGTGTTCGCTGTCGCCGATCGTGATGCCGTTCGGGTACGGGATATTTAGCGCGTGCTGGTTTACCGACAGCGCTGCGGTTTGGGTGCCGGGCGATCCAAGTGCGGTTGGTATGGCCTGGCAGTGGTCGACGAAATTGGCAATTGCTATTTGGATGGGTGTGCGCATTGTGGGAGTTTCGTGCGGGTTGAGGGATTATGCAAGGGTGAGGGACTGGTTTGTTTTGGGGGCGTGGGTGTTGGGTGCGATATTTACTTGGCACTAGGATGGTGCTGGTTGGGTCGCGGGGTGTGCAGATACTTCGTACTGCGGAGATCCCGATTCGAGATTGGGATGACAGGTGCCAGTGGTACTTTTCCTTGCCACTGGGGAGTTTGTGGGCTACAGATTCGAGACGCGTCGGATAGCTGCTGAACCTAGTTTTAGGACGTCTTCAGGTGGGGTGCGGAGTTCGCCTGATGGGATTTCGAATGGGGTTTCGTTTTGCAGGTCGTCGAGGGTTGCCCAGAGCCAGCGAGTGGTTTCCTGATGGTCGGTGGAAAGTTCGCCAGACGGTGCCGACGCATCGCCTAGAAGTCGAGTGAAGTAGATGTAGTCGATGTGCTGGTGCTCACCGTGTTTGGCGTCGGTGACATTTTCGATCATGATGCTGTGGGGCGCGTGGACCTGTTCGAGGTTGCCGATGATGAGTTCGTTTTGCGTCGGGACGATTTCTACGTCGAAACCGGTTTCTTCTTTGATCTCTCGTAGTGTCGTTTGGACAGGGTCTTCATTGGGGTCGACGTGTCCGCCTGGCGGCAGCCATTCTTGAACTTTTTTGTGCCAGTGAAGCAGTGTGGCGTTTTTGTTGACGACGAAGCCGGTGGCTGTGAAGTGTCGGATTTTGGGAGTTGGCACGGGATTTGATACTGGAAAGGCAGATTCGGGGCTTGAGCTGTCAGTGAATTCCACACTCAGCCAAATCTTTTTTGATCGGTGTAGAGGTTGGGGTAAGAGGCACGCTGATCCAATCAGTTGTATCAGGTTGATCGCTGATTGCCACGTCGTTCCTCCTCGCAATGACAGAAATCGTGGCACAAAAAGGCGAGCATTTGGTGGCAGACGCGAGTAGGACCACCGGACCAGCATGTCCGTTTTACGGGAGTTTGCTGATCGGGTGGCCCTACTCTAGAGGTGCCCTACTGGTAGGGCGCCCTACTTTAACGTAGGACACCTCGTTTGGTACTAGACATTAAAACTGACCACCTCCTTGTTTGAATCGAACTCTCGGGTAGTCGAGTTTTCCTACCCACAGCCGCCTGCCCGATGAAGGGTTTGGTCAAGACCGATTAGCGGATTATACGGAAATGCGGAAGAAAAGGTTTGAGGGCGGGTACTTAGGAGTGTGATTGGTTTTGGTTAGCGGGTGTTGCCCAATCGTGGATTGCGAGTGGCGGGGTCGGTTTCCCAGTGGGGAGGTTTTGGGTGGTAGCGCCGCGCGTTGTCGGATGACATGGGCAAGCGACGGTCTCGCGTCGACTGGCATTGTTGGCTGGTTAGTCGTTGGGCGCGGTTTCATCGCTGATTGCCACGTCGCTCGTTCCTCACTCCTCGCAATGACAGGGTGAAGCCTAGATTTTGCCCAGTACTTCTGGGTTTACTACTACGTTGGGGCGTTTGCCTTGGAGGACTCTGGCTGCTTCTTCGCCGGCGCGGCGTCGGATGGTTTGCCATCCGATTTCGCTTGATCCTGCAACGTGTGGGGTGCAGATTACGTTTTCCATCCTGAGGATTGGATTGTTATCTGACAGGGGTTCTTCTTCATAAACGTCGATTCCAGCACCGGCAATTTGCTTGTTTCGGAGCGCGTGAACGAGGGCTTTTTCATCGACGACGGGTCCGCGTGATGTGTTGATCAGGTAGGCGGTTGGCTTCATTGCTTCGAGTGCCGTGGAGTCGATGAAGTGGTGGGTGTCGTCGAGATGCGGGACGTGCAGTGACACGTAGTCGGAGCGTTCCAGAAGGGTTTGTTTGTCGACGAATTCGACGTCGTATTCGACTGCCAGGTGTTCGTCTACGTATGGGTCGTTTACTAGCACGTTCATTCCCAGTGCTTTGCACTTGCGGGCCATCGCACGGCCTATCCAGCCGAAGCCCACGATGCCTGCGGTTTCGCCGTAGATGCGGTTGAGAATCGAACGGGAATATACCTCGCCCCATCTGCCAGATGTAGTAGCTAGATCGAGTTTTTTTAGTTCACGGGCGCTCGCCATCATTAGAGATAGGGCGTGATTGGAAACTTCTTCTGAAGTGGAACCGGCGATGTTGGTGACGATAATGCCGGCTTCGGTGCAGGCATCGACATCAACGGTGTCGTAGCCGTGGCCGTATCGGATGATCAGCTTGCAGTTGGTTAGCTGGTCGACCATTGCAGCTGTGACGGGTGAGTGGTCGTTGAGGATCACGGTGGCGTCTTTCACTGCTTCGATGATTTCGCCTTCAGACGAGACGGCGATCGAGATGATCTCGCAGTCGATACCGGCGAGGGCTACTCGTTCGAGTTCGAGGGGGGATTCGGTGGCGTCGATGTGAACGACTAGTGGTGGGTTTTGGTTTGGCATGGGGTGTTCTTTTCGTTAGGGTCCGGGAGTCGTAGGACGACTTGGGGCCTCGCGGCAGTCTCCCCCTCTAACTCCCCCGGTCCGGGGGAGGACCGTTATCGCTTGGGGGGCGTTCATTACTTCTTTTTAGATTTACTTTTTGAGTTTAGTACCGGACCCATTCCGGCTCCGATTGCGACTCCGAGGGCGATCCAGAGGCCGATATTGTCAGTTGCGACACCGATGGCTACGCCGATGGCGATCCCGATACCCATTCCGACGCTGGTGTTGTTGGGTTTCTTTTTGTTTTGTTTGTCGTCTTGTGGCATGGCGGCAGTAGGTGGGTTTTAGTTGATCGTAGATACGGTTTTGATTTTTGCTGCGCTTGGGTCGGTTGGTGCCTTCGGTTTAGATCCTGAAAATGAATTCAGAATGACAGGTTCTATTTGGCGAGAGTTGTTTGAAATGTTGGTTGTGGGTCACAGATCCTGATTTTCATCAGGATGACAGTTTGATGTTGAACTGTTTGCATCTGGCTGACGATTTCTCGCTCTTTAGCTCCGGGCGTCATCGGATGACTTGGTCGCACGTCGCAGCGTTGCTCCGGGCGTCCGAGGCGGATTTGGTCGCTGGCATGCCTGCGGCGTGGTCCTCTAGCTCCTCCGGTCTGGGGGAGGATCGTTATGGCCCCGGGCGTTGTCTGCGATGTGGGCACCTTAGAACCAGTTGGCTTTGTCTACATTGTTTCGTAGGGGTTGGCCGTCTGAGAAATTTCGGAAGTTTTCTAGCACGATTTCGTATCGTCGTTCTTCCAAGTTTGCACCACCTACGGCCGCGGTGTGTGGAGTGAGGATCGTGTTTGGGGCGTCCCACAACGGGTGATCGGCTGGGAGTGGCTCGATTTCGTAAACATCGAGAGCGGCACCGCCAATAGCACCTGATTGCAGAGCAGCGTTGAGATCGTCGAGCTTCGTAGTCATGCCACGGCCGATGTTGATGAAAATCGCCGACTCTTTCATCAATGCGAATTTCGAGGAGTCGAAGAGTCCTTCTGTAGCAGGAGTGTGCGGAATGGTGAGCACCACGAAATCGGCCTTCGGTAGCTGGGCGTCAAGTTCGTCGGGGCCGAACATATCGTCGACCCACTCGGGCTTATCTTCGCGTCGTGCGTCGATGCCGAGAACGTGCATGCCTACTGCTTTGCAGATTCGTGCGGTTTCACTTCCGATTCCGCCAACACCAACGATGAGAACGGTAGATTCGGGCAGGAAAATATCGTGATTTGGCGCCCGCAGCACTTCGTACTTGTGTTCCCGTTGCTGATCTCGGTACACGTTGTAGTGCTTCGTGAAGCTGAGGATGTACGCCAGAATCTGTATCGAGATGTGGTCGTTGTAGATCTCTCGCATGTTGGTGACGGCTGTCGGGTGGGCAACCAGTTCGTCGAAGTAGAAACCGGCGTTGGGTGCTGCGGCCGGGGCTTGGAGCCAGCGCAGGTTTGGTGCTGCCGCTAGCAGTTTGGGAGTCAGGGTTCCGAACGCAGCATCGGCGTCGGCAAGTTCGAGCAGGGCGTCTTCTTCGGTGTTGGGCGTTGCGATGTCCCAGCCGGGTGTGCTATCGAGCAGTCGGGGAATCCACTTTGCAAAAAGATCGGATTGCGGCGGCAGGAATACAAACTTGTTTGCCATGATCGGTTACTGATTTCCTAGTTGTTTTCAGGTGGACTGCCCATCGAAATGAGATTTACACGTTGGATAGTGCGCGGGCTGCGTGGCGGATTCTAGCACCGTGAAGTCGAGCCTATTCGCTCGTGCGAACTGGAAAGGGGGCGGTGTATGCTGTGGGAGGAATTGAATCTATGAAAATTGGCGATTTTGAAATAAATATGCCGGACCCGCCGCTTCAAGACCCTCACTGCATTGTGATCTTGAAGCCGTGGATCAACGTTGGCAATGTTGGGAAGATCGTTCTCGGTCGCCTCAGCAAAATGTACGCGTCTGAGAAAATCGGCGAACTTTCGCGTCCGAGTAAGTTTTACGATTTCACCCGCTATCGGCCTTCGATCAGAATCAGGGGCGATGTTCGTAGCGTGCGTGTGCCTAATACGAGAGTTCGTTTTGCGCGCCGGGCGGGTGCGAACGATCTGGTATCGCTGGAAATGCTTGAGCCACATTCTTTTGCCGAGGATTTCAACGATTCGGTAGTTGAACTTGTGAAGGCGCTTGGAATTACTCGCTACATTCAACTTGGTGGCATGTATGACTCGGTTCCGCACTCTCGCCAGTTGTCGGTCACGGGATCGGCTCGTGGATGGGAACCCCCTGCTAATTTTGGTGATGTGAAACTGGGTGGATCGAGATATCAGGGTCCGACTTCGATGACATCTCAAATATCGGAGCGGATTTGGAACGATCTACGTCTCGAGACGCTTTCATTGATGGTTCATCTGCCGCTTTATTTGAAGTTAGACGATGATTACGCCGGTAGTGCCAGGATTTTGAAAATACTTTCGGAGCTTTACGGATTTAGTTCTCAGCTGCCGGAGATTGAGATGGGTGAACGGCAGTACGAGCAGGTGAACCCTGCACTGGCTGATAACCCGGCATTGAAAGAAATGATCGAGCGGTTTGAGCGTGAAACCGATGCGGACCCCGATGATGAACGTAGTCCGGGATCGGAAGAATTAGGCCAAGACTCAGGCGATTCGGTTTCGCTTTCTCCAGAAATCGAGCAGTTCCTGACTGATATTGCGCAGGGTGAGGATGATTCTTTGCCAGACGAGCCGAGTCAGCGTGGCGAGTAGCCGCGGTTCGAAATTGTGGGAGCTGATTTCATTTTGAGAGCTCCGTATCAGACGCTAATTCTTCCTTATCGACAGACCTCATCAGGTGATTCCCGAGAGTTTGCCGTGTTTCTGCGCGCCGATGACGATAACGGTGTTTGGCAGTTTATTGCTGGCGGCGGTGAGGATGGCGAGTCACGGAACTAGGCTGCTGTGCGGGAATTATTTGAGGAGACGGGTGTTCGAATCGACTCGTCGTTGCCACTAATCGAGCTTGATACACGGAGTTCGATACCGGCGAACAATTTTTCTGGATGGAAAGAGTGGAGTGACGACGTGCTGGTGGTGACGGAGTTTGCTTATGGAGCCGACTTTACGAACTGTGAGATTGAGATTTCACATGAGCACTCTGAATTCAGGTGGGTCGATTTAGATACGGCGATGGGCTTGCTGAGATTTGATAGCAACAAAACTGCGCTCTGGGAATTGAATACTCGATTGGAACGGGGTTTATGAATATTTGGCGCAGATATGTTTTGGTTTCGCTTGTGATCGGGCTCGCGATTGTGGGAACCTCGTGCGGTAGCGGTGGAGCTTCCGGACCAATATTTTCGAAGATAAATCCCGACGCAACGGTTCGTGATCTTGAAAGTTTTATTCCTTCAGGACTGAAACAAAACAAGGTGTATGACGTATCGGAGCTACCGGGGGCGATTGCGGCGTACGTGGTGTACTTCACTCCAGCCGAAAGCGAGCCTATTCAGTACGAACTGCGAATGTATCCCGATCACGCCAGCGCTATGGAAAATGGCATTTCATACGCTGATGAAGTTACCGGTGAAGATGCTTTGCTGCGTTCGGTTGATGTGCGCTGGGAAGAGGGCACTAAGGATCGGCGAGGTGGTGGCGCGTTCCGCGGGCAGCTAACACCGCTTTACGGCGATTACGTGGTGATCGGAAACGTGATCGTGCTGTGCGAGGGGCGGAGTTCTGAGCAGTCGCTGGAGCGATGTGAGGCGTTGCTTTTGGCGGCTGGGATTGGTGGCTAGGGTGCCATTGGCACTTTTTTCTTTCCATTTATTTGTTGGCTGAGTTGTGCGTTAGTTGGTGGTTTGTAACACCGCTACTGTGGTCGAGCGATCTGGATTTGCGGTTGGGTTCGTAACACTGGTTGTGATGACTAGTTCCAAATCAATACCGCTGACTCTGTTTTTGCTTGTGCTGATCGCCGTTTTAGTATGTGGCGAGGGCGAGCTTGAGCGTCCTGATCCGCCGTCGACTGTTGTCGCTACAGAGTCGTTAGATGTTGGCTCTGCGTCAACGGCCCTGATTCCTACTCACTCCGTATACGAGGAAGCCGCGGTTGGCATTATGTGGGAGATGTTCCAGCGGTACGGCGCGGTGAACGAAAGTGCAGTAATTGCCGCGGGTCGGAACGCCCATCCGGGGTTGATTCCCGTGCTTGTCGAAGCTTCAGCACGCACTTATGAGCCCGACCTTGCGCTGGAGATATCGAGAGCACTTGAGAAGATCACTGGCGAAAACGTTGGTGGCGATTTTGTTCTGGCTGGTCCCTGGTTTTCGTGGATGAGTAGGCAGGATTCTCCGCAGGTCATGCTGCCTGAGTTCGACGAGTGGAAGGGGCAGTTGCTGGGGACGATCGATCCTGCGTTCAGCGAGTTCATTTACGGTGGCGTGGCCACCCGGATTCCGTTGTGGACAGTTGAGTGGGGCGTCGTCGTGAAAGACGGGGTTCCACCGTTGGAATTCGCGAACACAGTGCCGGGTGACGAAGTGGATTTTTTGAATCCGGACGAGCCGGTGTTCGGTGTGACGGTCAATGGTGAATCACGGGCGTATCCGCACCGGATTATGGGTTGGCACGAACTGGCGAATGATCGGCTTGGGGCGAGCTGATTACGTTTGTGTTCTGAACGCTTTGTGATTTGGGGGTCGTGTACGACTCCGAGCTGAACGGTCAGGACGTTACGTTTGGGACTTCTGGATTTCTGTATCAGAACAACAAGTTGATGTACGACCGGTCAACGAATTCGCTGTGGCATTCGTTGACCGGAGAGCCAGTTGTTGGCGAGCTTGCCGACTCAGGAATTGTTTTGAAGCGATATCCGGTGACGGTTACTTCGTGGTCGGAGTGGTTTGAGCAGCATCCTGAGACGACTGTGGTGGATATCGATACAGGGTTTAACCGTCGGTATCTGGATCCTGCTGAGCAGGGGTCGGCTTATTTCGAATATCGAGCTGCACCTACGGCTATGTTCCCAACTTTTGGAGTGGATGGCCGGGTGCCTGAGAAGGACAAGGTAGTTGAGATTGCATCGGATGGCGAGTCGATGGCGTTTCCGGTGGATGTGGTTGTGAGTGAGCGGGTGATTAACGCTGACGTTGGTGATACTAGCGTCGTTTTGATTGGGCATCCGCTTACGGGCGTTGTTGGTGTTTTTGAGCGTGGTGATGCGGTGTTTGTTTCGGGTTCGGAGCCTCGCGAGGTTGTCGATGGAAACGGTGTGGTGTGGATGGCTTCGGACGGTAGGTTGGTTTCTTCTGATGGTCGTGTGTTGGCGCGGGTTCCGGCTCGGGAGCTGTTCTGGTTTGCGTGGACCGCATTTTTTCCGGGGACGGGTGTTTATGGCGGAGGGTAGTGGGGTGGCTTAGGGCGATCGTTCGTTTCTCATGCCCATAGTTGGCTGACTCGTTATAAAGAATTCGAGTGATCGTGATTGCCACGTCGTTCGTTCCTCACTTCTCGCAATGACAGGTCATTCATCGACTGAAAATGCTGTGCGTGGTAGGCTCCCGGCGTGAGCTGTTATGGCCAGTGAGGAGTTCCGATATGCCGATTTACATGATTCAGGCACGATTCACTACGGAAGCCTGGGAGGCGCTCTATACGAGCGACACTGATCGCCGCGAGGTCATTTCGAAAATGCTAAGCGATGCCGGTGGGCGGTTGATTGACTACTACTTCAGCTTTGGCGATGCGGATGTGATTGTCATTACTGAAGCTCCCGACAACATTACGGCTGCTTCGGCGGTGATTGCGATCGCTAGGTCGGGTGCTGTTACTGACGTTCGTACTACGGTGTTGATGTCGTATGACGAGGGGATCAAGGCACTGCAGCATCCGGGAGCGATGGGGTATACGCCGCCTGAAGGCTAGGCTTGGCGTTTGCTCCGGGCGTCGTCGGACGACTTGGGCTCGTATGTCTGCGACACGGCTCTAACTCCCCCGGTCCGGGGGAGGACCGTTTGCTCCGAATATCCAGAATACGTGGGCGCGAAAACGGGGCGACTGATGTCGCCCCGTTTTGAATTGCTGCTTGCGAATAAAACCGCGGTTCGCCGCTTACTTGTTGGTTACGGTTACGCCGGAGAGTTTTTCTACGTAGCTGAGGATTGTGGAGTGGTCGTTGCTACCTTCGCCCCAACTGACTAGCGCTTTCATTACTTGCTGTAGATTGGCCGTGACCTGGAGCGGGAGATCCATGTCGTTGGCTGCTTTGACTGCGTTGTTGATGTCTTTGTAGTGCAGTTCGAGGCGGAAGCCGGGTGCGAAGTTGCGTTCGAACATCATTGGGCCCTTGGCGTTCATGACGTTTGATCCGGCGAGTCCGCCCTTGATGGCGTTGAATACCGTTTCGGGGTTTACGCCGGCCTTGGTTGCGAGAACGAGTGCTTCGGCGAGGCCGTGAATGTTTGCGCCAACGACGATCTGGTTGGCGAGCTTGGTGACGTTACCGGCACCGCTGTCGCCACAGAGTACTGCCGACTTGCCCATAACTTCAAAGAGTGGCTGTGCTCGCTCGAAGTCACCGGCTGTTCCGCCGACCATGATTGCGAGGTCGCCGGAGATTGCGAATGGCTCTCCACCGGAAACGGGAGCATCGATGAAATTGACGCCTTTTTCGGCACATGTGTCGTGGATTCGCTGTGACACGCCGGGCTCGATCGATGACATGTCGACGATCAGGGCGCCGGCTGAAGCGCCTTCAAGCAGACCGTTTTCACCGAGAACTACTGCCTCGGAATCGGGTGAGTCGGGGACCATCATTACGATGATGTCGGACTTGGATGCGACGTCGGCTGCCGAGGTGCCAGCGGTGGCGCCTTCAGCAACTACTTCATCGACTGCTGCCGATGATCGGTTGTAGACGGTTACGTCGTAGCCTGCCTTGACCAGATTTTTGGCCATGGGCTTGCCCATGATTCCGAGTCCTACGAATCCGATTCGTTCTGCCATTTTTGTGATTTCCTTCGTTATTTGCTGATGTTGTTAGCGAGGTGTGGTTGTTGCGTTCAGTAAAAATATTTAGACGTGCCAGTATAAGGCTGATATTGGATGGAGGATGCTGAGGATACGAGATCGTCGGCCAGCGCTAGGCAATTTACCCCGAACTCAGGTTGGTGAAGAGTGACACGACGATGTTGGGTTAGTCGAGGAGTTCGTGAGTACTGCCGATTTTAGATCCTGAAAGTGAATTCAGGATGATAGTTTGTGCGTACTCGTTGGTGAGAATGTCTGACGTTGATTCGTCTAGAAATCCCTCCCTCACCCCAATTCTCGTTTTGCTCCGGGCGTCGTCGGACGACTTGGTCGCTCGCTGCAATCTCCCCCTCTAACTCCCCCGGTCCGGGGGAGGACCGTTGTCCGAGACAGAGTGCGGAAGCAGGCCGGACTAGGCGAACGCCTAGTCGTCTTCTTTCCAGAAGCGTTCTTCTATGAAGAAGTAGTCGGTTGGCTCCATGCGTTCCCCGACGTCTTCGATCATCTGCGGGTGACCACAGGCGTAGACGCAGGTTTCTTTGGGGTCGACTCCGAGCTTTTCGAGATAGTCCTCAACAAGAAGGTTGATTCGACCTTTGGCGCCGGTCCACTTTGAGTTTCGCTCTTCGGTGGGGCGTGAAACTGAAGGGTAGAAGTGAATGAAATCGTGCTTGGCGGCAAGTTCATTCAGTTCTTCATCGTAGCCGAATTCATCGTCGTAGCTTGCGCCTTCGAGAACGTGGAACGTGTAGTCCTCACGGGCAACGCCTTCTGCTGGTTCCGGCCATGTTGGGTCGTTCAAGAACTTGCGGAGCATTGAGATATAAGGAACGACGCCGGTTACGGTGCCAACGAAGATGTGGTGCTTGTACTGCGGCTGGAGCACGAAAATGCCCTTGGCTCGCGGTCGCAGAGTCATTTCTGCTCCGACTTGCTGGTGATCCAGAAGTGGGGTCAGGTGACCGCCGTGTTCAACGGGAACGACCTCGATGAAGAGTTCGATGTGTTCTTCGTCGGGTGAAGACGAAATTGAGTACGGTCGCTCGATGCCGTCGACACCGATAGTGCAGTACTGGCCTGGCTTGAAAACATATTCCTGAGCTGGCTTGATCCAGAATTTAATTAGATCTTCAGTTAGCTCTTCACGCTTGACTAATTCACATGTTGTGAACCGTCCTCGAATCGTTGGGCGTACCGCGTCTGCCATTATTTACTCCGTACACTTGTCGAATTAACGCCACTCAGAATAGCGTACGCGCGAGCTGTTCGACGGTGTGATGTGGGGGGTATTTTTATGAGCGTTTGGTGAATTCCATCTGTTAGTGCGTTAATACCAAGTGGCGCAGGTAGTGGCGGTGTTAGAATTTGCGTGCAATTTCAGCGGCGCAATACGGCCGATAAATGAACGAAAATCTCATGTGAATCTTTCTGACGATGCAACAGTTTTATCGCATCGTTAGCTGTACAAGCTGGAGCGAGTAAATAATGGCAGAACGAACACCGGGCGTTGCATACAGCATCACTGTTCGGTCCGAGTATCCGAACAAGCCTGGAATGTTGGGCAAAATTACTTCCGCAATTGGTGAAGCTGGGGGTAGTGCTCAGGGTGTCGACGTGGTGCAGACTTCGAAGGGCGAAATGGTTCGCGACTTCACGGTAAATACCGCTGGTCACGAACATGCCATTGAAGTTGTAGACGCTATCAAGGCGGTTGAGGACGTAAAGGTTCGCAGCGTTTCCGATCAGACCTTCCTGCTGCACGTTGGTGGCAAGATCGAAATGCGTTCGCGTGTAGCTGTCACGACTCGTGACGATATGTCGAAGGCGTATACCCCGGGCGTGGGGCGTGTTTGCATGGCGATTCACGAAGATCCGAACGCCGTTTGGGCGCTCACAGGCAAGGGCCACACGGTTGCCGTTGTTTCCGATGGATCGGCAGTGCTGGGTCTTGGCGATATCGGTGCTGCAGCCTCACTTCCGGTTATGGAAGGCAAGGCGTTATTGTTCAAGGAGTTCGGTGGGGTCGATGCATGGCCAATTGTTCTCGATACCAACGACACAGAAGAGATCATCAGTATTGTGAAGGCGCTGGCTCCAGGATTCGGTGGGATCAACCTGGAAGATATTAGTGCACCTCGTTGTTTCGAGATTGAAGATCGACTGCGAGCCGAACTCGATATTCCAGTTTTCCACGACGACCAGCACGGTACTGCTGTGGTTGTGTTGGCCGGTTTGATCAACGCTTTGAAGATTGTTGATAAGCGTCCCGAAAATTTGAAAGTTGTTGTGGCCGGAGTTGGAGCCGCGGGTACTGCCTGTACCAAGATTCTTCAGAGCTACGGTGTGCGCAACATAATTGGGTATGACCGTCAGGGTGCGCTGGATCGTGGCCGTGACTACGGCGATAACACGATGAAGCAGTGGTTTGCCGACAACACGAACGCCGATAACGTGACCGGAACGCTCGGTGAAGGTTTGGTTGGAGCCGACATGCTGTTGGGTCTGGCGGGACCGGGTCTGGTGACTCGTGAACAGCTTGAGAAGATGAATTCGGACGCTATCGTATTCGCCCTTTCAAACCCTGATCCCGAGATTTGGCCGGAAGAAGTTCCCGACAATGTTCGAGTAATGGCAACAGGCCGTACGGACTATCCGAACCAGGTGAACAATTCGCTTTGCTTCCCCGGATTATTCAGGGGCGTGCTTGACGTGCGAGCTTCGACGATCAACGACGAAATGAAGGTTGCCGCAGCAAAGGCCATCGCAGGAGTGATTCCTGACGATCACATTTCAGAGGATTTCATTATTCCGAGTGTGTTCGATAAGAACGTGGCCAAGCGGGTTGCCAGAGGCGTGGCGAGAGTTGCGCAGGAAACTGGCATAGCTCGACGTCGCCAGCGTCGTGGTGACGAGATTTACGCGGCATTCAAGTCGTAGATCTGGTTGTTGCTTCCGTTGCTAATCACATTCGTATTTAGGTTTGATCGCTGCCGATGAAAATTTCGATAATTGGTGGCGGCATTGCTGGCTGCTCGACTGCTTACTATCTGTCGCAGGACGGTCACGACGTAACGCTGTTCGAACGTGATTCACTGGCTTCGCATGCTTCGGGATTCGCGCTGGGCGGGATTATTCCGGTTATTGGCGGATCGCGACAAGATGCGTATGAGGTTTTATCGAACTATTCGATCGGACTGCATCGTGATCTGTCAGTCGAGCTGGCGAATGGTGTCGGCAACGGCACGATGAACTTTGAGCGCAAGGCCTCGGTCATGCTGGTTCGCGACGGAGCTCAGGCTGATGCGATGCGTCGGGTTTACGAATCGTATGCTGACGACTTTTCATTCGATGTACGGTGGCTTGGGCTTGGCGAACTGAGCCATATCGATGCACGTATTTCAGGTGACGTTCTTGGTGGTTTGTACTTTGGTGAGGCGTATGAGGTCGATCCTTATAAGCTGACGCTTTCGTTGTGGCAGGCCGCTGAGCAGCGGGGCGCTCAGATGGTGAATCGTGAGATAACGGAGATTGCCGTTAGTGGTGGTCGGGTAACCGGTGTGGTTGCTGGTGATCAAACGTTTGAGGCCGATGCGATTGTGGCTGCTGCTGGGCCGTGGAGTTCGCAGTTGCTTGCGGGTGTAGGTGTGGATGTTCCGGTGTCTCCCCTTAAAGGACAGATACTTCGCCTTGATGCTCCGGGGCCGCCGATGAAGATTTCTCTTTGGTGGGATACCGACTACGCCACTTCGAAGGACGATGGGTTGCTGTGGGTTGGAACCACCGAGGAAGAAGTGGGTTTCGACGATCGGACTACGAATGCTGCTCGAGATCGGATTATCGGGTCGGCTGTTGAGATGCTTCCTTATTTAGAAGACGCTGAGCTTGTGCAGCAGACGGCGTGTTTACGTCCTATGACGACCGACAAGATGCCGATTATCGACGGTGATGCTGGCCCTGAGGGTTTGGTGATTACTACGGGTGGCGGCCGTCAGGGTATTGCGCTTGGGCCTGCGATGGGCATTGCGGCAGCGGCGTTGGCTGTTGGTGCTGAATCGCCGGTGGATATCAGAGGATTTTCGCTGGCGCGATTTTCTTAGTTGGCTACGCTTTTTCGTTTTTTGGCGAGATTCTTCGCGTGCTTTTTAACGAGGGGAATTCAGATACTCATGTTTGGTCAGGCGTGAAATTTCGTTTCGGAGAGTTGTGGCATCGTATTTTCTGTTCGCAAAACCATACGACGTGTAGCCGATCAAGCTGTTGAGCTTGCGCAGGTGACGCTTGCGCCGGGTTCGGCCGGGTTGGTTTCTGAGTCAGAGTCGCGGCAGTTGGCGTTTGATCTTGAGCGGAAGCCTGTTGGGAAGCCGACTGCGGCGAATGTTGATTTGCTGATTCGGGCGACGTTGGATTCGCATGAGGCTGGGCTTGAGCTTCCAGCAGTTCGGGTGTCGGGTCGTATGAGACGGACGTTGGGTTCGTACATGCCTTCACGTAAGCAGATCGCTATTTCATCTCGATTGCTTGCCATGGGTGAAGAGGACGATATTCGGCAGGTGGTGCTTCATGAAGTTGCCCACGCGATCGTTCATGCTCGTTGGGGCGATAAGCCGAGTGCGCACGGTCGGGAGTTTCGTGCGGTTTGCGGTGAGATCGGTGCGAAACCTCGGCGGTATGTGGATGTGACTACGGAGCAGTGGCAGTCGCAGGTGCGGTATCTGGCGAAGTGCGGCCACTGCAAAGTACTGATCGTGCGTAAGAGGCGGATGCGATCGGTGCGTTGTGTATGTGGGCTGAAGCTGTATCCGAGAACGTGGCGAGCGGTTGCTAGGGCTGAGGATGAGAGCGGTGATTGGGTGATGCTGTAACTAATCCGGTTGCAGGTCGAAATTTAACCCTCGAACGTTGTGATTAATGCTGGTTGGTGGTAGCTTTAGACGTTAAGAACTGAATATTTGTGGGCCTTTAAATCCAGTCCAGTGAGGCTGGCAAGGGAATCCGCTTTGATGCCTCTGCTTGCAGCAATATGCTGCACGAGGTTTCTTCGCACACATGTCACGCAACTGCGTCACCGATCCTTGTCAGCACGGCAAGGATTTTTTTGCGGGTTTTTTAGTCCGGGCGTGCATTCGCACTTGGGACTTTTCTCCCCCTCTAACTCCCCCGGTCCGGGGGAGAACCATTTGGGCTCAGGATGACATATGGAGCAAGTGTGACGAACGAGATCGGAAGGGTTCTGCTTACGCAGGACGATATTAGAAGGGCGATGACGAGGATTTCACACGAAATTCTCGAACAGAACCGTGCTTCTACCGATCTTGTTTTAGTGGGTCTCCAAACACGTGGCGTGCATTTGGCGCGCCGGCTTGCCGAGATAATTGAACGCATCGAGGGATTTGCCCCTGTCGTGGGCACTCTCGATCCACGATTGTGGCGAGACGACCCCGATGTGGCTTCGGCCCAACCGCTGCTCCCAAGCGATATTCCCACGAGCGTCGATGGCAAACCCGTCGTGCTTGTGGACGATGTTTTGTACACAGGTCGCACGATTCGCGCTGCGATGGAGGCTTTACTGGACTTCGGCAGGGCGAGTCGAATTCAGCTGGCTGTACTGGTGGATCGTGGTCACCGTGAACTTCCGATTCGGCCCGACTTTATTGGCAAGAATATTCCCACTGCGCGCGGCGAGCGTGTGCAGGTTCGAATGACCGAAATCGATGGTGATGACGCCGTTGTACTGGGACGTGAGAGCTAATGACAAATCCGACGACTGTTGCGACAACAGGTGCGAAATCTGAAGAAGAGACTGCGCAGCTAGCTCCGAAAGAAAATGCGGCTTTGCCGCCTCGCCAGCACCTGCTTGATCTGGACGATCTTTCGGTTGCCGAAATCACCGATCTTCTAGACAGCGCTGAAGGCATGCTTGAGATCGCTGGTAGGGATAACCGCAAGACCCCGGCACTACGCGGCAAGACCATCATCACGATGTTCTTCGAGAACTCCACGCGCACACGCGTGTCGTTCGAGCAGGCGGGCAAGATTCTTGGCGCCGACGTTATAAACGTGACGGCTTCAGCAAGCAGCGTTTCGAAGGGCGAATCGCTGCTCAATACGGTGAAAACTTTGCAGGCGATGCAGATCGATGCACTTGTTGTAAGGCACCCGCATTCAGGCGCACCGTACTTTATTTCTAATCACACAGATGCTTCGGTAGTGAACGCCGGTGACGGCACGCACGCTCACCCGACGCAATCGCTGCTGGATCTGTTCACGGTGCGAAGTCACGTTGGCGAATTGGCGGGCAAGAAGATCGCAATCGTTGGTGATGTGCTTTACAGCCGAGTGGCACGATCGAACATTATTGCCTTCCAGAAGATGGGTGCTGAGGTCACGGTTTCGTGTCCGAACACGCTGATTCCTGACGAATGGCAGTTGGGTTCGACGCTTGGCGAAGAGACCGGTTTTGGTGGCCTGAAGCTGGCTCGCAACGTTGACGAAGCGGTTGATTCTGCCGATGTCGTGATGGCACTCAGAATTCAGCAGGAACGTCAGGAAGCCGGGCACTTGCCGAGTCTTCGTGAGTATTCCGAACGATGGGGCATCAACTCACAGCGGATGGCGCTGGCTAACGATGATGCGCTGCTGATGCATCCGGGTCCGATGAACGAGGGTGTTGAGATTTCGAGTGAGGTTGCTCACGGCGCTCAGAGCGTTGTTGAGGAGCAGGTGAGGAACGGTGTGGCGGTGCGGATGGCGGTTTTGTACACGCTTTGCGCACCGGGTAAATCGAGTCGGCTCGCCGACAGTGATGAAGCACAAAGCTAGAACGTATTAGAAGGAAAAGGAAACGCACTTGGCAGCCAGAAAACTGGCAATAACAGGCGGCAGAGTGATCGACCCGGCACAGGGAATCGATCGGGTTGCTGACGTCCTGATTTCAAACGGGAAAATAGTCGAAGTTACCGAGAATTCATCGGTGACGGGCTACGCTGACTACGAAGTGATCGACGCTTCGGGCAAGATTGTTGCGCCGGGTTTTGTCGATCTTCATACCCATCTGCGCGATCCAGGCCAGGAGTGGAAAGAGACGATTGTCACTGGCACCCAGGCAGCGGCATACGGTGGATTCACTACGATTTGCGCAATGCCGAACACCGATCCTGTTCAGGATTCGGCCGCAGTTGTTGAAGATGTGATGCGCCGGGCTGCAGCCGATGGCGTTGTTCGGGTGTTGCCTATCGGTGCAATTTCAGTTGGACAGCACGGTAAGCAGTTGGCTCCCATGGGCGAGCTTGCTGATGCCGGAGTGATCGGTTTTTCCGACGATGGCAACCCGATTGCCGATGCAAACCTGATGCGTCAGGCATTGAAGTACTCGGTCGAACTCGGACTGCCGATCATCAACCACGCCGAAGATAAGAAGATCGGTGCTGGCGGGGTGATGAGTGCTGGTCTAGTTGCAACTCGACTTGGTCTCGCGGGCGTTCCTGCTGAAGCCGAAACGGCGATGGTCGCACGTGACTTGCAGCTCGCTGATCTGACGAAAGCTCGCCTGCACATCCCACATATTTCTACAATCGGATCGCTGGTGGCATTGCGTTCAGCCAAAGAGTGCGGAGTGAATGTTACTGCTGAGGTCACGCCGCATCACCTGACGCTCAACGACGAATGGGTGTTTGGGTTGAAGGGCGAGATTCCTGCTCAAGTGGGATCCGAGGCCTACGACACGAACACGAAGGTGAATCCTCCGCTGCGAAGTCGCTCTGATGTCGAAGCAGTTATCGAGGCGCTGAGCGAGGGGCTGATCGACATCATTGCCACCGATCACGCACCGCATGCTGCTACCGACAAGGTGTGCACATATAACGAGGCTGCGCACGGGATCAACGTTCTTGAAACGGCGTTTGCTTCGGTGTTTGCGCTGGTTGATGCAGGGAAGATTTCTGTCGGGCGACTGATCGAATCGTTGACGGCGGGTCCGGCGGCGATATTGGGTCGTGATTTGGGGTCGCTGAAAAAGGGATTCTCAGCGGACGTTACGATCATCGATCCTGGCAGCCAGTGGCTGGTCATTCCGGAGGAGTTCGCTTCGAAGAGTGTGAATACGCCTTTGCGAGGTGTGGAGCTTACGGGGCGTGTGGTGACAACGATTTATCAAGGAGAGACCGTGTTCGATCTGCAGAGTGGTGCCATTGGCACGTTTTCCGAGGGCGTGAAGGCTGGAGCTGGTCAATGAGTGATGTGCGCGGGAATATGTACTTAGTGCTTGAGGACGGTTCGGTTTTTCCGGGTCAGCGTTTGGGTGCCGAGGGCGAGACGACCGGTGAGGTCGTGTTCAACACGGCGATGACCGGCTATCAGGAGATGCTGACCGACCCTTCGTATGGTGGTCAAATTCTGGTTCCGACCTACCCGATGATCGGCAACTACGGCACGAGTGAGGCTGATGTTGAATCGACTCGGATTCAGGTGAACGGCTTCGTAGTTAGAGAAGATTGCCCCGAACCTTCTCACCCGCTTTCCGAAGGCACTGTTCACGATTATTTGCTGGAGAACGGCATTCCGGGAATCTCGGGAGTCGACACACGGGCGATCACTCGCAAGCTGCGTTCGGCCGGTGTGATGATGGGGATTATCACTCCGAACGAGAACGTAGAAGCTGCGCTGGCGACCCTGGCGAAGGCTCCTCGTTATGGCGAATTCGATGTGGTTAGCAACGTGTCTACGAACGATATCTACGCGTGGAACGGTGATGCCGGGGAACGTTCACGTGCGTACTTCGACCTACGTGGTCGGGCGCGTCAGGGTGGCATGGGCATCGACGTTGAGCGTGGAATTGGTCAGCATGATCTCGGCGACAACTACATGAAGGTTGTGGTCAACGACTACGGCGTGAAGCTGAACATTTTACGTTCGCTGCGTGCCCGTGGTTGCGAGGTGATTGTTGTGCCTGACGATGCGACGGCCGACGATATTCTGGGGCATCAGCCGGACGGCGTGATGCTTTCACCCGGACCAGGCGATCCTGAACTTTTGGATCGTTCGGTTGCTACGGCTAAAGGCCTTATGGGCAAGGTTCCGATTATGGGAATTTGCCTTGGTCACCAGGTGATTGCTCGGGCGTTTGGTGCTTCGACATTCAAGTTGCACTTCGGACATCGTGGTGGAAACCAGCCGGTGAAGGATTTGGAGTCGGGTCGGGTTTACGTGACGGCTCAGAACCACGGTTATGCGGTTGATCCTGCTGGACTTCCTGATGAGATGGAAGTTAGCCACATCAATTTGAACGACCAGACGGTTGAGGGCCTGCGCCATCGTGATCTGCCGATCATGACGATTCAGTACCACTCTGAGGCGTCGCCGGGTCCGCACGATAGCGAGTATTTGTTTGATCGGTTTGTGGGTTTGATTCGGGCTGGTGCCAATGGCACGTTTTCTGAGACGTCGGGGGTTGTTGGCTAGCTAGAACGTGGGTTTGGAGGTGAGCGATTTCACCCTCACCCCACCCCTCTCCCCAGGGAGAGGGGTTTTTGTTACGGACAGTAGTACAGGTGCCATTGGCATACACGATTTGGAGACTTGATTGACGAACGGCGCGGTTGCGGCTGAGATGCCCAAAAAGGTACTGGTTATTGGTTCGGGTCCGATTATTATCGGGCAGGCAGCAGAGTTCGACTATGCGGGCACGCAGGCCTGCCGATCGCTTCGTGAAGAAGGTGTCGAAGTCGTGCTGGTCAATTCGAATCCCGCAACGATCATGACCGATGAGGACATGGCCGATCGCATTTACATTGAGCCGCTAACAGTGCCGGTGCTCGAACGAATCATCGCCCGAGAACGACCCGACGGCATTCTCGGAACGATGGGCGGCCAGACCGGACTGAACCTCGTTGTCGATCTTGAAAAAGATGGCATTCTCGAGAAGTACAACGTCAAAGCGCTTGGCACATCGGTAGCTTCGGTCGAGATGGCTGAAGACCGTGAACAATTTAGGGATTTGCTTGCACGCATTGGTGAACCGGTGCTGCCATCGTTCGCTGTGAACACCGTCGAAGACGCCGTTGAATCCGGTCGCAAGATCGGTTATCCCGCGGTCGTACGCCCTGCCTACACGCTTGGCGGAACCGGTGGTGGAATTGCATTCAACGAAGACGAACTGCGCAAGATCGCAACTGGCGGAATCGCTGCTTCTAAAGTAGGACAGGTTCTCGTCGAACAGTCGTTGCTCGGCTGGAAAGAGATCGAGTATGAAGTGATGCGAGACGGCGACGGAAACGTCATCACGATCTGCAACATGGAGAACCTCGACCCGATGGGCGTCCACACTGGCGACTCGATCGTTGTGGCCCCGAGCCAGACGCTCAACGACAAGGACTATCAGCGTCTTCGCACTGCGTCGATGAACATCATTACCGGCCTGGACATTAAGGGCGGCTGCAACGTTCAGCTCGCCTATCGTCCTTCGACGATGGTTGCTGACGTAGTTGGTGAGGGAGCCGGATACGACGAAGAGGGCTCGATGTACTACGTCATCGAAGTGAATCCTCGTGTCAGCCGTTCTTCGGCTCTGGCATCGAAGGCGACCGGCTACCCGATCGCACGAGTTGCAGCCAAGATAGCACTGGGCAAGACGCTCGATCAAATTTCAAATGCTGTAACCCAGAAAACTACAGCCGCCTTTGAGCCAGCGCTCGACTACTGCGTCGTGAAAATCCCGCGCTGGCCGTTCGACAAGTTCCCGGGCGGCGATCGTTCGCTCGGAACCCAGATGAAGGCCACCGGCGAAGTGATGGCGATCGACCGTACGTTCGAAGCAGCACTGCAAAAGGCAGTTCGCTCGATGGAAAACGGTCGTGGATCGTTGCTGTGGGAGAACCCTGATTGGGGTGGCGAGGGTCCATCGGATTTGTTGGCAGATGACGACCGATTGTGGAAGCTGATTGCCGCCATACGTGGAGGACGAACAGCGGAATCGGTAACTCTTGAAACCAGTGTCGACCCGTGGTTCACCCGTGCTTTGCAGCGCATTGTCGGGATGGAACGCACATTGCTTGCCGAGGAACTAACGCCTGATCTGATGAGGCGCGCCAAGCGGATGGGATTCTCGGACGCACAGATCGGCACGCTTGCCGACTACCTTCCCGAGCAGGTTCGCACGATGCGCAAGGAGTGGGGACTCAAGCCGGTTTACAAGATGGTCGACACATGCGCCGGCGAGTTCGAGGCTGTTACGCCGTACTTCTACTCGACGTATGAGCAGGAGAACGAGGCGATTCCGACGGGTCGCGAGACTGCGATCGTTTTGGGCAGTGGTCCGATTCGAATTGGGCAGGGGATCGAGTTCGACTATTGCTCGGTGCACGCTGCCTGGGCTTTGCAGAAATCGGGTGTTGAGTCAGTGATGATCAACTCGAATCCGGAAACGGTTTCGACTGACTTCGATACTTCAGATCGGCTGTACTTCGAGCCGCTCGACGAAGAGAGCGTTCGCGATATTATCGAAAACGAGGGTGGCGACGGAGAACTCCCTTCGACCATGGTTCAGTTCGGTGGCCAAACCGCGATCAACCTTTCGCAATCGCTTGGTGTTGCCGATTTACCAGTGCTCGGATCGACGCCAGATGTAATTGACCTTGCTTCGGATCGTGGACGATTTGAAGAGGTGACCCAGCGTCACGGATTGCCGCAACCTCCGGGTGGCATGGCTTCCGATGTGGAGAGCGCGTTGCAGGTGGCCGGGAACGTTGGCTATCCGGTTCTCGTTCGCCCCAGCTATGTACTTGGCGGTAGGGCGATGGAGATTGTTCAGACTCCTGCCGAGTTGCTTCGATATTTCGAAATGGCGATTCGGGACTTTCCCGGCCAGACGATTTTGATTGACCACTACCTGACCGGACTTGAGGTTGAGGTGGATGCCGTTTGTGACGGCGAGGACGTGCTGATTCCCGGAATCATGCAGCACATCGAACGTGCGGGTGTTCACTCGGGCGATTCGATGGCGGTCTACCCGGCTCAGTCGCTTACTGAGGATGAGGTCGAGACGATTGTCGACTACACACGTCGAATCGGGCTTGCTCTGGGGATTGTTGGATTGATGAACATTCAGTTCGTTGTCGCCGGTGGTGGTACATATCGTGGTTTTGACCCGAGCGGCGCGAGCCGAAACCCGGGCGAGCCTGAGATTTACATAATCGAGGTGAACCCACGATCATCACGAACGATTCCGTTTATTTCGAAGGTCACTCGAATTCCAATGGTTCGTATCGCTACTGAAGTGATGCGAGGGAAGACGATCAAGGAGCAGGGCTACAAGGGCGGTCTTGCTAAGAAGCAGAACCTGATCGCTGTGAAGGCGCCTGTGTTCTCGATGTCGAAGCTTGCTGGAGTCGACACATTTCTGGGTCCAGAGATGAAGTCGACTGGCGAAGTGATGGGCATCGACACTACTTTCGAGGGTGCGATTACCAAGGCTCTGCTGGGTTCGGGCCTAAATATTCCGACTGGCGATGCGGTGCTGTTGAGCATTGCTGATCCTGACAAGGCCGATGCGCTTGGTCTGGTTCGTACGCTGGATGAGGCGGGTCACACGATTTACGCCACCGGCGGAACCGCAGAGATGATTCGTGCGATGGGCGTTGAGGTAATCGAAGTTGAGAAACGTCTGCAGGGCGGAAGTGGTCGCACGGTTGTCGACATTATCGAAGATGGCACTGTGAAGGCGGTTGTGAACACTGTTACAGGCGACCGTTCGACGATGCAGGATGGATTCCACATTCGTCGTGCTGCAGTGATGCAGCGGATACCGTGTTTCACTTCGATCGACACGGCGCGTTGTGCGGTTGAAGCCGAGGGATCGGTCGCAGGTGTAACGGGTGGTCAGACGTACAACATCAAGACGCTGGCTGAGTATTTGGACGGCGAGTAGGTTGCTGTTCGGACGTTAGCTTGTCGCGAGCTTTACGCCGGTGTTGGTTTCGATGACGTTGCTGATTACCGAGAACAATTTAGGCAGCGCCCATGCGTAGCCATTGGCTGCAACGTACGGCAGATCGATTCCTCGTCTGGCGCCGATGACCTTCATGTAGGCGTGTGCCGAGCGAAGGGCGGCGTAGTAGTCGATCAGATCGTCATCCAGCGCCGCTTCTGCTCGATAGATTGCGAGGTGTCCCGCGATGAGCTGATCGAGCATGGGTTGCATTGCTTCCCGTGTATTTGGGTCCCAATCAGGTGACCCAATCGACATGATCAACCGGCTGATCGCCACGTCGTACTCCGGGTGGGTGAACATGACGTTTCCCCAATCGATTAGCCCCGTTACTTTGCCGTCTTGATAGAGAATGTTGTTCGGGTGGAAGTCACCGTGGCAGATAGTTGGCGATTGCGGTTGGGTTGGCCAGTTGTCTTCGAGCCACGATTTGATTGCTAAGAGTTCGGGTTCGTTTGTTACGTTGGCAATATGGGTGATGCGAGAGAGCATTGCACTGGGCGACATCGCTGAGGTGTTTGCGCCTGATTCTGCCAGTAATGTATGCAGGCTTGTGGAACCGATTTTATGGAGTCCAAGTTGCAGTTTCGCCATGATGATGGGCAGCTGCTGAAGCACGGATTCGTCTTCTATTTGGCTTCCGAGAGCTGATCCTTCGAGTCGTTCCATTATTAGAAATGGGCGGTCGTTGAGGAACTGACCAGTGGAATCGATCGGTACTTGAGGCACAGGATGGCCTGCCCTGTGCGCTTCGTTTTGAATGGTTGATTCGAGTACTACTCGGCCGGATTCATGTCGGTTTTGGAAATGACGGAGTACGAGGTGTTGCGGGAAATCAGTGGGCGCGTTTTCGATTAAGAATGCGTAGGTGTCGGTGTCGAAGCCGCCTTGAAGGCGGGCCATATCGCCCGAGAGAGATACAGCTTGGCCCAGTTTCAGTTTTAGGAACTCGGTGAGTTGGTTGGCGAGGTCAGAAAAATCTTCGGGATTCGACATTAAGAGCAGCCTCGGCCTATCAGTGCTAGCCGACTATCCGTCGGACGAAGCCGAGCTTACACCAGGGAAGGTTACGGTAATCGAAGTCCCAATACCCATTTTGCTATCGATGGCGATTCGTCCATCATGCAAGGTGACGAGCGATTGCACTACGGAGAGTCCAAGACCTGAGCCTGCAGTGCTGGTTGTTAGCGGATTCGTGCCGCGGAAGAACGGCGTGAACATCGACGCTTGATCCTGGGTTGATATTCCAGAACCACTGTCGCTCACAGTGAACATGGCATTTCCACCCTGGGTCTCAAACACAAGGCGGATTACTGAACCCTGGTCAGAGAATTTAGAATGTCCGAAAACACGTTGTCCTAACCGGAGCGCCACTGACTAGCCGCAGTGGGTGCGTCCCTACTAGTCGTGGCGAGAGGGTATCCGATAATAAAACGATTAAATGTGGACACAGGCACCAATATCGTTAGAAACCGGCAATGCCAAATTTAAGAAGTCAAATATATAACAAAAAAAGACCCTGCCATCGGCAGGGTCTAGATTCAAATTAATATGCGGTGTTAATCAGACTTTAGCGGCGCTTACCGATAGCCAGATTCTTGGGATGGTTTTCAGTTCCATTTCTTCCCAGATTTGGGCGAGCCCTTTTTGGAGTGCTTCTCGGCCTTTGTCGAGCGGTACGCCAGGCATTACGCCTTCGATCCAGTCGGAGAATCCCGATATGTAGTGCCAGCCTTCGTGTGGAACTTCGACTCGATTGAAGTCGTTGACCAATACTTTGAACCCTGCATTCTCAACAAGTTCGATGTAGTTTTCAGCTTTGATCTGGACTCGTGATGAGACTTTCGCCGATTTGTCGGCTGAGAGGCCGTATTCACGCTTGAGGATGCGGAGTGATCGCATCATCCACTTACGAAAGAATTCGTGGCTATCTTCGGGGTGCGATCCTTCGAAGAACGATGTGTTGAAAGCAAATATGCCGTTGGGCAGGAGCTTTTCTTTGATCTGTTCGACGAGTGCGGTCTTGTCGGGAACATAGTGAATGGAGTTGCAGTAGACGATAGCGTCGACTTTTTCCTTCACTGCGCCGGTAAGGTTTTGCACTTCGGAGTGAACGTAGTTTATTGCTACGTCTTTTCGTTCGCCAATTTCATCCGCTGCGGCTTTTAGAGCCGTTGTGGAGTGGTCGACAGCGTAGATCACTGTGTCTTTTGCCGACTGGAGTCGCTCAAGAATGAGCTTGGTGATTCCGCCGGTGCCACATCCGAGGTCGACGATCTTTCGCTGCTTGCCAACTTCGGCAAGGTCGAGCAAACGTTCGTTAACCTTGGTGTAGAAAGGAAGGTTGGAGAAGCTCGTGAAGGAGTATTCTTCGCTCGCTGTTACCAAATTCGTGCCTCATGGTCCACCGTTAAAACGGCGCTGGTTCAAATACGATCCAGTCGGATCTGCTACGGCACACGACCGTAACTTTTAAATTCTATCAGAGCCTATCGTTATTACTTTGATCTTCCAAGGATATTTCGCCAGCTTGTTGAAACGTCGTTTAGTTCAGTTGGTTCTTGTGTTGCTGAGTGGGGGCTTGATTGCTTCGTGCGGTGGGAACACGGCTGATGATGTTCCGCTGATATTCGCAGCGGCTTCGCTTTCGGATGTGCTTACGGATTCGGCTGAAGTGTATGAGCGCGAAACTGGGAAGCAGGTTGTTTTCAGCTTTGGCGGATCGCTGACGCTGGCGAATCAGATTGTCCAGTTGGGTGCGCCTGCGGATGGGGCGTTTATGGTGGGCCGGGAGGCGATTGAACGTATTGCCAACGCTGATCTGGTTGGTTCAAACGGCTACGGCACTATGTTATTTAATCAGCTGGCCGTGATTGGGCTGAATGAATCGGGTGAATTAAGCGGGCTTTCAGATTTAGCCAACACCGAAGGACGGATAGCGATAGGAAATCCGGATCTAGCTCCGGCAGGGAAGTTTGCCAAGCAGGCACTTGAAAGTGCAGGGATATGGGATGCGGTTTCTGATCGATTAATCATGACTTCGGATGTTCGATCCGCAATGGCTGCGGTAACCTCAGGCAATACCAAGTTCGCCATTGTGTACACCAGCGATGTTACAACGAGCAGCGATTCGTCTATTAAATCCCTACTTACTGTCGAAGACGGGTACGGCAGCATTAACTATTTCTCGGTGCCTATTAAGGATTCAAAGAATAGCGCTGGTGTCGAAGAGTTTAATCAATTCCTCGCTAGCTCTCGAGAGACGCAGGCGATATTTAACGCTGCTGGCTTTCACTGGAATGTATTCGCCGCTCCAAATACCCGTTCTGCTCCTGGATAAAGATAATTAGTAGCCAATGAATTCCGATATTTCCATAGTGGCGTTATCGCTGCAGATTGCACTTGTTGCTACTGCGGTGACGTTGCCGCTTGGGATGTTTATTGCGTGGCTGCTGGTGCGAAAACAGTTTCGTGGCAAGTTCGCACTCGATGTGATTGTTTCGCTTCCGCTGGCTTTGCCCCCGGTGGTGATTGGTTACGCGCTGTTGTGGGTGGTTGGAACGAACGGTTGGATTGGGCAGCTGAGCGAATCGCTGTTCGGATCGACGTTGGCGTTTACGTGGATTGCTGCTGCTTTGGCTGCGGCGATAGTTTCGTTGCCGTTGGTGGTGCGTTCGTTTGCTGCGGCGTTGGCGGGTGTGGATCCTCGGTTGGAAGTTGCTGCCCGCGGTTTGGGAGCCGGATCGGTTCGAACGTTTTTCAAGATCACTCTGCCTCTTGCGTACAAGGGGGTAATCGCTGGCGTGTTGCTCGGGTTTGTTCGGGCACTTTCGGAGTTTGGCGCAACGATTGTTGTTGCCGGGAATATTCCGGGTCGCACTCAGACTGTGCCTTCGGCGATTTTCACTCGCATTTCGGCTGGCGATACCGATGCTGCCTGGCGGCTGGCGCTGGTTTCTGTTGTATTGGGTGTTGCGGCGTTGGCTGTGCACAACTGGTTGTTGAAACGTTCTGCGAACGGCATTGATTCGTCTGGATCGAACGGGCGTGCCGGATGATTACATTCTATATTCAGGTCAGCCGTCCGGGATTTTCGCTTGATGTAGCAGGCGAGTTTGACGATGGAATTACTGCGGTGTTTGGTCCGTCGGGTGCTGGGAAGTCGACATTGCTGAATTGTCTGGCAGGGTCGTTACGCCCTACCAGTGGTGAGATTCGTATCGACGGCGAGGTTGTGTATTCGAGTGATAACAAAATATCGGTATCGCCTGAAAAACGCCGGATAGGAATTGTTTATCAAGATGGCGCACTGTTTCCGCACATGACCGTTCGTAAGAACATTGAGTTCGGTTGGAATATGCTCGCTGTTCAAACCCCCGAGATGGATTCTCGTGGGAATCCGGAGATTATTCTTGACCCTCGTAAGATTGCTGAGTTCCTTGGATTGAGCAGTTTGCTTGATCGGATGCCAAGCGAGCTATCTGGCGGAGAGCGTCAACGTGTGGCGATTGCCAGGGCGTTGGCCATTTCACCAAAACTTCTATTACTAGATGAACCGCTGGCCTCGCTTGATGCGGCTCGACGTGGCTCAATTATCAACTATCTGAAGATGGTTCACGGCGAGTTCAGAATACCGATGGTGTACGTATCGCACTCGATATCTGAGGTAGTTTCGATAGCTTCGAAAGCGATGCTGATGAAAGATGGGCGAGTGGAAGGATTCGACCGTCCACCAGCACTTTTATTAAGGGCATCCGCTGCGGGTGGAGATATCGATAGTTTCGAGAATATCTTTGATGGGGTTATTGTCGACTCGACGGAGCAGCTGACGACCGTGAGCGTTGGTAATGTTGATATCTCAACTCGTCATCAAAACAAGAACCCTGGCGACAGAGTTGTCGTTTCACTTGGGGCAAACCAAATAATTCTGGCCGCCAGTGAACCAAGGCAACTTTCGGCGAGAAACATCTTCAGTGGAAGGGTTTCTGAAGTGTGGTCTGACGACGCCAAAGTATTCGTCGAAGTCGATGTCGGTCAGAAATTCATTGTTGAACTGACCGAAAACTCACTAATTGAACTTGGAATTAGTGTTGGAAACAACGTATTTTTAGTATTCAAATCTAGCAGTGTCGACGTGTTCGACGCTTGAGAATCCGAATTCCTACCCATATGAAACGTACTGTATCGCTCGCCGCTCTAATCGGCGTTCTCGCACTTGCTCTTGCTGCCTGTTCATCGGATCCCGAACCGACGGTAACTCCGGTCCCAACCGTAAGGCCAACGGTTGCTCCTTCTACAGGACCCAATTCTCCGATTTTGCCTGAAGGTGCAGAGGTGGATCGCAAGACGGCGATGCTACTCGGCATCGATCTGCACCGTCAGCTCTGGGCTACACGGCCGAGCAATAACTACAAGTTTGGGTTCCAGTGGAACGTGGGCGAGTTCGCATATGAACGGGCCAACGTAGAGGTGCGGGTGATCAAGGACGAGTTAGAAATTGTGAACTGGGCCGATAACGCTGTGATGACCGATGGGTCTGAGCCAGCTGGTTTCGAATTGCCTGCAGAACCGGATATGGCTGCTTACTACACTATTGATGGTTTGTTCGCCGTTATTCAGGAAGCGATCGAGAGCGACCCGGCGCGGGTTTCGCTTGGGTTCGATTCGGTTTTCGGCTTTCCGACGTCGGTAGTTATCGAGTTCCTTCCGGGGAGCGTACACAAGGATGTTTCGTTCTTCGCAGCGCAGTTGTCCCCGATAGCAGGCCCACCCGAATAGGTGGCATTGGCACGTTTTGGTGGCATTACCACTTCGTTCCTCCTCGCAATGACAGGTCAGGCGATTTCACCTTAGTCACCGGGAGTTTTGCTGGCCGGTGGGGCACAAATCCAGCAGTACGCAGTCGCTGCAGAGCGGGTTTAGCTTTCGGCAGGTTCGGGCGGCGTGGCCGTCGAGTTGGGCGTGGAATTCACCCCACATTTCGACGTTTGTTTCGAGTCTGGATTCGAACAATCGCTGGTAGTCGGCGTACTTGTTGCCTTTGACCTTCCAGCCGAGTCGATCGACGATGCGGCGGGTGTAGGTATCCATCACGAAGCTTGGCTTTTTCGCTGCGTAGAGGATGATGTCGTCGGCTGTTTCTTCGCCGATTCCGTAGATGTCGAGCAGGCGTGCTCGCAGCTCGGGTAGATCGTATGCGAACAGGTTCGAGTCATCACCGGCGTATTCGTTGATCATCACCTGAGCAAATGCTTTGAGCTTTTTTGTTTTGGTGTTGTAGTAGCCGGACGATCGGATGGCTTCTATGAGATCGGTATCGGGTGCTTCATTTACGGCTGCGTAGTTCCAGATATTGGCCTTGTGTAGGTTCGCCAGGGCGCGTTCGGCGTTTTTCCATGTGGTGTTTTGGACGAGGATCGCGCCGGCGACGATTTCGAAGTTGGCGCGGGTGCCGGTGTCGTACCTGACCGGCCACCAGTTTCTTGGGCCAGTTCGTTTGAGAAGGCGATTGTAGATTTCCAGAAGGTTGGCTGTTGTGGGGGTGATTGGCATGTTTAAGTGCCGAAGCTTCTTTTCCCGAGTGAAGTCTTCGAAACCGAGGGATCTGGGGGTGGGACGCGCTGGCTGGTGTCGGAGTCGAATGCAGGCTCTGGGCATTCTCGCTGCATAGGGGGGAGAAAGATACTGAAATAAATTCAGCATGACAATTTGCCCGGCCGATCTATGTTTCAGAATGAAAGGTTAGGTTCCGTTTCACCGTTGTTGCGCTACCCCCTCACCAGGTCTCCCGATTTCTTCGGGATCCACGACCTCCGGCTCCGATGACTTCGTTCGGGAAAGGAGTTGTTGGCCGTTGTTGAATATCGAGCGTTGACTGATGCCCGAAGTTAGCGGTAATTATCCGTCGAGCATGTGCGATAATTTCAGGAAGAAAATTCGCCCGATGGGGTAAACAGAGTTCAAAGCCTTTGGAGGCACATTTGGAGACGATGTTCGAGAAGCTGGATGCTGCGGCAGCCAAGATGAGTAGTTACGTTTGCGTGGGTCTTGATCCCACTCCTGAACGTGTGCCCATCGACGATGTTTTAGCGTTCAACTGCGCCATCGTCGATGCCACCAAAGATCTTGTATCCGCCTTCAAGCCCCAGTTCGCTTACTACGAGGCGATGGGCATCGAGGGCTTTCAGATTCTCGAAAAGACTATCCAACACATTCGAAACGTTGCTCCCGATCACGTAATTGTCGGCGACGGCAAGCGTGGTGATATTTCGACTACCGCTACTGCCTACGCAACGGCCATGTTCGAGATCTGGGATGTCGACATAGCGACGATTTACGCTTATCAGGGAAGCGATTCGGTTGAACCGTTCCTGCAGTACCCGGGCAAGGGTGTTTACATCGTTTGCCGCACCTCGAACCCGAGTTCACGGGACATTCAAGATTTGGTTGTGGATGGCACCGAAGGCAAATCCCAGGTGTTCGACCGAGTAGCCGATATGGCCGATCGTTGGGCTGGCGCAGAGAATGTTGGCCTTGTTGTGGGCGCTACTTATCCTGATGATCTGCGGGCACTACGGGCGAGGCATCCTGAGCCGCACTTCCTTATACCGGGTGTTGGTGCGCAGGGCGGAGTCGCTGAAGAAACGGCTCGAGCAGGTGCGAATGAACGCGGTGGCGGGTTCATCGTGAACTCGTCTCGTGGCATCATCTACGCGTCGAGCAATCCTGAAGACTTCGATGTTGAAGCCCAAAAGGCTGCAAAGCTGCTGCGGGATCAGCTGAACGATGCACTTCACTCAGATCGAATTAGTTCGCAATCGCTAACGATCGATTAGTCAAACTATTTTTCAAGCAGGGCACAGTAAGAATGTCGGAAACTCCTTTGTCGGAAACTTCTTTTAGCGTTGGCGACCGTATAACCCTTAAACGAGCGCATCCTTGTGGTGGCAGCGAATGGATTATTTATCGCATTGGCGCCGATATCAGGCTGAAGTGCTTGAAATGCGAACGTCGGATTTTCTTGAGTAGAAAAGATGCCGAGCGCAGGACGGTATCTCGTATTGCTGCTCCGGAAGGTAAGGCGTCGGATGAAAATGGCGGCGATGCCGCTGAAATGGAATCGACTGCAGAATCTTCTTGATGAGTGACATTTCAACTGCTCGGTGAAGATGTACTCGGTGTAACCTTGGGCGTACTTACGAATAGGCCTGTAGTTTACGGGCGGTTGAACTGGCGCAAGATTTGGGGCTCGCAACATGATGGAGCTTGTAATAGACAGCATTCGGGTTAGCTTGCTTAACCATCAGCGCGTCGTGATTTTGAAGCAGAAGGACGATGAGCGGTATCTGCCGATCTGGATTGGCCCGCCCGAGGCCGACGCCATTGCCGTCCGTTTGCAAGAGGTTTCGGTTCCGCGTCCTTTAACGCACGATCTGTTGCACAACTCCATTAAGGATCTCGGCGGTGTTATTGATCACATCGTTGTTTCGAGCATGGAGAACGACACCTACTACGCGACTATTGTTGTGAGGCAGGGTGACAAGACGGTCGAGATCGATGCACGTCCTTCGGATGCCCTGGCACTTGCCGTGCGAGCGGGCGTTCAGATATTTGCTGCTCCAGAAGTAATGGATAAGTGCGGAGTTCGCGTCGATAAAGAGGCCGGGCTGGCTACGGTTGGCGAAGATGCCGCGGGTGCAGCGGCCGCGCAGCCACGCAAGGCTGGTGGTCCGGTTGGCGCTGAAGAAGCCGAGAAGCTTTCGGCATTCGCTGACTTCATAGAGTCGCTAGATCTTGGCGATATGGATGCTGGCAGCGGTGGAAGCGAGTCGGGCGGAGACAAGAAACCCGACGGCGATGAGCCTGTGGCGGGTAGCTGATCGGTGCTTATGGTGTGATGCGGTTGGTTGGATATGAGCCTCGTTGTTGACGGGGCTTTTTCTTTTAAAGTTCGTGTTAAGTGTTGTTTCAAGTTTGTTTCAGTGGCATGCCTTCGGCTGGTAGGCCAACCTGGCGTAAATGTGGCTCAGAAATTCGAGCCTGTTAAGTGGATTTTTCATTTTGAATCTGGCGCGCTTGTGATAGCATGCACAATCGGTCATTTAGAGCAAGGGGTTACCTTTGTCAGACACACCAGAGTCGCCTCCGGGTACATCCGGGAACGAAAGCGAAAACGGTAGTTTGCCAGATAGTTCTACGGAACTTGCGAACGGTGGCTGGCCCGCAACAATAAAGTTGCTGGGGCGAGTAGGTGGAATCGGCTGGTTTGTCGGTACTGCAATCGCTCTGGGAGCTTACGGCGGGTTATGGCTTGATCGACAATTTGATACGGCTCCTGTCCTCACACTAATTGGGCTGGCGTTGGGTGTGCTAACAGCGTTTGTTGGCATGATCCGGCTTCTCAGCGCTATTCGAAGAGGGCGATAACAGCCAACAGAGAACGAAAGAGAATTAGGTATACAACGGTTGGGAAAGCTCCTTTCTAATCCCAAACTACTTGTAATCGCCATCGCCGCTATTGCGGTGCTTCTGGTCTCCGTAGCCGGAGGAGCACTCGGTGCTTCATTCGGTTTGGGCTTTTTGGGCGGACCGATTCCGTTTATTTCCGTTCCTGCCGAGCAGGTCGCTTCCCTCGGCGGATACCCTCTCCTCAACTCAACGATCATGTTTTGGGTCGGCGGGCTTGCACTTCTATTCGTAGCGTGGCGAGCTGGCCGAAAGCCTAAAGACGTTCCAACTGGTTGGCAGAACCTGATGGAAATGATCTACGAGTTCTTCTCGAACACCGTTGATGGTGTTGCGGGCGGAACTCCCAAGGCAGGCCGACGTTTCCTTCTTCTTATAACGACCATCTTCCTTGTGGTGATGATCATCAACTGGGTGGGCATACTTCCCGGCGTTGGATCGATAGGCAAAATCGAATCGATCGAACAGTGGGTACACCACCACGTCGAAGATATCGAAGCCGAGGTTCACGCAGATCACCCCGATTACAGCGATGAGCAGGTTGAGGCTTTAGCGCTCGTACACCTACTTGAAGAGCACGGTGACGACACATTTGTGGTATTCGACGGAATGGTTGTTCCGCTGGGTCGTGGTGAGCAGGCTCGTGTTCCACTGAACAAGGTGGTCACCTTCTCGACATCCGATCTGCACGCTATCGAAGAAGCTGTTGAGCACGGTGATGATCTTTCTCATCTCGAAGCACTCGAGAACATCCATCACGATATCGAGGCTGGGGTGGTCAAGTCCGCTTTCACCTTCGACGAGGGTGGCGACAAAGAAAAGACCTACGACTTCACAGGTCAGACTGCCGGACTGCTGATTCCTTATCTTCGTGGTGCAAGCACCGATATCAATACAACGCTTGCAATTGCGATAGTCGCAATGTTCACGGTTCAGGTTTGGGGCTTCAAGGCTCTCGGATTCCGTGGGTACGCAGGCAAGTTCTTCGTCAATCCGATCACTAAGGGTCCGATTGCAACGTTTGTTGGATTACTAGAGGGATTCGGTGAACTGACTCGAACGATCAGTTTCACATTCCGACTATTCGGCAACATGTTTGCCGGTGAAATTTTGTTAATAGCGATGGCATTCTTGCTGCCGCTGATCGGAATAATTCCGTTCATGGGTCTGGAATTGTTTGTGGGCGTTATCCAGGCGTATATTTTTGCAATGCTCACTCTTGTATTTGGCGTCATGGCAGTCGCGAGTCACGGTGATCACGACAGCCACGCGGAGGACCACTGAAAACAGGGGTCTTCTTAAATAAGGCGTGGCGGGCGGCATGAGCAATTGTCGTGAACGGCCACCGACGTATAGAACGAAGTTACTAGGAGAAATCAGTTGGACGCAGAAACTCTAAAGCCCCTGGCAGCAGCACTTGCCATCGGTCTTGGCGCACTTGGCCCAGGACTCGGTATTGGACTGTTGGCTGGTAAGGCCATGGAAGCTCTCGGACGCAACCCAGAGGCAGTTGGACCTGTTCAGCAGAACATGATTCTTGCCCTTGCGTTCGCAGAAGCCATCGCTATTTACGCTTTGGTTATCGCGATCATCATCCTTTTCGTCTAAAGCAATCGGTTACCGCATGGCTTACGACTATGAGGGCTATCGCCTGATTATTCGAAGCCATTAGCGGCCCGGTAAAAGGAAACGAACATGGATGCGTTAGGAATTACACTTCAGCAGCTGCTAACTCAGTTAGTCAGTTTCCTGATCCTGTTTATCTTGCTGTACTTGTTGGCTTACAAGCCCATTATGGGCATGTTGGACAGCAGATCGCAGAAGATCAAAGAAAGCTTGGAAGCAGCCGAGACCGCACGTCTTGAAGCAGCTTCTTCGGCCGAACGCGTAGAAGCAGAAATTGCTTCAGCTCGTGTTGATGGTCAGAAGATTGTTGCCGAGGCACGGGATGCTGCAGCAAAGCTTCGTGAGCAAGAACAGGGACGTGCACGAACAGAGGTCGAAACGATGCTCGACCGTGCACGGATCGAAATTGGTCGCGAGAAAGATGCCGCTGTAGAAGAAGTTCGCAAGGAATTTGCGGGCCTCGCTATTTCAGCAGCAGAGAAAATCGTTGAAGGATCACTTGATGCGAAGTCTCACTCCAGCCTTATAGACAAGGTTCTGGAAGAAGGACTGAGCGAGAGGAAGAACTAGAGAACTCCGTAATAGGGAACTCTGACTAAGCAATGGCAGCAACCGGACGAAGATACGCACAGGCAGCTTTCGAGCTAGCCAAAGAAAACAGCCTCGATCGTTGGTCGGAAGATCTGGCGAGAGTGGCTGAGGTTCTTGGCGATTCCGATGTACTGGAATTCCTTGATGCCCCGCAGGTGACGGATAGCGCAAAGCTAGACGGCATTGGCAAGCTTCTTTCGGATATTGACGTGTTAGTACGAAATACGGTGAACCTGATGACGGTGAATCGTGATATTTCGAAGTTCGCGGACATGTTCCGTATCTTCAACGAAATGGCCGATGAACGACGTGGTATCGCAAGAGCCGATGTTGTTACGGCAGTTCCATTAGACGACGCCCAACGTAACCAGGTGGCTGCAGGTTTGGCGAAACTGATGGGGCGTAGCGAAGTAATGATGACTGAGAGTGTGGATTCCGAAATCATTGGGGGAGTCGTGGCGAGAGTCGGCGACCGCCTTATTGATGGGAGTACACGCACTCAGTTACGGGCGATGCGTGATTCGTTGGCCGAACGGCCAGTCGATTAAGCCTTAGTGAACCCGCAAGGGACGAACAAACGGCCGATCGATAAGGCCAGTAGAGCAACAAGCCAATAGTGCAACGGGTTTTACCCGGAGAGAGAGTCCGATGGCAGTACGAGGTCAGGACATAGCCTCTGTTATCAAGAGGCAGATAGAAGAATTCGGTGGTGACATCACTCAAGTTGATGTTGGAACCGTTATTGAAGCCGCAGACGGTACGGCTCGAATACACGGTCTCTCAGGAGTCCGGTACTCAGAGTTGCTCCAGTTCCCCGGCGATATTTTTGGACTGGCACTGAACCTCGAAGAGGACAGTGTTGGTGCCGTTATTCTCGGTGATTACATAAAGATCAAAGAGGGTGACGAAGTTCGAAGCACGGGTCGAATTATTGAGGTTCCTGTTGGAGACGCAATGCTGGGTCGAGTCGTTGACTCGCTTGGTGTTCCGATCGATGGCAAGGGCGCAATTGCAACTACCGAGTCATACCCGGTGGAGAAGATCGCACCTGGTGTTGGAGCTCGACAGTCGGTTGATCAGCCAGTGCAATTCGGTCTGAAGATCGTTGACGCAATGGTTCCGGTTGGCCGAGGACAGCGAGAGCTTGTTATTGGCGACCGTGCGACCGGTAAGACTTCGGTCTGCATCGACGCACTGATCAACCAGAAGGACAGCGGAATCATCGGTGTGTACGTGGCCATTGGTCAGCGTGCATCGAAGGTTGCTCAGGTTGTTACTCGATTGGAAGAGAACGGCGCACTCGACAACACTGTTGTTGTTACCGCTAACGCTTCCGACCCGGCAGCAACACAGTATCTCGCTCCCTACACGGGTTGTGCGATTGCTGAATTTTTCATGGCTCAGGGTAAAGACGTTCTGATCGTTTATGACGATTTGACGAAGCACGCTTGGGCTTACCGACAGATGTCACTATTGCTTCGCCGTCCTCCAGGACGTGAGGCGTACCCCGGTGACGTCTTCTATCTCCACTCACGCTTGCTGGAACGGGCTGCTCGCCTGAACAAGGAAGCCGGCGGTGGTTCGATTACAGCTCTGCCGATCATCGAGACGCAGGCTGGTGACGTTTCGGCTTACGTTCCTACTAACGTTATTTCGATTACCGACGGCCAGCTCTTCCTTGAGCCTGATTTGTTCAACTCGGGTGTTCGACCTGCGGTGAACTCGGGTATTTCAGTAACACGTGTGGGATCTGCAGCTCAGACCAAAGGCATGAAGAGCGTTTCGAGTTCGCTGAAGGCTGAGATGGCTCAGTACGCAGCGCTGGTTACGTTTGCTCAGTTCGGTACTGACGATCTTGATGCCGTCACCCGACGACAGCTTGAACGTGGTGCACGATTTACTGAACTGCTGAAACAGGATGAGAACTCGCCGTTGTCGGTAGAAGCTCAGGTTTCAGTGTTGTACGTGGCCGATAAGGGTGCGCTTGAGGATGTAGCGGTTTCAGATGTTCGGGCTTGGGAAGCACAGTGGCACGATTACGCCTCAGCTAACCTGCCGGAAGTTCTGAAGTCGATTTCAGAATCGGGCGAGTTGAGCGATGACGATGAGGCGAAGCTCGACGAAGCAGCTACTGCTTTCAAGCAAACAGTAAGCCTCTAAAAGAACAAGAAACTAACAGAGACAAGAATTGCCGAGTACCAAGGATTTCCGAGACCGAATCAAATCGGTTTCGAACACAGCGAAAGTCACAGGCGCAATGCAGATGATTGCAGCGTCGAAGATGAACCGTGCCCAGAATTCGGTGAAGGCGGGGCGTCCTTACGCTGATCGAATCCGTGACGTGCTTGGCGATCTTGCAGCTCTGGCAGCCAAAGACGAAGACGCACCAACCGTTGCCCTGTTGAAGGTCCGACCGGTGAAGAAGACTCTGGTGCTACTGGTTACTCCTGATCGTGGTCTTGCCGGTGCGCTCGTTGGAAACCTCCAGCGTGTAGCCGCTAAGTTCATTCAGGGAACCGAGGGTGATGTTTCGGTTATTACGGTTGGTCGCAAGGGCGAGAAATTCGCTGCTCGCACTGGCCAAGAACTGACTGCGACATTCTCGGTTCCGGATCGGCCGACATTGGACGACACGATTGCGATTGGGCGAATGCTCGTTGACGAGTACAGCTCAGAGCGCGTTGATCGAGTCGTTCTGATTTATGCAAAGTTCATCAACACTGCCGTGCAGAAAGTAACTTCACGACAGCTCCTACCAGTCGAACCGCCTAAACGCGACGACGCTGAATTGGGGAAGTTGGAAGAGCTTGACTACATTTACGAGCCGAGCATTAATGATGTGCTCGAATCGCTCGTGCCGCGATACATCGAAACACAGGTGTATCACGGAATTCTCGAAGCGTTTGCGAGTGAGCATTCGGCACGCATGATTGCGATGCAGAACGCCACAGACAACGCCAATGAGATCGTCGAGGGTCTGACTCTCGATTTGAACAAAGCAAGGCAGGAATCTATTACTGCCGAGCTTCTTGACATCGTGGGTGGCGTGGCCGCCTTGGAAGGCTAATAGAAATAACAGCCGTCCATTGGGCGGGAATCGCAAGACCAGGAGAGCCTCAGTAATGGCTAAGGGTAGTAAGGGCAAAGTAGTTCAGGTAATTGGAACCGTCGTTGACGTTGAGTTCAAGGCCGACGAACTGCCAGTAATTTATTCAGCTGTCGAACTTCAGAACGAAGGCGAACGCCTCGTACTTGAAGTAGAGCAGCACGTTGGTAACAGCTGGGCACGTTGCTTGGCACTCGGTGCAACCGAGGGTCTGGCTCGAGGCACCGAGGTAACTGACACCGGTTTGCCAGTGATGGTTCCAGTGGGACCAAATTCACTCGGTCGACTGATGAACGTGCTTGGTGAGCCTATCGACGGTGGTGAGCCGATTCCGGCCGACGCCGAGCGATGGCCGATTCACCGGAAGGCTCCTACTTTCGCCGAGCAGTCGGGTACCACCGATGTTCTTGAGAGCGGAATCAAGGTCATCGACCTTATGACTCCGTTTGCCAAGGGTGGCAAGATTGGCCTCTACGGCGGTGCTGGTGTTGGCAAGACAGTTGTCATCACCGAGCTCATTCGAAACATCGCACAGGAGCACTCTGGTGTATCTGTGTTCGCAGGTGTGGGTGAGCGATCCCGTGAAGGTAACGACCTGTGGAACGAGATGATCGACTACGGTGTTATGGATTCCACAGCACTTGTGTTCGGTCAGATGAACGAGCCCCCCGGAACTCGAGCACGAATCGCCCTCACGGGTTTGACGATGGCCGAGTACTTCCGTGACGAAGAGAAGCGAGACGTGCTCCTGTTCGTCGACAACATTTACCGATACATTCTGGCCGGAATGGAAGTTTCAGCACTTCTGGGTCGAATGCCTTCTGCTGTGGGTTACCAGCCGACTCTTGCGACTGAGATCGGTGACCTTCAGGAACGAATTACAACGACTAAAGACGGTTCGATTACATCCTTCCAGGCTGTATATGTGCCGGCTGACGACTACACCGACCCTGGAATTGTCACGACGTTCGGTCACCTTGACGCTAACGTGTCGCTCGATCGTGCGCTTGCTGCACAGTTCTTGTTCCCGGCTGTCGACCCGTTGGCTTCAAACTCTCGAATTCTTGAACCTGGGTTGGTTGGTGAAGAACACTACGAGGTTGCTCAGGGCGTGAAGCGAGTGCTGCAGCGTTACAAGGACTTGCAGGACGTTATCGCAATTCTCGGTATCGAAGAACTTTCGGATGAAGACCAGACTACCGTTGGCCGTGCGCAGCGCATGCAGCGATACCTGACTCAGCCGTTCTTCGTTGCAGAAGTGTTCACCGGTTTTCCGGGTAAATACGTTCCAGTTGCCGAGACTGTTCGAGGATTCAAAGAGATTCTCGAGGGCAAGCATGATGAACTGCCGATTCAGGCGTTCTACATGGTTGGCACGATCGATGAAGCTGTTGAGAAGGGTAAGAAGATGCTGGAGGAGTCCTCGGCTGCAAGCTAATCGCTTGTGATCAAGGAATCTGAGGACATCAATTAGTTATGGCCAAACTTCAGTTATCGGTTGTGACCTCCGAAGGCGAAAGCTTTTCGGGCGAGGTCGACTTGATCGTTGCTCCGGGCGGACTCGGTGAGTTCACTGTGCTGCCTTCGCACGCACGGATGATCTCGACGCTTTCTCCGGGAATTCTTCGATTTGATCAGGGTGGCGATTCTGTTTTTCTGGCGTTGAGTGGTGGGTTCCTGGAGGTTTCTAACAACGAGGTTACCGTGCTTGCTGACGCTGCTGAGCAGGACGATGCGATTGATCTTGAACGTGCTGAGGCTGCTTTGGCTCGGGCGCAGGAACGTGTTGCCGGTACGACGGCTGACATCGATCTTGAACAAGCGATGCATTCGCTGCGACGTGCTCGAGTACGGGTGAACCTCGGTCGACGCAAGCGTGGTGGAGTGGTTTAGTTTTGGCTCTGGTTCGCAAATAGTAATGAATGAAAAAGCCCCGGCGATTTAGCCGGGGCTTTTTTGATTTGGGCGGGCGTTTTGCTCCGGGCGTCATCGGATGACTTGGTCGCGCGTTTCTCGTTTTGCTATGGACGTCGTCGGTCGACTTGGTCGCTAGGATGTCTGCGACGCGATCGAGCGTTGGCTGGAGCAATCGTTAGTTTCTACGCCAACGTTTTCACCGCACCACCCCAGGTCCCTCGGCTGTCGCTCGGGAAAGGAGGGAGATTCCTGCAATGGGATTCACTTGGATTCATCGAGCGCCGTTCTAAAACCCTCGGCTGGTACTCGGGAAAGGAGAGAGATTCCTGCAACGGGATTCGCCTGTATTCGTATCGCACTGTTCCAAAACCTTCGGCTGTGGCTCGGGAAGGTAGAGGCATGCGACGTGCTGTGATTCACCTGCTATCATTTCGCACCGGCCACTAACCAATATTTGTTAGTCACGGATTGTCGGGGTTATGCTAGTTTAGGTTGCTGTGCCCGGAAGACGAACGAATCCGGTGCTTTTCCCAACCCATAGTCAGGAATAGGAGTAAATCGAACAGATGAGAACAATTAATACGTTAATACATTCAGTACTAATACCAGTACGAAGTAAATACCAGGTCGAACCGACCAGGTAACGTCCTTCCGGATATTTATATATCTGCTCACACGAAAATTGTGAGCGCTACTTCTGCCCACTTGAACCAAAATCGAGCACGCCCTTAGCAACGGCAAGAAGCGCGTCAAGAGATTTCATTCTCCGGCAGGACTGTCACCGAATCGGTGTACCACGTCCAGCTGTAGCAGCGCGCTCTTACGAATCAATTCGTAAACTCTCTCGAATATGCCACCCTCAAAAGGGTGCGTGCTATAGCTCAGAAATAAACAAGCCATACGCACGAGGTTCGAGTTGAAAGCTACATATACATACCCAGCCGCTGGTCCTGCGTTTCGACCAGCAATTGTCTTCCGTCATACTGCGCCACCCATGCGAAACACTCCTCTAAGCGAGCGTGAGCTAGAGGTGGCCCGGCTAATCGCAGCCGGATATAGCAACAAGCAGATGGCGAGCGAACTCGGCATTAGCCACAACACGGTCGCACGTCACGTCGCCAACATCATGCGCAATATGGGGGCGGGGAACCGCACTGAAGCGGTTCTAAATGCGATTCGTCAGCAGCTGATTCCATTTGGTTAAGCAGACACCAATTCGGCCCTTTTTCGGATAATTTCGGAAGAGGGTCGAATCGCGTTCGGGGTGGCTAGCCACGTTTTCTGGCCACTGGGGTGTTGGCTGAGGCGGACGGTTGTTGGCGGGTTGGCGTCGTTGAGTAGGTTCGCCACTTGTCATGTCGAGCTTGATTCATGACCTCGGGCGTGTTGATATGGCTGAGTGATTTAGGAGATCCCGATGCGTAGGGAGAGAAAGATTCTGAAATAAATTCAGCATGACAGTTGGCGTGGGTTTTGGTAGCAGCTGATTATCTGGCCACGTTAGTTACGCCGGGAGTTTTCGATTCTCCCACGGATCGGAGGAGTTAGAGGGCCGCGTCGCAGACATCCTAGCGACCAAGGCATCCGATAACGCCCGGAGCTACAACGATCTGCCCTCGGAATGGGGGAGCTAGAGGGCCGCCTCGCAGACGTCCTAGCGACTAAGTCGTCCGACGACGCCCAGAGCAAAACGAGAAACGCGCGACCAAGTCGTCCGACGACGCCCGGAGCAAAACGCCCGCCCGGGGCAAAACGCTCTAACGTATGTAGTACGTCATCGATTGGAGCGAGAGGACGGGGTCGATACCTCGGATGGTTACGCCTTCGGGCACTTGTGGTGAAAGTGGGGCGTAGTTCAGGATCGATTTAATGCCAGCTTCAACGAGTGCGTTGATCACCTCTTGGGCATGATCGATCGGGACGGTTACGATACCGATTTTGATGTCGAGTTCTTTGACAGTTTCGGTGAGTCGAGAAATCGATTGAACGTTTAGATTTGAGATAGTTTGACCGACTATATCGTCGCTGGCATCGAAGGCTGCGATGATGTTGAAGCCTTCGGGTTCAAAGCCCGGGTACGAAACTACCGCCCGGCCAAGCCGACCCATTCCGATAACCGCGGCGTTCCAGGTGCGGTTGAGCCCCAGAATTCTGCGAAGTTCGCCTTCGAGCATGACGACATCATAGCCTCGCCCTTGCTTCCCAAATCGTCCGAAATAAGAAAGGTCTTTCCGAATCTGCGCCGGGGTCATTTGCAGATGAGCGCCAAGCTGTTCGGATGAAATTACATCTTTTCCCGAACTCGAGAACTGGCTGAGAACCCGTACGTAGAGAGGAAGCCGTTGAATGACGACCTCTGGGACAGGGGTGGTGGAGTCTGAATTGTCGTTGGGAATTAATGTAGCCATCGGGCGCGGAGTGCGGGAACAGAAAGGGTAGAAGATCGTGTGTGTTTTGTATCACAAACGATGGAGAATTACACGCTCTATCAGTTCAGTGTAGGTATGCTGGGTGTGAGGAATTAGGTGGAGAATCTAGGACTATCGAATGAATCTTCGCGAAGTTGGTCGTATTGCAGGAATTCTGGGCGCCGCGCTGACGTTTTTCGTTGGGATTATTAGCGTTGTTCTGGGGTTGGTGAGCACCACGCCGGATCAGGGCGGGGGGTCACTTGTTGTACGCGGATTAATCGTGGTCGGACTCTCGGTGGTCGCCGGTCACGGTGCTTCGCTCAGTTCCAAGAAGCCAGGTCGAGCTACGGTGCAGTTGATTGCGGTGGCCGTGCTTGGAAGTTTCGTTGCTTTCCGTAGTTTTTGGCTGGCAGCCGCGGTGTTGATCGTGGCGTCGGTGTTGATTTACACAGAAAGCGAACGGGAGTAGTGGGTGTGGCTAGTGGCTAGCCACTGGTGTGTTGACTGAGGCTTTGGGGTAGGTGGTGGATTGGGCGTGATCACCACACATTCGACGACGCCCGGAGCAAAACGCCCGCCCGGAGCCAATCACGCTTAAAAGAAAAAGGCTTCGGTGGTGGGGACCGAAGCCTTTAAGAGTACGTCTTGCTATTGTTATGCAGCTTCGATCGTAGCCGGGGTTTTTGTTTCGCACATGGCTCGACGTGCAGACTCTTGGGAGTCCACAGTGAATGAACACTGTAGGCACGAGAGGGTCTTGCTGTCTGAGAACACCACAAGCTCAATGTCGCCTTGGCACTTCGGGCAATCCTTTAAGTAAAGCACTTTTCGTTCCTTTTTCTTCCGTCCCCGCCAAAAACTGGTCGGAGCGCTCTATAAATCAAAACCCATTCACGATTGCGAAACCTGTTAAATATTTCACAATGTAGAACTGGTCGGGCAGATACTACTACGAAAAATGTCATAATTCAAGACATTGGGTTAACAATTCGTATCAAATGAGTGTAACGCCCGTGAGTGAGCCGTTAGATAACGACGAATTCACTCCATGAAGTTTACACGAGGCGTATCAACTATTACAATACATATCGTGTTACTTAGATTGACTTAGTCCATGGATTTTGGCTGATTCAATCGTAAAAGTCACTATTTCGACGGAATCTCCGTCTTCACCCATTTTCGTAAGGATTCGTTTTGACGCAGGATTTCGGTCGTTCGTCTCGTGATTCGAAAGCTCCGATTCAGCAAGATCTCGCATGGTCTAGGTCGGATGCTTTGAACCGAATGTTGGCTGAGCTGTTCGAAATAGCGTCATCTCGCGACGAAAAACGCCGTGTCCCGGTGGCGCGGGCAAGGCCTGCACCAGAAGACGCGCCGCAGCGGTCGTTTCGACCGAGTCGGATCGCCGGCGTTTACGTTATTAGTGTGGCAGCACGGCTTGCCGATATGCACCCGCAGACGTTGCGTAAATACGACAAGGAAGGGCTGGTGCGACCTCAGCGTTCTGGGGGGAGTAGACGACTATATTCTGACTCAGATGTTGAGCGGCTGCGTGTAATTCGTCGCCTCGCCGATGGGTTGGGATTGAACTTGAACGGTGTCAGCCTTGTGCTCGATTTAGTGAGATCATTAACGGATATCGTTTCGCTACTCGAAAGCAGTCCGGAAGTGTCAGATACACAGGCGGCAAGGGTAGCGGCAGACGAACTTCGACAGATACTCTCTTATGTTGGCGCCGACTAATTCGGTCACTAGCGTTAACGAATCATTTCTTTACTTCGATAGGTCATTAGAAAAAGTTGTCAGATTCAGATACAGACGATAAAAAGTCGCAGGATGATGCTGCGGACATCGAACAGCTTGTGGATTCCGACGCTGTTTTGGATTTCACGCCAGAAGCTAACGATGAGTTAGCCGAAGCGCTGCGTGAAAAGGAACAGTTTAAGAAGTTGGCACAGCGGTCACAGGCGGATCTCGTCAACTATCGGCGACGAATCGAAGGTGAGCAGGAATCGTCACGGCTACGAAATCAGCAACGCATCGTATTGCGATTCGCCGACGTGATCGATCAACTCGACACTGCAATGAAATCCGAAACGTTAAGTGACTCCGATTCTGGTTGGCTTGAGGGAATGGCGGCGGTTCAGAAAAACTTCATAAATGCACTGGCATCAGAGGGATTCGAACGGTTTTCGTCGGTAGGAGAGGTTTTCGATCCGAGAAGGCACGAGGCGTTGCTTTCGACCCCGACCGCTGATCACGACCCGGACACGGTTGTTAACGAATTACGACCAGGATATTTACGAAATGGCGAGGTAGTGCGGCCGGCGCAGGTGCAGATTGCAGTGCCCTTGCCCGACAGCGATGAAGATGATGGCAAATGGGCGGTTACGAATTCGGGCACAGACAAACCGTTTACACAATAAAACGATCTAACTAATTAGTGAACTAATTCTGAAGTACTTGAACTAACCGGATAAATACAAAAAGTCCGGATTACTAGAAGGAAATCTAAAAGAGCAATGGCAAAGGTTATTGGAATCGATCTCGGCACAACAAACTCCGCAATGGCGGTGATGGAAGCTGGCGAGCCGCAGATTATTGAAAACGCAGAGGGCAGGCGCACAACGCCTTCAGTAGTTGCGTTCAACGCAAAAACTGAAGAACGTTTTGTTGGCGAACTGGCACGACGCCAGGCGATTACGAATCCCGAAAATACCGTTTACTCGGCCAAGCGATTCATCGGTCGACGATTCGACGATGGCTCGGTCAAAGACGATATTTCGTCTGTTTCGTTCAAGCTCGGTGAGCTTGATGGCGGCGATGTTGGAATCGTTCTTAACGGAAAGACCAGCGCACCAGCTGAGATTTCAGCGATGGTCCTTCGCAAACTGAAGGAAGACGCCGAAGCCAAGCTTGGCGATACCGTTACTCAGGCCGTTATTACGGTTCCTGCCTACTTCAACGACGGTCAGCGTGAAGCTACGAAAATCGCCGGCCAAGTTGCCGGACTCGAAGTTCTTCGCATCATCAACGAGCCGACAGCGGCTGCGCTTGCTTACGGTCTCGATAAAGAGGGCGAACGCACGATTGCCGTTTACGACCTTGGTGGTGGAACGTTCGACGTTACGATTCTCGCACTCGGCGAGGGCGTGTTCGAGGTAAAGAGCACCAACGGTGATACCCACCTTGGTGGTGACGACTTCGATGCGACTCTGGTCAACTACTTGGCCGACGAGTTCAAGAAAGAAAACTTGATCGACCTTCGGGAAGATGTTTCTGCTCACCAGCGACTACGTGTCGAGGCTGAGCGAGCGAAGATTGAGCTTTCATCAGTTGCTTCGACAGAGATCAACCTGCCGTTTATTTCGGCCGATTCGTCTGGTCCCAAGCACCTTCAGTCGACGCTGACTCGAGCCAAGCTTGAGGAAATGACATCGGCTTTGATTGATCGAACAAGCGGTCCGACCAAGAACGCTCTTAAGGACGCAGGCGTTGCACCGGGCGAAATCGACGAGGTGATCCTCGTTGGTGGTATGACCCGAATGCCGGCGGTTATCGAAATGGTTACAGCGCTTTTCGGTAAAGAGCCGAACCGCACGATTAACCCCGACGAGGTTGTTGCAGTTGGAGCGGCGATTCAGGCTGGTGTGCTGCAGGGCGATGTGACCGACGTACTGCTTCTCGATGTGACCCCGCTTTCTGTGGGCATTGAGACACTCGGCGGCGTTCGCACGGCACTGATCGATCGAAACACGACTATCCCGACATCGAAGACTGAGACGTTCACTACGGCTGCAGACAGCCAGTCGAGCGTTGAGATTCACGTTGTTCAGGGTGAGCGTGAGATGGCTGGCGATAACACGTCGATCGGTCGATTCAACCTCGATGGCATTCTGCCTGCTCCACGTGGAGTTCCGCAGATTGCAGTTACGTTCGATATCGATGCAGACGGAATTCTTAAGGTTTCTGCCAAAGACAACGGCACCGGCAAGGAACAGCACATTACGATTACGGGTCGTTCAGGAATGGACGATGCCGAGGTTGAGCGACTTATAAAGGAAGCCGAAGAGAACTCCGAGGCTGACAAGGTGAAGCGTGAGTCTGTAGAGACTCGAAACGCTGCCGAAAGCGCGGTGTTCCAGGCTGAGAAGATTCTCAAGGAAGATGGCGACAAGGTGCCCGATGACATCAAGGTTGATGTCGAAGGAAAGGTCGAATCGGTCAAGGAAGCACTCGCAAACGAGGCTGCTGAGACTTCGGTTATCGCAGCCGTAACGGAAGAGCTTCAGACTGCGTTGCAGGCTGTTGGGCAGGCCGTTTACGAGGCGACTCAGGCAGCCGGTGGCGAAGAGGCCACGGTTGAGGGTGGTGATCAAGCTGGCCCAGACGCCGATGATGCCGATTCAGGCGCTTCAGATGAGGACGCTGGCGATAGCGATGATGACGACGACGACGATACAGTCGAAGGCGAATTCCGCGAAGTGTAGGTGGGTAGCTAGCTACTTTTTCTACGAAGATGGCTATTGTTGGCTGGTTCGCGGAGTGGTGACTCGGTTGAGTATTTAGGGAGAGACCCGTCCTTGTGGCGGGTCTTTTCTTTTGTGGCGTTTCGCACCGGGCGTCCGAGGCGGACTTGGCCGCGCGTTTCGTTAGTCGCGCTCGTCATGGAATGACTCGGCTCCGCGTCGCAGTCTCCCCCTCTAACTCCCCCGGTCCGGGGGAGGACCGTTGGCTCCGGAGATTGCGAGAAACATTTTGAACCTCAATCGACTGCGCTCAGGGCAGGTCAAATTCAGGATGACAGTTTGCGTTCGGCGTTTTCGCTGCGTAAGGGGGAGAAAGATACTTAAATAAATTCAGCATGACAGTGGACGGTGTCAGGTTTGCTCGCCTCTTGATACCCTCCCATCCATCATGACCCAACCTGTTTTTATTGGAATTGACGTCGGTACTTCGTCGATCAAAGTTGTTGCTGTCGATCCTGACGGGAAGCTACTTGCCGTGGCGAGTAGTCCGATGACGGTTAGCGTCGATCGCCCTGGATGGAGTGAGCAGCAGCCTGAAGAGTGGTGGGCTGGGACTTGCTCGTCGATTCGGCAAGTACTGGCGGAGATCGATTCGCCAGAGGTGTTGGGTGTTGGGCTTTCGGGGCAGATGCACTCGCTGGTGGCGCTTGATAGCGCGCGAGCGGTGGTACGCCCGGCGATTCTATGGAATGACGTGCGATCAAGTGCCGAGGCTGCCTATGTTCGTGAAACGGTCGGCAGTGAATCGCTGAGAAGACTGGCTGGCAATCCAGCGCTTGAAGGCTTCACGGTTACGAAACTCCTGTGGATGAAACAGAACGAGCCTGGACTCTTCGAACGGGTGTCGCACATGCTGCTCGCCAAGGACTACATCAGGTATCGGCTAACCGGCGAACTCGGAACCGATCCCTCCGACGCCTCGGCAACACTGCTGTTCGATATCGTGAAAAGTCGATGGTCGGACGAGATGTGCGATCTGCTTGATATAGATTCTGATTTGTTGCCACCAGTAGTCGAATCGGCTGAAATCGCTGGTGGAGTTACAAAAACAGCTTCCAAAGAAACCGGACTTGCCCCAGGGGTGCCGGTTGTGGGCGGTGGAGCCGACAACGCATGTGCGGCTGTTGGTGCTGGAGTTGTGTCCCGAGGGGACGCTTTGTTTTCTGTGGGGACATCTGGAACCGTTGTTGCGCCTACGGATTCGCCGGTGACGGATCCGGGTATGCGAATTCACTCGATGCGCCATGCGATTCCGAGCACGTGGTATTTGATGGGAGTGGTGCTTTCGGCAGGGGCAGCACTCGATTGGTGGCGGCGTAGCTCCGGTGGGGCAGGATTCGACGAGCTGGTTGTTGAAGCCGCGAAGGTGGATGCTGGATCAGGTGCGGTTACATTCCTGCCATATCTGACCGGCGAACGCACTCCTCATGCCGACGCAAACGCTCGTGGAGTTTTCTTCGGAATGCACGCTGGCACTGATCGGGGGCACATGACGAGGGCTGTGATGGAGGGTGTTTCGTTTGCGCTTCGCGATTCGTTGGAGCTGATGACTGAGCTGGGAGTTCTCCCTTCGGAGGCCGTAGCTGTTGGCGGTGGCGCGAGCAGCGCCATTTGGCTGCAGATGCTGAGCGATGTAGTGGATTTGCCGTTGCGCACGGTTGGGCCGTCGGAGGGTGCGCCCTTAGGAGCTGCGATGTTGGCGGCGGTTGGTGCCGGGGTGTTTGGGAGCGTGGTTGACGCTGGGGCTGCATGGCTTACTGGGTTGGATTCGGTTGGGCCGCAAGCTTCGTTGCGGGGTGCCTATGACGATGCGTACGGTCGGTACCGGGCGTTGTATCCGGCGTTGCGCGAGATGTTTACTAATTTCGACAAACAGTCATGAAGTAGTCGGACTGAACACCGCCGCTGCACGTTTGATCGCCACAGCACAATCTGACTCAACGAGTGCGTTGGCTACAGAGCTGACCGTGCCTGACAACCATGTCGGGTTACCTTGAACTCCGAAATCAGATCCAATGCGTTCATGAAAGACGCCGGTTAGGGAACCGTCTTGAGAGAAGTGTGAATCCGTCTTCATTATTGACTGGATGTTGGCATAGGCGGGTGCACCGGTCTGAATGTCGGAGATTGTAGATTTGAGTACGATCAATGGAAACGCTTTCGCTTGTTCTTTAGACGACGATTTGAATTTAGAAAGAGTGGTGTCCAAAGTGACGGCTATGACTGGTAGCTCCAGCAACTGATCCCGAAACACTTGACCTCCGATCGAAAACGCTAATCTATCCGTGATCTCCAGCGCCAACGTGGTGGCTTCAATCACCAGTTTTATATCATCAAATGGCGCGAGATGGCTTTGCTTAATTTCCTCCAGCGTAGATCTGGTCCCACCGACTATTGCCCCACAAAGTCCTGCAGTTGATACGACCGTGTCCTGCCACTCCTGATACGCATGGCCTATGTGAATATCGGAAGTGAGTTTCAAGAATTCGTGTTCTTTTTTCCAAACCAAGGCATTTAGCACAACCTGCTTGCTGCTGAATTTCGCTGTTTAACTTGAGGGCATAACGTGGCTCGGCGAATTTTATCCACAGATGAACGCGACTTGTATCGCTGGTTGCATGTACTAGTCACCTAATTTCGGGAGTTTCAGTGGTAACTGTGACTTGGTTCAGATCCCAAATTTCGGGAACACTAGTGCTCTCACCTCTTCTAGTGAGTTCGCGTTGAAACTGTTTATTTCGTTCAGGTACCGGGCTTCTGTTGGAGCTGGTGGGGTGTCGTCGAATGTGGTTAGACCTTCGAGTGATGTGAATGTTCGAGGCACGTCGGTAGGCAGGTCGAAGTTTGCCATTGTTGCGAGCGCCATGGTCCACGATCTGGCTACTGCTGAGAGATCGTAACCACCGCCGCCAACTGCCACCCACTTGCCGATATCCGATGCAAGCGTAGCCAGCTTTTGTACGGCTAAATTGAAGCCCTGAGTCGTTAACGAAAGATGAGTCAGGGGATCCTGGAAATGTGTGTCGATTCCTAGTTGAGTGAATAGGGCGTCGGGTTTGAACGCACTCACCAACGGCGGGATTACCGCGTCGAAAGCAGCGTGCCATGCGGCGTCTTGCGTGTACGGTCCGAGAGGAATGTTCACCGAGTAACCGGTGCCGTCGCCCGAACCGATTTCCTGAACATAGCCGGTGCCCGGGAACAGATACTGACCCGACTCATGAATCGAAATCGTGAGCACCTGATCGCTTTCGTAGTGGCCCATCTGAACACCGTCGCCATGATGGCAATCGATATCGATGTAGGCGACTCGTAAACCCGCAGCGACCATCGCCTTCATGGCAATCACAGCATCGTTGAACACTCCGAATCCTGAGGCCCGGCGATACATAGCGTGGTGATGCACTCCGCCTGCCGGGGCGAACGCTACATCGGCGGCGCCTGAAGTGACAAGTTCGCTGGCTGTAAGAACGGATCCGACGGTGAGAGCCGTGGTGTCGTACATGCCGGTGCGCACTGGATTGTCGGATGAACCGAGGCCGAACTCGCCCATTATGGGTGCGATTCCCCCGTTCGAAATAGCTTCGACTATCGCTACATATTCGGGATCATGACTCGTTTCGATTTCTGCCTTGGTGGCAATGCGAGGCGCAGGAGTCGTGACGTTTTCGAGTTCAAATAGGCCACTCGATTTCATCAACTCGTGCATGTGCTGCAGCCGAATTGGGCGCAGTGGGTGCTCGGCGGAAAGCTGATATTGCGACAGCACGTCGGAGTAAACGAATGCGGTTTTAGGTCGGTGGCGGTCGGTGGTCACAGGTCGCCTTTTCGAATAGATCAGGAATCGCCAGTAGGACGAGTTACGGGTTACGTTTTGGGTTTGGGCATTCTACGTCGTGAGATGAACAGCCAGACGCCGATGATTATTGAAAGGCCGATTACGATGCCGGCTACAAGCCAGTTGGGTTCAGGTTTTTCTTCGACGAATCCCGGGAATTCGGGCATTGAGAATTCGGGAGTTACTGTCGGAAGTGGATTGGGGACAGCTGTTGGGGCTGATTGCCCTGAACCAGCATCTGACCCGGCTGAGGTCTCGACGTCCGTTCCGGTTGTGGCCGGCTCAAATCCGACCAGCGGAACGTCCACATCGGTTGAATCGGTAGCTTCGGCTGTTTCTTCGGTGATAGGTAGAGGAGCTGCGCCAAAATCGGCGCGCCAGTTGTTTTCTACTTCGAAAATCGACTTGCCATAAACATCTTTGAACGCAGCGTTGATCGTCCCGCCTGTGTTGATAGCCGCCAGATATTCAGCCATTTTATCGTGGCTGAACTCTTCGACTATGTAGCCCACGATCGCTCCTGCCTGTGGGTAGAAGATGAACACGTCTCGGCTTTGGCCGGGGATCGAGGCCATGTGGCTGAGTGAGAGTAGTTCATTGGGTTGAACTTGCGAGCGCAGTCGATTGTTCGAACTTTCGCTTGAACCCGTTTCTAAAAATCTCGCCAGACCTTCGTTTAGCCAAGATGGCAGGCCGCCCACGAAAGCATCAGAAACGGCTTCGTGGGTGTAGAGATGCGCCAGTTCATGAGTGAACGTTGTCGAGTTCATCTGGCCTTGAACGAACAGCCGGTACTCGGTTTGAGCGAAGCCGGCGAACAGGTTCGAATCAGTTGCGGTTTGGCTGACGGGCGGAAACGACGGTGTGGCTGCCTGAATAGAGGGGTAGACGATCGCCTTGAAATCGGGCGTTTCGGTTACGCCCAGAGTGGTCTGGAGGGTCGGAATACGGTGGTCGATGGTTTCGACGAGTTCTTCGACCCGTGATCGGCTGACACCGTAGTAAACGACGGTATATCCGTTGCCAGTGATCCGCTGCCAGTCTTCATCGGGATCGAGGTACTCGACCTTGTCGGGAAGGTTCACGGAGTAGAAGACGCCATCGGCACCGGCGATCTCAACTTTGATATCGAACTCAACGCCGGGCGGGTAGTAGGAGCCTGGTCCTGTTGGGATTTCGAATGTCAGCGATATGTTGTTGTTTGTATTTGCGTAGGTCGGATAGAGGTAGGACCAGATGGTTTTTCCACCATCGGGTTTGAACAGCGTACGAACGGTGTGGATTTCTTTGGGAGTCGCCCCGGTATCGATCTTCACGGAGATCGTGATCTTTTTGCCGTAGTCGATATCGACTGTTTGTTCCATCACCGTCAGCGTTGGCGATTCCGCTGCGTTTGCGGTTCGAACGCTGACGAGCGCGCCGAAGAGCAGGATTGCAGCTAATGCGATTGCTAGTGTTCGGTTCAAGTTGGGCAGGGCGTGGGTCACGTTCGGTAAAGTTTCTCGTATATAAAGATATACGTCGTGTAGCGAGCAAGCGGTCTTCGGGTAAGCTTCACGTCGCTTGTTTATGGAACGAGGGAGTCACTTTGGGCGAGACAACACCAGAAAATATGAACCGCGAGTCGAGTGCAGCCTGGGATGCCGCTGCTGATTGGTGGAAAGAGCGAACTGAAGAAAGCGACCCGTACCGGCAGTATGTTCACGGCCCCGCACTGCTTGATGCGTGCGGCGATGTGGACGGCCTTAATGTGTTGGACGTCGGTTGTGGCGCCGGTTATTTTTCCAGAAAACTTGCCGGGGCTGGTGCCAGAGTACAGGCGTTCGATTATTCCGGAAATCTATTGGCGCTGGCTGCCGATGAAGAATCGAAGAGTCCGCTTGGAATCCAGTACGAACGTCTCGATGCTGGCTTGATTTCAGATCGCTTCGAACCACAGTGTTTTGAAAACTGGCGGGAAGTTTTGCTTCAGTTTGCCGCACCCGATTGCTACACCACCCGGAAGTCGGTGGGAGAAGGATCCTGATAACGGCTTCGCAGGGCGGATGATGTCGAGCTACTTCGGTCGAAGGCGTGTTGCGTCGGGGTTGAATCGTGTCGTTGGCAAGGTGGAGGGCCCTGAGATAAAAGTCTGGCACATGCCGGTATCCGACTGGCAGCAATTGTTGTCGGACGTCGGGTTCGCTGTTGCCCGGTTCGCCGAGCCTCATCCGACCCCGGCTCAAGTCGAGGAACACGCCGGATTAGACTGGCGACCTAATTGGCCCGAGTTCATGGTGGTCTCGACGACTCGCACATGACGTCGTTCTCTCGGTTAACCTTGTCCTCGATAATTCCACTTCGGTTAGATGTGCGTTTGCGTGAACCAAGTTCGCCAGTCGCACTCGCAAGTTCAGCGAAAGCAAAAGATGCGTTACTACCAGTACATCCAGAACGGCACCAAGCACGTCGGCGTTGAAGACGAATCGGGGCAGCTGACCGATCTCACTGCTCTCAACTCGCAGATCGGGTCGACGCTCGATCTGTTCAAGGCTGCTTCGATAACCGGATCCGATATCGACACTGTCGCACGCGGCATTCTGGCTGCAAACAAAGGCGCAGACACGGTATCGGCCGATGAGCTTCTCGATGGCGCGCAGCCCGGCAAGCACGGGGTAACGCTACTGCCACCGGTCGATGCGCCCGAGGTCTGGGCGTTCGGCGTGACGTATATGGACTCGATGCGAGAGCGTCAGGCTGAAAGCGGATCACCAGACGTGTACGCCAAGGTGTACGAAGCTGAACGACCTGAGGCATTTTTCAAGGCGACACTTGAACGTTTGCAATCACCATTTGACGAGGTTGGCATTCGTGGCGACTCGACGTGGGACGTCCCAGAGCCTGAGCTCGTATTCGTTACTTATGGCGGCAAGATCGTTGGCTACACCTGCGGTAACGACATGAGCAGTCGTTCTATTGAAGGCGAAAATCCGCTTTATTTGCCACAGGCGAAGGTCTACGACAAGTCGGCTTCACTTGGTCCGGCGCTTGTTACGCCTGAAACGATTGGCGATCCACAGGATTTGGCAGTGACACTGGTTATCGAACGTGATGGCAAGGTAGCGTTTGAGGGGCAGGCCCACACGAGCGAGATGAAGCGTGGATGTGCGTATCTTGTTGATTGGCTGATGCGGCACAACTCTGTTCCGGACGGTACATCGGTGATGACCGGCACGGGCACGATTCCGCCGCCTGAGTTCACGCTTGCTGCCGGGGATGTTATTCACGTATCGATCGAAAAGATCGGCACGCTCACCAACACGGTTGTGGTGGTTTAGTCGTTCGTTGAATCAACGATTTAGCGGGTTTCTCGCGCTTTTGCTAGCGATGACGGCATTGTTCGTCATCGCTTGTGGCACCGGCGATAGTGGCGGCGCGAGCGGCTTTAGGCCAGAGGCATCAACGGTGCCGCCAACTTTCGTGCGGATCGCAGTTACTCCAGCCCCGACGGAGACTCCTACCCCTACGCCATTGCCGACAGCGACTCTCGCCCCTGCCACGATCAACCGTGATACGCCGGTATTCCCGGAAGCATTCGATCCGGATTTCGTGGAAGTTCGCCCAGACGACGAGGCGATATTCGCCGGCTGGACGGATTATCTGAGCAATACCGAACTGAATCACGATGCTGCCGACGGGGCAGTTCATTTTTGCAGCAACGGTGTTGTGATGAGTGACGCCGGGCTACACCCTGTAATTCAAAACTGGAAAGTTCATCGTTCAGCAGCAATTTCAAGTACAGACTGGGGCATCGTGGGTATCGAGGTTGAGTTGATGAGCGGTCGTTTCGAAGGCAGGGTGCGGAACATGTTGACGCTCGTGCGCCGGGCCGGAAGGGTTGTTGTAACGAATACTCCGTGGCCGAGCGAGGCCGTGATTACCCGCAGCAGCCAGTGCCTGAGCTTGTTGGATTAGTGGTGGTTGGAATCGACTGGCAAGTTCATAATCCGGATAGTTGATCGAATAAATGACGCAACCGCGTCCATACTCACGGCGTATCTCAGCCCAGAATCATTTCTGTCGGCCTCGTGGATTCAAACCCGAGACGGCATCTCGGCGTAACATACGTCATCGTCGTATTTAGACGTAAATGCAGAATCGGAGAACCAATTGGCGATTGAGAGTCAGCCCAAGGCGTCGGATTTAGACGTTTTATCGGTACAGAAGCTCGCTACTGAAATTCGTGAGTCGGTTCAGCGGGTCATCGTTGGAAAATCGGAAACGATCGATATCACCGTGTTGGCGTTGCTGTGTCGAGGGCATGTGCTTCTTGAAGATGTGCCGGGAACAGGCAAAACAACGCTGGCGAAAGCGTTGGCGGCTTCTCTCGACTGTCAGTTTGGGCGAATCCAGTTCACCCCAGATCTTGTACCGGGCGATGTACTTGGAGTGAACTTTTACAACGCTTCTAAGGGCGAATTCGAGTTCAGGCCGGGTCCGGTTTTCTCGCAGATTCTGCTTGCCGATGAAATCAACCGGGCGACTCCACGAACGCAGTCGGCACTGCTCGAAGCGATGCAGGAACGCCAGGCGTCGATCGATGGTGTAACAACCGCACTGCCAGAGCCGTTCATGGTGATGGCGACGCTGAACCCCGTTGAAATGGAAGGCACGTTCCCGTTGCCGGAAGCACAGCTCGACCGGTTCATGGTTAGGGCTTCTCTTGGCTACCCGGACCGAGACGAAGAAGAGTCGATGCTCGATCGATTCCGCGCAGGTGAAGATCCCGACGCCATTACGCCAACGGCAAGCGCAGCCGATCTGATCGCTGCTCGTAAGGTGGTTGATGGCGTGACTGTGAACGACACAGTTCGCAACTATTTGCTGGATATCGTCGCAGCCACCCGAAGCAGCTCCAGCCTCCGTCTCGGAGCCAGTCCTCGTGCTTCGCTCGCTCTGCAGCACGCTGCGCAGGGACGGGCGGCGATGCAGGGGCGAGCGTACGTATTGCCAGATGATGTGAAAGAGTTGGCAGCACCGGTACTGGCTCACCGCCTGTTGGCCGAAACGACGACTCAACTTCGGGGGCAGGCGACCGTGAAGATAATCAGTGAGATAGTCGATGCGACGCCGGTTCCGATCGAACGTGAGTAGCTAAATGTCGATGATCTCCCTCATGATGACGAGAGGGCTAGAGGCTCGTTATCACACGCCAAGTCTCGGAGCGTCACGGGCAAAGTCGCTAAATCCGCTCGGCGATATCTTCGTTCTGCTGCTCATAATCGTCGTAATCGTCGGAGCTGTTTCGCACCAGCCTTTGATCGCCGCAGTGGGTGCGCTGGCGTTTGTTATTTCAATTGTTTCACGAGTGTGGGCGGCGTTAGCACTTGAAGAAATAACGATCATGAGAACGTGTTCGGTTGATCATGCGTTTCAAGGTGATGAAATCGAAATTACTTTCACGGTGGCCAACAACAAGCCATTGCCGGTGCCGTGGCTTGAGATTAACGAGTACGTACCACGGGGCCTGCTAATCGACGGGTTCAAGGCCGCTGAGCAGGCGTATCTTGGCGGCGCCGAGCTGAGCGCTACAACATCGCTTGGATCGTACGAACGGGTGAGGGTCAAACGTAAGCTGACCGCGCTTTCGCGTGGGATGTATCGGCTCGGCAAAACCAGACTTCGCGGCGGTGACCTATTTGGGCTATACCCGGCAGATGCCACTCTCGATTACACACCGTGGGCGATTTATGTATACCCGGTCATTAAGGCAATTCCCGGATTTTCTCTGCCGGCGCGCCGGCCTATAGGTGATTCGCTTTCTCGAACGCGATTATGGGACGATCCTTCGAGACCAGCCGGGGTTCGTGAGTATCGTCCGGGCGATCCGATCAAGAGTATCGATTGGAAGACGACGGCCAGACGAGGCGAGATGTTCGTTCGCCAGTTCGACCCCAGCGTTTCTGAGCACACAGTGATCTTTGCCGAGGCAATAACGACTAGCGTGCCGTGGGAGGGTTACCGATCTGACGTGCTAGAGGCAACGATGAATGCTGCAGCTTCGATTGCGAATCACGCTCTCGATTCCGGCTACAAGGTTGGACTAGTTACCAACGGGGTAAGCGGTAGCAATTCTTCGCACGCTACTGTGCCACCAAGCTCAGGGACTACTCAGCTGACGACTCTGCTCGAATCGCTGGCGATGGTTCACCCTATTGGAATTCGTTCTCTTGCCGAGATGGCCCGTAGCAGACGGGGGATGATTCCTCCGGGATCGACTCTGATTCATATCGGCGGTATTTATCAAGAACAGACGATGAATTACCTGCTCGGGCTCAAGCGCATCGGGCACCCGATAATAGTTGTTCACACGGGGCGCGAAGAACCCCCTGATTATCCGGAGTTTGAAGTTCGGGATGCCCGTGGATTGTTCCTTGAGGCTATTCCCGGTGTAAATGACGAACTGTTTTCACGGCCTCCCGAGAAGATTGGCGACTGGGACAAGTTGCCGGTTTCTGCCGCTCAAAAATCTGCGTCACCTTTTGAAAATTCAGAAGGGGCCGACTAGTGCGTAACCCCACGCTAATCGCTTATAGCGCGCTGGTTGTTATTGAAAGCATTTGGTGGTTTACAACACTTGCTGTTATTGGCGGGTTGATGGGTCTTGGCGGTGCGCCGCTACCCTGGGTGGCGGTGCTTTTCTTGTTGGGATTTGGTGTCGTTTCTGCCTGGTTGTTCGGTGGGGCAAAGGGCGATGTGGCGACGATGGCCATATACCAGGCCGTACTTGCCGTTGTTGTGGTTTATTTTGCGGTGGCCAGTGTGCCGTTAGAAGGTTCATGGTCGTTCAAGGTGGCCTGGCCGGTCGATATGTTTGGTGGCACCTATTCAGGTGAGGGAGTTGCCAAATTAATGATTGGTTTAATTGCCGCAGGGGCGCTCTGGTATCGCGCACAGAATTTGGTTGCTGGCGGAGGCGTAAGAAGACAGCTGAGCCGCGCGTTCAAGGTTGGAACAGCGTTTATTGCAATCGGGCTAGTGGTTGAATTCGGTGTTGTGAAATCCAGTATTGGAATCGCACCGCTACTCATTCCATTCTTTGGTGTCTCATTGATCGGGTTGGCGGCATCGAGACTGCCTGATTCCGAAGACACGGGCAACGCTTCATGGCCGATGGTTATCGGAATATCAGTGCTGGGAATTATTGGAGTAGGCGTTGTTGGTGGTCTACTGACCGGGCGATATGGGGATGTAGGCGTGCGTGGGCTGGTCAATATCTGGGCTGCGTTTGTAGATGCGCTTCTATGGGTGCTGCGCTACCCGATCGAAGGTGCGATGTGGCTGATATTGACCTTGATTCAGTGGTTCCGTGACAGATTGAACCCCGAAGACGCCGATGAAGAGCCGCTGGCGCCAGGCCCACCTTCAGAAGATATGGTCAGTGAAGTAGCTGAGAAGGCTGAAAAGGGCGCTGGTTTTGCTATCGATGCATTGCGCTGGCCACTTTCGATATTGCTCATTGTGGTGCTGTTCTTCGTACTGGTATTTGCTTACAAACACATCGCTACCAGAGCTGGTAGGAATGATAAGACCGATCGGGAATCGATTCGCGGTGACGCCGATGCCAAGGCCGATATGTTGAAGCTGCTGTCGAGTCTTATGCCGGGCTGGATGAAGGGCGGCAAGAAGCGGTCGCTATGGAAATGGCCTGAGGGCGAGAAGGGAGTAGCGGAGGCGTTTTTGTTGTACTTCGATACTCTGGCTCACGCGATAAAACGTGGGATGGTTTTCGATCCGAACGTCACGCCGAACGAACGGGTGCCGGCGCTGGCTGTGTTCTTGCCGGGTGCACCTGTGGAGATGGTTACGAGCCGATTCAATGCGGCTTGCTACGGTGCTGAACCGACTGAACTCAGCGAGATTGAGCGTCTGCGGCTGGCGATAGAAGAGGCTGCCAAGAGGCCTAAGCCGAGTGATGACGAATAGCTGGGTTTATTAGCGGTGACGGTGATTGCCGTTTCCAGATATCGCCCGATGTGACAAGTGCTATCCGCCACTATTGCAAGTTCGCGTGATCAACCTTGATTGCGACGTCGCTCAAGGCAGCTCCTCGCAATGACAATTGCAGGCTGTGCCGAGCATAGCGGGGCGAACCCCAAACCTAGCCGCCGTGGCGAACTGGTTCTGGGACTGTGATCACCCGCAACAGGTTTGTCGTGCCGGGCACGCCGATTGGCAAGCCCATTACTGCAACTATCGTGTCGCCTTCTTTGGCAAGCTTGGTTTGAATAGCAAGATCTGAAGCTGCGGTGAACATGTCTTGAATTTCATCGAAGTCGGGCATGACTACTGGAATTACGCCCCACCTGAGTGCCAGTTTTGCGCCAGCACCGATATCAGTGATTAGCGCAAACAATGGCTTTGAGGGGCGGTAGGCCGCTACACGCCCTGCGGTGCTACCCGATTTGGTGAAGGCCATGATGGCTTTCGATTTGAGGCTGGTGGCTGTTGAAACTGCGGCATCGGCAATCGCATCGTCGACAGGTAGACCGCCCTTTTTGGCAGCGTTACCACGACGTTCTGCGAGCATTGGGTATTCGAGATAGGTTTCAGCACGTTTTGCGATTCGGGTCATCGCCTGTACGGCTTTGAACGGGAATTTTCCGACCGATGTTTCGGCCGAAAGCATGATTGCGTCGGTTCCATCGCGAACCGCATTGTAGACATCGGTGGCTTCTGCCCGGGTTGGCGAAGAGTTCTCGATCATCGATTCCATCATCTGGGTGGCGGTGATAACCGGCTTGCCGATTTCGTTGGCCATACGGATGATCTGTTTCTGGACAGACGGCACACGTTCGAACGGGAGTTCGACTCCGAGATCGCCACGGGCGACCATTACTGCATCAGACACTTTGAGGATCTCGGCGAGGTTGTCGACCGCCTGCTGAATTTCGATTTTAGCGACGAGCTGTGGGGTTTTTCCGGCCTTGGCTAGATGCTCCCGAACTCTCGTAACATCTTGGGCATCTCGTATGTACGACAGACCGACGAAATCGATGTCGGAAGATTCCACGAAGCTAAGCGATTTGATGGTTTCGGGTGTGAAGTAGTCGACTGTAGTTGTGTTGCCGGGGGCAGTTACGGCCTTGTTCGGCTTCATAACGCCGCCCATTGTCACGCGGCAATGGATTTCGTCGCCATCGATTTCTTCGACCCGAAGCTCGATCGAACCTTCGTCGATAAGTACGTGCGAGCCCTGCTTAATATCTTTGGGGAGTCCGAGCGGCCAGACGTTAGCGCGTTCGATGTTGCCTTTAATTGGGCTGGCCTGAAGTACAAAATGCTGCCCGGTAGTAAGCAGTATTTGCGGCTCTTCCATTTCGCCGACGCGATATTTGGGACCGGGGAGGTCGGCGAGAATACCGACGGCTACTCCCATCTCTTGGGCAGCGGCGCGGAGAATTTTCACGTAGGAATGGTGTTCTTCCGAGTTGCCGTGACTCAGATTCAACCTGCCAACCGACATACCCGCTCGGATCAGCCGTTTGATTCGAGGGAGCGTTCCTGTTGCAGGGCCGATAGTGCAAACGATTCGCGTGCGGGCGCGGCCCTTTAGGAACGGTGGAAGCGAATATGAACTGTCAGTATCGGTCAATCGAATCTCCATAAGTTGTGCGTTTGCAGTGTTTCAGCATAAAGCAGTCTGCCGAGAATACACATTTTGTATGCCCAGATCGTGCGATTTTGGGGTTGAGATTGGCTATGCAAATTTGACACCGAATTTCACAGGTCTAAAATTAAGCACCCCGGCACAATTCCGACACAGTTCTGACTTCAGGATCCCTAATTGACAATCGCAAAAACACTCCTCGCCCTTCAAGACACGGATCAAGCGTTAGCGCTAAGGCGCCGTGAGTACCGGAAGGCAGAGGAAGAACTCAAGTCCGAGGGAGGCCTTCCCGAACTCCGAGACAATTGCGAGAAGATCAGAGTTAAGGAATTGGAAGCCAAGGTTGAGACGGCCAGGCTCGAATCTGATCTTGCAATGCTCAAGGATCAGGTCGGCGAACTTGAGACCCGCCTCTATGGTGGTGCAATTACGAACGTTCGAGAACTGACGGCCATTGAGACCGAACATTCTGCGGCGCGACGAAATCTGGCTCAGATCGAAGAGTCGATCGCTCCAGCTGAAGTTGCAGCAGAGCATGCACGCCAACGATATGAAGAACTGACCGAAGAACTTGCTTCTAAGGAAAAGGTCTGGAAGACCCGGCGACTTGAGCTTGGTCAGGAAAAGACCAAGGTTGGCACAGAGTTCAACAGGATGCTTGAAGTTCGAAACTCCGAGGCGTTACTGATTCCGGAAGCCGATCTTGCTCGATACACCCGGTTGTTCCGATCAAACCGTGGAATTGCGATTGTGCGTGTCGACCGTGGCGTGTGTCAGGGTTGTGCGGTGCGACTTCCAGTTGGCGAATTGACCCGACTACGAAGCTCCGAAGGCCCCATTCCCTGCAGCTGCGGCAGGGCACTTCTGACCGAGCAATAATTGCGGGCAGTTGGATTCCACAGCGAACCCACTCATAGCGCTAACGCGTCCCTCGATAATCAGAGTCATTCTGAAAACATGTCAGGGGATGGCTTCGATTCGTCTTCCAGTAAGCTGCATCCGCGGGCAGAGATAGAACTCTACTGCCAGCGAAATAAACACCAGCTTGTTGCGTGGTTCGAGCCAGCAGAAGACGAACCCGCGAATGATTTCGATGCACGGCACGATCGCTATCGACAGATGATTGCTTCGTTCACGGGTGCAAATGCCCGGCTGGCTCTGGTGCTTGTTCCAGATGCTTCGCACATCGCTGAGGATCTTGAAACTCTTGTGACCCGGTTGTTGGAGCTTGAACGGCTCGGCACAGAAATTCGATGTACCGACCCGGATCGGCCAGACGCACTTCAGAGTGGTGAAGAGTTACTTGGGCTTGGTGGGCGATCGCCACAACGACAGGCGCGCATACGTGACGCTATCGTGGCGAAGGCTTCTCGGGGCGAGGTTCTTGGCAGGACGCCATTTGGCTACGAGGCCGGGGTTGACGGACTGCTGAAGCCGGTCGCTGGCGAATCGGAAGTCGTAAAAGAGATATTCGAAACGTACGCCGGGCCGTGGCATGCCGAAGGTTCGAAACCGCTTGGTGGCCCAGGGCTCCGTGCGATTGCTCGCGCACTGAACGAACGCGGTTTGCTGACACGAACCAACCGGCCGTGGTCGGCGCTGGCGATCTCAGGAATTCTAAAAAACCGAACGTATCTCGGTACGTATACCCGCTACGGCGTGCGTATTGCGGGTAGCCATGAACCGTTAGTTGACCGCGATATATTCAACAGGGCGGGAGCGGTGACTCGAAACCGCAAGCCGGTGCGTAAGAGTTCGACTGAGCCACCTTACCTGCTTGGTGGTGTAGCTCGTTGCGATTTGTGCGGACGTGGGCTGTTTGGGCTGACGAGGCGCAGGTCGTGGAAGCGGGTTGACGGGAGTTCGACATCGAAGTCGTATCGGTACTACGAGTGCCCTTCTAGGAACGCCACGAGAGAACGCACCGAAGATGTTGCACGGCATTCGTCGTGGCACGCTGAGGAGCTTGAGCAGCTGGTTCTGAAGGACGTTCAAGGGTGGGGCAAGCGAACTACCAATAAGCTGCGGCCGATGGTTGGAGATTCGATTGCTGAAGAGATCGCAGAGGCCGAGCGTGAGTTCAATCGATCTGTAAGGATGGTTGCTTCGGCGTATGGCACGTTGAACGATCTGGCGGCACCGCTGAAGCGACTCGAGGATGCTCGGGCCGGAGTTGGCGCCGAGCCGGCGGCTGAGGCCGATATTGCGCAGTTGTTGCTCGATGTTCAAGGGGCAGACAACGTAGCTGCAAAGTATGCAGTGTCGGTGATTGTCGAACGGGTGATCGCCGGTGAAGATCAGGTCGAAGTACTGCCGCGGTTCTAGTGGTGTTGGGGGTTTGGGCTTCTCGCAATGATAGAAACCGATAGCATCCATTCTAAATTACGTGCATCTGACTTGCTAACTACTAGTTATATACTTACTATTAGTAAGCTATCTAGTTCTTAGGTGCTGGAGAATCAATATGCCCGCTGTTACGGTTGAAAATATCCTTGCTCTGGATCGCATTGCTCGCCCTGCTGATGATGCGGTTGCGCGGTCTGTAATGACCATCACCACGGCTCCGTCGGGGTTCGAAGGTGAAGGATTTCCGGTTCGTCGTGGTTTCTCTGGAATCCCATACAAGTACCTCGACCCGTTCATCATGTTGGACCAGATGGGCGAAAACGAGTGGCGCGCTGGCGAGGCGAAGGGCACTCCATGGCACCCGCATCGTGGATTTGAAACTGTCACCTACATGATCGAAGGAACCTTTGATCACCGTGATTCAGAAGGTGGCGGCGGGTCTATCAGTGACGGCGACACACAATGGATGACCGCAGGCGCTGGAATATTGCACATCGAAGTACCTTCTGAAGAGATCGTCATTAGTGGCGGAGTTGTTCACGGCACGCAGCTGTGGGTGAACCTGCCGAAGGACAAGAAGTGGGCAAAGCCTCGTTATCAGGACATTTCTCGTAAGAGTCTGTCGCTGCTGAGTTCGCATGACGGTGGTGCTTTGCTTCGGGTTATTGCGGGATCGCTTGACGGTCATGATGCTCCAGGAGTTACGTATTCGCCAATCACGTATGTTCACGCTACTGTCAGTCCCGGTGCTCAGGTCGAGATTCCCTGGAACCCGGAGTACAACGCCCTGGCGTACGTGCTGGCCGGGAACGGCACTGTGGGCCCTGCTCGTAATGCCATTCATTTGGGACAGGCTGCTTTATTTGGCAAGGGTGATTCGATTGTCATTACCGCCGATGAGGAGCAGGACAGCAAGACGCCCGAGCTTGAGATTCTGTTGCTTGGTGGACAGCCGATTAACGAGCCGATGGTCTGGTATGGGCCGTTTGTGATGAACACTCAGGAAGAGCTTCAGGAAGCGTTCTCCGATTACCAAGCAGGCAAGCTGGGAGTTATTCCGCCAGACGTAATGCCGCACACCAATGGCGGCGATGGCGGCGGACTTGTTGGTGAAGACGCAACGCCCGGCGAGTAGAGAGTGTGCTTCTAATCATTCTGGGTGACCGGAAATCTGGTCATCCAGGATGAATTTCGGGTTCGTGGCGCCAGTCTCTTAGCTTGTTAAGTTCTTGTTCGACATCGTGGCGATCGACTCCTAGCTCGATTGCCCTGTCGGCGTCGATCTGAGCCTGATCGTCGAATCCTTGGAGTGTGCGAATTATCGCTCGGTTGAAGTAAGCTTCGTCGAATACGGGTTTTATATTCAGTGCGTGATCGACATCATCGAGTGCCGGATAGAAATCCCCGAGAAAAGCTTTTGAAGTAGCTCGGTTGTTGTACGGTTCGGGCCTATCTGGATCGAGCCTGATTGATTCGTTGTAGCACTCGATGGCTTGATCGTACCTTTCCATGTGATGATGAAATACCCCTATCCAGTAGTGGGTAATCGCTTCTTCGGGGGCTATTCGGACAGCTTCCTCAAAGTCCTTCATTGCCTTATCCGTCTGTCCAAGAGTTAGTCGAGCCTCGCCGCGACTGAAATATGATTCTGCTGGTTCTGGATTAAGGCGGATGGCGGCGTCGAAGCTCTTTACGGCGTCATCGAGCTTGCCAAAGGTGCGCTGGGCAACCCCTTTGTGGAAGTACGCTTCGGCGAATTTCGGTTCTAGTTTGATGGCCTGATCGAAGCTATCGATGGCTAGCTAATGTGCGCCCATCGCCGTTAGCGACTGACCACGGGATGCATAGCCCATAGGAAGTTCTGGATTTAGTTCCAGTGATTTGTCGAAAATTTCAACCGCTTTTTGGTGTTCGTCCAGACTCGCGTAGGCAGTACCGAGATTGTGGATAGCGACGGGGTTTTCTGGGTCGACACGAATTGCCTGCTCGTAATTTTCTACTGCTTGCTCGAGTTGTCCGAGATTTTGATACGAGTTGCCTCTGTAGACGTAGACTCCAGTTTCTTCCGGTTGCAGCCGGACTAGCTCGTCCCAGCTTTCGATCGCAAATTCAAACTCCTGCAACTCATCGAGTGCCAATGCTCGAGCGAAATGGCTCTGAACGAAATTCGGATTTAGCTTGATCGATGTCACGGAGGGACTTTTTGAAATCACCGATTTGACCGTAAGAGATGCTGCGATAGTGGAAGAGCAGGAATAGCTGCGAATCTAAGTCGATCGCTCTATCAAACTTTTCGACCGCTACCTCATTCTCATCTCCACGAAGATCCGAAGTGCCTGCCTGAAAGAATGCGAGTACGTATTTCTTTTAAAGATCGCTATTGTTCGAGTATTCGACAATTGCCTGTTCAACTTCGTCTCGGTCGGCAGGGTCCATTTTGCGTGCGACTTCGACGTACTCAACGGCTGGTTCGAGCTTGACGAGCATTGTGTAGTCTTCGAGTGCTCGATCCCTATCACCGAGGGCTAGATAAGCGTTGCCGCGATAGAGGTGGGCCAATCCGGAGCGCTGGTCTAGTTCTATTCCTGCCGAGAGGTGGTCAATGGCTTTTTGGTGGTCGTGAATCGTAATGAACGGTTCTGCCTGATCAAAATGTTGTTCGGCGAGTTCGCGGTTCTTGTTTTTGTTTCGTCCAAACGGCCAGCTACATTCGATCCGAAAGTGCATGTTGAACTCCTGAGGGCTTGCGCAGTCATGATGATGCGAGGTCAGGTTAGCAGAGGCGTATAACTGGATTGACCCAAGGGCTCCGGCTAGTCTGGAATCGGTTCGGGTTCGCCCAGATAGTAGCCCTGGCCGTACTCGATTGCGCATTCGGCCAAGAACTCCATTGTTTCCTCGTTTTGAACGAATTCGGCGATGATTTCTACACCGATATCGTGTGCCAATTTCGACAAGGCGGAAACAAATTCCCTGTCGGATTCGTATTCGATGATTTGGCGCAATGGGGAGGGTAGAGTGGCGACGTACTTGATAGTGATTACCGAGCATTGAAGGAATTTGGATAAAATGCCGCCGCTTTTGAACGGATTTGCCGACCATACGATTAATACTGGTGACGTTGAGATTGCTTATTCGGTGGGGCCTGATAACGGGCCTACGCTGCTGCTTTTGCACGGTGTGACGAGTAGGCGAGATGGATTCAGGGAGGTACTAGATACGCTGACGAAGGACTATCGGGTTATTACGATGGATCAGCGCGGGCACGGCTTTTCAGGGCACACGCCGGGGCATTATCTGACTCCCGATCACGGTCTAGATATCCGGTTCGTTCTCGAAAATGTTTGCAAGGAACCGACGCTTGTGTGGGGGCATTCGATGGGTGGTGCGAATGCAGTTTCTATGGCTGGTGATGCGCCGGAGCAGCTGATTGCTTTGGTTCTGGAAGATCCTGCGATGTTTGGTCGGGTGCGCCCCGCTTCAAACAGCAAGACTCCGTCAAGAAGTCAGTTTCAGGTGAATCTCGAATTGGTCGAAGAAGGCCTCACCACCGAGGAAATGATTGTGCGACAGAAGGCCACAAACCCGAACCAGCCTGAGTGGGTTGCGGCGTGGAAGGCCGATTGTTTGGCGCAGATGGATATCGACCTGTTGCGTATAACGGCAAGCGGTGAGTACAAACACGGCGGTGAGCCTGTCGACGCTCTCGCGAAGATCGGTTGCCCGGTGTTTCTGGTGCAGGCGGATCCGACCGCTGGCGGGATATTACCGGATGACTATCTGGCTGCGATGCTCCCTGATCGTGATGGTTTTTCGACCACCAAGATCGAAGGCGCGGGGCACAACATCAATCGCGATGAGCCTGAGAAGTTGCTGGCGGTGGTAATGCCGTGGTTGGCTGCGCAGGGATAACCTGGGCTGGAGTGCCTCCGGCTCATATAGCTCAGGCACGGCGGATAGAGCGTCCACACTGTCATGCTGAATTTATTTCAGTATCTACCTAACCCCTGCAGCGGTCCGATGACAGTCGGATTCACGATTGCACCAACGGAATCCTGCCGAGACATGGAGCCAGCTCTGGAGCTGCACTGCGCTGCAAAGGGGTGAGAAATATCCTGAAATAAATTCAGGATGACAGAGCGGCGCTTTTCAAAAGGAGAGTGCGCTGTTTTTCTGAATGACAGTGCGACAGCGTGTCACCCGATTGGACGAGAACCCGATACCCTTACTTTGTCGCGAGGAGGACGGGCGGTCGCCGCTGCGCTTTAGGGCGTGGGGGAGGAAAGTCCGAGCACCTCATGGATCAGAGTGCCTGCTAACGGCAGGGCGGGGCGACCCGACAGAAAGTGCAACAGAAAATAAACCGCCCCGATGCGAGCAATCGTGTTGGGGTAAGGATGAAAAGGTGCGGTAAGAGCGCACCGCCCGGATGGCGACATGCGGGGCAAGGTAAACCTCACTCGGTGCAAGACCAAATAGGGAAGCTGTAACCGGATTCGGGTAGCTTCCGGGTTGGTTGCTTGAGCCTGCGGGTAACTGCAGGCCTAGATGGATGGCCGTCGCCGGTTTCGCTTTAGAGCGGGGCTGGTACAGGACTCGGCTTATAGTCCGCCTCGCGGCGTGACTAGTTCACGTGAACAGCCCCCGGCAAAACCGGGGGCTGTTCTTTTTTTTTGCGACGGAGATCGGCTAACCGGTGGGCCGACAGAGTCGCCTCTCGGAATCGCTCAAACTGTCATGCTGAATTCATTTTCAGCATCTATCGCTGGCCGGATTTTACGTAATCAAGGTGCACAACTCATCCACGAAATCTTTCGAAAACCCCATTCGGCCATATTCGAAGAATTTGGTCAGGATGAATACCGATTGTTCGTTGCGACCCAATTCGATAGCGCCATTTAGTGCTGGCTGAAAGTTGATGAAATCGAAGCCGTCGCGGTGTTCAGGCCAAAATGATTTGCCGTAGCAGAAGACGAATTCGGGTTTTGGCGAGGCGTTAGAGTAGTCAGAACTGAGTTGCTTCAGGCGATTCGGCAGGACTGTTTTTCGGTACGCATTTGGTGATTCAAAAAGCTCGCCGTACGGCCAGTCGTCGGGACTGATAGTTGCGCCGGTATTCGGTACTCCACCAGTCAGAGTCTTCACTGATTCTGCCGACTATCGATGACATCAGGCCCCAGGTCGATGTTGTCAGTTTCGACATATCGTGTGTCGGGAAGTGGGAGTGAGATTCCGCTAAATCAGCTAACGATCCGAAATTGTCGGCTCTTATTTGAAGGCTGGTGACGTCGCTAGTGCCGCCTTCTTCCATGCCGACGAACCAGAAGCGGCCGTTCGGGTTTCCGTAACCTCGAAAGGCGAGGAGCTTTTTGATTTGGGCTGCGGTTAGGTTAGGCACAGTGGCAGCCCGTCCTGCGGACGATTCGATCGCCCTCCGCACAACCATGCGCGTCCCCGCACCAGATCCCTCGGCTCCGATGACTTCGCTCGGGAAAGGATGATGTCGACCTTTTTGTGTTGTCGCAATGAGTCAGAAAATAGACCCCTAAATCGTAAATTCTACGTTTAGGGTGTCGGCCATTTTCTTGAAGTAGTTGACTGTGTGGCGTGGGAGCGGGACTCCGGTTTCGGTGCGCTTTGCAACGTAGTTTGCGTCGGGGTAGCCGGGGTAGAGGACATCGCCCGCAGCGTTGGGTGCCGGTTCTTGTGCACGGAACGCCCGGAGCATGTCGTCCATGTCGGATTTGAACTCGTCGGCGGGCCTGAACCCATCGATTCGAGTCGCCTGGAAGTAGTGGCAGAATCGTCCGCCCTTCGGGTTGTCCATCATCATTCCCGACAACCGTTCGCCCGGAAGAATGCCACCAAGCACATCGGCCATAACGCCGATTCCGGTGCCCTTGTGCGCACCGTGGTCGTAGTCGCCACCCAATGGTGGCTGCCCGATTGCTTCGCTTCGTTTGGAAATATCGGTAATGGGCTCGCCGTTGGCGTCCTGCGCCCAGCCTTCAGGGATATCGACACCGAACGCCTGAGCGATCGAAACCTTGCCGTACGAGGTCATTGAAGAAGCCATATCGATCACGAACGGCGGCTCTTCGCCAGCGGGTGCGGCGAACGCCATCGGGTTCGTGCCCATCCACGGATATCGAGCGTTCATCGGGATGATCACACGTCCACCGCCAGAAGACATCGTGTAGCCAATCATGTCGTGCTTTAGGGCGAGTCGGGCGTAGTACCCGGCCGCACCGTAGTGCGAAGAATTCTTCACTGCAACCGAAGCCATGCCCGTGGTCTTCGCCTTTTCGATAGCCAGCTCCATTGCCTTCACACTGGCGATCATCGCCATGCCTTTGCCAGCATCGATGACGGCGGTGCCGGCTGTTTCGTAGGTCACCTGAACGTTAGGAGTTGGGTTGATGTAGCCGTTCAGCAGGCCGGTCAGATAATGCAGGTCAAGGTTGTAGCAAACGCCATGAGTGTCGATTCCGTTCATGTCGGCATCGACTAGCACTTCGGCACAAAGTCGTGCTTCGTTTTCTGGCATTCCAGCGGCTGTGAACAGGGCCGATATGAACTCGGTGAGAGGTCCGATCTGAACGTAGGTGGGGTCTGGAATATGTTTGAGCTTCTCGAGGACCATTTTGGGGAATCTGAACTTTCTAAGGCTGGGCGGGCGGGCGTTGCTGGCGCTGATGTGATCGGTGCAGCGAATATTACTCGTCACGCGACGAATTAGTGAAAGTATTGACTCGAATGTTGGCGCGCAAGACCTAGCCGAACAACGGGTTCGAGCCGCCGAAGGAATCGATTGCTGTGCCTGTAATTGCCGAGCTTGCGTCGGATGCCAGGAATAGGGCGACTTCGGCTATTTCGTTTGGGTCCATTAACTTAGGGTTTTCCGAACGACCAGTCGTATTGAATGCGTCTCGGTAGCCTTCTGTATCGGTTCCGCCGGGGCAGATGGCGTTGACGTTGATTCCGTGTTCGTAGAGTTCGGCGGCCAATGTTTCGGTGAGGCTGATAAGTCCTGATTTCGTCACTCTGTAAGCACCCCGACCTGCGCCGCCTTTACGACCGCCTATCGATGAGATGTTGATGATCTTGCCATGGCGGCGTTCGATCATTCCGGGCAGAAGTTTCTGGGTGATCAGGAAGGCTCCGGTGAGGTTGACGTTGAGCACATCGCGCCAGAGCTGGGGATCGAGTTCGGTGATAGGAATACGTGGATGGATGATGGCTGCGTTGTTGACCAGGATATCGACGCCACCGAACTCTTTTTCAGCTGCGTTTGCGAGGTTTGCGATATCGGATTCGACTCCGAGGTCGGCGATAACGCCGAGTGCTTTACTTCCTGACGCTTCAACAGCGTTGGTTACGTCGTCGATTTCTGATGCCGTTCGGGCGGTTGCCACGACGTTTGCTCCGGCTGCGCCGAATGCGAGTGCGATTGCTTTGCCGATGCCCTTTGAGGCTCCGGTAACGAGTGCGGTTTTTCCTGCAAGTGATGTCATGGTTTGAGATGGTACCGGTTTGGGGTGGCGTTGTGGTCAGGCATGCCCGACAAATAAATAAGCCCTGATATGGCACATTCGTTAGCGTTCCCGGTTCATACTGGAGGGCATAAATTATCAGTGGTGCGCATGTTCAGCGCACTGAACCACACGGAGAAACGAATGGCTGAAAAGGTAGTAGTTACAGGCGGATCGGGCAGAGCGGGCGGGTACATCATCGCCGAGATGGCTGCCCACGGGTACGACGTTTACAACGTCGATTCTGTGCCTCCACGCGAAGGATCGCCTTCTCAGGCAGCTCAGTGGTGGGACATCGATGTAACTAATTTCGGCGAAGTGTTGAACGCACTCACCGGTGCCGACGCTGTCATTCACATGGCGGCGATTCCTGCTCCGAACAAAGATCCCGAACACAAGCTGTTCCGCATCAACATGTTGTCGAACTGGAACGTTCTCGAAGCTGCTGAAATTCATGGCATTGAGCGAATTTGTATGGCTTCGTCGGTCAACGCCGTTGGTGCTGGCTGGGGACAGAAGGTCTACACACCTGAGTACTACCCGGTCGACGAGAATCACCCGACTCGTGTTGAAGACGCCTATTCACAGTCGAAATGGCTTGGTGAACAGATGGGTGATGCGTTCGTTCGACGCCGCCCTGGCAAGGTTCAGATCGCCAACATGCGGTTCCACGCGTTGTGGGATCCTGCCCACGCAAAGTCACACCTTGAATCGGGCGATAAGACCTCTGTAGGTGGACGCGCATCCGGTGGATTCTGGAGCTGGGTGGGTCGACACGACGCCGCTAGGGCTTGCCGACTTACGATCGAAAAAGAGTTCGGTGGTCACGAGGCATTTTTCATTAACGCCACAGATACGGTGCTTGAGATTCCGACTATGGACGCTATCGAGGAAGTTCACCCCGGCGTGGAAATTCGAGAGCCGTTGCCTGGGTTCAAGAGTCCGCTTTCGGTGAGCAAAGCCGAGAAGTTGCTCGACTGGATTCCGGTTGAGTCGTGGCGTGAAGGCACGGTAAAAGACCCTGAGCCAAACGACGTGAAGCCACAGCCATACAAGGCGCAGTGGACGAGGTAGGTTTGGAATTGCGGTCTACATCGGTCAGAGTGACTCGTGTACGCTGCCTCGGTTCAATTCGTCTAATGCAGGTCTGATCACAGACTCAGGGGGTACAGGTGTTCCATAACGGTGTATGGCCGTTAGTCTTTCTGATTCTGTATTTTCTTCCGACTATCTTGGCTTTCGTCTTACACAGTCGAAACAAGCCCGTGATAATTTTGGTGAACATACTGCTTGGATCGGCCGTCGGGATTGGCTGGTTCGTTGCGCTGGCACTTGCGATCGTTTGGAGATCTAAATCCGAACAGCAGGGAGCTGATATTCGACGCTAGAACTGCAGTTGAACATGCTTGGCTCTGACGAGTGAATTGTCAGGCTAACTGGTCACGCCGCCGTCTACTGGGATTGCCTGGCCGGTGACGTAGCTGGCGGCGTCGGAGCATAAGAACGCAACGACCTGCCCGACTTCGCTCGGATTGCCGTAGCGGTTCATTGGAACCCATGCTTCCATCTTGGCGCGAGTTGCGGGATCGCCCTCTCGGTCGAGTCCGTGCATCATCGTCGTATCGATCACCCCTGGGCAGACTGCGTTCACTCGAATGCCTTGCCGGGCGTAGTCTCTGGACGCTGCCTTCGTGAGGCCGATGACGCCATGTTTGCTCGCTGTGTAGGCAGCCTGACGACCCGTGCCGCCTCGAAGTCCCATGAAGGAAGAATCGTTGACGATCGCTCCTCCGCTGTTTTCGATCATGTGAGCGATTTCGTACTTCATGCTCAGGAACGTGCCCTTGAGATTGACGTTAATAATGCTGTCGAAATCGTCTTCGTCTACTTCGTGAAGGCGAGTGTTAGGTTCGAGAATACCGGCGTTGTTAAACGCTGCGTTAAGCCCGCCAAAAGTAGAGACCGCGTGCTGAACTGCTCGTTCGACCTGTGCTGCGTCCGAGACGTCGGTGACTGCGTATGAAGCTGTGCCACCCTCAGATTCTATGAGGTCTACAGTTTCTGCCAGATCCGCTTCACGCCTTGCGGCGACAACGAGCTTCGCACCGTGCCCGGCCATGACTATCGCAGTTTCACGGCCGATCCCAGAGCTTGCGCCTGTTACCAACACGATCTTGTCTTCGAGCAGTGCTGCCATTGTGCGAGGTACCTTTTTCTTGTTATCGAACCGAACTGAATAGTAGTGGCTCGGCGGTGGTGCGCCACGTAGGATACGTTGTCGGGCTGGCTAACCGCCCGATTTTGCAATTCCAATGACTATCGAACTACGACCAGTAACAGACGACAATTTCACCGAATGGCGTAAAGCCGTTCGGCACGGGTTTGGACAACAGGTTCATCCCGATGATATTGCACGCCTGCGAAACGACCGAGCTGAGCTCGATCGATTGGTTGCCGCTGTCGACACGGGTTCCCAGCGAATCGTTGGCACCGGTGGGGCAGATTCGTATTCGCTGACCGTGCCGGGTGGAGCTGGCGTTCCTATGGCTGGTGTTGCGTACATGACTGCGTCGGTGACACACCGACGGCAGGGTGCGTTCTCGAGCATGATGGCTCAGATCCACGATGCGGCGCGTGAGCGTGGCGACATCATTAGCGGACTCTGGGCCTCGCAGGCGCACCTGTATGGTCGGTTCGATTACGGCATGGCGATCAATTCATACGATTGGGAAATCGATCCCAGTTTCGGTGCTTTCACGCACTCTCCGATTTCGCCAGATGACGAATCGGACGCCCACGTTTATTTCATTGATGCTGACGAAGCTGCTGCCATGCTGCCCGGAATATACGAACAAATGCGCCTTGCCACCGCAGGATCGGTTGATCGAAATGCGGGTCGTTGGCGCTACGAACTGTTCGACGAAGAACGGGTTCGTGGCGGAGCGAGTCCGCTGTTCTTCGCAATATGTGAAGAGGACGGCGAGCAGACGGGGTATGTGGCCTACCGGATGCGTCGAATAGGCGATTCGGACATGGGAACGCTTGAGATTGTCGAGCAGGTTTCTGTTACCGATACTGCGCACGCAACGATGTGGCGATTCATCTTGAATTTTGATTTGGTGGGCAAAATCACCGCGGAAAATCGACCATATGATGACCCGCTGTGGTGGATGCTTTCTGATCCTCGCCGGCTGATTCGAAAGTCGCACGACTCGCTGTGGATTCGTTTACTGGACATTCCTAAGGCGCTTGAGGCGAGAACGTACAACGCTGACGGCCGTTTGAAGATTGGACTGGTTTCCGAATCGCAGCCCGCTGTTGCTGGAACCTACGTTTTGGAGATTGACGATTCGAAGGCCTCGGTAAAGAAGACCACCGATAAGCCCGATGTCATCATGACTCCGGCTGATTTGAGTGCGATTTATCTGGGCGGAGTGGCACCGGGTCCGCTTGTTGAGGCGGGCCGGATCGATGCGGTTACAACCGGATCGCTAGCCAAGCTTCATGGCATGTTTTCGACCGATTCAGCACCGTGGTGTGCGCACTACTTCTAAGTATCAGGAACCTCAGCGAACACCTCTCATGACCATCGAATACCGACAATTCACTCCAGCTGAGCATCGTGCGTTTGGCACAGCGATTGAGCGAGGATTTGGTGGTCACTACGAGCCAGATCACGACCTATATCAGCTTGATTTAAAAATGTTCACCCCAGAAATGTCGATGGGGGCGTTTGATGACGGCGAGGTCGTTGGCACGTCTGGGGCGATAGCTTTCGAAAGCGCTGTTCCAGGCGGTGCGATCATCAAGAACGCTGGCGTAACTGCTGTGACGGTTGCAACGACGCATCGTCGACAGGGCGTGCTCACTAACATGATGAAGCGGTTGCTGAAGCAGGAGCGGGATAAGGGGCAACCAGTTGCTTCTTTGTGGGCTTCTGAAAGCGTTATTTATGGTCGCTTCGGATATGGGATGTCGATACAGCACGAGAATATTTTGATCGACACCCGAAAAGCAGCCATCAATAACATGCCGGAAGTGCCGGGCAAGATTCGATTCGTCGACAGCGATCAGGCGCCCAAAGTTTTTCCAGAGGCCTGGGAAGCAGCAGTGAACGCTCACGTTGGAATCCCGCGTCGCTGTGACCGTAGCTGGGATCGAATGTTTATGCAGAGCGGCGCCGGTGACGGTTGGAGTAAGCCGTGGATGATCGTTTACGAAGAGGACGGTCAGGCGCTCGGGTTCGCAATTTACAAGTTGAAAGAACTCCACGTATTTGGCGAACAAACGCATGGTTTGGTAAACGCCGACATCGTGATTCACAGCAATCCTGCTTCGCATGCGGCACTTTGGAATCATCTACTGAATGTTGATCTTTACGACTCAGTGAGCAATTGGCGTTCGCCGGTAGACGATAGCCTGCCGTGGATGCTTGCCGATCAGCGTCAGCTGGAACGTAAGCCTTACGACGGTGTTTGGTATCGGATGTTGGATGTTGCCGAGGCGCTTTCGACTCGAACTTATTTGGCTGAGGGCAGCATGGTATTCGAGGTCGAGGATTCGTTCATTCCCGAATGGGGCGGACGGTTTGAGCTAACCGGTGGACCTGATGGCGCTCGGTGTGTGCCAACTACGAAGTCCGCGGACATCACGCTTCCGACTGCTTCGCTGTCCACGATTTATTTAGGTGGTGCGAAGCTTGGCGATCTGGCACGGGCGGGTCGGGCAGTAGAAAACACAGACGGATCGATCTCTAAGGCAGATGCGATGTTCGCCACGGTAAAAGCGCCGTGGTGTCCGCTAATGTTCTAAGGGCCCCTAGGGGCCCTTTTTCTTTTGCTGAAATGAGTTCTGTGAACGTCGGTTTCGCAGGCCGGTCATGCGGATGAACTCTACCGAGTATCGACTATTTACCAGACAGGGCTGTAATCTCGTTGCTTGATGATTCGTCTGATTCTTCGCCATCTGCGATCGGATTCAGTACGTGCCTGATAAATGAATCGTGGTTCATGACAGGGTTGATGGTCACCGTGTTCCAACGGAACGCACGGGAATCGAAAAATATGTTTGCAACAGCGTGGGATTCCGGAGCATCGACCACGTACCAGAGCTGGTGTCCGATGGGGAACGACCAGCCATCGATCACAGTTGCTCCGTGCTTCGCTGCTATCTCTATCAACTCACGCATTCGTATCGCATCTAGCTCGGCAGACGCCCCATCTCTGGCGGCAATGCAGGTTTCCGGACTGTGCTTTAGCTCAACCATAAATAGCATCTAAATAGTTCCTGCGTTGTGTGATTCGATCTGACTAGTAACCAGCGTAACTATCAAATATGTCGGATTCGTTTCGATCACACGACGAGTGTTAATCCTGCGGAGAATCATCATCTTCATCCTCGGCAAGCATTTCTAATAATTCGCTTACTGTGCGGTGTTGCTCAAGTTGGTGTCGCAACGGAACATCGGACGTAACCGAGTATCGGTTTTCTCTTCCGACTTTTTCGATGACAACAAATGCCGCGTCCGCCAACTCTTGAATAATCCTCAGAACCGCTCTCTCGGTTATTCCGACGAGCGACGATATTTCGCGCACTCTAATGTCGGACGTCTTCGAGATCACATAGAGAACATGGGAGTGATTCGTGAGAAACGTCCATGTGGTCTGTTGTTCGGTCATGTTGATAATTCAGTGAAACGAGTTACATGTAAATTGATACATGAATATCAATACATGTACTTTGTTTCATGTGTTAACAGGATATTAAGTTTGTTGCTCAAAATGATTTGTTTGCTCGCTATTCCCGTCATACTGGCCTCGGTTCAGGACCTCGGTTGCCCGTAGCTGGTCGTGTGCAGCTGTGATTTTCGCTGCAGAGGAGGGGAGAAAGATACTGAAATAAATTCAGCATGACAGTGGGCCGTTGTTGAGCATGACGGTGGGCGATTTTTGAGCGTTGCGGTGCTTTAATTCCCCGTACGGGTCTATTCACTATTAGAATGCTGCTAGGAGCCACTCGGGAGTTTCGATGCCTACGTTCACACCTACACACCTTGGAAAATGGGAAGCACTCTTCACCGACCTTGTCGATGGCGAGGGGGCCGCGCTTACCGAAGAGGGCACATGGATGCTCGGTGACAAGCCGGGATTGGTGTGCGTGTTTGAGGATGACGAGCCACTATACATAGAGGCCTCATCGAATATATCGAAGACGTTGCTCTGCTATATCAAGGGCGGAACCGAGTGCGACTTCCGAACAATGGTTGGCATTGTGGAGATGGGCGCTTCGGCTAAGAATGCTGCTCAGCGCGCCAAATCGGGGCCGCTTGCGTTGCGGATTTCTAAGCGTGTCGAGAAGTTTCGATACCGAGTTTCACCCGGGCCGGGCAAATCGTTATCGCAGCTTGCCGACGCCTTCAACGTCGTAGCCGACACCCGTTACGCAGGCCCCAGCGCACTAGCGAACCGTGCGCTGGATGCGCTGCCTAGTTAGGGGATTAGTTGCGCTTGCCTAAGCCTGAAGCTGGGCTGCCAACTCGTCGGTGGTTTGTACCGAGCTTGCGATCATCCTGAAGTACAGCAGCGCTGCCTCGTATGCATCGCCCTTGGGTAGTAGTGCGCCGGCCGTGGCGTCCTTTGCGATAGCCACTTCGAAACCATCTTCTATGAGGTCTCGCATGTGAGCTTCAACGCATAGATTCGCCGACATTCCGGCGAGGATGATCTTGTTGATGCCACGTTTTCGAAGTTGAAGTGAAAGGTCATTTGTCTTCGGGCTGTAGACCTTGTGCGGACTCGCTATTACAACACCGTCATGTTCGATGAGTGGCTTTAGGCTCGGCTCCCAATTGGCGCCAGACCCGTCGAATCCATGAACTGTCAGTGCCCCGGCTCGATCGAACATATTGATGGCGTGCATCATCGTTTCGACTGCGCCTGCGAATTTCCAGCCGTGATCGGTTGGGTAGTAATAGTGGGGTGAAACGAACACCGGCGTGCTTGAAGCGTGGGCTGCTTCGAGTAGCTTCTTGAGATTGGCAACTGTGTTGTTCTTTTCGACACTCGGCCCAACGATGCCCCAGGTGACCCCGTCTGGTGAAAGAAAATCGATCTGAGGATCGGTAATTACGACGGCCGTTGTACCCGGCGTGATTTCGAATCCGGGATTCGGTAGCACTTCATCGTAGTGTTGTGGTTCTGTGGTCATTATTCAGCCCTCTGCTTGAATCTGAAATCATTCTTCAATCAAGGCTCCGTCCAGCCCGACCTACTAGCTCAGATGCAGTGGATTGCAGAAGGGTTCAGTACTGCTCTACGCGCCCGAATCTTCATCGCCAGCGGTGAGTGCTGAAATCAGCTCGTGGCAAAGCTTGATCGAATCCAGGGGTTCATCGCCCTGGCAGAGTAGAACCATGTTTCCGTAGATCACGAAATCGGCGTTGTTAGGACCTCGTTTGCCACTCCATGCTGCGAGATCGGCAGTTCCACCGCTTCGCATTCGCTGGCGGTCCTTGTAGCCGACGGACCAGGTGACCTCATCTTCTTCGATAAGCGCATCATCGCCTGAAACTTCTTCCGCAAGCTGAGTGCCGAGTGCCACGGCATCGGCGTGACTGGAGTAGAAGCGCACTTCGATGTCCATTGGCCCCGGCCCTGATTGAACGAATCCATACCAGGCATCGACAGCTCCGGGCAGATCAGCCACGTCGTAGTGCTTGGAGGCTTTCATTCCGGCCGTGCGAAGGTGATCGATGTGGAATATTCGTGAATCGTCCACTACTCGTTCGATAGACGCAGGAGGTTCGCTTGAGCCACAAGCAATAACGACAATCGAAAAAATAGCGATAACCGCGATGAAATATCGATTGCGAAATCGCTGTGAACTCGTTGATGTGGCCTGCATAAAGACTTACAGACTTCTTACTAGTAGAAGCCGCAAATTACTACCGATTTACTTGGTGCCCATGTTCTTAAGTTGGGTTTCGGCGTAGTCGCCAGCATAAGGGAACTTGTAGCGTTTGCCTTGAAATGCCTGGTACATCATGAACAACCAGATAATCAGAGTCGCCAGCTGAACAATTACCCCGAGCAATCCGCCAACGAATGGTAGGAAACCGACTACGAACGAAGCGATAGTTAGTGGAACGAAAATGACTATCGATTGCATTGCGTGGAAGCGAACAAAGCTGTTGTCTTTTTCAATAAGTAGGAACACGATTCCAGTTACCCAGCCAAGAATGTAGGTAAGCAATCCTGCCACGTTCTGGGTCGTGCCCAAACTTGTTTCAACTTCCGCTACGACATCGTTCGTCGCAGTTTCTTGGGTTTCCTCAGAAGGAGTCGGATTGTCCGCCATGCGTAGCCCCTGTCTTTGCATTCAGATGTTCAATCGCGCCGTACGAAAAGTGTGAGGTTCACACGATTCAGTCACTTTATATACACAGCCAGCGAAATCTTCAATGAAAAGGGGCGATAACGCCAAATGCGCATCGCCCCTAGATTTCAGGATTCG
>Ga0209501_10000111_pt1:32500-105171 | contig 105171 bp, 92 predicted proteins | sample ArcticOcean_MG_C_4_FD_187434 | JGI IMG/M metagenome (GOLD analysis project Ga0209501, IMG submission 187434) | Marine microbial communities from western Arctic Ocean - ArcticOcean_MG_CB4_134 (SPAdes) (version 2) | ecosystem: Environmental > Aquatic > Marine > Oceanic | place... | reverse complement strand
ATCCTACTGGAACAATTAAACATCCGTACTGTCCCTCAGACGCGTCAAGTTGAGTGTACGAACGTTGCCCAGATTGCCCCCAGATAATCACAGTTGCCATTGTTCTCGTGTCCGTCTTCTCCTCAACCATACTCTAAACAGATCAACCCATTCTAACGGCGATAGTTGAAGGCCAGGGAATACCATTTATCGGGGTTTCAGACCTTTTTGAAAGCAAGTTGCTGTCAATGTTGCTGTCAATCGGTCTTTATGGTGTTTACTAAAGTAGATGCATATCGATACGAACGCCTGTTCCAAGCCGTAAACCAATGGTGGGCGATAGAGGACTCGAACCTCTGACCTCCTGCGTGTGAAGCAGGCGCTCTAACCAACTGAGCTAACCGCCCGAGGAAGGGACTAGATTCAGACTTGTCGTAGCCTGAATTAGCCGTCTAGAAGAAGTGTCGTTTTGTGGTGGCAACGCGTGGTTTCGAACCACGGACCTAGCGCTTATGAAGCGCCCGCTCTGCCCCTGAGCTACGTTGCCGAACAGTGACCTTATAGTCATAATATATTACGATATTTTCACTGTCAATTAAAGATTAATCCCATAAATGACTGGTCGTGAGCATGCAAGGCAACGAAGTGGACCCCCTTATCAAACGGGCGGTGGCAGACGCTGTACTGGGGCGTGCCACGCTGGAACTACGCAAGCTTCTGCAAGAACTTGCGGGTTCTCTGGTACCGTTCCCCAAGTTTATGGGCGTATCCTCTATCGAAGCGGTGGAGGTTGAACCCCATACCGCATCCAATCCTGAAAACGGCTGCATTGTCGTCTGCCCCGATGGCGAGCTGCGAGAGCTGATCTTGCGAATGATCCCGGGGCCTTTCGACGCAGGTGGAGTGGACCAGCTTGAGGAGATGGCCGAGCCGGATATGACGCCCGGCGAGTACGTTGCATACGCCCATGCAGCCGTCCACCAGCTATCGAGAATCCTCGAAGAGCGCCAGCAGTCCGAAGACTAGTCCTCCCCGCTCAGCGACTGCCCTCTGGAAAGCCTGCCCGGAATGCGCCTGAACAGGCGGTCTCCCCACGTCGGAGGCTTGGGCTTGGCCTTCATAAGCTGCCTCAGTTTCTCTGAGGCGTTGCCCGCCAATGGACTACCGTGTCGCCGCACATGACATCAAAGTCCAGGCCGCACAGCTTGTCCAGAGACCTCTGATAGTCCTCACGATTGTATCCAGGGAAGGGAATTGACCTGATGACCGAACCGCCGTTACTGAAGGCAGTGTCTCCGCTAAAGATCACTCCCTTCTCTTCCAAGATGAAACAGGCACTGCCGGGCGTATGGCCTGGCGTATAAATCACCTGTATGCCACCGGCGATCGGCAAGACATCCCCATCAGCAAGTGTGTGAGACACAGTCGCCCTGCGCAGGAAGGGCACCGGTACGTCTATGGCGTTAAAGATACCCATGTAACCTAGGTAACGCCCTTTGGAGTGGTGATGCCGCGTATCATCCTCATGGGCAACGATGTCTGCGCCGATCCTCTTGTATATACTGTGAACGCCGCTGGTGTGATCGGGGTGATTGTGCGTCAGGCGTATGCGGTCGATCTCCTCAGGCTTTCTCCCGATGCTCTCGACGTAGCGAAAGACCGTGCGTACGTCCCACGGCAGGCCCGCATCAATCAGTGTTAGGGACTCATCCACGATCAGGTACATGCGTGACATGCGCCTGGGTATCTGATGAACTCCCTCTACAATTTCCGAAATTCACTCCGTCGGCCAGGATGGCCACAAATGGGGTAGCGGCGTGACTAACTTGATTATAACGTCGCCTGAGCAAACCGGTGAGTTTTGTGGGCCGACGTTGCGTATAATACGGCCAATAGACATGGAGGCAGCATTTAATGGAAATCGGAATATCATCATTCCTAACAGACTACTCGGTAGACGTCGCAGTGGTAGCCAAACGCGCAGAGGAGCTAGGCTTCTCAACACTATGGGTGCCGGAGCATTCGATTCTACCTGTGAATACCGACTCCCCTTGGCCCGGGTCGGCCGACGGCAAGGTGCCCAAGGTTTACGCAGATATTGTCGATCCATTCATAGCCCTGGGCAGAGCCTCTGCCGTAACCACTACCATCAAGCTGGGCACGGGAATCTGCCTGGTGCCAGAGCGCAACCCTCTGATACTGGCTAAAGAGGTGGCCACCATCGACATGTACTCGAAGGGCCGCTTCCAGTTCGGTATCGGCGCCGGGTGGCTTCGCGAGGAGACGGAGATCATGGGGGGAGACTTCCCGCATCGCTGGGCGCAGACGCGAGAGTCGATTTTGGCCATGAAGCAGCTGTGGACGACGGTGGAAAGTGAGTTCCACGGCAAGTACTACGACTTCCCGCCGGTCTACTCCTTCCCCATGCCAGTGCAGAGGCCGCATCCTCCGGTGCTACTCGGTGGCATGGCAAAGAACGTCTTCAAGCGCATCGTGGAGTACGGCGATGGTTGGATGCCAAATCGCGTCACGCCTGAAGACATCAAGAAAGGCCGCGCGACTCTGGACGAGTTAGCGGAGGCAGCGGGGCGAGACCCCAAGTCAATTCAGATAATGGTGTTTGGTCAGCAGGCGGACCGCGACCTGCTTAACGCCTTGGAAGAGGCTGGGGCCGACAGCGTGGCGGTGCGACTGGAGACGGGCAACGAAAAAGAGGCCCTCGAGCGTATGGAGAAGATGGCCAAAGCTGTTTTTTGAATTTTCAGATGAATACTGAATAGAGAAGGCTAGTGAGATTAAGGCTGAGGCATTAATATGCCTCAGCCTTGTCAGGGCGTAGGCTTTAGATTCTTCTCTTCGCTCGGAATGACACATGATTGATATGCCATCTACAAGTCATATAATTCCGGCGTCATCTTTCGGACTTTGGAATTTTCGCCCAGTTCAATTTTGTCGCTGTGGTACAGAAGACCAGAATTCAACGACTAGATCAATCCACTCACACTAGGACTTGAAGAGCGGTATTACCTTGTCGCCGAAGAGCTTCATGGATTTTTGAACGGCCTTGGCATCCATCTCTCCAGTGTTGAACTTCAGCATTAGGTTGCTAGTGCCAGCGTCTCGCATCTCGGCCACCTGATCGGCAACCTGCTCAGGCGTGCCCATAATGAACGCCTGATCGAGGTCTTCGCCTGGCGATAAGGGCTTGCTGGGATCTAAAGGCGGAAAGCCATCTGGGTTGAAGTTCTCGCGGGCGGCTCGAAAGTGCTTACGTTCCCGTTGGAAGCCGTAATCTGCCTGCTCGCGGGCCTCAGACGCCGTCTCTGCCACGAATATGTTCCTGGAGAACCAGCACTGGTCCAGAGCCTTGTCGGTGGCCTCTTCGCCGTAGCCCGACTCCAACATGGACTTCTGGAAGGCATCCACTCGATTGCGCACATTGGGCATTCCAACGACGCCGATAAGCACAGGGCGACCTATCTTGCCCATGGCTATCGTGGAGGCCTCGCTGATGCACGCCCTGACGATTGGCGGATGGGGCTTCTGGAAAGGTCGAGGACGCAACTGGGGAAATGAGACATTCCAGTATTTGCCCTCGAACTTAAGGTTTTCTGTTGTCCACGCCTTGACCAGTAGCTCTTCGGCCTCCTCCATGCGCTCTACCCCCTGCTCCATGGTCATGCCGAAGCCAATGTACTCGTAGTGGTTGAAGGCAGAGCCCCTGCCGATGCCAACGATGAGCCTACCGTGGCTGAGGTTGTCTAGGACCGCCGTCTGCACAGCGAGACGTACCGGGTGGTAAAACGCCATCTCCAGAACTGCAAAGCCTATCTTGATTCGCTTGGTTCGAGCCGCAACCGCCGCGCCAAACATCAGTGGATCAGCATGCGCCGCGGCTCCATCAAAGTGGTGTTCTGTTAGCCAAGCGGTATCCAGACCGATCTCCTCGCCTAGCTCTACTTCGGCGAGGGTCTCATCAATTACATTAAAGTCGTTATCCGGCGAATGGCTCACCGGAAATACAAAGGAACCGAAACGCATTTAAGTCTCCCTAATAAGTTGGTCTAAAGGCCGAATACAGTATATATCAAGTGGCGCTGTTTATCCCATCAGAGGCGCGTGGCATAGGCATACTAGCCATGTCTATGATTCCACTTGTATAACCATTTCGACGAGAGTAAACTGGCATCTAAATTGCCTGCAAAAGAGCCAATTCTGGCCATTCACAGGAGCACTTAAATGACCTCTCTCTCAGATACATCAGATAGCGACGCCTTACGAAATGCCTCCCTGCGATACCTCTGGATGCACAATCGGGACTGGTCCCAGATGGCGGAAGAGGGTTCCCCGTCTATCATCGTTAGCGGAAAAGGCATACGAGTTACCGACTCCGAAGGCCAGTCCTGGATAGACGTGAATGGCGGCTACAACTCAGTAAACGTCGGCTACGGCAGAACGGAAATCGCCGATGCAGCCTACGAGCAGATGCAGAAGATAGCCTACTTTCCTGCGGGGACGACCACAGAGCCTACGGTGCGTCTGGCTGAGAAGCTGGCGGAAATGACACCGGGCAGCCTATCCAGGGTCTTTCTGGTCAGCGGCGGCTCTGAAGCCAACGAGACGGCCCTGAAGATAGCCCGCGCTTTTCACCACCGTAACGGTGAGCCAGGCCGCTACAAGGTCATTAGCCGAAGAGGGTCGTACCACGGCACAACGGCAGGAGTCCTGTGGTTGGGCGGCGGCTCATCGCAGTCCCGAGACGACTTCGAGCCGGCGTATCCCGGCATGATCTACGGCCCGCAGCCAAACCCTTACCGCTGCGAAATGGGTGGCGAGACCTCCTCTGAGTGCGCTGTGCGTTGCGCTGAGGAGATCGAACGCCTCATAGAATTTCATGGCCCTAAGTCCATTGCAGCAGTTATTGCCGAGCCTATTGGTGTTCCGCAAGGAGCAGTGGTGCCTGGCGATGAATACTGGCCTATGCTACGGGACATCTGCGACCGCCACGGCGTGCTGCTCATTGCAGACGAGGTCATTTGCGGATTCGGGCGCACCGGCAAGATGTTCGCCATGGAGCACTGGAACGTCGTCCCGGACATCATGACGGTGGCGAAGGGGATCATTAGCAGCTACCTGCCCCTGGCGGCCACCATAGTGAAGCGAGAAATTGCAGACGCCTTTGCCGGCGAAGACAACTACCTTCGCCACGTCCTTACCTTTAGCGGCCACCCCGTCTCGGCAGCCGCAGCCTTAAAGAACATCGAAATCCTTGAAAACGAAAACATGGTGCAAAACTCTGCAGATGTCGGAGCCTACTTCAAAGAGCAGCTAACTGGCTTCAAAGTAGACCATCCGCTGGTGGGTGACGTCCGAGGTGAAGGCTTACTGTTGGCGGTTGAACTGGTAAACGACCTCCACAACAAGGCGGGATTCGCCGTCGAGGACCGCATTCCGGATCGACTCAATGAAAAGTTTAAGAAGCACGGCCTAATTTTCCGAATTAGTAGCAACATCCTCAACATAGGGCCGCCCCTCTGTATAACTACCTCTGAAGTGAACGAAATAGTGCACGCCATCGACCTCTCGCTGTGGGAACTAGAAGGTGAGATGGGCATCTCAAAATGACCTAATTCGCTTCGTATAGCCAAAGAACATTGAATTCCCACGACAATTAATTACTGCTTGACATTAAATTGCGTGTTGATCAACTTATTCAAAATTGGTGAAACAGAGAACCCAGTGATGCTATGTCCTCCATTTAAAGGCATGCTAGTTTGGAGTTAACGATGGTTGAGGCCAACAACGAAAGAAGCTTGAAGAACGCGGCGCTAAACAATCTGTGGATGCACAATACAGATTGGACCCAGATGGCTGAAGAAGGCGGTCCGACCATTGTGGTCGCAGGGCAGGGTGCCCGTGTGACAGACTCGGAAGGCAAGACGTGGCTGGACGTACAAGGCGGCTACGCTTCCGTTAACGTTGGATACGGCCGGCCTGAAATCGCAGAGGCCATGCTGACTCAAATGCAGGCTCTGACGTATTTTCCTCAAGGTACGACGACGGAGCCGTTGGTACGTCTGGTGGAAAAGCTTGGAACCATGTTGCCGGGTGACTTGGAGCGAGTGTGGCCCGTCACAGGTGGTTCCGAGGCCAACGAGACGGCCATAAAACTAGCGAGGGCCTACCACAAAAGAAGGGGCGAGCCCGGTAGGTACAAGATCATAAGCCGCAAGGGCTCCTATCACGGGGCCACAGCAGGCGTGATGTGGTTGGGCGGTAGCTCCGGCCTATCAGATTACGAGCCTGCCCCTGCGGGAATGGTGTATGCACCGCAACCTAATCCCTCCCGGTGCGAACTTGGCGGCAGTACACCATCGGAGTGTGCATCTCTATGTGCACAAGCAATTGAGGACCTGATTCTCTTCCATGGGCCCAAGACGGTGGCAGCGCTTATAGCGGAGCCAATAACATCCGCAGGCGGCGCTATCGTTCCAGGTGACGAGTACTGGCCAATGGTTAGGGAGATATGCGACAGGTACGGAGTCCTGCTGATTGCAGATGAGGTTGTATGCGGCTTCGGTCGAACCGGCAAAATGTTCGCATCGGAGCACTGGGACCTGGTTCCAGATTTCATCACCATCGGCAAAGGCCTGACCAGCAGTTACCTGCCAATGGCTGCAACGGTCGCGACCACGAGGGTCGCTGATGTGTTCACAGGACAGGACAACATCTTCAGGCAGGCGCTGACCTTTGGCGGTCACCCGGTGACAGCGGCGGTAGCGCTGATAAACATAGAGATCATCGAAAAGGACGGTCTGGTAGAGAACTCAGCAAAGGTCGGAGAGTACTTTCTAACACGACTAAATGAAGTCAAAGACAGGCACGATATCGTTGGTGACGTCCGAGGTAAGGGACTTTTGTTAGGCATAGACCTGATTGCAAACGCAGATGAGAGCAGCACCCAGTCAGGGCTTGGCAAGCGCCTTACCGAAAAGCTCAGAGACCAGGGACTCCTGTTGAGGTGCGGTGACACCTCCATCAGCATGGGTCCACCACTCTGCATTACCCGTGAAGATGTGGACGAGATAGTAGACGGCCTAGATCGTGCATTTGGAGAAATATGACGGATTTTCATAACCAAGACAAAACCGATGAGTCCACCCAGCGGGTGGCAATCTTCATAGACGGAAGCAATCTTTACCACAGCCTTGAAGAAAACTGTAAACGTTTCGACATAGACTTTAAGGCATTTTCCAGCAAGCTCTGCAAGGGCCGGAAGCATTACAGGACCTACTACTACAACGTACTTAGAGACCAGGACAGGAACCCCCAAGCCTATCAGGACCAGCAGAAGTTCCTGGCCGCTTTATACAGCACCCCATACCTCGAAGTCAGGCTAGGTGCCGCAAAACAGAGGGGCGACGTCGTAATAGAGAAGGGCGTGGACATCATGCTGGCCACGGACCTTCTTCATATGGCATGGAACGACCTTTACGACGTAGCGATCGTTGTTAGCGGGGACGGAGACTTCGCCTATGCCCTGCAGACGGTCAAAAACATGGGTAAACATGTGGAAGTCGGCGCCTTCCCGGCGAATCTCTCCTGGGAGCTGGCGCAGATTTCAGACAGTTGCGAATTTTTCACACCAGAGTACTTTACCGACATCTGGAGCAGACGCCGAAACGGGGCCAGAAACACCAATAATGGCCCCAGCGACCAGTCGAGACGCGGCTGGAGAAGGCCAGAAAAGCCTCGGTTAGCCTCATATTCAGGCACCACGGAAGAAGGGCCAGAGGCAGCAGCAGAGGCCTAGGCCTCCAGCACCAATTTCTCCTGAGCAAGCATACGGGGCGTCTTCAGTCGTTTACGTGCGTGAAGACGCCCTTATCCCACATCGAAGCCTCGTTATATCAACCGCTTTCCAACCCTTCATTGCATCTGGTATAATTCCCGATGCCGAATTGGCTTATTCGATAGTCCCAGTGCCTAACCTCCCTTGTGGAGGTTTTCGCCGTGTAAGGGATGTACGAATTAGTTTTTAATTAGCTGCAGGAAGGTGAAGAGCATGCCGGCCTATGCCGTTTTAGGTGCTCAATGGGGTGACGAGGGTAAGGGCAAAATAATAGACGTTTTGTCTCAGGACGCGGACATTGTTGCTCGATTCTCAGGTGGCAATAACGCGGGCCACACTGTGATAAACGAGCAGGGAAAGTTCAGCTTCCATATTATTCCCTGTGGAGTCTTTTGGCCGAACACGATGAATGTCATCGGCAACGGCGTTGTCGTTGACGCGGACGTGTTGCTGGACGAGATCGAGGGCCTGCGCAAGGGCGGACTCGATATCTCCAAACGGCTTCTTGTCAGCGAACGAGCCCACCTCATAATGCCTTATCACGTCGCTCTGGACACCCTTTCAGAAGCGGCGATGGGCAAAGAGGCTCTTGGTACAACCGGTAAGGGCATCGGTCCCACGTACAGCGACAAGGCCGCACGCACGGGCATTCGAGTGGCCGACCTGCTGGACTTAGAATCGCTGCTTCCCAGGTTGGACGACATTATCAAGTACAACAACGCCATTATCACCACGATATACGGCGGCGAACCAATATCCCTAGAAGACGTATATGCCAAGTGCAAAGACTGGGCGGAGCGTCTCGGGCCGTACATAGCTCCAGTAGAGCGAATCGTTCACGACGCCCTAGAAGCTGGCAAGAACGTACTGCTGGAAGGGGCTCAGGGAGCGCTGCTAGACCTGGACCATGGCACATACCCATACGTCACATCATCCAACCCAACTATCGGGGGCGCGTGTGTCGGCCTGGGGATGCATCCTCGGTACATCTCCGAGATCATTGGCATATTCAAGGCGTACTGCACCAGGGTAGGAACCGGCCCGTTCCCGTCAGAGCTTTCCGACGAGACCGGCGAGACGATTCGAGAGTTGGCGCAGGAGTTTGGAGTCACCACTGGTCGCCCAAGGCGGGTTGGCTGGTTCGACGCCATCGCGGCCAAGTTCAGCACTCAGGTAAATGGATACACCTCTGCTGTCCTGACTCGGCTGGACGTTCTTGACGGGTTCGATTCAGTGAAGATCTGCGTAGCTTATGAGCTGGACGAAGAGATCATCACCGAGTTCCCAGGCGGTGTCGCGGCGCTGGAACGCTGCAAGCCAGTCCTGGAGGAGATGTCCGGCTGGTCCAGTCCGACAGCCAGCATAACCAAGTTCGAAGAGCTACCGCATGAGGCCCGTGAGTACGTAGAGAGGCTTCAGGGCCTGATTGGCTGCCCAATCGACGTAATCTCGACAGGCCCGAACCGCCACGAGACCATCAAGGTCAGGCCTCTGATCGACTCGGTGTCTGCCTAGGCCTTCTCAAGAAACTCGCGGTTCGATAGGCTCAATATTAAGCAAAAGAAAAGGGGACGGCTTTCAGGCCGTCCCCTTTGCATTACCTATATGGAAATCTAATCGTCTCCTGCCACATCAACAGGCAAGTCGATATTGTAGCGAGATACCACAGCATCAATCTCAGCGGCCTCCGCCTCACTTGGAGGCACCAGGGGCAGCCTTGGCTTGCCTACATTAAACCCGGCCCTGCCAACGCTGTATTTCACCGGGATGGGGTTCGAAACCGAGAACATGATCTTAAATATGTCCAGCAGCCTGAGATGCTCGGCAGCGGCGCTCTCGATATCGCCCTCAAGGATCATGCCCATCATGGCCTTGATCTGGTTGCCCACCAGATGTGACAGCACGCTCACTACACCGTAGCCGCCAGCGCACATAATTGGGAACGTCTCGTCGTCGTTGCCGCTCCACACTCGGAAGCCATCGCTGGTATCCCGGATGATCTTCGTTATCTGGATCAGATCACTGCTGGCCTCTTTAACGCCGATGATATTGTCGACTTCGCTCAGCCGTAGCGTAGTTTCCAGTGACATGTTAGTAGCGGTGCGACCGGGCACGTTGTACAGCATACAGGGCAGGTTCACGCTCTCGGCGATAGTCCTGAAATGCTGATACAGACCTTCTTGGGGTGGCTTGTTGTACGAAGGCACCGTCATGAGAATGGCGTCGACGCCCAGCCTTTCGGCGTCCTGACTAGCCTCAATCGACTGCGCTGTGTTGTAGGTGGTTGAGCCAGCTATGATAGCGGCCCTATCGCCAACAGCACTCTTGGTCACTTCGTATAGCTTTAGCTTCTCTTCTTGGGTTAGGGTAGGGGTCTCGCCAGTGGTGCCGGTTATCACCAGCCCATCGCTGCCGGAGTCTACCAGCGCGACGGCCAGTCGTCGAGCCTCGTTGTAGTCAACCTCACCCTGCTCGTCAAAGGGCGTAATCATCGCGGTTATTAGCCTACCGATTTCAACCATGGCTGGAGCCTCCTCATATTGCTTGACGCCGGCAATTTCCATTGTCTAGCGAGAGCTTACCTGGGTAGCTAGCCTACCGCAGGGCCAAGAAGGTTTCGATTCAAAACCTCTTCGGCGATCTGGATGGCGTTAGTCGCTGCACCCTTCCTCAGGTTATCCGAAACAACCCACATGGCTATCCCGTTGGGGTGCGATACGTCCTGCCGGATTCGTCCTACGAAAACCTCGTCCTTGCCTGTGGCATTAACGGGCATAGGATACACGTTCGCAGTAGGATCGTCCAGAATCTTTATGCCGGGGAAGGCTGCCAGGATTTCCCTGACCTCACCGGGAGAAATAGGGTTGGCGAACTCTATGTGAATGGCCTCGCTGTGGCTGACCACCACGGGCACTCGGACGCAGGTGGCTGACACGGCGATGCTGTCATCGTGCAGTATCTTGCGCGTCTCGTTAACCATCTTCATCTCTTCATTGGTGTAGCCATTTTCCAAGAACGGCTCGATGTGGGGCAGGGTGTTGAAGGCGATCTGGTGTGGATATACCCTCAGCTCCACGCTCTTGCCTTCCAGGACCTGCCCTGACTGAGTACGAAGCTCCTCAACGGCAGCGGCCCCTGTGCCCGACACGGACTGGTAAGTGTCCACGATGACGCGCACTACCGGGTTGACGTCCATTAGAGGCTTGAGCACCATGACCAGAGGTGTCGTCGAGCAGTTTGGAATGGAAACGATGCCATTATTGGTGTCCAGGTCTGAAGCATTCACCTCTGGAACCACCAGCGCTACTTCAGGATCCATGCGAAATACCGAGCTGTCGTCGATTACCAGCGCACCTTGCTGCACGGCTATGGGAGCCCACTGACGGCTGATGTCACCGCTGGCCGATATGAATGCGATATCAACCTGACTAAGCAGATCAGGCGTGACCAACTCTACGGCGATCTCTTGTCCATTTACCTTGAGCTTCTTACCGACGGAACGCTCCGATGCACAAAGACGGATATTCGTGGTGGGAAATTTTCTCTCTACCAAAATATCCAGAAACACACGGCCTACCGCGCCAGTGGCTCCTATTACTGCGATGCTACAAGCGTCCACTACGTCCTCCGGGGATTAGTCATCAGTGTTTAGTAATTGGTTATTAGTCTGTTGAATGACATTGGGGATCAGGCTGCTAAAAATGATAGCGGTTTTGTGAAGCCTGCGCCACAGTACAATCGGCATCGGTATACCAGTGATGTTAATTAATTCAAAAGTGTTGGAAAAGTAAAATTATGAGGCAGAATTTGGCTATGTGGAGGAGGGGTATAACGCAGTACGCTTACTGATACTTTAATCTGATCGAACAGAATTTTGGTCAAGGCAGATGGAGTTCCGTATGAAGGTAACTGGTCCCGCCCCTTTGATTCAGTACGTTAGCCATGAGTTTGTTATAAACCCTAGCTCTCCCACCGGGAAGAGCATCAGCCTGAAGTTCACGGTAAGCCCCAGCGCCATCGTGGAGAGCTTGGAGATGGAGTCTGGAGGCATGCGCACGGGTAGCGACAGCTGGGGCGTTCAGCTTGTCTCTCTGTCTACTCCCGGCACAGCACTGCTGCGAGTGCCTGACTGGCTCTATGAGTCAGGCCAGACGGCACGATTGGCGGTGACAATCGGCGGAGAGGAGTGGCTCTCTGCACCATTCTCCTGGAGCCAAAGTCCCAACTGGCTACAGATGGCCATGCCGCTCTAGTATTTTTTAATTTATTTCCGAACACAGTAAGCCAACACTGATTCGGTTTAGCTCTGCGCGTGGTAGTTAGAGATTCGAAAGAATTCTCTGGCAGAAATAGAGTTTCTACAGGCCCATAATCTTGTCCAAGCCGACGGTCAGGCCTTTGCGATTGACGACCTCTTTGATGGCCATTACGACGCCGGGCATAAAGCTCTCACGATTTACAGAGTCATGTCTGATAGACAGCGTTTGTCCCAGAGTACCGAAGGTAAGCTCGTGATGCGCGACACGGCCGGGCATGCGGGCGCTGTGAATGTTAACGCCGTCGTATACGGCACCCCTGGCTCCCTCAACGAGCTCTGCCTCTGATTTAGGAGAGACGAAGGAGCCGCCCTTGCCCTCAACAGCTGCTTTGGCGATGGCCAGCGCCGTGCCAGATGGCGAGTCTATCTTTGCCTCGTGATGCATCTCCAGCAGGTCTACGTAGTCGAAAAACGGGGAAGCGATCTTCGCCAGATGAATCATCAGCACCGCGCCAACAGCGAAGTTCGGTGCAATTATCACGCCAACGTTGTTATCGTTAGCCAGCTTTTCGGCCTCCTGTATATTGGCGTCCGAAAGCCCTGTGGTGCCCACAACAACGTTTACGCCATTTGAAGTGGCGGTGCGTATCACCGATACGGCCCCATCAGCGCTGGAGAAGTCGACAATCACGTTGGCATTGGCCAGGACGTTCTGCAGGCTCTTGGATAGCGGCACGTGGCCGGAGCCATCAGGCAGGGCTACTGTTGTCTCAGACGCGAAGCCATCTGCTCCGCCTACCGGAGTCAGCGCCGGGTCCGCAGTGACGGCACCCAGCACTTGCTGCCCCATCCTGCCCAGCACACCATGTACAACTACGTTAATTCCCATCGTCTCTTCTCCATTTGTATAAGTTCAGATTACGACCTGTGCTTCATGGCCGTTTCCCAGCGAATACTCCACAAAGCAAGGTGAACCCAATTTACCATATATTCAAGGACAATAAAAAAGGCCCCGGTCCTGAAGATCGGGGCCTTTATATATCTTAATTCGTCTGCGGAAATACCCTAGTCGCGCCGGTAGCCGCCTCGGCTGCCTCCGCCTCTTGGGCCGCCACGTCCGCCTCCGCCGCCTCCGCCGGGCCTACCAACTGGCTTGTTGCGCTCCAGTATAGCGGCTGGGTCTTCACCCTCTTCGGCAGTGAGAAGGGCCTTGCGGGACAGGTTGACCCGTCCCATATTGTCTATCTCCAGGACCATTACTGTGACTTCCTGGCCAACCTCGACTGCATCTTCGACTTTTTCGATCCGATCTTCAGCGAGCTGGCTGATGTGAACGAGACCGTCCTTACCTGGCAGTATAGAGACGAAAGCACCGAAGTCCATTAAGCGGACGACCTTGCCCGTGTAGATGTCTCCGGCCTTAACCTCGCGAGTCAGGTCTTCGATCATCTGGATGGCCCTCTTGGAGGCTTCGCCGTCGGAGGAACCGATGGTCACTGTGCCGTCGTCTTGAATATCTACGGTAGCCCCTGTCTCCTCGGTGATGCTGCGAATCATCTTTCCTCCAGGTCCGATGACAGCGCCGATCTTCTCGACAGGAACCTTGATGCGCACCATGCGAGGTGCGAATGAACTCATCTCTTCACGAACGCCACTAAGCGTCCCGGCGATGTGGTCGAGGATCTGGAAGCGGGCCTCTTTGGCCTGCGCCAGTGCATCCTTGACCATGTCCATGGTGATGCTCTTTACCTTGATGTCCAGCTGGATCGCGTTGATGCCCTCACGGGTACCTGCGACCTTGAAGTCCATGTCACCAACGTGGTCTTCCAAGCCTTGAATGTCTGTAATGGTCTGATACTCGCCGTCGTCACCGACGATAAGTCCTACCGATATCCCGGCGACTGGTGCCTTGATTGGCACACCAGCGTCCATGAGGGCCAGGGTGCCCGCGCAAACGCTCGCCATGGAGGTGCTTCCATTGGAACTCAGCGCTTCGCATACGATACGCAGAGTGTAGGGGAACTCGTCTTGGGTGGGCAGCACTGGAGCCAACGCTCGTTCTGCCAGCGCACCGTGACCGATTTCCCGGCGACCAGGGGAACCCATGCGCCTGGCTTCACCTACCGAATAGGGAGGGAAGTTATAGTGCAGCATAAACCGCTTGGTCTCTTCTGGAGTCAAAGTGTCCAGCCTCTGGGCATCGCCAACAGAGCCTAGCGTTGCAACTCCCAGTATCTGAGTCTCGCCTCGTGTGAAGAGGGCGCTGCCGTGGGTTCTTGGGAGCAGACCAACTTCACTGGTTAGCTGGCGAATCTCCTTGACGCCGCGTCCATCAGGGCGCTTGCCATCTCGCAGCACGCTGACCTTGAAAGCTTCCCCAAGCTGGGTCTCGAAGGCCTCCATCAGTTGCTTGCCGTCGTACTCTTCGCCCAGCGAGTCTCGGACCTCTGCCCTTAACTCATCCAGACTGTCGTAGAGGTCTGCCTTGCCGGTGGAAGAGGAGAACACGCCGTTCAGCTTGCTGCTGAGCATGGCGTTGAGCTTGGCGTCTAGCTCTTCTGGGTAACCAAAGGGAGAGTAGGAGCCCTTCTCCTTGCCAACGTCCTTGACCATCTCATCTTGCATTTCGATGGTCTTAACATTGATCTCCTGGGCCTTCTCAATCGCCTGCACGACGATCTCTTCTGAGATTTCCTGCGAGCCTGCCTCCATCATTATCACGCCTTCTCTGGAGCCAGCCACGATGAGATCCAACTGGCTTTCCTCCAGCTGCTGGTAGGTCGGGTTGACCACCAGGGAGCCGTCGACATATCCCATTCGTGTGGCCGCCATGGGCCCTTCGAAGGGTATGTTGGAGATGGAAAGCGCTGCAGACGCACCGATGAGAGCTAGGGTCTCGAAAGGCGTTTCCTGATCAATGGAGAGCGTGGTGATTACGATTTGGACTTCATTGCGGAAGTCTTTGGGGAACAGAGGGCGAATTGGCCTGTCGCACAAGCGGGCCATGAGGACCCCGTGTGTGCTGGGTCGTCCCTCGCGCCGAAAGAAGCTACCAGGGATTTTTCCCCTGGCGTAAATCCGCTCTTCGACGTCTACAGTCAGCGGAAAGAAGTCTATGCCCTCCCTTGGCTTGGACATAGTGGCCGTCACTAAGAGAACACAATCTCTGTACTTGACTACTACTGCGCCCCCGGCCTGCTGGGCCAGCTTGCCTGTTTCCAGGGTAAGCTGTGCAGAGTCAAACGTTCGTTCGTACGTGGATACCATCTGGTGCGTTACCTCCTGCGGGAATCCGGGGAATCCTAGAAAACAGAAAAATAGCCCCGAAGGGTCGGAGCTATCTTCTCAATCCAAGCTTGGCAATTATCGCCCTGTAGCGGTTTACGTCTTCCCGATTGAGGTATCGCAGCAGTCTACGTCGGCGACCTACCATTTTAAGTAGTCCTCGACGCGTGGACTCGTCATGCTTATGTGTCCTTAGGTGATCTGTTAACTCAACGATTCGCGTAGTTAGAACTGCTACCTGAACTTCACTAGACCCTGTGTCGCCGTCGTGAGTCTTATACTCTTCCATTACGGCCTGTTTTTCAGCCTTGTCCAATACCGTCTCCTGGGGCTTCCCCAACTAAAATTAGATATTCCTATATCACGAAATTGTAGCATGTAAAGAGCAGCAATCGCAATGGATTGCCCGCAGCCTTTAAGCCTATTTCATTCCTTGCCGATGCATTGAACGGGCGGCATGGCATTGGAGTGCACGTATGGCCCAAGCACCGGCCCGGCCATGCGATCAAAACAGCCCACCTGCCAAGTCCCAGGGCCCCGTGTCTTATACTTCCGACAAGAAGCCAGTCACTGCCTTTTGGAAGCCAGCAGGCCTGTCACCCATTACAAGATGGCCTGCCCCTTCAACCGTGACCATGGTGGCGTTCGGGATGCGGTCGTGCATGCTCTCCGCAATATCCAGCGCCATTATGTCGCTGGCGCCACCGCGAACAACCAGTACAGGGCACTGGATGCTTTCCAGGTATCCCCACAGGCGTTCAGCAGTCGCTGGATCAGCCCCAATACGACGATCCGGAGATCGCAGAAGCTTGTCATATTTCCAGGTCCACTTGCCGCTGGGAAGCTCCATGAGATTATGCAAAATGCTGCCTCGCACCTGCACGGCATCGCGCCGGGGGTTGTATTGCAGAACTCTGTCCACGAAGGCGTCCACCGAATCCAGCTCGTCTTCCTGCTGCACGAAGCTGCGTATATTACCCGAGCCTGCCTGCATGTTCTGTGGGCCCGCGTCGACGATGACCAGCGCCTTCAGCTTGTCTGTATGGTTGCCAGCGTAGGTGAACGAGTTGCGGCCGCCCATAGACAGGCCCATGAGAACAAAATCGTTCAACCCCAGAGCATCGACGACGGCCGCTATGTCCTTCTGTTGAGTCTCAGGTGAGTAGTCGCCGTCCGGTGCCCACGCACTATCGCCATGACCACGCTGGTCCAACGCGATGACTCTGTACTTATCGCTGAAGGAAAGGGCTACGAAGTCCCAGGAGTGGCACGTCTGCGCGAAGCCATGCAGCAGCAACATCGGCGGGTTGGAGGGATCGCCCCACTCCAGGTAGTGGAACTTCTGGCCATTCGCCTCCACAAATTTGTCCTGCGGGACCGTCTCGTTGGTGAAGCTAACGCCCATGGCACGGGCGGCGTCGTAGAGCGAGAGTCCCTGGCTACCAGCTCGTGAAGTCAAATTTCTTCCCTCCAGACTTTTTATTTTTATATATATTTTGGATTGGCCACACTAGGCGGGCCAAACGCGCCTAGATTGGCGGGCGGAGAGTATGCCATTCGGTGGCACTTTCGTAGGCCTGGGCCGCTCGAAGCACCAGTGCGTCCTCGAAGGCCCTGCCGGACAGCTGCATTCCGATGGGCATGCCGTCCGATGTAAAGCCGCACGGCACCGATATGGTCGGCGCGCCGGTCAGGTTGAATGGCCGGGTGAGTCGAGGCATAACGGCCAGCATCTGATGCTGCTCCCCTGCGACCGCAACTACCTGATCGTCAAGATTAGGTGCGCCAATTCCCACGGTCGGAGCTAGCAGCAGGTCGTAGGTCTTCATTACTTCTGCCACTTCTCGGTTGAATACAACCCTGGCCCTCTGCGCCTTGATGTAGTCCACCGCAGAGGTGGCTGCCCCAATTTGGAGCCGTCCTCTGACATCTCCGCCGAAGTCCTCAGGCCTGTTTCTCAAGCTATCCATGTGTACTTCCGATGCCTCAGTGATGAGAATGGCCCCGGATATAGGGATTGACTGGCCCAGGACTGGTATCAAGACCTCTTCTACTATCGCGCCAAGTCCCTGCAAAATGCCGATAGCAGCCTTTATAGCATCGGTGACCTCGTCGTCGATGCTATCGTAGAAATACTCCTGAGGGACGCCGATACGCAGTCCCCGAACGCCGTTGTCCAGACCAGCAGTGTAGTCTTGGCGAGGTCGATCGGCCGACGAAAGGTCGCGCGAGTCATGACCGGCTATGGCATTAAGAATGATGGCTGTGTCTCGAACAGTGCGGGTCATTGGCCCAACAGTGTCCAGACTGTGAGAGAGCGGAAATACGCCGTGGCGGCTCACCAGGCCGTAGGTGGGCTTCAGGCCTACTATGCCACACGCACCAGCGGGAATGCGGACTGACCCGCCGGTATCGCTTCCCAGAGCAGCCATGCACTGTCCCGCTGCTACTGCGGCCCCTGAGCCGCCGCTGGAGCCACCAGTTATTCGGCCAGTGTTCCAAGGATTGCGCGCTGGGCCGTGGTGAGGGTTTTCGCTGGTCCCACCCAGAGCGAACTCGTGCATCTGCAACTTGCCCATGAGGATCGCGCCGGCTTCTTGAAAGCTTTCCGCAACCGCGGCGTCATAATCAGGCACGAAATCGCCCATGATCTTGGAGCCTACGGTTGTGCGAATGCCTTTAGTGTAATACAGGTCCTTGAGGCCAACAGGAATGCCGTGCAACGGCCCCAGATACCTGCCTGTCTGAATCTCGCCCTCGGCCTTTTGCGCAGATTCTAGTGCCTCGCCAGCCAGTAGCGTCACGAATGTATTGAGCGCCTCGCCGGTGTCGGATATACGCGCCAGGTGGGCTTCCACTAGATCAACAGGAGATAGCTCCTTAGATGCCAAAAGCGCGGCAGCCTCCGTTATGGTGAGAAAGCACATATCTTGGGAGTTCATGACTTTTTCGTCCTAGCGTCTTTGCCTGGATTGAACCTGATCGCAGGCTCTGTCTCTTTCAGGCCCATCTGGTCCATGCCTGCAATGCCTTCGAACGAAGCCTGAATTTGTGAGAGCAGGTCAACGTCTATTTCTGCTCCAGAGGCAGCTTTCAGGGCTTCAAGGGACTCGTTGGTAATTTTCATATCTGCCACATAAATTCCTACGTAGCGTGTCGTTGGGACACACAAAATCTGACTGCCAATCTACACGAAAATGTCAGGGTTTGCGAATGGCGTCGAGCAAAGCGGTCCTGGTTTTAGTTACCAGAGCATCATCGTCCCCTATCACCATGAGGGTGGCCGACGGGCCGTCTCTGCTCAACAGGACTGCGTTATCGCTGTTCCACACCCAAAGGTCAGGGCCTAAGACAATCGCTTCATTCCCCGAGTCTGCTTTCGCAAACCGCTTGTAGGCGTCAGCAAATTCGTCCGCATCGGCCGGCGTGTCCCACATTAGAGACAGCACCAGCAGACGCTCGGCCTCCGGGCCAGCCAGCAACAGATAGCGATCGCCTCCCTATCCAGCGGCGGCATCGGAGGCGGTTGCCACGTCCAGATGAATTTCCAGGTAAGTACGGAGCAAGAACTCTCCCAGCGTATCCTCGGCCACCAGCTCTCAACCTCTGCCCATGGCCTCGGTGATGTCCGGCAGCGTAGGGTTGTTCGGCCCTTCGTCAATAAGATACTTATCCGGGTGAATGATCTGTTCAGTAGACATTGGCGGGCTGGAATAGACGTCGTTCACAACCTGCCAGCTACCGGTCGACTGGAAAACAGTGCCTACAAAGTCGCTACCTTCCCGCTGCGTAAATAGGGCAACCTTTTTGACAACAGCGGGAGCACTCTCCAGCTTGTTACCAGATATGGACTTGTCGACCTCAGCCAGTTCAGCGTCCGTAAAGTATGTGCCGACGTAGCCCTACTGGATCTGCTCGATCTCGTGATTACCCACGTCGCCGTCCGAACGCTCCGCCCACACATGCCTGGCAATCTCATCCCTGCTGACTGCCTCACCACGCCTGGAGTTAAGCAGCTGCAGCAGGTCGAACTCCTGCAGGATCCAGCCGCTTGCCCCTGGCGTACACCTGGCGAGCCTTGGCATCCACGACCAGGTCCTCCAAGGGAGACTCCACCGAGGAGATGCGAACAGTCTTGGCCCCGCGAACTGGAACATGAAGGTGACGTCGCTGCCACCCATGCGGACCAGGTCGCAGTGCGCGAGGGGAAACTCGTCATCGAAGATGCACCGTCGGTTGATGAAAGTCCCGTTGGTGCTACCCAGGTCGCGGATGTAATAGCCGTTTACAGTGGATACGATGGCGGAGTGCTTCCGAGATACAGGAGGCTCATCGACAACGACGTCGTTGTCCGGTTGGCGACCCATGGTTGTTATCTCAGAAAACAGGGCGATGACCTCGCCGTGACGCGAACCGCCCTGCACCAGCAGCGATGCCTCACTACTAACATCTAGCTTTCGGTCGCCTGCGTTTCCTGTTTCTGCCTGTCCCACCACCGCGCTCCTGGGACCGTCTTTTGGAGTTGGGCAATTATACTAGATGCCGATTATTTGGCTTTCAATACGCTAAATACGAGGCAGTTATTAGGCGAGACTAGTCGTCCCCAGCGGATGGTTGCGGCTGAGGCTCCGGCTGCGCGGCGGCCCGCTCAAATCCCTGCAAGATGGACCCAATGTTCCTAACCTTACTGTTTAGCATGGCGGGACCTGCGGCGAACGCTATGACTGCAATAGCGCCAATGCCAACAGCAAAAGGAGCGCCCATGGTCTCGGCAATAAGGCCAGCTTGAAAGCCTCCCAGAGGCATTATGCTCCACGTCATGCCGTAGAAGCCCATGACTCTACCGCGCATACGGTCGGGAACCATTATCTGCAGCGAACTCATGATGGAGACCATGTAGATGGAGTTAAAGACTCCGACGAAGAATATGATGCTCAGAGCCAAAATGAACGAACCATGGAATTCGGCGGCCAGAGCGAAGGAGACCAGCGCCGTCCCAAAAGCAATAGCACCGCCGATGAGCAGGAGTCCCTTCTGGCGGATGTTCCCTATCGATCCCAAGAACATGGTTGTGACCAGCGCTCCCACACCGCTCACACCCATTATCACGCCCTGACCCTCCGAGCCGACCTTCAGGATATCAACGGCAAAAATCGGCATCATGAAGATGTATGCCAGGCCGAAGAAGCTATTGAAGAATGTCATGCCGATGAGGAAGGAGAAGATAGAATTCTTTGCGATGAACGTAACGCCCTCAAGCATGTCCTTGGCTGCGTTGCCACTGCCCCCTCGTTTGATTGGCGGCACCTTTATCGTCGATATGACCAGCGCCATGACAACAAACCCTGCTCCGGCAATAAAGAACCCTATAGAGGTTCCCAAGAAGGCTATGATCGCGCCCGCGGCGGCTGGAGCAACGATGCGAGTGCCCTGCCAGATGGCCGAATTTAATGCCACCGCGCTCATCATGACTTTGCTATCAATCAGATGGGGGTAGAGCGCCTGCCTCGCCGGCTGGTCAAAGGCATTAACCGCTCCTGCAAAGAAGGCGATGATTAGCAGATTGTAGATGTGGACAACGTCCAGCATCGTCATCACCGCCAACAGAAATATGAGAGCGGCGGTAATTGACTGGGTCACGCGGATGAGCTTACGTTTGTCGAAGAGGTCGGCGAAGACACCGCCGAAGAGGTTCAGTGCGATGGCTGGAATGGCATTGGCGAGCCCAACATATCCCAGAAAGAGGGGCGATCCAGTTATCTCGTAAGCGAGCCACAGCTGACCAAACTGGAACATCTGAAACCCGCTAACAGACGCCAATGTGCCAAACCAGTATGCTCTATATGCTGGATACCGCAACGCTGGCGGCCCGCAACGCTGGCGGCACACTGAATATTGAATGTTTTGCGGTATTTTCTGCTGGTGCTTGGCTCAAACGAACGTCCTGAGGTCCGCCTTCAGTCCTTCAGAGGAATTCTTCCCCAAGTCACAGAATCTGCCGATTCGGACAGCTTCTTTTCCTTGATCGTTTCCCGGATATCCAGAAGGGTAGCGTTGACCTCGTCGGTCACGTATGCCCAGTCAGGCTCCTCCGGAAACCAGTAAGGCGATGTGATGCGGACTACTTTGCCGTCTTTGGCGTTGAGATAAATGCCAAATTTAGATACGTGAGATAACATTCATGACCTCTACTTGATGCCCATAAGTTAGCATAGGCGAAACCTGCCTACAACCGTCAAAGCATTCTAGAGGTGAGTTACTCTACCGTTACAGATTTGGCCAGGTTCCGAGGCTGATCAACGTCGCAGCCTCGACAGACGGCTATGTGGTAGGCCAGCAGTTGCATCGGAACGGACATAAGTATCGGGTTGACGTTGGCAGAGGCCTTGGGAATGTATATGACGTGGTCGGCATTATCCTTGACGGCTTCGTCTCCCTCGGTGGCCACAGCGATCACCGTGCCGCCTCTAGCCTTGACCTCGTTGATATTGCTGAGCATCTTCTCGTACAGCGCATCCTGTGGAATAAGCGCCACCACCGGCATCTCCCCGTCGATCAGAGATATGGGGCCGTGCTTCATCTCTCCAGCCGGATAGCCCTCGGCGTGGATGTAGCTGATCTCCTTAAGTTTGATTGCGCCCTCCATGGCAAGGGGGTAGTTGAGACCCCTTCCCAGGAACAGGAAGTCAGACCGCGAGGCAAACTGCCTGGCCAATACTTCGTATTCAGCCTCTTTTTCTTTGGTCAACAGCAGGCCCAACATCTGCGGAAGGCGAGCCAGTTCCTTCACTATTTCAGCACACTTCTCTTTGGATAAGTGGCCTCGTCTTACTCCCATGTGCATGGAGAGTAGGTAGAGTGCCAAAAGAGAGCAAACAAAGGTCTTGCTGGAGGCTACTGCTACTTCCAGGCCAGCCCTTAGCAGAATGGTGCCATCGGCAACGCGAGTGGTCTGTGTGCCCTCGTAATTGCAGAGCGTTATCTGCCGCGCACCCTTCGCCGTAGCCTCGTCCATTGCAGCCAGGGTATCCGCCGTCTCACCAGACTGCGAAATGGAGACTACCAGCGTGTGCTCGTCGATGACCGGGTCCCTGTAACGGAACTCCGATGAGTTATCAACCTCGGTAGCTATGCCGGCGAGGGACTCCATCCAGAGCCGTCCTACCATCCCGGCATGCAGGCTGGTTCCCATGCCAACGATAACTACTCGATTTATCTGCGCCAGCTCCTCATCGGTATACGGAAAGCTGTCCAAATTTACAGAGAAATCATCGAAAGAAACCCGGCCACGAAGCGCATCTATAATAACTTCCGGCTGTTCATGTATCTCTTTCAACATGAAATGCTTGTACTCGCCCTTCGCCGCCGTGAGGGCGTCATAAGCCATGTGCAATGGCGTCTTCTCCAGCTCATTGCCATCCATGTCCGTGTAGCGAACGTCACTCTTGCTAACGACGACCATCTCGCCGCCGGTCAGGTAGACGACCTCTCGTGTGTGCGGCAGCAGAGCGGGCAGATCACTGGCCAGAAGCATCTCATCTTCGCCGTAGCCGACAACGATGCCTCCCGCATTGCCCAGTTTGAAAGATATGATCTTGCTTGGCTCGCGCTTCGAAATTACGACGACGGCGTTGGCGCCTCGTATTCGTTTGGCCGTCGCCATTACAGCATCTTCCAGCGAATACTCGTCCTGCAAATACGACTCGATGAGGTGGGGAAGGCATTCGGCGTCCGTCTGCGAAGAAAAGGTATGGCCCTTCCCGATCAACTCCTGTTTCAACTCGAGGTAATTCTCAACTATGCCGTTGTGAACAACTATTACGTCGTTTGAGCAGTCGGTGTGGGGGTGCGCATTGAAGTCAGTTGGGCCACCATGAGTAGCCCAGCGAGTGTGGCCAATGCCGCTAACGCCCTCCGGCATTCCGTTGCTGAGAACCTCTTTGAGGTTGGAGAGCTTGCCTGCCGATTTGAACAGCTGCGCATCGCCAGCCTTGTCCATTACCGCGATGCCTGCGCTGTCGTAGCCTCGATATTCAAGGCTAGTAAGCCCTTCAATAATTATGGAAGCTGCTTGCCTATTGCCTGTATAGCCGATGATTCCGCACATGTGACGCCCCTTTGGATGCCTACGTTGCGCTGTTAAAGCGAGTTGTTGTCTCCGCTTAATTATCTGGAATTATTGGTATATTTTCAACGCCTTTATGGAGCTTCAGATGGGGCATCTTGCTGCTGGCCGTAGACTCCGCGTTGACTCTCCGGGAGAAGCTGGGCAACCCGGTCCATAATCATGTCGGCAAACGAGTCGATGATTTCCTTGCTTGGCTTGCCCTGCACGTCGGGAAGAGAAAAAACCGTTCCTATGTTTATTTTCAGACGTCCAGTCGGGAAAAACACCCGCACCCACGGACCCATATTTTCGGTACCAACTATACCTATGGGCAAAATAGGAGCCTGCGTATGTAATGCTATCTGGGCAAAACCTGACTTGGCCTTAATCATTCCGCCAGGACTTCGAGTGCCTTCTGGGAACAGAACGACTGGCTGGCCTTCCCGCAGCTGCTTTATGACCCATCTGTAGGCAGCGATATCCATGTCCTTGTCCCTGTCCAAGGGATAGGCGCCATACGCGTCAAGAAGCCAGCTTACGAATCGATTCGAAAACACGGAGGACTTGGCCAGGAAGTAGACCCGGCGATTGAGGCTGGCCACCAACATGGGCGGGTCCATATTTGCCTGATGGTTCGCCACTATGATCAGCGGTCCCATAGGGGGTACGTTCTCAAGTCCAACGACCTCCCATTTTGCGAAGAGCCTCAGGACAAGGCGCTGAAAGAACCTGCATGAGTGGTAAGGCCAGTCCCTCATTTGGATGACTCCATTAGCTTCAGCATCTTGGTGATGACCTCTTCCAGCCCAAGGTCGTCGGTATTAATCATGGCTGCGTCCTCGGCTGCGCGCAGAGGGGAGTTATCTCGCTCGGTGTCCAGCTTATCTCTTCTGGCCAGGTCTGCCTTGACCTGTTCCAGGTTAGACTCAAGGCCTTCAGCGACCGTTTCCAAATGTCTACGCAGGGCCCTCACATTCACAGAGGCGTCTAGAAATGCCTTGAAGTCGGCGTTGGGAAGGACCACCGTTCCGATGTCCCGACCGACCATGACCACAGGCCCTTGTCTGGCAATGTCCCGCTGTCGTTCAACCAGAGCGACCCTGACTCGAGCCACAGCAGACACGGCAGAAACGTGCCGTTCCACCATAGCGTCCCTCAGATGGTCAGTCACGTCCAATTCGTCCAGTAAAAGCCGATCTTCAGAGTCACCGGCCACAAGGGTCATCGTCACCAATTCTGCCAGGGTCGAGAGCTGGTCTTCGTCACCTATATCCAGGTCTCTGTCCAGAGCAATCCACGTGATGGCCCTATACATGACGCCAGTGTCCAAAAAACGCATGCCCAGCTTTCGAGCAATGCCTCTGCCAACGGCGGTTTTGCCGGATGCGACAGGTCCGTCAATGGCTATGGCGTCTGGAATTTTCAAAAGGCCTCTTTCCAGTGTTAATTCGTGAAGTCCTGTGATAAAGCATGTTCAGCAGACCATTAAAGCTAGACCTGATTATAGGCGCAAAAGCAGTCATGGACAAGGAATCCTTGTACCCACAATTGCGCCTATCGTGTATAAGAAGGAGTAGAAATTCAGGAGGGCCCCGGACCTAATCGAAACGGTCTCGCAGCTTGTCTTTGAAGTCGTCCTCATATGAAATGATGAGGCCGCGGCTGAGCTGCTCCTCAAGCGGAACAACTCTTGGTGGCCTTGGCGTGGTGGGACCGGTGCCGATGACGCCCGTCCCTTTCATCTCTGCAATTGCAGTTTCCGACAGGCCCAGATATTGCCCCAACACCAGGTTGTTGTGCTTCCCCATTGTCGGGCCCGCTGTACGGGAGCTTCCCGGCGTAAGCGACAATTTCCACGGCCTGCTGCTGTACGGCAACGAAGGCATGCCCGAAATTTCGTCGTGCTCGACCACCTCGTAAAAGCCCCTGGACTTGAGATGGGAATCGAAGAGCATCTGCTTCCCATTCAGTACAGCCCCTGCGGCCACGCCCGCTCTCTGGAGACTGGTCATCAGCTCACCGGCACTCCGCGACGCCGTCGCCTCCGAAATCGAGGTATCAAGATAGGCCCTGTTTTCGACTCTGGCCACGGAGTCCTTAAACCGAGGGTCATCTATCCAGGAATCTCTCAACATCACCCGGCAAAAGGACTGCCACTGGGCATCGGTCTCGGCGGCAATTGCAATCCAGGCATCATCGCCGGCGCACGGGTAGCAGCCGTGAGGCGAGATAGATGGATGGACATTGCCTACGCGTTCCTGGGTTCTCCCGTTCACCGTGAAGTCCATAATAGCCTCGGGTATCGTGGAGGTCAGAGTTTCCGACTGGGAGACATCTATGAACTGGCCGTCGCCGGTGTTCGCCCTGTGAATCAACGCCGCCATTACCGCGAAAGCCGTGTGCTCAGCGGCTGCATAGTCGGCGTAGGGTATTTCAGGTAGCCTCGGCGGGCCATCGCTATAGCCGGTTATCGACGCAAGGCCTGAAGCCGACTCGGTAGAGTAGCCTATCGCGCCATATGTGGACCACGGCCCAACGTAGCCGTAGCCTGTGGAAGACACCATGATGATGTCGGGGCGAATCTTGCGAAGGTCGTCATACTCCAGGCCAAAGTTACGCATTACCCTGGGTGTGTAGTTCTCTGCGAAGACATCACTGGTGCTTATAAGCTCCTTCAGAACGTTAAGGCAGGCCTCATCCGTCAGGTCGAGGGTCAGGCTTAGCTTGTTCCGGTTCTGCTCGTAATAGTTTGCTGCCCGATCCCAGAAATTGCCTTCCACTGTGTTGCCGTAGAACGACTGTAGGCGATAGTTATCCGGCCTTACGCACGACTCTATGTGTATGACCTCAGCGCCCATGTCCGACAAAAGTTTGGTGGCATGCGGGACTGCAATTAGCTGACCCATCTCGACAATGCGGATTCCGTCCAGAGCTAGACTCATGGCTAGACCACCTCCGAAGCGCGAAGAATAGTTAGTTCCGCTGAAGACAGGCCAAGCTGCTGGCAATAAACCCGCTGGTTGTCCTGGCCCAAAAGAGGCGCCGGCAATGACGCCTTCCACGGCGTGCCATTCATGATCAGCGGTGCGCCGGGGTACGTAGCCGCGCCAATGACAGGGTGGTCGATCTCTGCGAAGTAGTTTCGATGTCCATTTTGCCCGCTGGCAACAACCTCGGCAGGACTCTGGACTATTCCATATATGCTTCCCCGCCTCTTGTTCGCCTGCTCAAACAGCTCGTATTTTTCCCAACGACCAAAGGCCTTTTCTAATGTCTCGTGAAGCTCTTTGGCATGTTCAAGCCGACTCATCGGAGTGGAGAACTTTTCGCTTTTCAGATCAGGTTCGCCCAGGAAATCGCCTGTCGCATCCCAGTCCACTGCGCCGCCGAAATGGATTGGCACAATGTAGCCGTCGCTGGTGGGCATCGGACTTCTAGGCATGTCGCCTGTGTAGGAGTTTTGCCGTTGGCGGATAGCGCCGTTGTAGCTGTAGAGCGAGACCGTATCGCGCAGAGCAGACGCCACTGCCTCCTGAACCGAAACGTCGACACGCTGACCTTGCCCTGTTTTTAGCTTATAGAAGTACGCCATCAGCGCAGCGGTGGCTGCATTTGTGCCCGCCTTGAACTGGCTCTGACGCAACGCGTGCTTCAGGGGTTCCCTGTCGTGCGAGCCGAGAATGTACATGAGCCCGCCCAGCGCATATTCGACGATGTCCGTAGCCTTGTAGTTGCGGTAGGGGCCTGTCTGTCCAAAATTGGATATGGACACGTACACTAGCGCTGGATTGATCTTCTGAAGCGAATCGTAATCGAGGCCCAGCGCGGGCATGACCCTGGGTGAAAAATTCTCCACCAGGATGGCAGACTCCGCTACCAAACGCTCCAGCAGGCTTCTACCCGTTGACGACTTCAGGTCGAGAGTGATTCCACGTTTGCTCGTGTTGAGGTAGGCAAAAAGGAGGCTTTTCTCTGGGTGCGCGTCGTCGTGCGCGAACGGCCCCAGGCCTCTTGCCGGATCACCTACTCCAGGACACTCCACCTTGAGCACCTCCGCGCCGAAGGCGGCCATAAGTTTGGTGCAATATGGACCGGCCACGTGATGAGTCAGGTCCAGAACCTTGACTCCGGCCAGCGCTCCCCCTGTGTTGTTGTCTCGATTATTCGTTGAGTCCGCCGTCACAACCCTCGCTTGGTTGGGTCTTAACTTGAGAGGTCAGAGCCCATGAAAATTCCATGTGGGATAATATCACACCGACCGCTCCGGCATCCTAAACGAAGACTGTTCATGGGAAATTAAGAGATGGCTTTTCCAATCATAGGCATCATTGCAGACGACCTCACTGGCGCCATGGACTCTGCAGGCGCTATGGCGGCGCACGACCTCTCTGCGGAGGTGTTCCTCGATAACAGGCATGATCTCGGCAGCGCGACAGCCGACGTCATCTGCATAAACACCCAGAGCCGCCTTATGCCAGAGCCCCAAGCCATCGAAGCAGTGAGCTCAGCTGCAAAGCTTCTAATGTCTTCAGGCTGCAGCCGATTCTACAAAAAAATCGACTCCACACTTCGGGGTAACGTGGGGGTAGAGCTTACGGCCATGATGGCGGCAGCAAGGAAACAGCAGGCCTTCGTCTGTCCGGCCTTTCCTGACAGGAGCAGAACGGTGCGGAATGGCATTCTGGAGGTAGACGGCCGGCCGCTGACAGTAAGCAGAGAAGGTAATGACCCCTTCAGCGGCGTGGGCGAGGCGTCGGTGGTCCGGCTGCTGCAAACGCAGACCAAAAGCAGCGTCGGCCACCTTCCCATTGGCATCGTTGACCGGGGAGCCGAGGCCGTTCACGAAAAGACGCAAAACCTATTTGCCGACGGCTGTGATCTGATTGTCTTGGATGCCATCACGACAGGTCATATGTCTACATTGGCCTCGGTTATCACGCAAGACTATCCAGATGAGATCGCCGTAGGCTCTGCAGGTCTTGCGTCGGCGTTGGCCAAGGCGGTCGGCCATGCACAGGCTGCCAAAGAAAAGTCCCTCGCAACAGGTCAGTCGGGGCAATTCCTGGTTATCAACGGAAGCCTGCACCCGGCTTCCCACCAGCAGGTTCAAGAGCTAGCTGCCTCAGCTAATATCGCGTTGCTGCCAATGAGCGCCGTCGATATTCTCCGGGAACAGGGCTTCATAAACGCGATAGCAACCCAGGTCGCAATATGGGCATCCCGCGCCTTTTCCAGAGGTCAGCATGCCTCGATCTACTGGGAAGATCCCGATTCGCTGCGAGCCCTGTTGGAAGGCGATTCAGCCGACGAGTCAGCCAACAAATGGCAAGTGCAGGCAATCGCCGAATTCTACAGGGGCGTCTTAGAGAAGCTGACCGATCAGTCCAAGATGTCTGGTCTCGTAGTTGTCGGCGGCGAGACGGCTTACATGGTCGCCAGGGCTGTTCAAGCGAGGTCGGTCCTGGTTACAGGCGAGGTCCGCCCAGGCATACCTGTCGGGCGACTGGTTGGCGGCCTAGCGGCCGGGCGATTGCTGGTGACCAAGGCCGGCGGATTCGGCGGTCCCACCGCGCTGGTAGAGGTCATCGAATATCTCAAAGCCGAATCCTAATCCCTCTCCAATAATCCTCCCCTGACCAGCGCGCTTGCCCGTTCAACCGCCTAGGCTTATAATCCTGTGGCTAATTACAGCCACAAAACCCGCTCCGGAGGTATAAATGAGCGTCACAATTGCAAACCTTGCACCCAACAATGATCAGGTAGATGTTCTTCAGAGCCTGTCTCCAGAAGGAACGACGGTAAAGTGGGTTGATTCCACTCAATCGTTGGAAGATCAGGCAAAAGAGCTAGAGGGCATTTCGGCAGTGGTAGTCACGCCGTCCGAATACCCCGTAGAGCTGGCCGCCCTGACGAAAGACGTCCGCCTTGTGCAGACCGTAAGCGCGGGCACCAACATGATCGACAAGCTGGCCCTGGGAGAGCTTGGAATCCGCGTCGCCAACAATGGCGGCGGAAACGCCATCGCTGTCTCGGAGCACACCATCACGCTTATGACTAGCGTCTATCGCAAGATGCAGCTCCAGTACAGCTCGGTGCAGTCCGGCGACTGGGCAGGCAGCATCCGCGGCGACTGGATGTCGCAAGCCCACGAGATCGCAGGCAAGACCATCGGCATCATCGGCCTCGGTCGAATTGGTTCCAGGGTGGCCCGACGGCTTCAGGGCTGGGAGTGCGAACTTATATACAGCGATCCAGAACCCGCCACGCCAGAGGTAGAGGCAGAGCTTCACCTGACGCGAGTTGAGAGAGATGAGTTGCTGCGAAGGTCCGACATCGTGACTCTTCACGTACCGTTGAACCGCAGCACAACCAAATTAATCTCAGACGCCGAGTTCGACATGATGAAGCCAACAGCAGTACTCATCAACGCCTGCCGCGGCCCAGTCGTGGACGAGGCTGCGCTGGTGCGAGCCATCGAGCAGAAAAAGATCATGTCTGCAGGCCTAGACGTAACCGAGGTAGAGCCTACTCCCAAAGACAATCCTCTTTTCGCCTTCGACAACGTTCTGATTACGCCTCACTTGGCGGCGTTTGCGCAGGAGTCCACCGAGAGGTCCAGGGTCTTCGCAACTGCCAACACGACTCGAGTGGCCAATGGAAAGGACCCAGAATCCATAGTTCTGCCGGACTAACCACTCCGACATATCACAAAAACAGAGAGGCATATCGTGACACGATACTTCGGAATAGCCGAACTCGCCATCGTGGTAACCGATATCGACAAGGCCTAGCAGTTCTACGTTGACCTGCTGGGCTTTGAGCGTACGGACTTCGATTACGGCGAAGGTTCTCGCATCCTAAAGATTGGCGACCATAGGTTCCTGGGCTTATGGGAGCCTGGTAAGTGGACCAGCCACTTCCTGGCCCCTGAGAAGACTTCTGCGTATTTCGGCACTGAGGTCGCGCCAACGCACACTGTTTTCGCCATTCACGGCGACGATATTCAGGCCCTGGCCGACAGGCTAACCGCTGCGGGCTATGATATCGACGGGGCCGATGCCGCACGGCGACGGCGCGCTATACCTCTACGTCTCCGACCCAGACAACCACGCCATAGAGTTCTGCGGCTGGCGCCCCGGCCACGAGATTTCTGAGTAATTTGTGTATAGAGGGCACAGGGCATGCAAATAGGCTGAGGCATAGGAATGGCTAAGGCACTATTGGCGGCCAACAGCCGTGAGCTTAGCCAGATACAAAAACTAAGGGTAGCTGACGCCGATTTTCTTCAAAACTTCCAGCGGGTTGGCGTCTAGCAGGGCATTGGCCTCATCGACACTGAGCCCAGAACCCCGCGCTACATTCATGGCGAACTCCCTGGTCATCAGGTCCTCAGGGGAGTGCGCATCCGAATCCAACACAAGCCTTGCGCCTGCTTCATGGGCAGTCTTGACCACGTGGCCGTTGGCGAATCCGTGGCCTTTCCTGGCAGAGACCTCCAGGAATATGCCATTCTCGGCAGCGGTGCGGGCGTCGTCAGGCGTGATAAGTCCTGGATGAGCTAGCACGTCGATGTTCTTGGACTGCACGGCTGCGTGATTAGTCCCAGGCTCCACCGGCTCCACAACCGTCTCGCCATGGACGTTAACCATCCTGGCTCCCAACGCCCTGGCATCCTTGGCCATCATATCGATATCTTCCGCGGGAACATACGTAATCTCCACGCCGGGTAGCGCCAAAATATCCCATCGCTTGGATGCAAGCTTGCAGTCTGTCACCAGCGTCTTGATGACGTATTCCAGGTTGCCGGGCCCCACGTGGTCAGTCACCGCGATGACCTTGTACCCGATGTGAACGGCTCTGCGAATAAGCTCTGTGGGAGCCAACTCGCCGTCGCTCAAAAACGTATGTGTATGAAAATCAAACATATTTTTGCATTCTCAGCATTTAAGTTAAGCATCTCGACGATCGCTTGTGCATCTACAGCAATTCAGTTAAGCATCGCGACCATTATTTCACTGTGAAAGTTAAACTCATAGAAGTTCACCTTCGAGGGGATTTTGCCCTAGCCAATGTATGGGCAAAAGCTAAAGTGCCAGCAAACCCTCTCCAGCGAAGCTCTCTATATTCTTGATAGTCGTTTCAATGTCATCGGCAGCCACCGACATGACCAGGTAATCCAGACCAGCATCTTTATAAGCCAGCAGGTCGTCTCGAATTTCATCCGGACTTCCAGTCAACGTAACCCGCGAGCCGTCCGGATTTCGCTGAGATTGGCCCCAGACCATGGTAGCACGGAGAGTAGTTTGAACCGAGTTGCTTTCACGAACATTTGCATCACAAAGGTTTGCAAGCCTTGCCTTTTTCGCCGCGACCTCCTCAGGCGTAAGACGTATGCCGTGCCAAGCATCCCCCAGACGCGCCGCCCTGCGTAAGGCAACATTGCTATTGCCACCAACCCATATGGGAGGGTAGGGCTTCTGAACAGGCCGGGGAAAGAACGTCATGCCCGAAATCTGGAAATGCTCTCCCTGATAGTCGGCCACGTCCTGGGTGCAGAGGGCCTGATACATCTCGATATGCTCGTCAGTCTGAGCCCCGCGATGCTCGAAATCTGCTCCCATAGAAGCGAACTCCTCTGGCATCCAGCCTACGCCAACCCCGAAGATAGCTCTGCCGCCGGACATGACGTCCAGCGTGGTGACCATCTTTGCGTTGAGGACAGGGTTGCGAAAGGGCAACACTAGCACGCTGATCCCTAGCTTTACTCGGCTGGTTGCGCCGGCGACGTAGCTTAATGCGGTTATGGCTTCCAGAACGTTTTGCGCGTCGGGATCCGCCTTACCAGGACCGTACATGTCTGGGTACCGCAGGGCTAGATCGCTAGGAAAGACCGTGCGGTCGCTGACCCAGACAGAGTCGTAGCCTGCTTCTTCGGTTGCAGCCGCTACCCGACGAACGTAGTCAGCTTGCGCTTGCGCCGTAACTGCAGGTGTGACCGATGTGGTGAGAGCAATGCCTATCTTCATCAGAAATCCTGTCCGACATAGCGATGAGTTCTTACGACTGCAGGTGGGCCATTAGCTCTCGCATGGACTTGCCGGTGTTGCCCATGTAGAAGTCCGGCACATCGTTGTCATGATTGACCTTCAGCGATACGAAGACCGGACCTGTTGCGCTCATTACTTCGGGCAGCTGCGTGACCAGGTCTTCCAGATTATCGAATTCAAAGGCCTCGTTGAATCCAGCCTCTCGCGCCATACCAGCCAGATTGAACATGCCCGCGCCCGGAATAGGCTGACCGCCAGTAGTGAAGTAAACGCCATCTTCGAACACAAAGTGCACCAGGTTTTCTGGCTGCTTGCCTGCGATGGTGACCAGCACTCCCAGATTCATCAGCAGACCGCCATCGCCATCCAGGATCAGCACCTTCTTGTCGGGCTGCGCCAGCGCCAAACCAAGGCCCACTGACGACGCCTTGCCCATTGCCCCGAATATGGGCAGGTCCCGCTGCTTGTTCGTAGTCACCACGTCCCAGTAACGATTGGGAGTCATGGTGCTAACCACCAGTGCGTCGCCTCTGACGTCGCTAATGGCCTTCGCAGCATCCGCCGAACTTATCATTGTTTTCCATGCTCCTGGGTTAGTTAGTTTACTTGGCAAAAGCGTTTGAATTCCAATGCCCATGGAATTGTAGAGGCTGCCTTGAATACGCACAAGGTTCGGCGCAAGGCGAAGGCTCAGGTCCGCTAAGGCGTCCCTATCTAGACGGGCCGCCGTAGCGCATGTCTTCAGGTAGCGCGTCGGACAGACCCAGGGCGTTCATTACGCGATTGGCCACGAAATCAGCGATGTCCTGCATCGACTCGGGCTTGAGATAGAAGGGAGGCTCCGGCGGCAGGATAGTCACTCCCAGTCTGGCCAGAGAAGCCATGTTGTCCAGATGAATGGCATTGAGCGGCGTCTCCCGGGGAACCAGCACCAGGGGTCGACGCTCCTTCAGGCAAACGTCTGCAGCGCGCCGAATAAGATTATCGGAGAAGCCATGGGAAACGGCAGCAACCGTTGCCATGCTGCAAGGAACCACCGCCATGCCTCGGGTCGGGAAGGTGCCGCTGGCTATCGGCGCGGTCAACTCACCGGGCTGGTAGTAGGCAAAATCACCGCTGTCCTGCCAACGCTCCAACGCCGTGCCAAAGGACTCGTCCATCTCCTCTTGCCATACCATTCGGGCGGCAGACGAGGCAGTCGCCATTACTGGAATCTGCGTCTTGAGAAGCAGATCAATGAGCGTGCCTGCCAGAATCGCACCACTGGCCCCTGTGATGCCCACAACAACCGGCTGACTGGTTTTCGAAGTCACATCAACCCTCCGCTCGGATCATTAAGGCCACGGCGGTGGCGATGAATACAGACGTGGAAACATAGGCGTTCACCCTCATGAAGGCGATTCCCATGCGGGAGGTATCTTCTGGGGAGATCAGCGAATGCCGATAAATCAGCAGGCCAGCTGCGGCAGCGACGCCTATGTAGAAGGGCCACGCCAGCGACGCCAGCACTCCCACGGCGATCAGCACGCAGACCGCTATCACGTCCATAACCTTGGACCAGCGGAACGCCGCCACAACTCCAAAGCGGCTAGCCACCGAGTGCAGGCCCTCTCTCCTCTGAAAGTCGAAATCCTGGCTGTGGTAGAGGATATCAAAGCTACCGGCCCAGATGGCCACGGCGGCCGAAAGCAGCACAGGCGTCCACGAAAGGCTGCCCGTCACGCCAATCCACGCAGCGGAAGGTGATATGGCCAACGCCCAGCCTAGTAGCAGGTTGGATGACCATGTAAATCGCTTAGTGTAGGGATAGAAAACAAGATAAGCGGCCGCGACAGGGGCCAGTATCAGCGCCAGCATGTTCAACTGGTAGGCCGCGAACAGGAATACAACTGAGGCCAGCAGCGTCAGCACTATCATTTCAGAGGTCTTCAACAGGCCAGCAGGAAGGTGACGGGATGACTTGCTCGGACTCCTGGCGTCGATATGCCTGTCGATGATTCGGTTGGCAGCCATTCCCACCGTGCGCGCGCCGACCATGGCCACTGAAATCCAGATGAACTGGCTCAACGTTGGCAGACCCCGCGCCGCCAGGATCATTCCCGTATATGCAAAAGGCAGTGCAAATATGCTCTCTTTGTACCGGATGGCATCCAGAAAGAGATTCAGCTTCTTGCCTACCGCCAGGGGCATGCTTGCTACCGTCATATGCCGTACTCTCCCCACCTGCTGTCCACCAGTCGCTTGATCTCTTCCGACATTACAATATCCGGCGGCCACTCACGCTGAAAGCCGTCCATAGGACCTTTGGCGGTGGCGTCTATGCCCATCTTGCTGCCGTAATGTGGCTTCGCTGAGGACTGCTCTAGGTCATCCAGCGGACCCTCGGTGAAGATGATGTCTCTGCCAGGGTCAAGGTTGGTGGCGACTCGCCAGGCGACCTCGGAGACGTTCTGCACGTCCACAAAGTGGTCCACAACAACGATAGTCTTAGCCAGCATCATCAGGCCGATTCCCCATAGCGCGTGCATCACCTTGGCGGCCTGACCGGGGTACTCTTTCTTGATTGAGACTATGACCAGGTTGTGGAAAATACCCTCGGCAGGCATGTTGATGTCCACGACCTCGGGCAGCGTCATTTGCAGGGCCGGGAGCATGATGCGCTCGCTAGCCTTGCCCATGAAGTAGTCCTCTTTAGGGGGCCTGCCAACAAAGGTCGTCGGGTATATGGCGTCCTTGCGATGGGTGATCGCCGTTAAATGGAAGACAGGGTAGTCGTCTGCCAACGAGTAATAACCAGTGTGGTCGCCAAATGGCCCCTCGGACCTTAGTTCGCCAGGAACCACGTATCCCTCCAGCACAAACTCGGCCTGCGACGGCACCTCCAGGTCAACGGTCTTGCATCGCACCATCTCAACGGCCTCGCCGCGTATGACGCCCGAAACGCCGATTTCGTCCATATCGGGAGGCAGAGGCATGCTGCCAGACCACATGGTGGTGGGATCGCCGCCAATGGCCACAGCAACTTCCATACACTCCAAGCCCTTTTCTTCGTTGGAGCGGTAGTGCTTTGCTCCGACCTTGTGCGTCTGCCAGTGCATGCCCATGGTCTTGCCATCGTAGATCTGCATTCTGTAGATACCTACGTTGCGCCGCCCAGAATCAGGATCCTTTGAAATCACCAGTGGCAGGGTGATGTAGCGGCCGCCATCTTCGGGCCAGCACTTCAGCGCAGGAAGCATATTCACGTCGGCGTCATCGCCGGTTAGTACTACATCCTGGCATGGCCCGCTGCGGACGATCTTGGGCTGCGAACGGGCCAGGCCAGCCAGTGTTCCCAGCGTGCCCAGCTTGGCCATGATCCCCGAAGGCGGAGTCTGCACCATGCCCAGCACCTGCCGGACGCGTTCGGTAAGCTCGTCGATGTGGTCGACTCCCAGCGCCCAGGCCGTTCGCTGATGAGTGCCGTACAGGTTGATCACGACCGGAAAGCTGTGGCCCTCCACGTTCTCGAACAGCAGGGCCGGACCACCGGAGGCGATCACGCGATCAACGATCTCAGTAATCTCCAGATCTCGGCTGACGGGAGCAGAGATGCGCCGTAGCTCGCCCTTGGACTCCAGAAAGGAAAGGAACTCTCGTAGGTCTTTGTATTTCATCGCCTAGCCCTGTGACTTTTCAGAGAGCCTGAGGCCTGTTGAGGAGATGTCACTTCTGAATACTGTCTCTGGTAATTCCTGGAAAATGTCCTGAAAGCCCTGAGGAACGCTCACTTCCAACAGTGTGTGAAAGACCTCGCCGTCAGTACGGCCGGCTACCAGGAAGCTGCAACCCAGGGACCGCATTTCCTCGAAGGCCATCAGCATATTTGATTCCTGATCGTCGTAGTACCTGCTATGCGCGATGCGAACGGCAGTGTCCCACCCGATGACAAAGGTGCAGCCTGGCACAAGCCGGGCCTTCCTGAAGAACACAGGAACGCCAGTAAGGATAATCGGACCTTTGCTGGCAAACTGGGCCACCCTGGCGCGAACGTCTTCCTCTTCAAGGGGAGGCTTGTCTACGTTGGCGACGGACAGTTCGTAGGTGACCGGCGCGCCAAGTAGCTCCGACGCGGCCTGGGCCAGCTCCTCGTGGCCTTTGTGAAGGGGGTTGAAGGAGCCTGGCATCACGCCGCCCTGTGTCCGTGCGTCTGCGCTCATAGTGCCATCAGGATAGACCGTGGCGCTCTCCACGTGGCCATCCATCAACGCGGCAATCGGGTCCTCGTACAGAGCCTGCTCCGCCTCTATCTTCTCGGCATCGTCCAGCAGGACTGGCACTTCCACATCGGTGCCTCCAGCCTCCACCAGCGCCCTGAGCACCATTCGACTGGCAATTTCGTCCTCACCATCACGATCCCGCAGGCCCTTGTTGAAGTTGAGACTGTAGGTGCGAACGCCGTCGGCTCCCCACGCCGCGATGTGGCATCGATGGTCGCCTCGCTTAGGCCTGTCAGTGGCAATGGTGGCAGTGCAGCCAATGCCGATCACCGCGCAGTCGCCATCTCGCAGGGCCACAGCTCTTTGGTAGGCGGCCTTGGCCATGTCCCTTGCAGCCTCAGAGGAGACGAACTGCTCAGGTTCATGACCAATTAAGTCAACAAATGCCGAAGATGCGTAGGGCACGGTGATTTCCAGCACTGTGCGGGAGGCACCGGCAACGCCCAAAAGCCATGCAATGGCCTGAGTCCCTGCGCCCGCAGCCGCGATAACGGTCTGCGCAGAATCGTCGTGTATTTTTTGGATTATCGCTCTTATGTCGTCATTCATGGGTTCGCACTGTATTCCTCAATCGGGCAGCCTTCAGCAACTAATATAATGGCCCGGCATACTGGTCGCAACAGATGTCGGCCTAGAGGCGTCCGTGGGCAGAGGCTAATGGGTATGACTAAAGAAGACCACGGCCTCGCGGATGCGGGCTCTCCCCGGAGTCTATGAAGCCAATACCAACAGTGACTAGCGCATTCATATCATCGCTCCAAAGGTCCTCTTATGCCGCTGATGCCGCGTCGAATTTGCCGAATGATGAGATGCTGACAGGGCACGGCAGACGGAAACCGTAACGTTGCATGCTTAAAGCAGATTGGTCATTCTTTTGCGAAGCACGATGCGTATCAGGGACATCAGCAGGGCGCTCAGAAGATCAAAGAAAACCAGGTTCCAGCCTAAACCCTTCTAAGATCAGTCCCAGCGCTGTACCAGCTGCGGGTGGATGCTCAGTGTTGGTTACGACCATTAGCAGTATGCTAATACCCAATGACAATGCAGCCATGACATCAAATACGATTCTATTTCCTGCCACTATTGGGTTCAGAAAAGACGAGTGCAGAATTATGGTCAGTAAACCGCCAATCAGGACAGCAACTATGTGGCCACCAATGACCCTTCGGGGGGGTGGCTGCAATACTGTTGGGTATGACGAAAACGATAAATGCTGTGGACGCAACGGCAACCATAACAGCAGCATTAAGAACAGCGTCTTCTACGATAAGGACAACCAAGAGGACTAATGTAGCCAGACCACATTGAAACAGGTATTGGGGGGCTCGACTAATAGCCCTTCTATCTCACATTGCTCTGTGAAATGCCACGTTCAAGGTATGTAGGCTCGACCTAGCGGGGCCGGATCCTAGTTTCATTTGTTTGTCTTCATCACCTGATTATCAACGTTGCTTCTATGTCTTGAACGTTACAACAAATGGCTATTGCCTTCAAGGAGATGGCCAATTTCGTCGCAAAACGGCGATTGACAATGATTTTGGAGCCACTTAAAATCGCTGGGATGGCCTCGTTTTCGTCCATGCTTTCGGGTTTGTCAAACGTCGTGTTCCGGATATTTAGAGGCTGTGACGCGACGAGATCACAACGAATCCAATAAAGGCGTAGATTGCGCGAATCCTGGACTCCCAAACCTGCAGACAGGGTGGTTCGACACCCGCGTGAGGACGACATTCAGCCCATCCGGCTGACCATCACTCCTCGCAGAGTTCCATCCAAATTTACAGCAACCCCTCTGCTGATGGTATACACCTTCTTGGGATTTATAGCCGTCGGCACTCTACTTTTGCTGCTGCCATTCACTCACCACGGTCCCGGCTTCACACCCTTCATGACGGCCCTGTTTACTTCCACTTCAGCAATCACTGTGACTGGCCTGGTTGTGGAGGACACGGCTCTTTACTGGACTCGATTTGGGCAGGTAGTCATCCTTGGTCTGATCTATGTTGGTGGCCTGGGATTCATGACGACTGCCACCTTTATGATGATCCTGATTGGCCAAAGAGTAACCCTGGCCCAGAGGCTCCTGGTCAGAGAGAGCCTGATGATTAACCATTTGGGAAGCATGGTACGCCTCACCGTCGGCATCGTCATTGTGGCGACCCTGATCCAGGTAGTGGGCTTCCTCGCGCTGTTTGGGCGCTTCTTCTTTATGTACCCAGCCCCTGAAGCCGTCTGGCAGGCTGCATTCCATGCAGTTTCAGCTTTCAACGGTGCCGGTTTCGTCGTGCTGAGGGAAGTTGATCAGCTTCTGGCATTTCGAGGCGACACGCTGATAATGGGAACAATGGCCGCGCTGATATTTATAGGAGCGCTCAGCTACCTGGTTATTATCGATCTGGTCAGGCTCAGGAAATTCGCGCTATTCACTCTCAACACCAAGTTAGTGCTGGTCATGACGCTGGCACTCACCCTGATTGCCATTGTCGGATTCCTGTTGGCGGAATACAGCAACGTGGATACCCTGGGGCCACTTTCCATCAAGGATAAGGTCGTATCTTCAATATTCCAGGGCATAAGCATGAGGACTGCAGGTTTTACGATAGCGGAGCTAAATTACGCCAACCCCCACACAAACGTACTGACGTCAGTCCTGATGTTTATAGGCGGCGCATCGGCCTCCGTGGCAGGAGGGCTCAAAGTAAATACGCTGGCCATAATTTTGCTCAGCGTCATCGCGCTGGTCCGAGGCCGCAACAATGTGTCGGCCTTCGGAAGAGAGTTACCGGCCTCGCTGGTTCAGAGGGCGATGGTATTGGGGACAGTTTCCATAGCTTTCATGTTTTTTGTGGTCCTATTATTGACCATATCAGAGAGTACGGCAGGCCTGAACGAGATACTGTTCGAGGCGGCCTCCGCTTTTGGCACAGTTGGCCTGAGCATCGGACTGACGCCCAATCTATCTGTGATGGGTGAGTGGATAATAATCGTGACGATGTTCATCGGCAAATTGGGGCCCCTAACAATAGGCCTTACAATGGCCCAACGTTCAGAACGAGACCTGTATAGATACCCGCAGGAAAGAGTTACAATAGGATAATCGACCAGAACCGACAGGTGAGCCGACATGAAAAAACAGGTAGTTGTAGTAGGACTAGGGCGCTTTGGTTCCAGCGTAGCGACTTCGCTGTACAACCTGGGCCACGACGTGCTAGCCATGGACCGGGACGAAACCAAGGTTCAAAACATGATGGGACAGGCGACACACGCCTTGACCGGAGACGCCACTGACGAGCATGTATTCCGAGAGCTTGGTATACCAGATTATGACGTCGCAATCGTTTCCATAGGTTCGGACCTAGTCTCCAGCGTGATGGCCTCTGTGCTGCTGAAGACTATGGGCGTTCCCTATATCGTAGCCAGAGCCCACGACGAGCTTCACGGCAACACTCTAGAACGAATTGGCGTTGACCGCGTGGTGCACGCCGAGTCGGAGATGGGCGTCCGCCTGGCACACACGCTGTTCAACCCGAACGTGCAGGAGTACCTGGAGCTGATGCCGAACTTCGGCATTAGCAAGATCCGCGTACCCAACCGCTTCGACGATATGAGTCTGAAGGAGTTGGGATTCTCCAGTCCGAGAGACAAGTACGGCTTGGCAGTGATGGCCATTCGAAGGGGCAAGGACGTCGTTCTGAACCCAGACAGCGACGAACGGCTGCACACCGGGGACTGGCTGGTGCTGGCAGGCAAGGACGACCTTCTGGACAATTTCGACACCTAGACTCATGAGCATGACAGGATCTTCGGCCTAGGAGGGTAGAGCGATGGACATCTCATCAGCACTGGTTGCGGCCAGAGGCAACGCCAACGAAGAGGACGCCATCAAGCTGGCTGGCGAGATTCTTAATAACTCCAAGAGCACCATGTACATCCTCTATTATGTAATTGAGATGGAGCGCGGGCTTCCACTCGACACAGAGGTTGGTGTTTCCTCGGCCAGAGGCGAGCAGGTCCTCAAACGAATGGAGCACTTGGCCAGGCGCTTCAAATGCAAGACTGAAGCCAACCTTCTCCAGGCTAGACAGGCGGGCGGCGCCGTTATTCGAGAGGCCGTCGACAAGAAAGTGGACGCTATAATCATCAACATGCCCTTCAGCAAGTAGGGCACCTTATCTCTGGGCGAGACCGTGCCCTACTTGCTGAAGAACGTTCCTTGCCGCGTCATCCTGTGTCGTGACCAGGCTTACGAGAATCCGAGTGTTTCTTAGAATGAGCAATCGCGCAATCAGAAAATTCGCGTATCTGCGCAGACGGAACATCGATGTTCAATCGGACTGAAGCCACAGAACAAGACTCTCCAATTACAGTCATTATGGGTTGCGGTCGACTTGGCGCTTCCATAGCGCACGGCCTGCTAGACGAAGGACACCGCATCTTCATAATCGACACTCAGGGAAGCAACTTCAACAGGCTACGTTCCGAGCCTATCCAGTCTGGCACGATTACTCCATTGATCGGAGACGGCACGCTTTACGCCGATCTGTTGCGGACGCCGATTCAAGATGCACAGGTCTTCATAGCCGTTTCGGGCAGGGACACACAAAACGCCCTGGCAGCGCAGATCGCCAAGCACATCTTTGAAGCACCCAACGTAATCTGTCGCATGAACGACCCTGAGCGGCAGGCCATGTTTATGGAGTTGGGCTTGAGCGCAATCAGCGGTATCAAGCCTTTCACGGATCTCGTCGTAAGGGCTGCGAAAAACTAATGTATGCCATTATCGTAGGTGCAGACAGGGCCGGTGAGGCAATAGCAGCGTGGCTTATCAATGTGGGGCATGAGGTGACCGTAGTTGACAGGTCGGTTGCAAAGTGCGAGTCTTTGGAGGACTCCTTTGGAGGCGTTGCCGTCCTTGGCTATGGCGCTGAACATGGAGTCCTAGCCAAATCCGGTGCCAATCGAGCTGATGTTTTGATCGCGGCTACGGGCATGGATGACGTAAACCTGGTCTCTTGCCAGATGGCCATGTACAGGTTCTCCGTAGGCCATACCATAGCGGTTATTCAAAATGCCGAATACGAAGAGCTCTTTCAGAACCTGGGCGACAGCACCGTCATAAACGCCACCAAGTTAATAACTGACAATATGATGAGCGCATTATCAGGGATTCAAGAAGAAAATTCCTAACTGCCCTCTCAGGGATTTATGAATGTCCAAACGCATTTCTTTTCTGGGTCCCTTGGGAACGTATACCGAGGAGGCCGCCACCAGGTATGACCCAGAAGCCACCCTGGTCTCCTGCTCAACCATAACCGCCTCAGCCCAAGCCGTGGTCTCTGGAGAAGCTGACGAGGCCGTGTTGCCTATTGAAAACAGCCTGGGAGGCGCAGTCGCCGAAACCCTTGACCTGTTGATTCATCAGGCCGATCTGCAGATACGGGGCGAGATAGTTCTGCCCATTCACCACTGCATCATGGCGAAGTATGACACCAACCCGTCGGATGTTACGGTAGTGTACTCCCACCCCCAGTCGTTGGCTCAGTGCAGAGGTTACCTGGCAAAGAATTACCCCAACGCTCGACTGATCGCGTGGTTAAGCAACTCTGCTGCTGTAGGAGAGATGCAGGCCAGCGAGGAGACAGCGGCAGCCATTGCCGGCAGAAGGGCCGCCGAGCTTTACAAGGCTAATGTTCTCGATCTCGACATCGAGGACAACCCAAGCAACGCCACAAGATTCGTTGTGATGGCCCACACGGATAGCCAGCCTACGGGAACAGACAAGACATCACTCTGTTTTGATTTTGACAGTGACGCCCCAGGCACGCTGGTAATCGCTCTGGGAGAGTTCGCGAACAGGGGAATTAATCTCAACAAAATAGAGTCTCGCCCCACGCGAATGGGACTGGGACGCTACATATTCATGGTAGACATAGATGGCCATCGACAAGATGCCAAGGTGGTGGACGCGCTAGACGCGCTCAGGGGACTCGCTTCCATGCTAAAGGTATTGGGCTCGTATCCACGAGAGGTTTCCTCGTCGATCTAACTGACCACGACGCAGATCAAATAAGAACAGGCCCGGCATAAATATGCCGGGCCTGTTTATTAATCCAATGATCACTAACGGTTTCGAGGTATCCAGACTTGCCCCCCAGGGCTAGGAGCCTCTTCTTCAGCGTTCATGTCCTGGCCGTTCAAGTCAGCACCATCTGGGGCGCTTCTCGTACGGGCGCTAGCAGGGGCCATCTTATCTTTAGCCAGCTCCACAGATGGCCCGACTCGCTCCATCATGCTGGCTGCCATCTCGTCGGCCCGGGAACGCCAAACCTGGCTGCGCTCCGCAAGGTCCGATCTTGTTTCAGAACCCGCCTTAGGAGCCACTAACATCGCCACAAGGCCACCGATAATACCACCAAGGATGAATCCTAACGTAAACGATCCGCCACTCTCATTTTTGTCTGCCACAATCGTACCTCCTTTAGCGCTTACTCTTGCTTCTTACGACCTCGTAGGAAGGCCGCGACCTTTCCCAGACTGAAGGCCACACTTGAACCTTGTGAAGCGGGCCTAACCAGGTTCTCTTGAACTGAAGTTACCATTTCTTCTGTTGTTTTTACAATACGACCGACAGAACCTATCGCCTTGGAAACTTTACGATAGATGAGTACCACTGTCGCCAGTATGGCCACAAGTACCAGCAACAAAATTATGTCTCTGATGAGTCCAACATATACTGCTATTGCTTCAACGGTCTCAGGGACCATATTTCGGCTCCTGTGAATTCATATTTCAATCGTAGCATGACACTTGAACACCATCAATGCACAGCTCAGCAATTATGTAGCAATTGGTGTTACTTGTGCAGGGTATTCGATCTACAAGGGTCGATATCTCAGCGAACTAGGAGTGTATCAGCTCTCTCTCCGGACGGAGCTAATTTAGTTCGCCTGCGTAAGCAGAAAGCGCGCCTCCCGGCAATTCCAATGTCTCCGAGTGACGCGCTTTCTAGTTTTCAGGGGTAGTTAGGGGTCGGATTTACGGCTGTATTAGCATTCGTACGAAGCCAGCGGAGTCATTCCGCTTGTTGAGAACCGTATGATTCTTCTTCTCCGCCCACACAATTACGTCGTAGGTATTCAGCACATCCGGTATGAGGACCTCAACCAGTGACTTGGAGTCCTGAGCAATGTGCTCGGTCAGGGCAGCTATGATACCGGCGCAGTTCTTGCCGGTGCCGTCGATTACAACCCAACCGCTGTCGGAGGTGCCGTTGGCTCCATTCGAGCCAGTCCCAACGGGGGAGTGATCATACACATTAACTTCACCGGTCTGGCGCATGTCCACCTGTCGCTTGAACTCGGCTACTGCTTCCCAGTCGACGCGAGCCTCACGGTCGCTATTGGTGCAGGCAGCGCCTCGTACACCAACGATGTCTGGGTTGATCCTGGCCAATTCGTCCAGGTCCTTGAGAGCCAGGTGACCGGATAGAGCAGTGCTCATGCCAGCTTCCTTGCCCTCCATCACCATCTCCTTCAGCTCCTCCTCTCGGATGAAGTCGAAGAGGTTACGGCCGTCCTTGGTCAGGGTATCAAGCAACCAGCCGTCGCACTTGGTGTCCTTAGCTAGTTTGTTCATAAGGTGCGGCTCAAGACCACCATACAGGTCGTTGTCCGCAAATATGCAGCCAATGAGCTTGGTGTTAAAGCCATCGAGGACTTCACGGCAGGAGTTCAGGGTCTCCTCGGCAACCGCGTATTCGGTATCCATGAATCCGACTTTTACAGAAGTCGCGTCGAGAACACCGGCAGTGTAGACGGCCATGGCCACCGTGCCGATCTGATTGGGCACCACGCCTAGAGTCACGCTGGCGTGTTTGTCCATTGGTATGGCGTTTCGCACGTCCCGCACAATGTGGGGGTGCGCTGAGCCTACCCGGGCCTCCTGAAGATTCTTGACGTCAACAATGTCAGCGCCGCCCTTCAGTGCTTGAAGTGCTTCTTCCAGATTCTGGACACTAACCATTAAAATCATAGTATTTGTCTCATCAAAACCTATATTTTCAGCAGGGCTTCTTCGACATCCTGCTTTACTTGAGCCTTAATTTCGTCCGTGAAATTGATATGTGGCTGCCTTACATGGCCGCCAGCCATTCCCATCAGCTCTCCCCAGTACTTGCATAGAGGAGCCGGAAGGGAGCCGCTGGCCATCTCGACAGTCCGCTTCCACCACTTATCGGAAACTTCCTTCATCGGCTTTACGTGAGTGGCGTAGAACTCGTCGTCGAGGTCGCCACGCATGGCCTTGTCAATAAACTGGTTGTAGTAGTTCTTCTCGGGAGTGTCGAAGCGCCAGTCCGAGGTGTTGGCGAACATGACCTGCTGCTCAAAGCCCATCTCCCGGCCCTTGAACATGATCCACTCATCGGGAGTGCTGATTATGGAGTCCCGACCCAGCCTGGTGTGGGCTTCTATGGAAAGCTCAGGGTTGAAACTGGCTTCCTTGACACCAACCACGTTGGGAATCTTGCAGAGCGACTCTAGCCCGTCGACGCTCATTACGAGGCCGAACTGGGGGGAGTTGTAATACATGATGCCGAGATTGGTATTGTCTGCCAGCTTCTTCACCCAGTCGATTACCTGGGCTTCCGTCTTGGTGACCATATAAGGGGCGGCAACGATAAGGATATCGAAGCCAGAGCCCTCTGCATGGTCAGCCAGTGCAAGCATGTCCTTGTAAGAGGTGTGGGAAACATGGGCCGCGATTGGCCACTCTCCACCGGCCTCATCAGCGGTTACGCTGAACAGACGAAGCCTCTCTTCCATAGTGAGGCTCCAGAACTCACCCATGGCCCAAGAGCAGCCTCCGCCCCGGGTCCCTAAGGACCGAATGTGTCGAATGTTGTGCCTAAGACCCTCTTCGTCCAGTTCGTCTTCCGGAGTGAAAGGTGTCATGAGAGTCGTCCACTGCCCGTGCAGATTTTCCCGCGCCCAATCCATTGCTTCGGCCTTGGTATACTCAGCCAAAACCCACCTCCTTCTTCTTGTGCATTCAATGCCTTATTGTTAATGCGTAATCAACATAAAATCACCGATTGAAAACGGCGCAACACGTCATAGTAAAGAGCCAGTTTCTTCGGTGATTATCATAGCTACGCCCTATGCACCTGTCAACAATTAGGCGCTAAAACGCGGCCTTACTGAAGAAGATAATTGGGAAACAAAAGGGCGGCCAAATACGGGGCAGGCTTCTCAGGAAGTTTAGGGGGTCTTATTCAGATTCCCAGAGCTTGAAAAGATCCCTGGCGGCCAACAACCGAGCGTTGTCTGCGCCTTGCTTGAGCGACGACGTGGGATCGTGCAGAAGCCTGTTTACTATGGAACGCGTCAGGGCATCAACGGCACCCATCTGTTCCTCGGATAGGCCTTCCAGCTTGACGGTCGCGCGGGTCATCTCTTTTTGGCGAATGTCCTCAGCCTGCTTTCGCAATGCTCGTATGGTTGGCATCACGTCCAGCGTGTCCCACCACTTCATGAACTTCGCCAGCTCGTCGTCGACGACCTTTTCGGCTTCGACGGCGGCCCGCTTGCGCTCTTCGAGGTTCTCTTCCGCGATTGCGGAGAGGTCATCGATGTTGAACAGATTGACACCACGCATGGTTGCTACATCGGGGTCAATGTCCCTGGGCACAGCCAGGTCAAATAGAAACATGGGGGATTCTCGGCCGTCAGCGAAGGCCCTGCCCACCATGTCTTCTGTGATTACGAAACTCGGGGAGTCGGTTGCAGAAATGGCAATGTCAGCCTGACTTAGGCTGTTCTCGATCTCCGAGAAGGGAACGGTCCTGCCACCGAGGAACTCGGCTAGCTCCTGCGCCCTCTCTTCGGTCCGGTTGGCGACCATTACATCAGCCACACCAGCCGTCCTCAGAGCACTGGCCACAAGCCTTCCGGCCTCTCCGGCGCCGATAAGCAGCACACGAGAGGACTCCAATTTGCCCAGTGTACGCTGCGCCAGCTTGACGCCAGCATAGCTGATGGACAGCGGGTTTCTGCCTACGGCGGTCTCTTCGCGAACGCGACGGCCCGTTTGAATGGCAGAGTGGAAAAGGCCAAGGGTAGATACCTGCACAGTTTGGCCATCTGAAGCAGAGCTCAGAGCGTCCCGTACCTGTCCCAGGATCTGCGACTCACCAACGATCATGGAATCGAGACCACCTGCCACACGGAAGAGGTGCTGAACAGCATCGGCCCCATCGTACTCATAAAAATGAGGGGACACGATCTCTTTGTTCAGACCATGAAAATCCGCGACAAAATCACGAATTAAAGGAGCAGTCTTGATAGTATTATCTGTGATTGCGTAAATCTCTGCCCTATTACAGGTCGAAAGTATTACGCATTCGCCGACCTTCTCCTTAAGCGCACCAAGCGCCGACGGGAGCTGATCATTTAAGAACGAGACTGATTCTCTAACTTCAAGAGGAGCGGTTTTGTGACTAAGACCAACCAGCAGTATCTGCAAGGAAGATTAGCCTTTCATTAAATGTTTATAGTGGGTGCGCAAGCAGCGTGTACATAGACTTAGCTTACGCGCCTCCCCGTCCTCGTATATGGTCATCTTCTGCACATTTGGAAACCACCTGGTTCGCGTACGACGCTTCGAGTGGCTCACATTGTTGCCGGACTGACCTGCTTTATTGCACCTTTGGCAAACAGCCATGACACACCTTTAACTCTTGTATACTGATTAAATAGAATCGAATTGCTTAACTATTCGGTCGATTCTGCACCTCACGCTTAGCCCACAGAGCATCCCCACGAGCTATCGTGAATTACTTAACAAAGATAGCATATGGACAAATAAACGGCAACGCTTATGAGCCAGTCTTCGAACCTACATCAGCCTTCAAATGCACTGGATGGCCAAGACCTGATTTCCATGTTTTCGGCGGCCACCGCAGCGCTGAGAAAACACTCCGAAATGGTTAACCGCCTCAACGTTTATCCTGTGCCAGACGGCGACACCGGCACCAACATGCTACTCACCCTCGAACGAATGCTGGATACGGCCTCACAAATCAAAAGCCAGTCTGCTTCAGAGATCGCCAACGCCATGTGGGAGGGCGCGCTCAGGGGCTCCGGTGGCAACAGCGGTGTTATACTGGCCCAACTCTTCAAAGGCATGTCCACGTCCTTCGCAGGCTGCGATAACGTAGGCCCGCTGCAAGTGGCTGAGGCGCTGACAGAGGCTCGCGATTTCGCGTACTCGGCAGTAGGCAATCCCGTGGAAGGCACGATGCTGACGGTGATGACAGAGGCCGCTTCTGCTGCCCGAGACAGCGCCACGAATGCAGGGACTGTGCTGGAGGTATTCGAAGCGTCTAGTATTGCAGCCAGCGCCGCCGTGGAGAACACGCCTAATCTGCTGGCAAGGCTTCGCGAAGCGGGTGTCGTCGATGCAGGCGGCCTTGGCTTTTGGCTGGTGCTGGAGGGCATTCGCCTGCACCTCAGCGGGCAAAACGCCGCCTTAGACGCAGAGCTGCCTGATTACGTAGACGTGTCTGATTCGGCGACAGGTCTGGCGCAGGAGTTCCTTCACTCCACGGAAGATGAAGAGTACGGCAACTGCACCCAGTTCACGCTGGAAAGCACGTCGGAAGGCGCGTCCCTGAGTCTCGACGCCATAATCACTTCCATGAACGAAAGTGCTTCGTCAGTAGTAGTGGTGGGCGATAGCAATCTGGTCAAAGTCCACGTCCACACGGAGACGCCGAAAGAGCTGCTGGAATACGCTCGCACTCTGGGCAAAGTGGACCAGATCCGCATCCAGAACATGGATGAACAGCGTCGCGATTATGCGGAGTCGTGGCGACGGCTAGCTGCCAACGCTGACACTGCCATGCAGGTGCCTATCGCGGTGGTTGCAGTGGCGTGGGGAGAAGGCCTTGTTCGCATATTCAGAGAACACGGCGCGACGGTCCTGATAGCCGGCGACACCATGAATCCCAGCGTCCAGGAAATAGCCGACGCCGTGGATGCCGCGCCATCAGACAATGTGATATTCCTACCCAATAACCGGGATATACTGCCCGCAGCCCAGCAGGCAGTCTCCATTAGCAGCAAGACTCTGAGAGTGGTGCCCACGTCCAACATTCCCGAAGGCATCAGCGCTCTTCTGGAATTCGTTCAGACGCGACCGCTGGACGAAAACGTGGAAGGCATGGAGGAGACGTTGTCCAGCGTGACTTGCGCCGAGGTGTGCTTATCGGTACGCTCCGTGAACCTCGACGGCGTTGACGCGGCGGAGGGCCAGGTTATTGGCCTTCTGGAGAGAAAGATGGTAGTCTCCGGCGACGACGCTACCAGTGTGTTGTTGAACCTTCTGGGACAGGCCGTCGCGCCAGACTCGGAGCTGATAACGCTTTACTGGGGCGGTCCTATGGACAATAGGCAGGCCGAACTCGCTGCTGAATCGGTCAGTAACCAGTTCCCAGATGTAGACATCGAGCTATTGCCGGGGGGACAGCCTCACTACCATTTTATAATTTCGATTGAGTAGCCATTATGACCGTAAAAATCGTAACCGATAGCACAGCAGATATTCCTTCAGAGCTGGCTCAGGAGCTAGGTATAGAGGTTGTGCCTCTGAAGGTCCGGTTCGGCACCGAAGAGTTCCTGGACGGCATGAACCTGTCATCTGAGGAGTTCTACCAGCGTCTGATCGAAGGGCCAACGCTACCAACAACGTCACAGCCATCTGTAGGGGAGTTTGCGGAGGTCTATCGGCATCTAGGAGAAGGCTCCGACGGCATAATGTCCATTCACCTCTCCTCGAAGCTAAGCGGCACCTTCAACTCGGCCAAACAGGCCTCGGAAGAGGCAAAGGTCTGCTGCCCTATTGAAGTTTTCGATACCTTGCAGGCCTCCATGGCAGTAGGGCTTATCGTGCTGGCCGTGGCCCGTGCCGCCAATGCGGGTGCTGGCATGGAAGAGCTCACCGCCCTGGCCGAGGACACTTCCTCACGCTCCGAGTTTTTCGTGATGCTGGACACGCTGGAGTACCTGAAAAAGGGAGGCCGTGTTGGACCGGCAATGGCCCTTATCGGCGGTATACTGAACATCAAGCCCATGATCATCCTGCGCGATGGCGAGGTGAACGAGCTTGCCAAGGAGCGCACCAGGCGCAAAGGCGTCGCTCGCCTTATCCGCACCGCCCATGAATTCGGCACCATAGACGACATGGCGATACTGCACAGTACGACGCCTGATGAGGCCGATTCTCTCGCCAGCAACCTTAGCCGACTATTGCCCGAAGGCCGTCAGCCAGTGATTTCCAGGGCAGGCTCAGTAATCGGCACCTACTCGGGGCCAGGAGCCTTGGGCATAGCCTTGATCAGATCAGCAACCTCCTAGAGTAGGCCCAAAAGGCAAAAATCAGACCGATTTCCGTCCATTGCGGTGGAACATACGTACTCACCTCGGTTAAAATCAGATCGATGGCTACTTCATCGACGACCAACACGAGTTCCAAGCTGGAAGCCCTGGCCAAGATACTTGTTCAGGAGCGCGACAAGGGCTGGCTAGACACCACCGTCATGGGCGGTCTAGATAAGTTCCTGACGCGCTGGGCAGATGAGCTTAATGTTACGCTGGGCGAGCCACCTTCCTATACGGAGCTTAGCCCTGATGATCGCATCAAGTGGGCCAATGTTGCCATGAAGAAGATGGGGCTGGCTCCAGTTGCTGGAGACGCAAAGTCAGCCAACATACCAGCGCCGTCTGCAAACCCGCCAGCCAAGAAGAAACCAGCTTCGCCTCGCCGTGCAAAGGCCGCCCCGAAGCCTACCAGCGTAGGTTTGGACGACGATATCATGGCCCTAAGCTCCGTTACGAAGCGAAACGAAGCTAGGCTAAGAAATCTGAACATGCAAACGGTCAGGGACCTGCTCTTCCACTTCCCACACAGGCACAACGACTTCGCCAGGCTGCGAAAGGTCGCCGACATCGTGCCGGGCGAAGACCAGACGGTATCGGTCACCGTATGGGAGGCGAGCCTGACGGGCCATCCCAAGCGCAAGTCCACACAGGCCGTTCTGGGCGACGAGACAGGCAATTTCCGAGCTATCTGGTTCAACCAGCCGTACATGGCTAAAACCCTGGCTGCCGGCTCCCAGGTGCTTATCAGTGGACGTCCCGAGATATACAAAGGCCAGATTGTCTTCAAGTCGCCAGAGTACGAGGTGCTTAAAGACATGGAGGACCTCGTTCACACGGGCCGCCTGGTCCCCGTTTACCCGTCCACAGTAGGCCTGCCCCAGCGCACCCTACGCCGTGTTGTCAAAGAGGCCGTCGACTCCTGTTTACGCCAGGTCCACGAATTCATGCCTAAAAGGGTCATTGCCGATGCAGGCCTCATGGGGCTGACCGAGGCCATCGCCCAGATGCACTACCCGGACTCGCAGTCAGAGCTTTCCCCAGCGCGGCGCAGACTGGCCTTCGACGAGCTTTTCATGCTGCAGTTGGCGGTCATCAGCCGCAGGCAAAGCTGGCAAGAGGCGGGCAGAGCCATCGCCCTGGAAGCCGACACTGATGGCCTGAAGGCCTTCCTGGATTCGCTGCCATACGAGCTCACTGGTGCGCAGGACAGGGTGCTCGGCGAGATATTGGGCGATATCACGAAGGACTGGCCGATGAGTCGCCTTCTACAGGGAGATGTGGGTAGCGGCAAAACGGTTGTGGCCACGGCCGCATTGCTGGCTGCTGTATTCAGTGGCAAGCGGGGCGCTCTCATGGCGCCAACAGAGATACTGGCGGAGCAGCACTTTTTCACCCTGACCCAGCTTTTTTCCGGCTCAGCGGTGTCCGATGATATACAGAACTTCGTGACTGTACCGGCAGACCCTCTGCCCAGGCCTGTCACGATTGGCCTCCTGCTGGGAAGTCTACGCAAGAAAGACAAAGAGCAGATGCATCAGCGCATAGCCGATGGCGAGGTGGATATAGTCATCGGCACACAGGCGCTCATTCAAGATACCGTTGATATTCCTAATCTAGCGCTGATCGTGGTGGATGAGCAGCACAGGTTCGGTGTCATTCAGAGGGCGTCACTGCGCGAGAAGGGCGTCCGGCCCCACGTGCTGGCAATGTCGGCAACGCCAATACCACGATCGCTGGCGCTGACCCTTTACGGCGACCTGGACGTGTCTGCGATAGACGAAATGCCGCCAGGTAGACAGACGATTCGCACTAAATGGGTTGAGCCAGAGAAGCGAACTGCTGCCTACGGTTTCATTCGAACGCAGGTTGAGGAGGGCAGGCAAGCCTTTATCGTCTGCCCGCTAATAGAGGCGTCAGAGGTCGTGCAAGCCAGGGCGGCGACTGTAGAGTTTCAACGTCTCTCTACCATCGTCTTCCCAGACTTACGGCTGGGGCTGCTGCACGGGCGCATGCGCATGGCGGAAAAGGCGGAAATCATGAACACGTTCAAGGCTGGCGAACTGGATATCCTGGTATCCACACCTGTGATTGAAGTGGGCATTGATGTGCCAAACGCCACCGTCATGCTGGTGGACGGCGGAGACAGGTTCGGCCTATCCCAGCTTCACCAGTTCCGCGGCCGTGTAGGAAGAGGCGAGCACCAGAGCTACTGCCTCTTGCTATCGGACTCCCCTGGCGCTGACGCCCGAGAACGGATGAAGATAGTGGAGCGCGTAAGTGACGGCTTCCAACTAGCTGAGGAAGACCTGCGGATGCGCGGCCCCGGCGACTACCTTGGGACTCGCCAGAGCGGTCTTCCCGACATGAAAGTTGCCAGCATTATGGACCAGGACATTCTTTCAGTGGCCAGACACGAGGCCATTAAGCTGTTGGAATCAGATCCAGACCTGCGACTGGAAGAAAATAGGGCACTTTCTGAATTATTCGATGTTTACTACGAAGGCGTCTCTGCGGAGATGAGTTGATCCCAGGCCAAAGATGGCTATTTTTTCCTCAATATGACCAGGTTATCTGGTAGTATCCGCCGAATCATCTTAGGCCAGCCTTCTCAAATTTTTAATATGTGTCATTGACAGGTATAGCCTGTGACCTTATATTGATTGCGCAATTTTTTATTCCTTAGAATTCATCAATCTCGTTGGCAAGGCCATTCCTGAGATGGGTCACTTACTGACCGAAAACCGGGGAGGATTATGGGAAAGATCAAGCACATCGCTATTGCAACGCAAGAGCCGGAAAAGACAGCCAAGTTCTACAAGGACGTATTCGGCCTGGAAGAGGTTGGACAGGTAAGCAACGACAACGCCGAGGGCTTCTACTTGAGCGACGGCAACATCAACATAGCAATACTGCGGTTCAAGAACGAAATACTGGTTGGTGAAAAGTTCGATACCAATTACAGCGGTATTCACCACATCGGCTTCCAGGTGGATGACGCCGAAGCAGCGGACGTAAAGCTGCGCAAGGCTGATGCCTTTCCAATGGAAGAGATCAATTCTACTCTGCAAGCTGGCATGAGTAGGGGACACGGCGGAAAGAACGTCGAGCTGAAGTACAACGGCCCAGACGGCGTGATGATCGACATATCCCAGACTGGATGGGTAGGGACAGAAGAAGAGTAACCTTCCAGAAATGGACCTAAATATGAAAGGACTCGGCTCTTGGGCCGAGTCCTTTTTAATTCGGGGGCATTATTTAGTGCAGACGTCTTGGCCGTCTACAGGTTTGCGGACCGCATACTACTATGGCGTATTTGATATCTGAGTCATATCCTTGGGGCTCTTCCCGTTGAGGGTACCCTTAACAAGGCTCATTATGCTATCCACATCCTGTCCCTCAGACAGGATACCTTCCATCTCGGCTCTGATGTCAAAGCCTGTTGAGCCTTTAAGCAAATTCGAATAGCTGTGACAGGGTAGCCCGAATTCAGAATTCACAGATGAGCACCAGGGAATCGAAGGTGACACCAGGGACGCTTTAGTGACAATAGGCGCCAAGCGGGAAGAGTTAAGGACCTCTCTGGTCGGCGCAACATTTATGCCACTGAGCAACTGCGACATGGTCCCCATCACCAACAGCCCGACGGCGATACCACTACCAGCACCGGCCAAATGATCGACAATGCCCTTCTTGAACTCGGGACGCAGCATCGTAACGGCCACGGCAAGCACCTTCACGTTAGCGAAGGTCAAAGCGATTGCAATAACAAGACTGGCCAAGCGGGGCAAAACCTCTCCGCTAATATGAGGGGCCAGAAGAGAGGCGATCTGAGCCTGGTAGTTCAAACCTATCATGAATCCGAGAACGATTCCGCCAACCCCGGATGCAGGCTTGATAATCCCTACCTTAAGGCCTGTCAGGACGAGCAGGCCCATGGAACCTATTAAAATCAGATCTACTACGTTCATACCCCCACTCCCAACCTCATCCACCGGTACAGGTAAACGTACTAATTCTCACCGACTGCCGATTCTTCAGAGACAACGGCAATTCAATTACTAATGTTGGTGATCTGTGTGGGGGCTATTGTGGCAAGGCATGGGAAAGGTAGGCACAATGGTTGCCTTAGTGTGCGAGCCGTAAGTACCCAAGTCTCCTGCGTGCGCCCCGCAAGTAGATACACCCAGGCAATAGTAGTCACTGGCATGCATGAGAGGGATTGCATTTACATGACACGCAAAAAGAGGCGGGCCGCATTGGCCCGCCTCTTTAACACTTAATCGACTAGTAGTTAGCTGTTCTGATGGAACAGGTTCAGAGCCGAACCAAGCCTGAACCAGGCCAACTGAGACTCTCCAAAGGTGTGATTGAGTTGGAGAACTTCAGTTGTGCCGTCGGCATGGGCCAGTCGACATTCCACTGGCTTGCCAGGAGCTAGATCCGACAGACCGACTAGGCTGATACGGTCGTCTTCCAGAATCTTGTCATAGTCGGCAGGATCCGGGAACGTTAGGGCTAGAAGACCCTGCTTCTTCAGGTTGGATTCGTGGATTCGAGCGAAGCTGCGCACAATAACGGCAGCGCCACCCATCAGCCTGGGGCACAGGGCAGCATGCTCACGGCTGCTTCCTTCGCCGTAGTTGGCGTCTCCCACGATGACCCACTTAACGCCCTGGGACTGATAGTGCTTGGCAATGGTCGCGATTGGCTGTGCTGTCTCGCCAGTCAAAACGTTCTTGCCCACACCGGTTTCGCCTGTGTAAGCATTTATCGCGCCCATCAGGGTGTTCTCGCTGAACTTGTCCAGGTGGCCGCGATAGCGAAGCCAAGGGCCTGCAGGCGAGATGTGGTCGGTGGTAGTCTTGCCGCTGGTCTTCATGACGACCGGCATGTCCTCGAAATCGTTACCATCCCATGCTGGCCATGGCTGCATGAGCATAATACGCTCGCTGTTTGGGTCAACGGCCAGCTCAACTCCAGACCCGTCCTCAAGAGGAGCCTCGTAGGATGAGTTACCTGTGGCAAAATTCTCCGAGGGTACTTCGGGAGCAGTCTTGGGAGGCTCCAGCTTGAACTCGGTGCCGTCTGCCGCCGTTAGCGTGTCCGTTAGAGGATTGAACGAAAGCCTGCCCGCGACGGCCATGGCCGTTACGATCTCCGGGCTGCCGATGAAATTCATCGTATCCGCAGAACCGTCGTTTCGGGCAGGGAAGTTGCGATTGTAAGAGGTAAGGATCGTGTTGGGATGGTCCGTCTGGTCCTGAGACCTCCGCCACTGACCGATGCAAGGTCCGCACGCGTTGGCCAGGACGCTGCCGTCGATATCGCGAAGGGAGCCCATCTGGCCATCCCGCTCAATTGTGGCCCGGACCTGCTCTGAACCTGGGGTCACCATGAAGGGCACAGTCGACTTGAGGCCGTGGGCCTTTACCTGCTCTGCGATGTCGGCAGCTCTGCTCATGTCCTCATAAGAGGAGTTGGTGCAGCTTCCGATAAGCGCTGAAGAGACATCGTCTACAAACCCGTTGGCTGGGTCTGCAACCTCTGCCGCCATCTGCGAGATAGGGCGGGCTCGGTCCGGCGAATGCGGACCTGTCAGGTGAGGCTCTAGGGTAGATAGGTCTAGCCTGACCACCTTGTCATAGAACTTCTCAGGCTCTGCCTCTACCTCGTCGTCCGGAGAAAGCAGATGCTTATATTTCTCAGCCAGAGGAACCAGTGCGGCACGGTTGGTGGCTCGCAGGTACTGGCCCATGTGATCGTCATAAGGGAACATCGACGTGGTCGCGCCAAGCTCAGCTCCCATGTTGGTGATGGTTGCCTTGCCGGTGGCGCTGATTGTCCTGGCGCCTGGGCCGATGTACTCGACTATCGCATTGGTTGCGCCAGACACGGTTAGCGCGCCTGCCACATACAAAATTACGTCCTTAGGCGCTGTCCAGCCGTTCAACTCGCCGGTCAAGTACACGGCGATATGCGTGGGATAGAGCACTTCCCAGGGCAGGCCGGCCATGGTCTCGACAGCGTCAGCGCCGCCAACACCCACCGAGCATGCTCCCAGACCACCAGCGTTAGGGGTGTGGGAGTCTGTGCCGATCATAAGCTCGCCTGGGAATGCGTAATTTTCTAGCGCGACCTGGTGAATGATGCCTGCACCTGGTCCCCAGAACCCAGCGCCGAACTTGGCAGCCGCAGATCGCAGGAAGTCGTAAACCTCGCTGTTTTCCTGAAGAGACTCCTTGAGGTCCACGCCACCCTCAACTCGGGCCTGAATGAGGTGATCGCAGTGGATCGAGGTGGCTACGGCTATCTTGGCCTGCTTCGTCTGCATGAACTGCAGCATAGCAGTCTGGCCTAGAACGTCCTGAAGAAGAACTCTGTCGGGGCGAAGGAACAGGTAACTTTCACCCGGAATCATCTCCTGATTTTCAGGATCATCCAGATGACCCAGCATGACCTTATCCGCCAGAGTTAGAGGCTTGCCCAGGCGCCTTCTGACCACCTTGAGGTTCGCCTCGATAGTCTCATAGACCTTTGATGCCATTTCCGGTGTGGATTCAATAGTAACCATTATTCTGAACTCCTTATTTCACGTGCCTAAGAGCAAGTCATATTGGGGGAACCACGGCTTGAAATACGATTGCTTCAAATATATCCATTTAGTTGACTGATGATTGCTCACCAGACCCAAAGGGGGGTTGTTGGATTTAACAGCAAATATAAAAAGCCCGGACCACAAATGTCGCCCGGGCCTCAATATGTTCTATAAGGCATGTGCCATTACGGCGAAACTTCGCGTTACGCCCAAAAGCAGTTTCCCTTTAACGCCATCAGCGGTGGGCTTATCGGGATAGGCCGAAGTACTCGTAGTTCATATCGATGTACTTACGCCAATCTTCTGGGGTGTCATCCTCGGCAAAGATGGCCACGACAGGACAAACGGGCTCACAAGCCGCGCAGTCGATGCACTCATCTGGGTTAATGTAATACATGTTGTCGTCGTCGGTTGTATAGATACAATCTACCGGACAGACGTCTACACATGCAGCGTCCTTTAGATCTACGCACGGCTCGGCGATAATATACGTCATTTTTGGCGGGAACCTCCTGCTAAGACAATGCTGCGCTTTCTACGCTCATAGATTATAGATGCGCGGCGCATCTGCTTTCAACCTTTTGTGGCACGAAAGTCAAATTTGCGGCTCTATTCCTGTGACGGGCTCACTGTATTGCCCCTTTTTCTCTGAGTTTACTGAGATCGTCGTCATCGTATCCCAGCCCATGAAGTATATCTATAGTGCCTTCTCCCAGCGCAGGAGAAGCACTTTGCGCCCTCAAAGGCGTTTCGCTCATCTTCAGAATAGGCCCTACCATGGTCACGGTGCCGGCTAGCGAGTGCTCCAGTTCCACGACAAGGCCGTTGGATGTGACCTGCTCGTCGTCCAACAGCTCTTCCACAAACCGGACAGGCCCAGCAGGAACACCAGCTGCATCAAGAACCTCCAGCCATTCTGAGACCGACTTCTGCAGGAATAGCTCCTCTACCTGGGCTACCAGCCGGAGGTTGAATTGTCGGGTCTCGTCGCTGTACATGTCATAGTCGGGTTGAAATCTAATATCCTCTAGACCCAACAGATCTATCATTCGTTTGCGAAGCGGGTCACTAAGGCAGCCAATGGCAATGACGCCGTCCTTTGTCTGATACGTCCTGTAGTACGCGTTGCCCAGGCGTCTGCGTCCCGGATCGTAGGTGTCCAGGTAGTGCTCCTGAATTCCTTCATAGGGGGTTCCGGCCTCCCTTAGTAGTGCCAAAGATTCCAAGAATTCGCTGGTTCGATCCTTATCCACCTCTTCAACCTGCATGAAGCGCATGGTCTGAAGCGCCAGGGCCGTGCCAAGTAGAGTAGTCTCGATCTTCTGGCCTTTTCCGGTGCGCTCTCGACTGTAAAGGGCAGCGCACACTGACCAGGCCATGGTTATGCCCGTGGAGAAGTCGGCCAGGGGACTGGACTGCACCTGCTGCGGGACGCCGTTGGCAATCTTATCTTCCGCGGCCATCAGCCCTGTCATGGCCTGGGCGATGATGTCGTAGCCAGGTCGAGAGCTATGAGGCCCCTGCCTGCCGAAGGCGGTGTTTTCACAGTAGATAAGGCGTGGGTTAATCGCGGAAAGCGTCTCGAAGTCGATTTCCAGGTTGTAGGGCACGTCGGGTCGGGAATTGACTATGACAACGTCCATATCGGGAATCATCTTGTAGACGATTTCCCTGGCCTCTTCCTTAGTCAGGTCTAGCGTGAGGCTTTTCTTACCTCTATTAAGGCCCATGAAGGTCTTGCTCTCGTTGGGCATGAACGGCTGTGCGAACCTCCACGGCTCACCCCACGGAGGCTCCACCTTGATTACGTCTGCCCCCATGTCGCTCAGAAGCATCCCGCTAAAGGGGCCTGCGATGATTTCCGTGAACTCCAGCACCCTAACGCCATCCAATGGTCCTGGCATACTACTTCCTCTGAATCCTATTAACTATGTGGGCAAGAGCCTCAGCGGCGGCCCATAGTCCGGCAAGCCGCCTAGTCTGAAGTAGTATGCAGCCTCGCGCTCCCAAGTCAATAGCGGCACTGGTCCCTCTATTCTCCCTCGGGCTTGACTACCAAAGTAGGCCAAAAGGGCTCTCAGATTCGGCCTACTAAACATCAGTAGGCGCACTTTCTGACTCCACACCAGCCCCATTCCATTGGCCAACGCACGGCCGTTTTTTGTGAAGTACGGTAGGTACAGGACAGGACAGGCTGAACCACATGACAATGCATCAGCATTAGATTAGATACTTAATGGAGACTACAGCTTGAGGTACTTACCACCCCAATTACGTGCTGTTCACAAACCTTTTGCACACACTTTGCACACGAAGGGGCTGGTGATTTACTCGAAACGAGCTTGAAACACCGGCAACTTAGCCGAGGGCCAGGCTCAAACAAAAAGTTTCCAATTACCGTATCGATTTACGGGGCGGATAAATTAGGAGGAGGACAGATATGACACAGTGGTTGAAGAAGGCAAAAATTACGGTAGTGGCCGGTGCTATGGCTCTGGTCCTAGTAGGCACGTCTTTCGGGGGGATCTCTCAGATCTCCTCGGCTGAGGCGAGCTTCGGTCACAACGCCGAGCTGGTCACCGGCAGCGTGCAGCACGACATGGACGCCAAGCGCGGCGGCAAGATCAAGAAGGGCGACGACGGCAGCGGCGGATTTGGCACTGGCGGACGACGCGGAAGGTTCGACTAGTTCTTAGGAACTAAATCGAAATAGCTTCAGTCAGGCCCCTGAGATGATCAGGGGCCTTATCAACACCAGTAAACCCTCTACTCAATTCAATTTTATTCATTCTGTATATCGGTAAGGCGACGTGAGTATTCAAGTCCGAACAGCGACATACATAGCGGCCGTTGTCGCGGCCTCAGTGTCCATGTTGGCACTGATGGCCTGGGCATGGCCCCTGTCAGGCAGCAGCACTCCAATACGGATGCTGGTTATGCTGACAGGGCTGGTCACGCTGGCTGGCCGCTTCCCCGTCCCGCTGTCACAGCAGGCGGATGCTTCGCTGCGCGTCGTTCCCATGTTTATGGCTGTGCTGCTAATTGGCCCCACAGAGGCAGCTCTTGTGGCGGCGGCAGGCACAATATTTTCTGAGATACTTCTAAAGGCACTTATTCGTGGTGTGCACTTCAACACCGGCGTCGACTCTTTAGCAACCGGTGCTGCAACTATAGTTTTCATTTCCCTACGGCCAGAAGCAGCCGTTTTAACGCTTACAGCCGGATAGATGTTGGCTGCCAGCGCCGCAGGACTAGCCATCCTTACTGTTAACCTGTTCCTGGTTGACCTGTTGGCCGTATCTCGCCGGGGCTGGAAGTACCTGAACTTCTGGAAGTTCAATTACAATATAGGAGAGACCCCCAAGAGATCGGCTTCCTGACCTTTGGTCTCATAGGCGCTCTGCTCACTGCGTAGACCTCCTGGGCACCAGCAATCGTACTCATACCTGCTGTACTCGCGTACTTCGGCTTCAAGCACGTGGTGACCGATACGGCAGAAAAGACCCGCTTGGCCGAAGAGCTTCAGGTAAGCCTTAAAGAGTTGACCGAGGTACAGGCCCACTTGATTACCTCAGCCAAGATGGCAACTGTGGGCACATTGGCCCAGCCAAAGCGCATGAGATTAACAATCCTGTATTTGCAATCTCCGGCCGTGCGGACCTGCTGATTAAGGGTGCCGATAAGCACCTGGCTTCAGAGAAGGCCCTGGAGTACGTCCACAACATGAAGGAGATGTCTACCCGCATCGCCAAGATCACAAAGCATCTCATGGAGTATGCGCAGCCAGATGAGGACATGCAAGAGGTCGTCCTCAGCGACGCTATGGAGTCTGCTATGACTCTGATGGGCAAGAACCCAAAGCAGTACGTGTAATACGCGAATACGAAAGCTCACCTGTGGTGATGGGAGTACAGGCCCAGCTACAGCAGATCTTTGTAAATCTCGTGTCCAACAGCTCAGAGGCTGCACCGGACTGGGGAACGCTGACCATTGGCTGCAAGGTAGAGAACGAAATGGCTGTGGCATACGTCAAAGACGACGGCGTTGGGCTAAGCCCGAAATGCTAGAGCGAGTCTTCGAGCCCTTTGTTGGCAGCAAGGATATCAATAACCGGGTAGGACTTGGCTTGGGCCTTTACACCTGCCACAAGATCGTTACGGCCCACAATGGCGAGATCACGATTGACAGCACTTAAGGCAAAGGCACAACGGTAACCATCAAGCTTCCTCTGGCTGGCGTCTCCGAAGTGACGAACGATCTCTCAGACATGAATGAGCCAGATATGCCAATAGCAATCGGCATGCAGGACTAATTAAAATCCGTAGCCAAGTTTGATCTTAAACATAGCGAGTTTAATAGCCTCTTAGGAATATGGTGCCGAACTAAGCGCACCAAATCCACCTAAGAGGCCATTTTATGTCCCAAACCGTACTGGTGGTTGAAGACGAGAACGTAACCCGCGATATCCTGGTCACATGGCTAGAAGAGGCCGGTTACGACACCTGCTCTGCGGGCAACGGGCTTGAGGGCCTGATGGAAGCCCGAGAGAAATCTCCTGACCTGATCGTGGCAGACATCATGATACCCCAGATGGACGGCTACGAGCTCTGCAATATGATGCGCCAACTGTCCAGCACACCCTTCATGTTCCTCACCGGGTTCAACACGGAGAATCACAAGAGGCAGGGATTTCGTATGGGCGCCAACAAGTTCCTGACGAAGCCTCTGGACATGGATGTCTTCTTGCAGCGGGTGTCTGATTTTCTCAGCAAATCGTACCCTTCCACACCTCCGACGATAGAGCCTTCCCGCCGTATTGGTGATCCTGAGAATAACCAGAGCTGAGGGCCAATTCTCATAGATGGCCTATGTACGCTAATAACGGCAGAGGCCTGCACCCAACCGCGTCCTGTCACACACCACCTACATTAGAGGGCGCGCACTCACCGCACATGGAGCCTTCGCTGATAGCACGAGAACATGGGACTAGACACTAGGAACAGGAGCATATGACTTTAGGCTCACAGAACTTGAATACTTCATCACCACCAGTGAGGCAGCCTCAAGAATCCTTGACGCCGCTGGCTTCGATACTGGTTGTAGAGGATGAAGCTGGCGTCAGAAACCTCATGGTCCAGCTTCTGCAAATGGGTGGTTACGCCGCCATCGCCGTAGACAACGGCCTTGACGCTATTTCGAGTTTCAAAACAGACCATTACGGCCTGGTTTTCACAGATTTTCGCATGGAGGGAATTTCAGGCGCGGAAGTTACAAGAGCCCTAAAAGCATACAATTCACAGATTCCGGTCGTTGTAGTCACCGGCTGGGACCCCGATACCGTCAGGGAAGAGTTGGAAGGCGCAGGCGTTGACCACATCCGGCAGAAGCCTTTTGATATGGACGATATGCTTCAACTGGTGCCCAGCCTGACCGCCTAAAAGCTCTTTCACATTGATCGTACTTTAGCTGACCAGAACGAACCTTATCGTTCTGGTTTTTTTGTGCACGATAGGTCACACCTCGAATAATAGACCTCTTCTAGACTCCACCCGGCACAACACCTTGCTCCACAGGAAACCTGTAACCTCAAGCATCAGTTAGCCCTCTCATCCAGACCGCTGTAGAAACACGCCCAAGCGCTACGTGCTCCAATTACCAGGCCTTCATGTATTTAATACTAGGAACAAACGTGCTATAAATACAGTTGATATCTGATATGGGGAGTGTTAATGAAAAAGGTATTGATTACCGGAATGAGCGGCCTCATCGGAGGTCTCCTGGCAGTCCACCTTCAGAAGGAGGGTGGTTACGAGCTTACGGCCTTAAACAGGAGCAAGGTCGAGGGAGTGAACAGCGTTCAGGCAGACGTATCCGATTTTGAGGCCATTAAGGATGCCTTCCAGGGTCAGGACGTGGCCGTTCACCTGGCAGCGTACCTGGGCAGCGACGACTGGCCAGGCCAGTTAAACGGAAATATTGTTGGCACATACAATGTGTTCGAGGCGGCCAGACTGGCAGGCGTCAAGCGCGTGGTCTACGCCAGCAGCGGGAATACCATTCGCGGCTACGAGAAGGTTGAGCCTTACAAGGCCCTGGTGGAGGGCCGATACAACGACATACATGGCGAGGTTCCTCTGATAACTCCCAAGATGGTCAAGCCAGTGGGAATCTACGGAGCAGCCAAGATTTTTGGCGAGGCGCTAGCCAGCCACTATTCTGATGCCTACGGCATGTCGTTCCTGTGCGTGCGCATTGGCTCCGTAGAAAAGGACAACGTTCCGCCTGCAATTCGAGAGCGAACGACCTACCTCAGCCACGACGACATAACTCAGGTCCTCTACAAGTGCATTGAAGCGCCCGACGACCTGATGTACGACGTGTTTCTGGCCACATCTGACAACAAGTACGGCTACCGCGACCTCAGTCACACCAGAGAGGTCCTGGGATACCAGCCAAAAGACTCTGCTGACTCCTATTTTAAATAGTTCGTATATTTCGTATAAGCGAACATGAACGAAGGGCTTCTGTATGAAAAGCATAACGATTGACCGGTCCAAGCGACTGAAAGACGAGCCTGAAAAGGGCCACAACCGCTGGCATCCAGACATCACACCTGTAATAGAGGCAGACCCGGGTGAAGAGGTGCTTCTGGAGACCCGAGACGCCTCAGACAACCAGATTAAGCTCGGCTTGGTGCCAGCAGATCTGGAGGGCCTAGACAGCAAGGTAGCCCACCCCCTCACAGGTCCGGTCTATATCAAAGGGGCCGCGCCGGGCGACCTTCTGGAGATCGAATACGTAGACATCACGCCACAGCCTTATGGCTGGACCCGCATTCGACCCGGCTCGGGCTTCTTGAGAGACCTTTTCACCGAAGCATACGTGGCCCACTGGAACATAGCGGACGGCTGGGCAACGTCGCCGCAGATACCCGGCGTGCGAATACCTAACGGCTCGTTTATGGGCACCGCTGGGCTGGCGCCGTCTCACCAGCAGATGGAGGAGTGGCGGCTGCGAGAGGCCAAGGTCGTTGAAGGGGGTGGCATTGCGGCTCCACCAGACCCGGAAGACGCGATCCCCAGCGTGGAGCCTATTGCCAGCCAGGGGCTGCGGACGCTCCCTCCTCGAGAGAATTGCGGCAACGCCGACGTAAAGCAGCTCACCACGGGCTCTCGACTCTTCGTGCCTGTGGGCATCGACGGAGCGCTGTACTCAGCTGGAGACGCTCATTTCGCACAAGGCGATTCCGAGTGCTGCATCACAGCCATCGAGATGGGCGCGACCTGTACGGTCAAGTTCAAATTGCACAAGGGAGAGGCGGCCAGCAAGAACATTAAGTTCCCGCGCTTCTCTCATCCAGGCTACTTTCTGCCTCCCGAATGGGCCGCTCCCAGAAACTTCATAGCCACCATGGGCATGCCTATAAGGGAAGACGGCGTTAACGAGGGCGAAAACCTGACGCTGGCGGCCCGCAACGCCATCATCAACATGCTTCAGCTACTGGGCGAGCGAGGGTTCAGTCGCGAGCAGGCGTACGTCATCTGCAGCGTGGCCGTCGATCTCAAGGTAAGCAACATCGTCGACTTGCCCAACGTGACCATATCAGCCTTCCTGCCAGAGGATATTTTCGTTTAAACGACTATACTAGTTATGTGATACTCTTCATATATTTAAACGGGAGAGCGGTGATGGATGCAGTAATTATCATGTGGTTAGTGATTGGCATCGTATTTGGCCTTATTATTGGGTTGTCGATTGTTTTGTTGGTTTTAAAGGGCATCCCATCAAAGAATGATAAGAACCAAGCAAATATGACCAACGCCTTTTCTTCGTTGGCGTCTGAAGCCTTAGAAAAAAATAACACTAGCTTTCTTCAGCTTGCAGAACAAAACATGCAGATTCACCAAACGAAGGCAGAGAACGACTTAGAGACGAGAAAAAAGGAAGTTGCCGATCTGGTGAAGCCTCTGGCAGATCAGTTGGGGAAGATCGAGAAAGATAGGCTTGAGTCCTACGTCGGCCTGAATCAATTGGTCGAAAGCATGTCAAAAGATCAAGGTAATTTACAGAAAGAGACTCACAATCTCGTTCAGGCATTGAAAGCGCCTCAGGTCCGTGGAAGATGGGGAGAAATAACCCTCCGAAGAGTCGCGGAATTGTCTGGAATGGCTAAATATTGCGACTTTGACGAACAGACTAACATTGATACAGAGAGCGGTCGCCTTAGACCAGACATGGTCGTGAATCTTCCAAGTAACCGAAAAATTATTGTAGACGCCAAAACTCCCTTAAACGCGTATCTTGAGTCCATCGAAGCAGACTCCGAAGAAAAACGTACCGAATCGTTGAAATTGCACGCCTAACAAGTTAAAGACCGAGTTAATGAGCTGTCTGGAAAAGCATATTGGTCAGCCCTGGACTACACTCCTGATTTTGTAGTTCTTTTTCTACCAGGAGAATTCTTTTTAGGTCCGGCTGTAGAGTTCGACCCTAACTTGGTTGAACATGCCATGTCCAATAAGGTTGTCATAGCAACACCCTTTACATTCATAGCCATATTGAGGGCCGTTGAATATGGCTGGCGGGAAGCGCAACTAGCTCAAAGTGCACAAGAAATCAGTGAACTCGGTCAAGAAATGTACGAACGACTTTCTACCTGGACCGAGCACCTGGTCAAAATGCGAAGGTCCTTGGATCAGTGCGTTCAGCATTTCAACGCCGGTATGTCTTCGTTGGAGAGTCGTGTGCTAGTGTCCGCTAGGAGATTCAAAACAATGGGAATCAGCAGCAGCAAGGACCTACCAGTACTGGAGCCGATAGATCAGATTCCTAGGACACCTTCTGCTATAGCTTCTGATGACTAGAATGTTGCCGCGCCGTGGCATCTAGCAAGCCACATAGGGAGACATGTCTTCAGGCGAGAACATGAACTTGCTCCAGTGAGGTTTAGACATCATGCTGGCCGCGTCCCGCCAGACGCCTATTAACGGCGTGACGGCGTGCTTCTCGTACTCATCCGACAGCCCCTTCATCAACTCCTCCAGGTCCCTACGAAAATCGCTGGTGCCTTGATAGGACCGAGACCTGATCTTCTCAAGCATCGACATCGCGCCCCCGGATTCGGCGTCAGAGAATTTCGAGCCGAACGACCTGGCCAACGCGTCCAGGTCGCTATTGAACTGGCTTACCGCGTCCATGCCATGCGGCTCGGTATAGGCTTTGGCGTCCTGAGGCGCTGGCGCAGATGGCACATACCACTTCAGCAATTCCAGATAGAAGTCGTGCATATCCAAGGCGGCGTGGCGGCCCGTAGCCTCTCTCGGCTGAACAATGTTGCCTACGTCTATCACGGTGATCTCGGCCTTCGCCGGGTCGAAGTACACGTTCTGAGGCCGCAGGTCCAGCAGCACTACGTCTTGCGTAAAAAAGGCCTCGGCTACGCCTAACACCTCTCCTGCGATGCTGAAGGCCCTCTTTGCAGGATGGGCGTTAACAGGATGCAGTGCGAAAAGATTTTGGGGTAGGCCGATTGGCTGACGCTTGATGCCGTCCAGGGCACTGCCCACCAGCGGTATGCCCACTGCCCTGGCATCAACAACTACTGTATATGGCTCATCTATGCCGTCGCCGAAGTAGTCGGCATGTGACTCCTGTTCCGTGTAGGCCAGCATTGGCGCAACGTGACGCAGGGCCTCACCTAGCCGCATCTTGATGGCGATGGCCTCCGCCGTACGCCGCTCCACGGTGCGCTGCTGACCACGCTCAAGCAGAGTCGGATGAGGTCGCTTTATCACTACGGACGAGCCTGTTTGGGTATCCGTAGCGGCGAAAACCTCTAGGTCAGCGCCCTCTCCTAGCGGCCCATCAAGCCGGAAGCGATGCAGGTCCTTTGAGCTAATTTGCATATATCCTCAGCAATTTCACTTTGTTTCGACAGCCGCTATTCTAACGCAGCCTACGGACTTGGCAGCAAATTCTCTCCCATGTATTATCCAGTTCACGACCCAAAAAAAATCTAACGAGTAAAGTCTATGCCTTTAATCATCGGCATCACTGGTTCCATAGCCACGGGCAAGAGCATCGCCTGCGAAACGATAACTGCCTTGGGGGCGGTGCATTGCGACGCTGACAGGATTGTGCACCGGCTGTACGAACCGGGCAAACCGACCTTCGATAGAATCGTCACCGTCTTTGGCAGAGAGGTCGTGGGTGAGGACGGCTACATCGATCGTAAGGTGTTGGGTTCCAAAGTCTTTGGCAAGCCAGCCGAGATGCGAAAGCTAACTACGGCCATTGGTGATATCGCTGTGGCCGTGAAGTCGGTGGTGGACGAGTGGAACGCGACTCTTGGCCAGAACGACGTGGCGGTGCTGGAGGCGGTCAATCTCATAGAGGCAGGGTACGGCCAGTGGTGTCACCGCGTCTGGCTATTCGCCTGCGAGGACGACATAGCCCTCAAGAGGCTGATGGAACGCAATCAGATGAGCGAAGAGGATGCCAAGCAAAGGCTGGCCAGCCAGCGAAAGTGGCAAGAGCGAGAGCCGGCTGCCGACCTGCTCCTCTTCAACGATGGCGATCTTGACGACTTCAGAATAAGGTTAGAAGGCGAGTTCACCAGCACCAGAGACCTCTGGCTGTCCGGTGAACTTCCGCCTTCCAGGTATTACAGGTGGTGGGAATCAAGATTCGAGGGCTAATCATCCCCCGTGATAGGCTCTGCTGCCTAGCTCTTGAAAGCTGGCATGATCTCCTCGGCGAACTGCTCTAGCTGTTCGAGAATCACACTCTGAGGAGTACCGACCGGCAGACCTATATTAATCTCTTCCATACCAGGATACTGTTTCTGAATGGCCATTAGCTTCTCTATAATCGACTCAGGCGTGCCGACAAGCCAAGACCCAGCCTCGATGGCCTGCTCAATGGTGGGCAGCCCCGCTGAGTGGATGCGCTTGGGGTCGCCCAGCGCGCTGACCTGATCGTCGGTCAGGCCACGAACGAATCCCAGGGGACCGAACATCTTCATGTTCTCCTGGAAATACGGCCTACAGTCCTCAATAGCCTTCTCTTCAGACTCAGCAATGTAGATATTGAAGCTGATGATAAGATCGCCGCCTAGCTCCAGTTGGTGACCATGCTTGGCCTGGACATCCTGCCAGGACTTCACGACGCTGGATGCAGCGCCTCCCGGGGCGGCTCCTCCGCCAATCACACCCTTGATGCCGTGCTTGGCCATGAAATTTAGGCCCCGCTCGCTGGCGCTGACCACCGGCTGCCAGCACTCGATGGTGTGCACAGGCCTGGGGACCAGGGTGATCTCCTCCAGCTGGTACCCGCGATATGGAACGCTGGGCGGGATGGTGTAGTACTTGCCCTGGTGAGAGAAGGACTCTTCCTTGAAAGCCTTGAAGATGATATCGACCTGCTCCTCGAATATTTCTCGATTGGCGTCGCCATCGAGCAGAGGTGAGCCGAAGACTTCAACCTCGCGTGTGTGGTACCCGCGGCCCACTCCGAAGATAGTCCGGCCGCCTGTCAAAATGTCGGCGGTGGCGTAGTCTTCGGCCAGGCGCAGTGGGTGCCACATGGGCGCGACGTTAAAGCCGCAGCCGATCTTGATGTTCTTTGTGATGTGGGACAGGTGTACAGCTTCCATCAGGAGGTTCGGAATGCATTCGTAGCCCTCCCGTTGAAAATGGTGCTCTGCCATCCAGAAGGTGTCGTAGCCCTTCTTGTCCATGGTGGTAGCGATGGCATCAGTCTTTTCGAAAACTGTGACCAGCTTCTCGTTAGAGTAGAACCTTTCGTTGGCAGGAGTGGCGTCGAATCCCATATCCGGTAAATCAATATGACCCGCGAACAGGCTGCCGAATCTCTTTATCATAGGTGCCTCCCATTTGGCCTTGGCGTCGGTATTTAAGTGGTTTGCGGTCCAATTGTAGATGAGTGGTGCGGCCTGTCAAGTTTGAGCAGATGCTCGCCGTAACCCTCTGGTATAATCCGCCCGTCTGTTGGGTCAACAGGCCTGCAACATATCTTTAAGAAATACAGTTATAGGAGCGCATTTTGCCATTTCAAGGTCATTACATATTCACCGCCAGCATGGACGTTACAGCAGAGAAGGAGGCGCTCTTCAACGAGGTCTATGACACAGAGCATGTGCCTCTCCTTAATAAAGTCCCCGGTGTCATCGCAATTGCACGATTCAAGACCCAGGAGCTTGTTCTGGCCATCGGTGGCGAACGCAGGACCATAGTTATGGAAGGCGAACCCAGATACAGCGCCATTTACGAAGTCGAAAGCCATGAAGTCCTCTCCAGCGACGCCTGGATGGAGGCATCTGAGGCAGGCAGGTGGGCTGAAGAGGTCCGCCCTTACACAAGCAACAAGAGCCACACCCTGCGCCAAATTCTCATTCCAGGTCAGTAGTCGAATTGAGACCTATTTCTAGGGTCACACCTTGCGCCTGACCATGGAGCCGGTCAGCGTCATAGCCAGAAGTCGTCACTACAAGTGGTGGGCGTTCGCGTCCATCGGCTTGGGGATGTTCCTGGTTGTCGCCGACCAGTCGGGCATTAACATCGCACTGCCGCGCATCGCCGAAGAATTTGGCGCGGACCTGCCGTCGGCGCAGTGGATTGCGCTGGGCTACATCCTTGTAACCAGCATCATGTACATGCCTGTGGGCCGCCTGTCGGACATCGTCGGGCGCAAATACGTGTTCATGGGTGGGTTCGTGGTGTTCATTACAGGAGCATTGGTAGGCGCTACCGCCGAGTCCTTCCCGGTGATTATCGCAGCCAAGCTAGTGCAAGGGGTTGGAGTCGCAGGCATCGAAGCCAACGGCATGGCCATGGTCGCCGACATCTTCCCGGCGAGAGAGCGGGGCAAAGCCCTTGGGCTGTACATGTCTGTAATAGGCGCTGGGGCCATTGGCGGCCCGACCATCGGTGGCCTCCTGGTCAGCACCTTAGGCTGGAGGTCAGTATTCCTATTCGGCGCTAGCGTCGGCGTCATCGCGATGATATTCGCGGCGCTGGTGTTGCACTCTAAGATAGGCGCCAAAGACACCCGCCCGGTGAAGTTCGATTGGCTGGGGGCGGGCCTTTCCGCGGGCGCCCTGATCAGTTTCCTGATGGTGATTACCAACGGCCATCGGCTGGGCTGGGGTTCGCCTGTGATCCAGGCGAGCATCATCGCCGTGGTACTTCTATTGGCTGCCTTCATCTGGTGGGAGGGACGTACCGACGACCCAATGCTGGACCTGGATTTCTTCAGCAGCCGGGTCTTCTCCTTAGGCGTGACCGCCCGATTCCTCTCATTCATGGGAATGTCTTCGGTGTTCTTTCTGCTGCCCTTTTACCTGGTGCAGGGCCTGGGCTTTGAACCAAGCAAGGCTGGACTGATCATGGTTCCAGGGGCTATCAGCATAGCCATACTAGGTCCAATTAGCGGAAAGTTCTCTGATAAAGTAGGGACTCGATGGCTCACGGTGGCGGGATTGGGGCTATCCGGCGTCGGCATCCTGATGTTCTCCCGACTTAGCATCGATTCAACGGTTCTATACATCGTGTCGGGCATGCTGATACACGGAATGGGAGTAGGGCTATTCTCGTCCCCCATGACCAGCGCCATTATGACGGCCGTTCCCAACGAACGCTTCAGTTCCGCGTCGGCATTCCTTAACCTGACTCGCACGTCTGCAAGCCTTGCAGGCATATCGATGACGACCGCCATTGTTACCATGGTCATGGGATCTATGGGGGTCGAACCAAATATGGCTGCGGTGGCCGATGACGGCGGGGAAGTAATCAAGCGGGCGTTCGTCGCAGGGTTAGGCAAGGCCTACCTGGTGGCCGCAGGCCTGCTCCTGGCCGCCATGCTAATCTCGGCTTTCAGAGGAGAGAATCCTACCCCTATTCGCCATCCGGCGAAAGATCAGGCCGGGGAGACAGAAGCAGCTCAGACTAGCTAATGCGCATGTCTCGTCTCGTTCTTACGAAAATCCTGGTCAGATCGTCAGCCTCAGTGCTGTACATGCCATCGAAGTAGACATGCACATCGCGAGAGTCCATTATTTTATATACCACAGTGGTAAAGGGCTTAACTCTAAGAATGCTGTCCAAAACAAAATATAAGCCAATTATTATGGCTGTGGCAGATGACAGGAACAGCAATATCTCCAGCAGGTCAGGCAGCGTCGCTGTCAGAACGAATTGTACCAACATGAGCAGAAGGCCGACACCCAGGACCTTTAAGCCGGCGTTTGTCCGACTTTGACGGCCTCCATTAGACTTCTTGAAGTCGATCACGTTTTTTAGAGGAATCTCGTCAGTGACCCGCTCGATATTTTTTCTATCGAGGTTGGCCAAAAGACGCTGGTTGGTCAGAACAGCCCTCTCGGACTCGAAGACCACCTCTTCGTCTCGTTCCAGCTGCACTTTTAGTGCGCACATATAACCTCACTGTCGCGCTCATTTTTTTCCAATTATATCGAATCGGTCAAGCAAAGTGGTTCTGCGACAAGGCAGGTGCAGGATTCCGACATTGTGCCCACCAAACTCGGTCTCTATTAAAGATAAAGGAGAATGCGATTTTCCTGTAAATTAGGTATACCTAAATGGCCCCTTATATCTAATCTCTAATGGGCCATTTGGGGCCAAGGACTTGTTCCGTCCCAACCGGGATTTACTTATATTGCAAGCTGGGAATGTGGAAGCTATTTCCATTACGTACCAGAGAATTGACTACCAGATTCTTCAGCGTTCCATCCCGCGGTGCCGCCATACTACAAACGTCTTCTGAAGCGCATAAATTGCCGGAAATAGTGTAGACGCTATGGCTTGCTAGGCCGCCTCCTGATAGCGTTGCTCTTATGGAAATGATTTCTCCTTGATGAATAGTAACCTCATGAACAAGGTCGATTGTAACCACTGGAAGCGCCGAGTTCGGCACCACAACTTCCAGATCAGTGTCAGCACCATTCACCAAAACTGTCGTCGTCACCACTATAGGTGTGGACGTAGAGGAGGGCGGGGTAGATGATGAATGGCTTGGAATGCTGAAATTAAGGAAACCACCCACTAGGAACGAGCCCTGTCCGTCACCACCGCCATTCTGATTCCATGCGAGAGCCACCTCGTTCCTTCGGCACTTTTCGGCATCGCTGACCACTCTTTACCTACCATGGCCTTCCCTGTCATTTCGGTAGGTCACGTAACAGCCTTGTATGGTGCCATCGCTGAAGGGTATAACCCCGGAAGCGTATGCGATACCCAATTTCGGCAAGGAGACAACAAAAGCGGCTGTTACCCCCCCACAGTCGTCATTTTCCAACCAGACGGACCGTGGAGCTTACGCTGTATATAATAGTCAATGGTCTCCCCCTTTGAGCAATCACAAGGAATTTAGCATTGAATGCAGATTCAACGGTGCCAAAAATGTGTGAGCGTCCAGCACCTAGGTATCACCCATCGCACACAGCCAACCTGCCGCTTTACCACCATTATCACGTAGCATATTCCCGACTGCACCAGTCTTTCGACATTCGCATCGATTACCCGCATATTAAATTTTTGCAATTGTTAGTCAAATCGCCGATCTCCAAATCTGATGGCTGGCAGTGCAAAAGGCGTGAACGCAACAGTCGTTAAAGCGAGGGCATAAACGAGCCAATGAAAGAGGGGACTTGTACCAAATTAATACACAGAACAGTACTTTTTCACTATTGGGAATTGCCGAATAAAACCCTTGACGATCGCCGAGACAGTCGCTATACTTTTCCCTAGTGTCAAAATGATTAATACCAAAAAGTAACATACATTTAATTGGTGACCCTTCGGACGGTGGGTTTACC
>Ga0209501_10000111_pt1:0-27500 | contig 105171 bp, 92 predicted proteins | sample ArcticOcean_MG_C_4_FD_187434 | JGI IMG/M metagenome (GOLD analysis project Ga0209501, IMG submission 187434) | Marine microbial communities from western Arctic Ocean - ArcticOcean_MG_CB4_134 (SPAdes) (version 2) | ecosystem: Environmental > Aquatic > Marine > Oceanic | place: Arctic... | reverse complement strand
GCTGCCGGCAGTGTTGTCACAGCGGCGTCCAAGCTGTCGTGGCTGTTGCCTCTGGAACTCATCGAGGAATTAGGCTCAACAATCCGCAAGGGCAAGCCTGAGTTGAAGGAACTGACACCAGTCCTAAAGCCGTACGAACAGGTGCTGGAAGAGTGGTGGCTGGACATCGAAAAGCGAGGAAGGGAAGCGGGCGAACTGCTGACCAACTCCAACCTTCGCCTGGTTGTCAGCGTTGCCAGGAAGTACCTCAACCGAGGCCTTCCAATGCTGGACCTGATTCAGGAGGGCAACCTGGGCCTGATGAGGGCCGTCGAGAAGTTTGACGAGCATCGAGGCTACAAGTTCAGCACGTACGCCACCTGGTGGATTCGCCAGGCTGTAACCAGGGCGCTGGCCGACCAGGGCCGCACTATCCGGCTGCCGGTCCACGTCGTGGAGAGGCTACAGCAGCTAAACACGGCAGAGCGCAAGCTACTTAGGCAGTTGGACCGAGAGGCGACGTCCGCAGAGATCGCGGAGGAGCTAGACTGGTCTGTGAAGAACGTGGACAACCTGCTTCAGCAGCGGCAGCACACGGTGTCGCTGGAGACGCCAGTAGGTGACGAGCAGTCCACGCTGGAGGACTTCATTCAGGATACGTCCAGCTGGACTCCTGACGAGGTAGCCATCCGCATGTTAACTCGTGAGGATGTCATCGAGAGTCTGGAAGACCTGCCGCCAAGGTTGAGGCTGGTTCTTGCACTGCGTTTCGGATTTCTGGACGACCGCCCTCGTACGCTGGAAGAGGTTGGGCAGGAGTTGGGCGTGACGCGGGAACGCATCAGGCAGCTTGAACGTCAGGCGCTGGATAGGCTGCGCCAGTCGGACCGGATACCGTCCTTGCAAGACGCCGGCTTGAGCTAAAGTCCAGACTAGAAAACTAACGAATTAAAAAAGAGGAGCGCCTTTAGGGGCGCTCCTCTTCGTTTGTAATAACCTTTTAGTTAGTCATATTAGTTAGTCAGAAGGGCGGATCACCAGGACCGGCCTTCCGCTGGAGCGTATTACCTTATCGGTCACGCTGCCCTGCACCCATCGACCCAAACCCGTCCGCCCGTGAGTACTCATTGCAATCATGCTATTGGCCTGAGAATCGGCATCGTCTATTATCCCTCGACCGATGTCGCCCTGAACAACCTTCCACGACAGCTTGAGGCCATCTTCACTCTCGATCTGCTCGGCCTTTTCTTTCAGATACTCCCTGGCATACTTGTCGACCTGCTCCAATGCCTTGGATGGGTAGGCCACTGGCTCCGTCCCAACGAAGAGCTGACTCAAAGTCGGTATTACCATAATGAGACTCATGTCCAGTTTCATAGCCTTGGCCAACTCCCTGGTTAGAGGCAGGACCTCCTCGCTGTGAGAGGACATATCCAACTGCACAAGTACACTGGGGATACTCCAACGTCCGCGCTTTCCTCTTCTTGAGGCTGGACCAGAAGAAGGGGAGTGTCCGTCCCATTCACGACCCTGGTAGCAACGCTCCCCATGACGAATCTTCGTATACCGGAGCGACCATGGGTGGACATGGCTATCAGATCGTCGGTGCCTGAAGTTGCGTAATCCAGAATGACGTCCGCAGCGATACCGTAAACGTTGTGGACGATGTTGGTTATCCCGTCAGCGGTAAGCTTGGCCGAGACTTCCTGCAAATATTCAGCAGCAGCCCTCCTGCCGCTCTCCCTCAATTCATCGATGTTGTCCCAGATAATCTGCTCGTCAGCGAACATGTCGATTACGGGCTCGCTCACGGCATGCAGCAATACCACACTGGTTCCAAGGCCTTGGCGAAGGAGACGGCATGCGGAAGCACGCTCTCCGAGTGCTCAGACCCATCCAGCGGAACGATAATGCGTTTAATCAATCGGATTCGCCTTGAACGTATTAGCTAATTCGATCTTAACCCGTTGCGTGTCAAAAATAAAGAATGTCCTTGAAAAAAGAAAACTGCCAGAACGCCGATTCAGTTATCAGCGTCCTGGCAGTTGTACCAGTCTACGATTTGTAGTTCGTTACTCTAGGAGGCCGACTCTCCAATGGCCTTGGTTACTACTGCTGGGTTCATGGGTAATTCCAACAGCCTCGTCCCAACGGCATTGTGAATGGCGTTTGCCAGCGCAGCTAGGGGAGGAACTATGCATACCTCACCCACGCCTCTGACTCCAAATGGGTGAGTGGGGTTAGCCACTTCCACAATGATAGTGTTGATCATCGGCAGGTCTAACGAGGTAGGCATTCGATAGTCCAGCAAGCTGGAATTCATCATTCTGCCATCGTCGTTCATATAGTACTCTTCGTTCAGCGCCCAGCCGATGCCCTGAGCAACTCCGCCCTGTATCTGGCCTTCCACATAGCTTGGGTGAACGGCCTTGCCTACGTCCTGGGCGGCGGTGTAACGCAGAATGGTTACCTTGCCGGTCTCTGGGTCGACTTCAACGTCTACGACGTGAGTTGCGAAGGCGCTTCCTGGTGCTGATGGCTCCAGGTTGGCTCTTCCGACGACCGGCCCACCCAGACTAGTAAGCCTCTGGGCCAAATCCTTGAAGCTGATCTTCAACTCTGGGTCAGAGCTGTGCTGCAGCATGCCATTTTCATACTCGATCTGGCCGACCTCAGTCTCCCAAAGCAGGGCTGCTCGCTCTATCATCTGTCGTTTGACATCTTGCGCGGCTTCGTAGCTGGCCCAGCCTGTCTTGAAGGCCGCCCCGCTGCCACCCGTCATGGATGTATATCCGATTGTTTCGGTGTCGCCGACCTGCGGGCTAACGTCCTCAGCAGGGATGCCGAGAACTTCAGCAAGCTGCTGTGCCGCTGCAGGTCTCGTACCGCCGATGTCCATTGAACCGATCGTCAGGTTAACGGTGCCGTCGAAATTCACGTTGGCCGTCGCACATGCAACACCGGAGCCGTTCATCCAGAAGCCCGACGCAACGCCCCGCCCTCGATTGGGTCCCCCAAGAGGCGTCTTGTAATGGTCATGGTCTATTATCGACTGTAAAGTCTCAACGCAGCCAATCGGAGGATTGATAACCCCGTTAACTCTTCGAGTGCCTTCCTTGGCCGCGTTCAGCAGTCGGAACTCCAGCGGGTCCATCGACAGCTTCACGCTAATCTCGTCGACTACCTGCTCGACGCCAAAGGAACCAATAGGCGAGCCAGGAGCTCGATATGCAGTTGCCTTGGGCTTGTTGTCGACAATATCGTAACCGTCTACTTTGACGTTCTCCAGGTTGTACATGGAGAACATGCACTGGGCAGCTGCACCAATTGGTGAGCCTGGATATGCCCCGGCTTCGAACTTGATGTCCGCGTAGGCTGCCGTTAGCTTGCCGTCGTTAGTGACGCCCATCTTGATCGTCATGAGGCTGCCGGAGGTGGGGCCTGTAGCCTCCATAACCTCGCTTCGGCTCATGGTTACCTTGACAGGAACGCCGGTCTCCCTGGATAGCGCTGCGGCAATTGGTTCCATATAGATGGTTGTCTTCCCACCGAATCCGCCACCAATCTCCATTGGCACGACTCGTATGCGGGAAGAAGGAATGCCTAGCACACCTGCCGTGCGGTCCCTCATCTGGAAGTGACCCTGTGAGCTACACCAGACTGTGACTCGGCCGTCCGGCATCCACCATGCAGTGGCGGTGTGTGGCTCAATATAGCCCTGGTGAACGGTCTTGGTTCGGAACTCTCTCTCGACGATAATGTCGGCCTCACCGAAGCCTTTTTCGATATCGCCCTCACTCAACTGGATATGACCGGCGACATTATTCTCGAACTCTTCGTGGAGTTTAGGAGCGCCGGACTTCATGGCCTCTTCTACAGTGGTGACCGCGCCAAGAATTTCATATTCAACCTCGATGAGTGCCATCGCTTCCTCTGCGGCATGCACACTGGCTGCAGCAACAGCGGCGATGGGATGCCCCTTATATAGGGCCTTATCCCCAGCCAAAACGTTGTTGCTGAGGAATTTCACATTTACGGGTAGTCCCGCGGTCAGGACCTGCGCCTCGTTTGGCAGGGAAGGGAAGTCCGCCGATGTAATGACAGCTCGCACGCCGGGATACGCTTTGGCCTTGGAGGTGTCTATACTCTTAATAACCGCGTGAGCGTGGGGGCTGCGAAGCACTTTGCCGAAAATCATTCCCGGCAAGTTCATGTCCGCGCCGTAAAGGGCCTTTCCGGTTACCTTATCGTAGCCATCTTGTCGAATTGGCCTTGTGCCAACAACATTAAATTCCTTGTTGGAAAGCACGATATTAGAAGTCATATTTAGGGCAGTCCTCCGTCGTACATTTTGGGGTATTTATGGGGCCGATTGGGAATCCCGCGACATTGTACCACACAGAATATCGCAGTACTTTAACACCATTTTAACTTTTTGATCAACATTGCGTTTAATGTCTGAACAGTATCCCATTTTACCTGGGAAAGCCAGCTTCCAATGTGGGGGGCCTTCAGTCCAATCGCCATGCCCCTATTGAAGCACCCAAAAGGCCTTGGACAAGTCCTCACCGGGCCGCGCACTATGCGACCTGTAGCCGATATGTTATACTGCGCTGGCTCTTCTTTGAACCTTTGTATTGCGCTGTATTCCGCGTGAAAAGGTTCTATTCTAAGGCAAAGGTCCATCATATGACAGCAATGATAGAACTCATACAGGGTGGCAGTGTCACCTCTGCCAAAGGTTTTGCGGCCGGGGCTACATACGCCGGTCTGAAGACTCAAGAGGAAGGCGTTCTAGACCTGGGAATCCTCCTTTCGGATGTTCCAGCAAACTTAGGCGCTACCTTCTCCACCAACAAGATACTGTCGCCATCCTTACTCCTAAGTAGAGAACGTGCGACCCGAGGGACGGCTCGAGGAGTTGTGGCCAATAGCGGCTGCGCCAACTGCTGCATCGGCGGGCAGGGCCTGACGGATGCAAAAGAGCTAACCGAGCTGGCCGCAAACCATGTGGGCGTCGATTCGCTAGACATGCTGGTGTGCAGCACTGGCATAATTGGCGTCGAGCTACCTATGGCCTTGCTGAGACAAAACGTCAGCAACATACGCATGGCTGACGACGGCGGGCACGATTTTGCCGGAAGCCTCATGACGACCGATACCAGGCGCAAAGAGATCGCAGTCTCGGTAGAGATTGACGGCACGAAAGTCACGCTGGGTGGAGGAGCCAAGGGCGTGGGCATGATCCACCCCAATATGGCCACCATGCTGGCCTTCGTATCCACCGATGCCAATGTAGAGCAGAAGTTCCTGCAGACTGCCCTAAGCGAAGCTGTGGACTCCTCTTTCAACATGTGCTCCGTTGACGGCGACCAGAGTACCAACGACACGGTGCTGGTCTTCGCCAATGGTCAGGCAGGGGGAGCAGCTATAGAGGCAGGTTCGGCGGCGGCGCAAGCCTTCCAGGAGGCTCTCACCTATGTATGTATCTCACTGGCGAAAGACATGGTCCGCGACGGCGAAGGCGCTCAGAAGCTGATTGATGTCACTGTAGAAAGCGCCACAACGTTGTCGGACGCTCGCAAGGCAGCACGAGAGATCGCATCGTCTTCGCTGGTCAAAGCCATGGTGCATGGCAACGACCCAAACTGGGGTCGCATCATGATGGCTTTGGGCAAGAGCGGCTCGGACATGGAAGAGTCGAAGATCGATATTTTCATCAACGATATCCAGATAGTTCACAACGGAATCGCCATTCCTTATCACAACGATGTTGTTGTAGGAGCGATGGCCGGCTCGCCTGAGGTGCGCTTCCGCGTCAGCCTTAATATCGGCGATGCCACTGCAACGGGTTGGGGATGCGACCTTACTGAAGAGTACGTAACCTTCAACTCCGCGTACAGCACCTAAGCTGTTAAGTAGATCTGATATGGAAAATCACGCTCACCTAGAAACAGATGCCTCCAGATTGGGCGATACCGACGCCGTGAATGTTCAAGAGGACCCGGTCAAGGTGCCACAGCCCAGTGGGACGATAGTAGTCAAAATCGGCGGCAGCACTCTCGGAAGTCATGACACCACGTTGAAAGACCTGGTAGAACTTCAGCGGGATGGCATGAACCCGGTTGTCGTCCATGGCGGCGGCAAGATCATAAGCCAGTGGATGGAGAAGCAGGGTGTCAGGCCCCGTTTCGTTCGCGGCCTTCGTGTAACGGACGAGCCAAGCCTGGACATTGTTGTTGCTGTACTAACTGGCCTTATCAACAAGAACCTCGTGGCATCCCTAGTCAACATGGGCGCCAAAGCCATGGGCATTAGCGGCGCTGACGACGGCATGCTCAGAGCTGAAATCAAAGACCCCGAACTGGGACTTGTAGGCAACGTGGTGTCGGTAAACGCCGACCCAATCAAGGCCATAATGAAAGCTGGCTGCATACCCGTAATCGCACCTGTGGCTATGCTTCTCAGTGAGGACGAGCCCAACAGCAACGATTTCGAGGCAACTTTCCTTAATATCAACGCAGATACCGCTGCAGGGGAAATTGCTTCCGCCCTCGGTGCCGAGCGTCTGGTATTTCTTACCGACGTAGATGGAGTGCTAGACACCTCGCGCCGACTTATACCAAGGCTGACTGAACGACAGGCCTTGGGCCTTATAAGCTCCAACGTAGCCGCTGGAGGAATGATCCCGAAGTTGGAAGCGTGCGTAACTGCGCTGAAGTCGGGTGGCATCTCGCAGATCGTTGACGGTCGCAAACCCATGGCGCTGAGAGACAGTGTCGCAGGAAAGACATTCGGAACACGGGTCGGATAAATAAAGGAGAATAATGGCAGGTAATTATCAGGACGGGAACGGCGACGGCCCACCAATCGAGTTTAACGCCGCTCAATTACAGGAGCAGTTAGGCGGACTCGTTAAGTGGGGAGCGATCATCGTTGCGGTGATCGTGGTATTCGTGGTTCTGACCTTCTTTAGGTCTGTCTATGCGGACTGGCTCTGGTTTGACAACCTGGGTTTCAAGGGCGTGTTTGTCAAAGTAATAACAACACGAATTGTTCTCTTTGCAATTGGCGCGGTCATTTTCGCGGCTTTTGCGGGACCGAGTCTGTTCTTCGCTTACAAATCTTCAGACGGCCCTATTACTTTGCCGATTCCCGAGGATGCTCTGCCCCTTATACGGCGTTTGATCATCTGGGTGTCTGTCGGCGTTGTGGCGCTGGCCAGCGTGATATTCGGAGGGGTCCTATCCTCCCAATGGGAGATCTTTCTCCGCTTCACGAACTCGGTGCCCTTCGGCGAAATAGACCCCATCTTTGGTAAAGACCTGTCCTTCTACATATTCTCGCTGCCCATGCTGGACTTTATCCAGAGTTGGCTGTTGGGCGCCGCTATCATCACCTTATTGGGAACGGTAGGCCTTTACTTCGTCAGGTTCAGCCTGCGCGGCATGAGCTTCGCCTTCACCCCGGGCCTGCGACTACACCTGTCCATTATCGGCGCCATCATCCTGTTTATTATCGCTGGCGGACACTGGCTGGACCGGTGGAGCCTTCTGGTCTCAGAACACGGAGCGATATTCGGAGCGGCATACGCCGACGTAAACGCAAGAATGCCCGCGATGCTTATCCTGACCATCGTCGCAATAGGCAGCGCAATTCTGATGCTGGTAAACGCATACTTAAAGGGAGCGCGGCTTCTTGTCGGAGCGATCGCCCTCTGGGTCGTGATGTCTATCCTGGTCGGCGGCGTATGGCCGTCACTGATGCAGCGATTCACAGTTAACCCTAACGAGTTTGTTAAGGAACAGCCTTACTTAGAGCGGAACATCGAATTTACACGTAAGGGCTTCGGTCTGGACATCATCACGGAGGAGTTCTTCCCCGCCGAAGCTAATATAGACTCGGAAGTCATCAATAATAACCTCAAAACAATTAATAACATTCGCCTGTGGGACTACCGCCCCCTGTCCAGCGTTTATCGTCAGATACAGCTGATCAGGCCGTACTACGAGTTCAAGGACGCGGACGTGGACCGGTACATTATCGACGGAGAGTTGAAGCAGGTCCTGCTGTCGGCACGCGAGGTCGCGCCTGAGAAGCTCGACGCGCAGACTCAGAGCTGGACCAACACCAAGCTTGTCTACACCCACGGCATCGGCGCTGCCATGAGCCCCGTAACGGAGTTCACGTCTGAGGGCAGACCGGAGTTCTTCGCAAAGGATATTCCCGCTGACGGCAGGATTCCTATTCAGTCAAACGCCCCCGGAAGCACTCCAGACATAGTGGTTGAAAATCCCCGGATCTACTACGGCGAAAACACTGTGGATTACGTGATCGTCAACACGCAGACTCAGGAACTGGACTACCAGACCGAAAGTGGCGAGCTAATAAGGACTACCTACGACGGCACCGGTGGTGTAAGGCTTAGCTCTTTTGTAAGGCGCATCGTATACGCCTGGGAGTTCGCCGACATTAACATACTGATCAGCGGCCAGATAACTGGAAACAGTCGCATTCAGTACGATCGCTTGATTCAGGACCGCATTCATAACGTCGCGCCATTCCTGATGCTCGACGAGGACCCATACATTGTGGCGACGAACAACCAGTTCTTCTGGGTCCAGGATGCATATACGGTCACAGATAATTTCCCCTACTCTGACCCAATCGCAGGTGGCGTCAACTACATGCGCAACAGCGTCAAGGTAACGATCGACGCGACCAATGGCGACATGCGGTTTTACATCTGGGATATGACAGACCCCGTAGTGATGACATACGCCAGCATATTCCCTGACATGTTCCTCTCAAAAGAAGAAATTCCAACCGAGGTCAGCGATCACGTTCGCTACCCAACGGACCTGTTCCGAATACAGGCGGAGCGGTACGTCAGGTACCACATGCAGGAGCCTCAGAACTTCTACAACAACGAAGACCTATGGGCGGTTGCAGAGGAGAAGTTCGGACAGTCCGACACCTTGCAGACCGTCGAGCCTTACTACGTAATCATGAAGCTGCCAGGCGAAGAGGAAGAAGAGTTTGTCCTGCTTATCCCTTACACGCCTAATGAACGGCAAAACCTAGTCGGCTGGCTTGCTGCACGTAGCGATGGCAAGAACTATGGCAAACTGGTAGCCTTCAACTTCCCCAAGGACCGCCAGATAGATGGCACGGCTCAAGTTGAGGCCCGCATCGACAACGACCAGGACATATCAGCATGGTTCACCCTACGCTGTACGGAAGGCTCCAGCTGTATTAGGGGTAACCTGCTCGTAATACCTGTGGAGGACAGCCTTCTTTATGCAGAGCCTGTGTACATTCAGGCTGACGGCGTTAACTTTCCGGAGCTCAAAAAAGTCATACTGGCCTCAGCCAACAAAGTTGTGATGGAAGACTCACTGGACGAGGCTCTTGCAGCTTTGACAGGTGACGAGAAACTGTTGGGTCGTTCAGGACCCGACTTCCAAGCTCCGGCCAGTGGCGAGCCAAATGCAGCGTCAGCACCAGCCAGCATGCAGGGGAGCATTGATGCTTTGGAAGACGCCCTCGAGAGCCTACGGGATAACCTCGCCGATATTGAGGAAGCACTGAAGGGTTTGACAGATAGTTTTGGTAATCAGTAACATCCGCTAGTCTCTGGCAGGCAGCTTGCAAGCGCCGAGCCCGATAAAATGACAAAGTGTAAACGACAACAGGAGGCAATCCGATGACTTCAACTGCTGAATGGAAAGAAAAAGAAAGCAAGTACTACATGTTTCTTGTTCGACGGCAGCCTATGGTCATCGAACGAGGCGAGGGAACCCACGTCTGGGATACAGACGGAAAAGAGTACCTCGACTTCACCTCAGGCTGGGCCGTCAATAATATCGGCCACGCCAACCCCGTAATGGCTGAGGCCATCGCAGAGCAGGCCAAGACACTGCTACAGACGTCTAACCAGTTCTACACCATACCTCAGCTGCAGTTGGCTGAGATCTTAGTAGAAAATAGCTGCATGGATAAGGTGTTCTTCTGCAACAGCGGCGCAGAGGCCAACGAGGGCGCGATCAAGCTGGCCAAGAAGAACGGCAAGAAACACCGCAACGGCGCATTCGAAATCATCACAGCACTGAACTCGTTCCACGGCCGCACCATGATGAATGTGGCAGCTACAGGGCAGCCACACTACCAGGAGCTATTCACGCCAATACCCACGGGCTTTACCCACGTGCCTTACGACGACATTGATGCCATGAAGGCGGCGACCACCGACCGCACGGTCGCCATTATGATTGAGCCTGTCCAGGGCGAGGGTGGAGTCAACATCCCATCCGAGGGCTACCTGCAGCAGGTACGCGGCTGGTGCGACGAGCAGGAACTTCTGCTTATTTTCGACGAGGTCCAGACAGGGCTTGGTCGACTGGGCACTCTGTTCGGCTACGAGTCTTTTGGAGTTGAGCCGGACATCATGACGCTGGCAAAGGGCCTTGGCGGCGGAGTGCCTATCGGCGCTTTCATGGCCAAGGACGCGGCCTGCGCCTTCGATCCTGGAGACCATGGCTCGACTTTCGGCGGCAACGCGCTCACGACGGCGGCCGCTCACGCGTCGACCAAGTACATCATCGACAACGACATACCCGCCAAGGCAAAAGAGATGGGCGAGTATCTAGAGATGGGCCTGAGGCAACTCATGTCCAACCATGAGTTCATTACAGACATCCGAGGCATGGGCCTACTATGGGCAGTGGAGTTCAATGCCGACATCACCCCGGCGGTCATGACAGGCTGCAACGAGGCCGGCCTACTGCTAAACCCGATGCGCCCCAACACCGTTCGACTGATGCCTCCTCTAACCGTAAGCAAGGCTGAGATTGATGAGGCCTTAGTGCGACTGGAGAAGGGTCTTGTAGAGGCGGTCAAGCAGAGCTAGAGAAGCTCGTTAACTAAACACTGAAATCTGAATCAGCGGCCGCGGAGACTCTCATGCGGCCGCTGATTTTTTGCGTAGGCATGAGCATTCAGATAGAATCAGATAAGCACAAATAACCGGACTTATTAACAACGTAGCTGGTCTGGAAACTGTCGAACTTCAACGGAGCGATTGATGAACTGGCGAGAGCTTAAAGAAAAGAATATTGACGTGGTTGGAGGAGCTGTATCTGGCGGCCTAGACAGCTGCACTGTGGCGCACTGGCTCAAGGGAAAAGGCTTCGGCGTGCACTGCTACACCGTGGATCTTGGGCAGCCTGACGAGGACAGCCTGGACGCCGTCAAAGAGCGTATGCTGAGCTGCGGAGCTGAGAGCGCAACCATCATCGACGGCCAGGAGCCCTTGGCGAAGGCTGGCCTAAAGGTGATCCAGGCCCAGGCCCGCTACGAAGGCGGTTACTGGAACACCACCGGCATTGCCAGGCCTATTACTGTCGCGGCCATCCTGCCTGAGCTGAAGAAACGGAACGTCGGAACGCTGTTCCACGGCGCAACAGGTCGAGGCAACGACCAGGTCAGATTTCAGTTGGCCACCAACACGCTGGACCCTTTGATAGAGATGTACGCTCCATGGCGGGACCACTATTTCATAGAGGACTTCCCGGGGCGCATACAGATGATCGAGTACTGCGAAGCCAATAACCTGCCTATACGTCCGTCCCGCGAGTCACGCTACTCCACCGACGCTAACTTCCTTGGGCTGACCCACGAAGCCGGCGACCTGGAGGACGTGACCATATCGCCAAGCTTCGTGGAGCCCGGCATGGGCGCGTGGCCGTGGGACGCTCCAGACCAGTATGAGATTGCAACCATACGTTGGGAGCAGGGCGTTCCTGTCTCGCTGAACGATGAGAGTCTGTCGCTGGTAGACATGTTCAAGACGGCAAACGCGGTTGCTGGAAAACACGGCGTTGGCATAGGCACCCATGTCATAGAGAACCGCTTCGTTGGCGTAAAATCCAGAGGCATATACGAGTCGCCCGGCATGGAGCTTATCGGCCGCTCCTTCGAGTTCCTCATGCAGTTCGTTTTGGACCGCAGGGCGCGGGAGCTATACGACCACCTGGGTAACGTAATCAGCACCCAGATTTACCAGGGCTACTGGCTGGACTTGGCAACAACTTCGGCACTGGCTGCTCTTGAGCCTATGATAAACCTGGCCACCGGCACCATCGCCGTACGTCTGTTGAAGGGAAACCTGTTCTTCGAGACTGCAGTGGACACCGAGGAGGCCATGCCTCACTCCCTGTACACCGACGACTCATCCATGGAGGCGATGGGCTCTTACGACCACGCCGACGCGGAGGGCTTTCTCAAGGTGCTAGGCATATCGTCAAAGAACGTGGGCGCGAAGCAATACGGCAACCTGAACAGGTAGACGGCTGGCTAGCTCGCCCTCAATCGAAAATCAATCTTGAAATAGATCACAAACTTAATTAAGAACAAGAGATTCATAAAATGGTAAACATCACATCTACTGAAACCAGAAATCAGATAATCACTATGGTGAGGGAGTTCGTCAAACGCGACGTCGAGCCCATCGCCAACCAGTACGACGACGAGGACATTTATCCTGCCGAGTTGGTGGACAAGATGGCCGAGATGGGTCTTTTCGGCATCACTCTGCCGGAAGAATATGGTGGCATGGGACTGGATTACACCACCTTTGCCATGATATTTGAAGAGCTTAGCAAGGGCTGGATGAGCGTCAGTGGCGTGCTCGGCACTCACCATATTCTTGCCTACATGCTGTACACCTACGGCACTGACGAGCAGAAGCAGCGTATGCTCCCTCGTATGGCCACCGGCGAAATTCGAGCAGGCCTGGCCCTGACAGAAGAGAGTGGTGGCAGCGACATTCAGGCCATCCAGACTCGCGCCACTAAAGACGGCGAGGAGTACGTAATCAATGGCAGGAAGATGTTCATTTCCAATGGCATGTATGGAAATGCTTTTGCTGTGCTGACAAAGACTGATCCTGACGCAGACCCTCCCCACCGGGGCATGAGCTGCTTCATTGTGGAGAAGCCTGCAGAGGGTTTCTCAGTGGCCCAGAAGCTGAACAAGCTAGGCTACAGGGGAATCGACACCTGCGAACTGGTCTTCGATAACGTGCGAGTACCCACTGAAAACCTCATCGGAGCCGTAGAGGGCCAGGGCTTCAAGCATGTCATGAGCGCGCTGGAAGGCGGTCGCATCAACGTGGCGGCCAGGGCAGTCGGCGTAGCCCAGGCTGCCTTCGATGCAGCCATCAAGTACGCCCAGCAGCGCGAGACCTTTGGCCAGCCGATTTCGGAGCATCAGGCGATCCAGTTGAAGCTGGCAGACATGGCGACCAAGATCGAGGCGGCGCGCCTGCTGACCTACGAGGCCGCGCGAAAGAAGGACTCTGGCGAACGTGTTGACCTGGAGGCTGGCATGGCCAAGCTCTTCGCCAGCGAGATGTGCGGCGAGATCACCATGGAGGCCATGCGCATTCACGGCGGCTACGGCTACATCAAGGACTACGCCGTCGAGCGCTACTACCGCGACGCCCCGCTGATGATTATTGGCGAAGGCACTAACGAGATTCAGAAGCTGGTCATAGCCAAACGGCTACTCCAAAAGTACAAGATATAGAAACACGACCACCGTTTTTCGTCTAACACATCAATAAACTGTGACATGAACGTAAGCAAGGCCGTTTTCATCTCAGCATTTCCCGGGAGGTAAAATACCATGGAAGACTTCCGAGAGTCCCTGGAAAAGGGCTATCACAAGCAGTTGATGGCTTTGGAAGGAAGCTGGGAGGGCCCGACCAAGACATGGCTGCAGCCCGACGCTGAGGCCGACGAGTCGATAAATAAATCGACCTTCAGGTCGGTACTGGACGGTAGGTTTGCGCTCCAAGAATATGAAGACACGGTCAACAGCGAGCCTCACGTAGGCGTAACCATATTCGGATACAATCTAGATGCCGGAAGGTTTGAATTTGCTTGGGTAGACTCCTTTCATGCTGGCACCAGCATCATGTTCTCAGAAGGAAACTGCGAACTCCCCCCCTGGCGGCCCTGGGAGGCTTTCCCGACGGCACAGGCGGCCCTGACTGGGGTTGGCGTAAGGAGCTACAGATCGAGGACGCTGACCAGATAGAATTGACGGCCTACATAATCACTCCGGACGGCCAGGAGGCGATGGCAGTTCAAACCAGACTTGCCAGAGTAAATTAAAGGATCGAATAGAAATAAATGATTCACGACGCACGCGATACCTTCGGCGGATACCTAGAGGACTTCGTTCCAGGGGACATATTCAAACACTGGCCGGGTAAGACCGTCACAGAGATGGACAACCACCTGTTTTCATTGCTTACGATGAATAGCGCGCCTTTGCACATCGACGAACACCACATGAGCAAGCACCAGCACGGCAAGATTCTTGTCAACGGCACTTATGTGTTCAGCCTGGTGGTTGGCATGAGCGTCCGCGACACGTCGGGCAAAGGCATCGCCAATCTGGAGTACGAATCTGTCACTCACGACGGTCCGGTGTTCCACGGCGACACCATTTACGCAGAGAGCGAAATCCTTGAGGTGCGCGAATCTAGGAGCCGCCCAGACAGAGGCATAGTCTACCTGGAGAGTCACGGAATCAACCAGCGCGACGAGAATATCCTTACGCTGCGCCGCCGCTTTCTCGTGCCCAAAAGGCCTGTTTCTGGAGCCGACTCCAACGGCACGCAGGAGGCATAGGGCTTCATGAAAGAGGTGTCGTCCAGATACACAGTATCTATTCACTACGACCGCCGCCTGTACAAGCAGGACATCGCGGGTTCAACGGCTCACGCCCGCATGCTGGCCAAGCAGGGCGTCATTTCCAACGATGACGCTGACAAGATCACCAGTGGACTCGAAGAAATACGCTCCGAAATAAAATCAAATAAATTTCCATGGCGCGAAGAGTTGGAAGACATTCACATGAACGTGGAGCGTCGCCTCTTCGACAAGATCGGTGACGTTGCCGGCAAGCTGCACACGGCACGTTCGCGTAACGACCAGGTGGCTCTGGACGTTCGCATGTTCACCAAGGACGCCATCCGCGAAATTCTTGAGGGCATACTGGGACTGCGAAAAGCCCTGGTCGGTCTGGCGGAGGCCAATCCCAAGACCGTCATGCCTGGGTATACGCACCTTCAGCGAGCGCAACCACTCCTGTTTGCCCACCACATGCTTGCCTATTTCGAAATGTTTGGAAGGGACGCCCAGCGGTTCCAGCAGGCCTTCGAAAGGGCAGACGTGCTTCCTCTGGGAAGTGGTGCGCTGGCGGGAGTGCCGTACCCCTTGGACCGCGAATATGTGGCCAAGGAACTGGGCTTCAGCGCCGTCTCTAGGAATAGCATGGACGCGGTGGCAGACAGGGACTTCTTGCTGGATTTCCAGATGGCCTCAGCCACATGCATGATGCACCTGTCCCGCATGTCAGAGGAGCTAATCCTCTGGTCGTCGGACGAGTTCGCTTTCATCAGGCTCAGCAACGACTACACGACAGGCAGCAGCATTATGCCCCAGAAGCGCAACCCGGACTTCGCAGAGCTGGCCAGAGGCAAGACGGGCAGGGTATACGGCCATCTCATGGGTATGCTGACGCTGCTCAAGGGCCTTCCTATGACGTACAACAGGGATATGCAGGAAGATAAAGAAGGCTTCTTCGATACCTTCGACACGCTATCTGACACCCTAACGATCTTTGCTGATATGCTGCCGCAGATGACGGTTAACGACGTCAGGATGCGTAGCGCAGCCCAGGACAGCTACCTGCTGGCTACCGACGTGGCCGACTATCTGGTGGCCAAGGGCATGCCCTTTCGAGAGGCTCACGGCGTGGTGAATCGGATGTCCGAGTACGCTTTCGAACAGGAAAAATTCCTTCACCAACTCACTCTCGCAGAGTACAAGAACTTCTCTGGCATCTTTGACCAGGACGTTCTCGACATTAGTGTTGAGTCTTCCGTCGAAACCAGGAACGTCCAGGGAGGCACAAGCTTTGAACAGGTAGCCAAGGCCGTCAAAGAGGCCAGGGCAAATTTGGAGTCTTCAGATGCCTAACACAGGCCCCATAAAAATAGCGCCGTCCATATTATCAGCGGACTTTAGCCGTTTGGGTGAGCAGGTCGCCGAAGCCGAAGCAGGCGGCGCCGACATGATCCATATCGACATCATGGACGGGCATTTCGTTCCGAACCTGACCTTTGGTTCGATAGTAGTGCAGTCTATTCGAAGCTGGACCTCACTGCCTTTCGACCTTCACGTAATGATGGCCGAGCCAGATGCGTTCATACCAGAGTTCGCCAAGTCCGGCGCCGACAGCATCACGGTGCACGCCGAGGCTTGCACGCACCTGCACAAGGTCGTTCAACAGATCAAGGAAGAGGGTAAACGGGCCAGCGTGGCTATCAGTCCGGCAACGCCTATCTCTGCGATCGAAGAGATTCTTGACGAGCTAGACCAGGTGCTGGTCATGACTGTAAATCCGGGCTTCGGAGGCCAGGCCTTCATAGGGAGCGTAGTGCCCAAGATAGCCCGCATGCGTGCGCTGATAGACGAGCGTGGCCTGAAAACAGACCTCCAGGTGGACGGCGGCATCAGCGTCGCCACCGCCGATACGGTTGTGCAGGCAGGGGCCAACGTCCTGGTAGCTGGCTCAGCTGTTTATAATAAAGACAGCACTGTTGCGGAGTCGATCAAGAAGATTAGAGACAGTATTCGGTAGACACCATGTTTCAACAGTCGTCAATCGAAGTAGGCCGTGAGCGCCTTAACCTACCCACGCCACAAATTAAGGTTTTTTGCCGAAAGCATCACATCCGCAAGATGTCTCTATTCGGTTCAATCGTGAGAGAGGATTTCGGACCAAACAGCGATGTCGACGTTCTTGTAGAATTCGATCCGAAAGAAGTCCCTAGTTTGTTTACTTTTCCCGGGATTGCACTTGATTTCTCTGACCTTCTGGGAGGCACCAAGGTAGACACGCTTACTCCGAAGGGATTAAACAAATATATCCGAGACGAGGTTTTGTTCGAAGCTCAAGTGATTTATGACGAGGGATAAGACCGATGTCTCTCTGCGTGAGATGCTAGATTATTCCCGCGAGGCTCTAAGCTTTGTCGAGAACGTCGAATTCCAACAATTCGAGTCAGACCGAATGCGTAGTTTGGCTGTGGCCAGGCTGGTAGAAATTATCGGTGAGGCTGCGATCGAATTCCTACCGATGTACAGAGTCAATATCCGAAAATTCCCTGGCGCGAAATTATCGACATGCGCAATGTCATCGCCCACGGGTACGACATACTGGACTATGAAATGCTATGGAAAGTCCTGGAGTACGATTTACCTAGGCTAATTCAGGTCTTAGAAAAAATAGTTCCCCAGGAAAATTGATCTTCAAAAAAACCTAAGCCAGCGCCCGGCGAGCGGCCTCTATCGTCGCGTCGATGTCAGCCTCTGAGTGTGCCGTGGACACGAACATGGCCTCGAATGGCGACGGCGGCAGGTACACACCCTCGTCAAGCATACGATGGAAGAACTTGCTGAAGCCCTCCCGGTCCGATGCAGTAACCGAGTCCCACCCTGTGACCTCGCCAGCGTTGAAGAACAGCGTCATCATGGAGCCAACACGGTTGATGCGCAAAGGCACCTCCGACTCAGCAAACACCCGCTGCATTCCATCTGCCAGCCTCTTGCCCTTGGCCTCTAGCTCTTCGTAGACGCCTGGCTTGCTCAGCAACTCTAGCATCTTTTTGCCCGCCGCCATGGCAACAGGATTGCCAGAAAGCGTTCCCGCCTGATACATGGCTCCAAGGGGGGCAACAGTTTCCATGATGTCCTGACGCCCACCGTAGGCACCGACTGGCATACCGCCACCGATTACCTTACCCAGGCAAGTAATGTCTGCGGAAACGCCGAACCGCCCCTGAGCACCGCCGTAACCGACTCTGTAGCCAGTGATGACTTCGTCGAGAATCAGTAGCGCTCTGTACTTTGCCGTAATCTCGCGAAGGCCTTCGAGGAATCCCGGCTGTGGAGGAACAACTCCCATGTTGCCAGCCACAGGCTCGGATATCAGACAGGCAATGTCTTCAGGAAAGGCATCGAAGTGCGCCTGCACAGATGCCAGGTCGTTGTACTGTGCCAAGAGCGTATCCTGGGCAAAGGACTCCGTAACGCCAGCGCTATCGGGAATGCCATGAGCCATGGCGCCAGAACCCGCCGCAACCAGCAGTGCGTCCGTATGGCCGTGATAGCCGCCCTGGAACTTAATGATCTTGGGTCTGCCGGTAAATGCTCTGGCCAGGCGTAGCGCACTCATTGTGGCCTCTGTGCCGGAGCTTACGAAGCGCACCATGTCTATGGACGGGTATGTGTCCACGACCATCTTGGCTATGTCTGTTTCCATCTCCGTTGGCGCGCCAAAGCTGGTGCCATCGGCGACGGCGGCGCTGATAGCAGCCAACACCTCCGGATGCGCGTGGCCCAGAACCAGCGGTCCCCACGAGCAGACGTAATCAATGTATTCGTTATCATCAACGTCCCAAACCTTGGAGCCGGAGCCCTTCTTAAGGAAAATGGGATCGCCACCGACGCCACCCCACGATCGTGCCGGACTGTTGACACCACCTGGAATGTATTTTCGGGCGTTGGCGTAAAACTCTGCGGATCGTTCTCGGCTCAATGGGTCACCTCAACATAGAAACTGACATTCCATAAGAGAATATCTAATAAATTTCGCCACGAAATCATAGCATCAATGGCCGCAAAATGGGATGCAAAAAACAGCCCCTTTGCTGGTGGACTTGCGACGTAGTAAACTCCATATCAACTGATATCAGGAGAGGTAAACATGAAGATTACCGGAATCAAGACGAATATATTTTCATCTTTTCACAGCAACGCCAAGCGAAATTGGCTGATCGTGCGCCTGACCACGGATGAAGGCTTCGAGGGCCTGGGCGAAGCGTCTATGCTGGACTACGACCCGTCGCTGGTCACGCTCCTTGAGGAGTGGACGGAGAGGTACCTGGTTGGAAAAGACCCTCAGCATCACGAGCTGCACTGGACTCGCATGTACAACGACAACCTGGGACGCGGCGGCAGGCTGTTCAGCACGGTGCTTTCCGGCATAGACCTGGCGCTGTGGGACCTGAAGGGCAAGGCTTTGGGTGTGCCTGTCTACGAGCTCCTGGGCGGACCATTCATGGACCGCATTCGTGTGTATGCCAACGGCTGGTACACCACTCCTGGCGCGCCGGAACTGAACGCAAAGGAAGCGAAAGCCGTCGTTGCCAAAGGCTATACGGCCATGAAGTTCGACCCCTTCTCAACCGACAACTACCTGACCATTACACCGCACGAGGCACAACTGGCTGAAGACCGCGTGGCTGCTGTCCGAGAGGCAGTCGGTCCCGACATCGACGTGCTGATAGAAGTCCACGCCAAGTTCAACGTCTACACCGCCGTAGGGCTGGGCCAGCGCATGGAGAAGTATCGCCCCTTCTGGTTCGAGGAGCCGGTGTCTCAGGAAAACGTATCGGAAATAAAGCAGGTCCGCGATAAGGTCAACATTCCCATAGCGACCGGAGAGAGGCTTTACACAAAGTACCCGTTCTTCGAGCTGGTTAAGCACGAGGCTGTCGATATTCTGCAGCCTGACATCTGCAACGCTGGGGGCATCACCGAGCTGAAGAAGATCGCTGCCATCGCAGAGGCGCAGCACATCATGATGGCCCCCCATAACACCAACGCCGCAGTGGGCACCATCGCCAGCATGCACCTGGACGTGGCCATGCCCAACTTCCTCATACAGGAGTACCACGCGGAGCACTATGAGCAGCACTACTTCGACATCTTTCCAGGACTGCCGCGCCAGCAGAACGGCTACGTTGAGCTTCCGCGAGGCCCTGGTCTGGGCATAGGCTTCGACGAGGAGATGGCCAACGCCCATCCGTACCTGCCGCAAGCCCACAGGGAGCGAGGCATCTAGAACAGGCCATTACAGTCAGCCAGGGTCTTCACTTTGACGGCAGACCCTGGCTTCACCTCAACTTCTCCACACAACCCCACGTTTTCCACCTACAATTAATAGGTTACCTGGAATAGGCTACGGTTAAATTGCATCTAAGAAGGTAAGCAAGACTACCTCATCCCAAGGAATTCCTTTGACTGACATGAAACTCGACACCCTGGAAGGCATGCTTCATGAAGTAGAACTGATCTTTGAGGGCGAGGTCGTTGATATCAATACGCGGCTCTTCAGAGAGATGATCATCGACGCCTTGAAATTCAAACGAGACGATCTGGATACCCTGGACCTCAAAATTGCCAATCGAAGTATGGCGGAGTTTCGGTACGCAGCCAGAGTATTCAAACCTTACCGGGGAATACGCAAGGTCTCGATTTTCGGTTCGGCTCGCACACCGGAAGATGATCCCTATTACGCACTGGCGGTGGATTTCGCCCGCCAGCTTGTCGAAGAAAAGTTCATGGTCATCACCGGCGCGGCATCCGGCATCATGAAGGCTGGCAACGTGGGCGCGGGAGCGGAGCACAGCTTCGGCGCGAACATCTTGCTGCCATTCGAGCAAGGCGCCAACGATATCATCGCGGACGACCCCAAGCTGATTACCTTCCGTTACTTCTTCACTCGTAAGCTGTTCTTCCTCATGGAGGCTCAGGGAGTCGCGTTGTTCCCAGGCGGGTTCGGCACGCACGACGAAGGCATGGAGACGCTCACGCTTTTACAGACAGGCAAGGCTCCCCCTATGCCTCTGGTGCTCATGGAATTGGCCGGAGAGGACTACTGGGAGAGCTGGGACCAGTTTGTACGCAAACAGTTGCTTAGGCGCGCACTTGTCTCCGAAGACGACCTGTGCCTCTACAAGATAGTGCACTCCGCAGAGGAGGGCGTCGCGTGGATGAAGCACTACTACTCCACGTACAACTCCATGCGCAGGGTCAGGGACAATCTGGTCATAAGGTTAGAGAAGCAGCTAAGCGATCAGCACATAGAAGAGCTTAACGACAACTTTAGCGGCCTGTTTAAGCATGGCAAGATAAAGAAGTCCAGTGCCCTGTCCCAGGAGGTAGATCAGCCTTTGCTTCTCGATAAGCCGCGACTGGTCTTCCGTTACAACGACCGAAACGCCGGCCGGCTCAACCTGATGGTGCAGACCATTAACGAGATGGGCTTATCAATAGATGGCGGTTCAGGCTCTCACTAGGCGTTAGCCGGCCTACGGCGGGCCGTGTGAGTAAGCTCAGACCACTCAACGATGCCTAGCGCTATTTACCCGTCAGCGCTCATAACGGGCGCTACGGAAAAGCAAAGATGTTAATATATTTGGCATGAAAATAATTGGCATCGAAACCTCCTGTGACGAGTCCGCCGCGGCTGTAATCGAAGACGGCCGGCTCATCCACTCCAACGTTATTGCTTCGCAGGCCGAGATACACGCGCAGTATGGCGGCATAGTTCCAGAGATCGCCTCACGCCAGCACATGATCGACCTCATGCCTGTAATCAAGCAGGCCTTAGAGGACGCGAACATGAAGGCATCAGAGCTGGACGGTGTTGCCGTCACCTATGGCCCAGGACTGGCGGGGTCTCTTCTTATCGGCGTAAACGCTGCTAAAGGCTTTGCTCTTGCCAACGAACTGCCTTTCATTGGCATTAACCATCTGGAGGGCCACATCTATGCTTCTTGGCTGGAGGAGATGAACCCGGAACAGGGGATAGGCTTTCCCATGATGTGCCTCATCGCCTCTGGTGGTCATACGGACCTAATTCTCATGGAGGGTCACGGCCAGTACACGCTGGTCGGCAGGACTCGCGACGACGCTGCAGGCGAGGCTTTCGACAAGGCAGCCCGCGTTCTCGGCCTTGGCTTTCCCGGCGGACCAGCTATTCAAAAGGCTTCCGAATCCAGTGTCGGCGGCGAGGCCCGATTCACTCGGCCTAACGTCAAGGACTCTCTGGACTTCAGCTTCAGCGGCCTAAAGTCTGCAGTGGTACGGCGCGCGCAGGATAAGAACATGTACCCGCCACCTGAAGACGTCGACCTCGATGCTCAGGAAGTGGCGAACGTGGCGGCGGCTTTCCAGGAGGCCATGGTTGATTCGATGGTGATACGCACCTTGGCCGCAGCAAAGTTGCACAACGTAAAGGGCATTCTTCTGGGTGGAGGAGTTGCGTCCAACACCCTACTGCGTTCGGAGATGAAGAGGCGCGCCCCCGTTGAGGTCGTCGTTCCCGTGCCACCATTGTGCACGGACAACGGAGCGATGATTGGTGCAGCAGCCTTCTATCACCTGCGACATGGCAATCGCTTTCAGTGGGACATGGACGTGATACCTAATCTTCGTCTGGGATAGGCTGCGACAGGTCTAGCGCATGGCGAACCGACACGTATTAACGTAGCGTCTCGAAGCTGCTCCTTCATCTTTAAGCCGGAACAGCCTGTGGGTCAGGCCGTCTATCTCTGTCCAGACATCCTCGTTTCGGACTTCCACTCTGATCTCACCTACGCCTGATTTGAACACAATGATGTTCTTTCCAGGAGAGGTAAGTCGGTCATAAATAAGGTAGAGACCCATCAGGAACAGCACGATTCCTGCGGCTGGTCCGCCAATCGCATGGTCCACAACCTGCCAAAGCATAATGCCAACGAAGAAGGCCAGAGCCGCCCATATGAATGGCCCCGCTCCCTCCTTTTCGTTAGTCATTTGCATGATGCCGATGTCCGGGACCGCAGCAATCGAGACCATACGGTTTCTGCGATTTCCTCCCAGATGCAAGAGGCGGCGGTCCGTCAAAACCAGCACCTCGGGATCAGTTGCCTCAGGAGAGCCGTCCGTCAAGTCCAGCGATATCTCTACTTGTTCGCCATCAAGCAGGGACAGATCTTCAAATCCGAATTGCGACAGTTGAATGTCTTCGACTTCTTGCACCGGGGCCTCCAATACGTCCACTTATTTCGACTCAACATATGATATCAGAGACCCTGTTAACAAGCGGTTTCTGCTGCCCTTTAAGCCTGTGCCCTCCGGTCCAAGTAAATAGTCCCGCCCTTCATGACGAACTCTACCGCCTTGCCCCTCTCCAACATAGTTACATCTTCCAGGGGGTTACCTTGCACCAAAATAAGATCGGCCTGCTTGCCTGCGGTGATGGTACCGATCTCTGATGCCAGGCCAATGGCCTCCGCCGCCTTCCCCGTTGCCGCCTGAATAGCCTGCATGGGAGTCAGCCCAGCCTCCGCCAGACAGCTTATCTCGTGGGCGTTGTTGGCGTGCTCCCATCCGCCCTCGTCCGTTCCAGCGACTACCCGCACGCCAGCCTCCATGGCCATCTGCGCGCTGCGAACATGGTGCTCGCGTAACTCCGCCGCCCTGGCCCGACCGTGAGGCGTACCCCTCGTGCCGTGGAACGTGTACACAGCAAATGTAGGAGCCAGCGATATGTTCTTCTCCACCATCATAGGCAGCAGGTCCGGGTCTTCGTCGAGGTAGCTGCCGTGTTCGATTGAGTCCACGCCGACCTCAATGGCCATTCGCAGCCCAGGTCCTCCCAGGGCGTGGCACATCACCAGGCACCCCCGCTTGTGCGCCTCGTCGACCAGCGCTTCAAGCTCATCCCGTTCGAAGAGCATGTCCTTGGGGCCGAGTCCTGCCGTCGAGCTGGCACCGCCAGTAGTGGCGCACTTGATCACATCAGCCCCCGCCTGCACCATCTCTCTGACCTTCTTCCTGAAGCCTTCCGGGCCGTCAGCCACTCCCCAGGGAAGACCCGTATCGGGACCGCCTGGCGCAGCGAATCCCAGCGGGCTGCGGCGATCTGCCATGCCACCCGTTGGCGTGATGAAGCCAAGTCCGCAGAGCAGCCTTGGCCCGGGCACTAGACCCTCTTCGACGGCCATGCGAAAGCCAGCGTCCAGGCCTCCCGCATCTCGCACCGTGGTGTAGCCGGTCTCCAGCGTCTCGCGTAGCACTAAGGCTATGCGCAAGTGGCGCTGGCTTCTCATCTCCACAATGCCCCAGCGACTGGCGATCTCGTAGCTCATAGAAGCCAGGTGATCGTGGCAGTCGATAAGTCCAGGCAGCAGGGTCATTCCGGAGCCATCTATTACTGATGCGTCTGCCGGAACCTGCACTGAGCTGGCAGGCCCCACCGCCTCAATCTTGTCTTCGTTTATCAGCACGGTCGCGTTTTCCAGAGGGTGCTCGCCTGTGCCGTCGATCATAGTTACGCCAGTTATGGCTATCATGTGACACCTCAAAGGATTACTGGGATTTTGGCGCGATGATACCACGCCGCTAGCTAGCCGCCAATCGCCCATGGACTGGGCTAGCACCGTATGCTATTCTCGGTCTTGCCACGAAATTTCAGCTATGAAAATTTGTATGCTAAATTCGAGGCAATAAACTCTCTTTCCTTATTAGGAGTCTCATATGGAACGCCCAATAATAAAGCCAATAGGCACGCCAATGGAGGAGCTGGACACCCCGGCTCTGGTGCTTGACCTGGAACAGTTGCAGCAGAACATCGACAAAGTACACTCTTTTTTTGAAGGGCAGACAGCAAAGCTGCGTCCCCATGTAGAGTCGCATCGCTGTCCTACCATCGCCCATCAGCAGTTGGATGCTGGCGGCACCGTTGGCGGCATTAGTGTAACCACAGTTGGTCAGGCGGAGGTTTTCGCCCAGGCGGGCATATCCGATATCGCCATCGCCAACGAGATTGTGACCGCTCAAAAGATAGTCAGGCTTTGCGCACTGGCGCATCGGGCCAAGATCACGGTGGCAGTGGACAGCGCAGACAACGTGCGCTCCCTGTCCGAGGCTGCGCAGGCTGCTGGCGTCACGCTTAACGTCGTCGTGGACATCCATACACGGCTGGAGCGTTGCGGAGTAGAACCGGGTCACCCAGCGGTTGACCTTGCCAAGGTTATCTCTCAGTCACAGGGTCTACGCTTCGCTGGTCTCACAGCCTACGAAGGAACTCTGATTACCGACACACCAGAGGAGCTATCCACGCAGTCTATGAACCTGATTCAGCCGGTGCTGGATACTCGGGAAATGGTGGAAGCCGCAGGTCTGGAGGTATCCGTGGTCAGCGTGGGAGGCACTCACAACTACGAGATTGCTGGGGCCATGCCTGGAGTAACCGAGGTCCCAGCAGGCACCTATGCGCTCATGGACCATCGCTACAGCGCTAGCAGACCTGGACTCAAGTCAGCCGCCAAGGTAATGGCCACCGTGACCAGCCTGCCGGAACCGGGTAAAGCAATCCTGGACACCGGGAAGAAGGCTACCGGCGACGACACAGGCTTCCCTAACATTGATGACTTTCCTAACGTGACTCTAGCCGCCCTGAGCGCCGAACACGGCAACATTACCTGGGACGAAGGCAACAACCCTGGCTTTTCTATCGGTCAAAAGGTCTGGTACACGCCCTTTGAGATCGGCGCCACCGTCAACGTCTACGACTACATGCAGGCAGTCCGCAACGGCAAGCTCGAAACGGTGCTGGAAATCAGCGCTCGCGGCCGCTATCGCTAATCCTAGAAATTTCATAGACAGGGCACACGCCCTTCAGCCTGGAGGACAGAATTATGGATAACTATAAGCCCCAGATTGGCACAGGTATCGCAGATCTGGACACACCATGCCTGATGGTGGACCTGGATGCGCTGGAGCACAACTACGACCTCATAGCCAAGACCTACGAAGACAGCGATTGCAAGATGAGGACTCATACCAAGAATCTAAAGAGCCCTCTCCTAGCCCACATGCAGATCCGCGCCGGTGGCACTGTCGGCGGCATCTGCACAGCCAAGGTCGCCGAGGCAGAGGTGATGGTGGAAGGTGGAATCGACGACATCCTTATACCAAACCAGGTCATCACCAGGGACAAGATTACCAGGCTCTGCACCCTGGCCAAACGAGCCACGATAATGGTGGCAGCCGACAACGCCGACAACATCAGGGAGCTCTCCGAAATAGCTGTGGAGCAGGGAGTGAAAATAGGCGTTGTGATCGAAGTGGATACGCAGATGCACCGCGCTGGAATTCGCGACACTCAGACTGGGGTCGATCTGGCTCGCGTGGCAACGGACGCCTCTGGAATCGACTTCCGTGGCGTGATGTGCCATCAGGCGGCGGTAGGCTCTCCAGACCGCGAGACTCGTTTCATCGAGGGCCGTAGAATGATCCAGACGGCGTTGGATGTAAGAGACGCCATCGTTGCGGACGGCATGCCTGTCGAGGTTGTGTCGGCAGGCGAGACGTGGACATACGACCTGTGCGCGACCATTCCCGGCGTCACTGAGGTCGAGGGCGGCACCTATGCCCTGATGTCTCACAGCTACGGCTACATGGAAGATTTCGAGTACGCAGCCACAATTCTCGGCACAGTGATCAGCACACCAAGGCCGGGCGTCGCAATCGGAGACACTGGCTCACGATGCCTGGGCTCGCCGGGAGGTGTACTACCTAAGCTGGCTGGCATGTCCGGAGTCGCAATCGACTCCCTTCAAGAGGAGCACATGGTGCTGAAATCCGAAGGCGACATGCCGCTGAAGGTCGGCGACAAGTACCAGCTTATTTCAGGCCAGCAGGACATCATGGTCAACAGGTGGGACCAGTACATCGCCATGCGCAACGGCTCCGTCGAGGCTGTGTGGGACATCCCAGGCCGCGGCTGCCACAATTAGTTTTGCATTGTAGGCGATGCAAAGTTAGCCAAGAGGGCTTAGTAGGAGCGAAGGTCGGCCACACAGCCCGACCTTCGTTTTTTTAATACTTGAGCAGAGATCAGGCTCATCCGCCCGATCTTCGCTCTAAAATCACTCTCTTGGCAAAATCGAACTGCCCACAATTCAAGACTAATACAAAACTAATCGGCGGTGGCTAGGTCGTAGCCGGTCGAGTGAGAACCGCAGCGGCTGCCGTGATCAGATACGTATTCGTAGGCCGCGGTTGCTGCCATGGCGCCCAACGCCGCTGCAGTTATCGTCTGCTTCAGATCTCCGGCGCCTTCAGTGAGGTCGCCCGCCGCATACACGCCATCCACGTTCGTGCGGACGAACTTGTCCACCATGACCTCGTACACGTCGTTCAGCTTCAATCCCAACTGATTTGGCAGCTCCACTCTAGGGTCTGCGCCTATCTCAATGAAGATTCCATCCAGCGCTAGTTTTGAACCTCCCTCGAAGTCCCGGTCCAGCACAACGCCCGTAAGCCCGTCCTGGCCCGTCAGTTCAACTACATTGGCGTTGAATATCGTAACGATGTTCGACTGCTGCTCCATCTGGCGAAGATTGGCAGCCTCTGGCCTGCTGAATCGGCCTTGGCGGTAGATAACGTAGACCTTGTCCGCGTATTTGCTCAGCAAGATGGCGCCCTTAATCGCCGCGTCTCCGCCACCTACTGCCGCCACAGTGTTACCGCGATGAAGTGGCGCATCGCAGGTCGAGCAGAAAGACACTCCGCGCCCCATCCAGTCATCCTCATGCGCCGCTCCCT
>Ga0209501_10000110_pt1 | contig 105949 bp, 78 predicted proteins | sample ArcticOcean_MG_C_4_FD_187434 | JGI IMG/M metagenome (GOLD analysis project Ga0209501, IMG submission 187434) | Marine microbial communities from western Arctic Ocean - ArcticOcean_MG_CB4_134 (SPAdes) (version 2) | ecosystem: Environmental > Aquatic > Marine > Oceanic | place: Arctic Ocean... | reverse complement strand
TCTTCACGGCCTTCTTTGCAGCCGGCTTCTTCGTGGCGGCCTTCTTTGCAGCCGGCTTCTTCTTCACGGCCTTCTTTGCAGCCGGCTTCTTCGTGGCGGCTGCCTTCTTCTTCACGGCCTTCTTTGCAGCCGGCTTCTTCGTGGCGGCTGCCTTTCCCTTGGTTCCTCTTTTCTTCTTCACCGTCGCCATGGGGTCCTCCTTGGGCTTGGTGTTCTTGGCAGTTGTAGGTTTTACCGCTGCCTTTCGGTTCGTACTATCGACCACAGCTTGTTGGGCTGCGGCCAACCTTGCAATCGGAACTCGGTAAGGCGAACAGCTGACGTAGTCCATGCCCAGTCGGACACAGAACTTTACGCTCTTCAGTTCGCCACCGTGTTCCCCGCAAATACCGACTTTCAATTTGGGTCGCGTCTTGCGACCCTTTTGAATTCCCATCTCTATAAGCAACCCGACACCGTCCTGGTCGAGCACTTGAAACGGGTCGTCTTCGAAAATTGCGGCTCGATGTTCGTCAACGTATTCCGGCAGAAACCGACCGCTGTCGTCTCTCGACAGCCCCATGGTTGTCTGCGTCAGATCGTTGGTGCCGAAAGAAAAAAACTGGGCGTGCTCCGCGATCTGGTCGGCGGTCAATGCAGCGCGGGGAATTTCGATCATAGTTCCGACCAGGTAGGGCACATGTGATTTTGTCATACCGTGGTCTTTCAGAACCTGGCGTGCAACTTTGTGCGTGCGTTTTGCGAGTTGTGCGAGCTCGTTCTTGTCCATGACCAGCGGGATCATAATCTCGGGGTTCACTACGGCGCCGACTTTTACCCGGCTGCACGCGGCTTCGACAATTGCCTGCACCTGCATTTCGAGAATCTCGGGGTAGGTGACCGCCAGCCGGCAACCGCGATGGCCCAGCATCGGGTTGAACTCGTGGAGTTGCTCGACGCGCTGGGCAATGTGCTCGGGCGATACATTGATCTTCTTGGCCAGAGCCTTTTGGTCCTTGACGGTGTGTGGCAGAAATTCGTGCAGCGGCGGATCGAGTAGGCGGATAGTCACCGGCCGCTTGCCCATGGCCTTGAAGATACCGGCGAAATCACGACGCTGGATCGGGAGCAACCTCTTCAGTGCCTTACGGCGTTGCGATTCGGTCTCGGCCAGGATCATCTGCTGGAACCTGTCAATACGACCGTCGCCGAAGAACATGTGCTCTGTGCGACAGAGGCCGATGCCTTCGGCGCCCATGGCGATTGCCACCGCTGCATCGCCGGGGCTGTCAGCATTCGTGCGTACCTTGATTTTGCGCAGGTCATCGGCCCACGCCATCAACTGTTCGTATTCCTTCGGCATCGAAGGATCGACCAGATGCATGTCTCCCTGGTAGACCTCGCCCGCGGAGCCGTCGAGTGTGATGTAGTCGCCTTCCTTGAAGCTGTAGCCGTTGACGCTCATGCGTTTCTTCGCGTAATCGATCGACAACGCATCGCACCCGACGATACAGCACTTGCCCCAACCGCGGGCGACCACAGCAGCGTGACTGGTCTTACCGCCGGTCTGCGTCAGGATGCCGCGGGCAGCGTGCATGCCGCCGATATCTTCCGGGCTGGTTTCCTTGCGAACCAGAATCACACGGTCCTTTCCTGCTGCTGCTTCGGCCGCATCGGCGGTGAAATAAATTCGTCCTGCTGCAGCGCCGGGCACGGCATTGATGCCTGTTGCCAGCAACGCGTTGCTGCGATCGGCGGAACTGATGTCCGGGTCGATCTCCGGATAGAAGAGTCGCTCGATGTCTTCGGGTTTGATACGGCTGATGGCCTCGGCTTTCTTGATCAGGCCTTCTTTGACCATGTCGACAGCGATCTTGAAGGTCGCCATCGGCGTGCGTTTGCCGCGGCGTGTCTGCAACATGTAGAGCTTACCTTCTTCGACAGTAAACTCGATGTCCTGCATGTCACAGTAATGCCTCTCGAGAGTCTGGCGCACCTTCATGAGTTGCCCATAGGCGCGGCGATCGCGACGCTGCAACGCTGACAACTTCACCGGTGTGCGGATGCCGGCAACCACGTCCTCGCCCTGGGCGTTGAACAGGTAGTCACCGTAGAAAACGTTTCGGCCGGTATTCGGGTCGCGAGTGAAGGCGACACCGGTGCCGCTGGTTTCACCTTTGTTGCCGAACACCATGGTGCAGATATTGACGCCGGTGCCGTTGACATCACGCCCACTGATCTTTTCGACCTTGCGATAGGTGATAGCCTTATCGGCCATCCAACTGTTGAAGACCGCATTGATCGAGCCGACGAGCTGGTCCCAGGGGTTTTGGGGAAACTCCTGGCGAACCATTGTGCGGTATTTCGCCTTGAGGCGAGCGCAGAGATCTTTCAGTTCATCGGCATTGATCTCGGCGTCACCCACGGGCTGTCTTTTCTTGCGTCCGAGACGCTTGGCGACAACGCTGTGTTTGTAGGTTTCGAAAATGTCTTCAAATTTTTCTTTGCTCAACCCCATGGCCGTTGTGCCGTACATCATGATGAAGCGGCGGTAGGCGTCATAGGCGAAGCGCGGGTTTTTCGTTTTCGCGGCAAGGCCTTCGACGGATTTGTCGTTGAGTCCGAGGTTGAGGATGGTCTCCATCATACCGGGCATCGACAACGCTGCACCTGAACGCACAGAGACGAGCAGCGGATCGTTGGGATCACCGAGTTTCTTGCCGAGCAGCCGTTCGAGTTTTGCGACGTTGCGTTTGACTTGATCTTCGAGGCCGGTGGGCCATTTGCGTTTGCGTTGATAGTACGCGGCGCAGGCGCTTGTCGTCAACGTGAAACCGGGCGGCACCGGCAAACCGATGTTGGTCATCTCTGCAAGGCCCGCGCCCTTGCCACCGAGCAACTGTTTTTGGTTGCCGCGACCTTCAGCTTTTCCGCCACCGAAAAAGTAGACGTACTTCGAAGGGTTTTGTTTGGCAGCTTGTGCCATCGTGAGCACGATCCATTGGTAAGTTGGCAGTGGATTCATGTGAATCCGACCTAAGTATGACCGGCGGAAGTTAATAAGTTGATCGCATTGGCCGTAGTACTTTCTGCTTTGGAAGCTACGCGAAAAGTACTGCGACAGAGATCATAAGCAAATGAATTCGTAAAAAATTTTACGCACACAAACGCATGTGATCTGTGCATGCAACGATCAAGATTGTTTGTAAGGCAGGTCCAAGTGTTAGGCTGAGAAAAAGGAAATAATTTTTTTCGAACGGTACGATCGGATCTTAATCAAAACGATTACTGCCAGGCCTAATTTGCGAAAGGAGAATCCTTCAAGACACTGGCGATTGCACTCTGCCGAAATAATAGAAAGGATCTCTGTCGTCGTTTACGAAAAGCGTGAAGGAACACTGATGCGTGCGCTTGATAATCGCACGGTACGAAGATGCGTTGTCAACGACTCAGTCGTTGAGCGTTGCCGGCTCGCCGGCGTGCAGCCAGTGACCGAAGCCAGGCTGCAGAGCGTTGACCGATTGGTACCGTCCGTTGAGGTAAATCCAGATGACACTCTCGAGTGCATTGGCCGGCTGCACGTCGACCGAGACCGGTGCGTACGGTGGCGCGGCAACAGGGCCAACGAGATTCCAGCCGGCATCGACAGCGACGGTCGTGTTGGCAACCGGCGCACCGTAGATGGTGATGATCGTTGAGGCGCCGACACGGTAAACCCAATAGCCGTTTTTCGGTGTAATGACATCGGTCTCGATGTAGGCGTCGTCCCAACCCCAGACAACGCCCGTGTTGGCGCCCTGCAGCACTGCGTTTATGCCGGCATCAAACGGCTCGACAGGAATGGAAATCATGTTCCAGCCGCTGGCGATCGTCAGGTCGAACGGCACCCCGCCGAAAATAATTTCGAAGTAGGCGAGCTCACCGGGGTTGACCGTGTAGAACGTGTCGTTGCCCATGCCAACGCTTGCACCGGTCGGCGTGCCCAGGACATCTGTCTGGCGCAGCAATAATCCGCCGGACGGCACCATCGCCGGGTCCCAACTGATCACTGTCGCTTCGCTCGCTGCGCCCTGTACGCGCAACCCCCAGCGTGCGGCGTTCGAAATGTCGCGGACGTCGCGATTGAGATCCGCCGTCATCGTTTCGAGTGCGGCGGTACCGGAACCGAACCAGTCATGCGCCGGGTCGTAAAAATCACTGGCGCCGGCGGCCATGCCGATGGATACCTGTGGGACCGTGCCGTTGTTGATATTGAGTTCGAAGGTCCATGCATCGGCGTCGGCCGATTCCATGTCGTCTTCGATGTTGACGATCACTGCGTTGCCGTAGAAGATTTCACCGGTATCGATCTGACCGACCGGCGGTGTCAGTGCGAAGCCGGACTCGCCGGGACCGGCGCGGAAAACTGCGGCACCCGGTGTGGTCGCTTCAAAACTCAACACGGCATAGGTGACAGCACTACCGTCACCCAGTCCGCTTTGTATTGCGAGGCCGCCGAGGTCGTCGACCAGTCCGTCCAGCAATGCACCGTTGGTGAGGAATGCATCGTACGGCGGCTGCAGGATGTGATCTGGATTGAAACTGCCGTGGTATTGCACATGGTCATTGTCGAAAAATAGATCGAGCGGTCCGCCGCGGAAGCCCTCGGCCAGATCGCTGTCTTCCTGCACGAGTACACGGATCTGGAAAATCTCACCGACACGCACGGGCGCCAGCGGCCGGTCGAGGATTACCGTAGCCAGCAGTTGATCGGCTTCGCGGCCGGCACTGCGAGCGTTGTAGGTGGTGCCGATGGTGGCGATCATCGCAGTCAGGTCGTTAAAATCGATGTCGGCGTCGCTGTCGAAATCGAAGATGTCATCGAAGACAGCGTCGGTGGAGTTGGAGGGGTAGGCGGCGAGGAACGCCGTGAGGTCGGCCGTATCGACATCGAGATCGCCGTCGCCGTCGCCGAAGTTGACAATCTCAATGCTGTTGGAGACGTACTCGACGTTTGTTGTGACGACGTTAGCGAGGAGCAAACCGGTGGCCCCGGCCGCCGGTGTGAACGTTGCGCTGCCTGGATCATTGGCGACAAACGGGATGCGGGCGTAGAGCACAAACTCGCCGACACCGAAACCGGTACGATTGGTTTCGCCCTTGAGCTCGTCGATGTTGGGTGACGCGTCGGTACCGGTCGTCGGATGCACGTCGTTGAAAGGGTTCTGTATCGTGTCGGCGGGCGTCGGAAGGTCTGTTGTGTCAAACGCCACGAGCGCGTTGTCGAAGCCGATGTCAAGCGGTCCGCCCAGGAAGCCTACGTCGACGTCGTCACGCACGAACACCAGGGCCTCAAACGCTTCCCCATGCCGGACTCGCGGCGTGTCGAAGCCGATGATGACGGTGGCATCATCAGGCGCAAGCGCGGCGACGCTGGCTGTCACAGTCGCAGTGGCGCGGCCGCCGTCAGCGTCTTCGATGCGGTAGGTAAATGTATCTGTGCCGGTAAATACGCCGGCCGGCGTGTAGTCGATGTCGGTACCGTTGTTGACGACCGTGCCATGGCGTGGCTGCGACACGCTGATGATGTTGAGCGCTGCCGTTGCCGTCTCGACATCGGTGTCGTTCGTACGAACATCTATATTAATGGTACCGCCGCCAGGGGCGACCTGCAGCACATCCTCGAGGGCGACCGGCAGGTCGTTGATCGCCGTGACGGTAATTGTAACGGTCGCGATGTTCGAGAACGCACCGTCGGTGCTGGCAACGGTGTATTGCAGCGTATCGTCGCCGCTGAGATCAAAGTTGTCATTCTGGTTCGGCGTGTAGGTGATCGAGCCATCGGCGTTGACCCCAGCGACGCCGTTCGCCGGCTCGGAGATGATTGTCACGGTCGCCGGATCGGGTGCACCGCCGCCGATGTCGTTTGTAATCACGTCGATCTGAATCGAGGTGTCCTCGAGAGTTGCAGCGTCGGGGTCGTCAACCGCCACCGGCGCCGGTTCGATGCCGCCGGTCGTGACGACGAGGATTGAGACTGTTGCGGTATTTGAAAGGGCGGCGCCATCGTCTTCGACGGTGTATGTGAACGTGTCGATGCCGTCAAAGCCGGCGTCTGGTGTATAGGTGACGTTGCCGCCGGCGATGGCTGACAATGTGCCGTTTGCCGGCGCCTCGGTAATGACCGATGTGTCGTCAACCGTCCCGTCGGAATCCGTGTCGTTGCTGAGCACGGCGATCGTGACTGCGGTCTCTGACGTCGTGGTTGCGCCGTCGTCGTTGGCGACGGGCGCGTCATTGACATTGATCGTGACGTCGGCGGTGTTGGATGTGCGGCCTAAATTGTCGGTGACCTCGTAGCTGAAAGAGCCGACCCCCGAGAAATCCGTAGCCGGTGTGAAAGTCACGAAGGCATCCTTCGGATCCAACGCATCCGTGTTGTTGAGACTGGCCGTGCCGTTCACCACCATGGTGATGTTGATCGTCTCCGGCAGGGGGCTGGCGGCAGCGTCGAACACGTCGTTTTTCAGGATGTCGATAGGGACGTCCGTATTCTCGTTGGTGGCGACCGTGTCGTCGACCGCGCCAGGCGCCCCGTTCAAGTTCAGGACCGTGATCGTAACGGTGGCCGTGTTCGAGAGCTCGTTGAGGGCATCCTCGATGGTGTAATCGAACGTATCGGGGGTGTTGTCCAGGTCCAGGAAGTCGGCGTTAGGCGTGTAGGTCACGCTGCCCAGCGCGGTCGGGATTGTCAACGTTCCCTTTTCCGGTGCTTTAGTAATGACGACGGTGTTTGCATCCAGATCGTCGTCTGCATCGGTGTCGTTCGCCGGCAGGTCGATGTCAACAGCGACGCCCTCATCCGTCTGCACCGTGTCGTCGACGGCGACGGGCGCATCTGCGACGTTGGCGACGGTGACGGTGACGGTGGCGGCGTTGGACACGGCGCCGTCGTTGTCGGCAATGGTGTAATTGAACGTATCGGCGGCGGCAAAGTCAGCGGTCGGCGTATAGGTGACGACACCGGTTACGGCATCGACCGTTGCCGTGCCATTGGCAGGCTGCGCCGTCACCGTAACGGTAGTAACGTCGATTGTGTCGTCGTCGGTGTCGTTTCCAAGCACGGCGATTTCAACGGCCGTTTCTTCGTCGGTGGTCTCGGCGGGATCGTCGTTGGCGACCGGGGAATCGTTGATGTCGACAGTGACTGTGGCGGTGTTGGAGATGCGGCCGATGTCGTCGGTGATGTTGTATGTGAAGGTTTCGAGGCCATCGTCGCCCGCCGCAGGCGTGTAGGTGGCATTGCCATCGCTGTCGACTACCACCGACCCGGTCGAGGGGACGCCCAGGGCGATTGTGTCAGGCCGCAGCGTCGTGCCCGCGTCTCCTGTAACCAGGGCGACGAGGTTGATAGGGACAGTCGTGTCCTCGTTGATTTGAACGGTGCTATCAAGTGCTACCGGCTCACTGTTTTCTCCGAGTACGGTCACGGTCACTGTCGCCGTGTCGGAGCGGGCTCCCGTGAGGTCCTCGATTTGGTACTGGAAAGTGTCGTTGCTCGGGTCGCCGGCGTTTGGCGTATAGGTCACGCTGCCCAGCGCGGTCGGGATTGTCAACGTTCCGAAGTCCGGTGGGTCAGTAATGAAGACGGTGTTCGCATCCAGATCGCCGTCTGCATCGGTGTCGTTCGCCGGCAGGTCGATGTCAACAGCGACGCCTTCATCCGTCTGCACCGTGTCGTCATTGGCGACGGGGGCATCTGGGACGTTGTCGACGGTGACGGTCACGGAGGCGGCGTTGGACACGGCGCCGTCGTTGTCGGCAATGGCGTAATCGAACGTATCGGCGGCGGCAAAGTCAGCGTTCGGCGTATAGGTGACGACGCCGGTTACGGCGTCAACCGTTGCCGTGCCATTGGACGGCTGCGACGTGACCGTAACGGTGGTAACGTCGATCGTGTCGTCGTCGGTGTCGTTTCCAAGCACGGCGATTTCAACGGCCGTCTCTTCGTCGGTGGTCTCGGCGGGATCGTCGACGGCGACCGGGGAATCGTTGATGTCGATTGTGACCGTGGCGGTGTTGGATGTGCGGCCGATGTTGTCATCGATGGTGTACGTGAAAGTCTCGAGGCCATCGTCGCCCGCCGCGGGCGTGTAGGTGGCAATGCCTGTGACGCTGTCGACTGACACCGACCCGGTCGAGGGGACGCCCAGGGCGATTGTGTCGGGGAGTAATAATGCTGCGCCGGTGTTGACCAGTACGAGATCCAGCAGCTCGATGTCGACGTTTGTGTCTTCATTTGTATTTACAGTCGTATTGCTGGCGATTGGCGCGACGTTCAGGCTGAGGACATTGATGGTCACGGTGGCCGCGTCCGAGCGTGCACCGCTGGCGTCTTCGATGGTATAGGTGAAGCTGTCGGCGCCTGCGAAGTTGGCATTCGGCGTGTACGTGACACTGCCGGCGGCGATGGCGGAGAGCACACCACTGGTCGGCGCGGTGCCGATGACAACGCTCCCGAGATCGAGCGCGTCGTCGACGTCGCTGTCGTTGTCGGAGACGGGAATAGCGACGTTGCTGTTCTCATCGACCTGTGTTATGTCATCGGCAGCGACCGGCGCATCGTTCACCGCGGTGACGGTGACGGTGACCGTACCGGCATCGGAAACCGCGCCATCGTCATCGGCAATGGTGTAGTCGAAGGTGTCGGCGCCGTTGGTGTCGGCATCTGGCGTGTAGGTGACAACGCCGGTGGCGGCATTTACCGCGACAGTACCGCTGGCGGGCTGCGAAGTGACGATAACCGAGGTGACGTCGACGGTGCCGTCGGTATCGGTGTCGTTTGCCGGGGCGTCGAAATCGATCGGCGTATCTTCGCTGGTTGTCGGCGTATCGGCAATCGCAGCCGGCGCGTCATTGACATTGACGGTGACAGTCGCTGTGTTGGACGTCTCCCCGATATTGTCGAGGACGGTGTATTCGAAGGACGCGGAACCGTCGAAATTTGCGTCCGGCGTAAACGTGACGGTGCCGTCGGTATTGGCTACGGCGGTGCCGTCGGTATTTGAGACGATAGTGATGCTGTCGACCAGCAGGTCGGCGCCGGCGTCCGGTATGTCATTGAGCAGGACGTCGACAATGACGGCGGTGTCTTCGTTGGTGTCGACAGTCTCGGCGACTGCGATTGGGGCGTTGTTGAGGCCGAAAACAGTCACGGACACCGTTGCAATATTGGATAACGTGCCGTTGATATCTGCGATGGTGTACTGGAAGGTATCGACCCCGAGGAATCCCGAACCGGCTGTATACGTGACATTGCCGCCGCCGATGGCGGAGAGTCCGCCGTTATCCGGCGCATCGGTGATGCTCACTGTTGCCGTGTCGAGACCGGCAACGGCCGTGTCGTTGGCGGCGACGTCGATCACTGTGGCTGCGGCGTTGGCGGTGGCCTGGTCATCCACCGCGACAACCGGTGGCACGTCGAGCACTTCGATCGTGACGACTGCTTGGTTTGAGGGCTTGCCTTCGGTATCGAGAACGATGTAACGGAAAGTTGCCGTACCGGTGAAATCCACGGTTGGGGTGAAGACAACGACGCCGTCGGCGATGACGCCGAGCGTACCTCGAACGGGCTGCTGCGTGATCGTCACGGAATCGAGCTGCAGCGCCCCGTCGGAATCGGTGTCGTTGGCGATCAAGTTGATCTGGACGTTGGTGTTTTTTGCTGTTTCGAGCACATCGTCGAGTGCCTGCGGTGCCACGTTTTGCGGAAAAACCTGCACGGATACGGTTGCGATGTCGCTGTCGCCATCGTCATCGGCAATGGTGTACTCGAAGGTCACGGTGCCAGTGACCCCCGGCAGAGCGTCAAAGCTCACGGACTGGCCGTTGTTGACGATCTCGGCATGGCCGGAGGCGTCGGGCGGTTCGGTGCTGATGGCGCTGATAGAGAATTGAGCGCCGTCCGGATGTTCGTCGTTGTCGAGGACGTCCAGGACAACTGACGAACCATCGGTGGTGGTAAACTGATCGTCGCCCGCGACCGGCCCATCATCGACCGGGTCCACGGTGATTATAACGGTCGCAATATTCGACACGTTCAGGCCGTCGGTGGCGACGTAGGTAAAAGTGTCCTGGCCGTTGAAATCGGGATCGGGCGTATAGGTGAAGGCACCGGTGGCCTCCAAGTCCAGGGTGCCGTTGGCCGACCCCGTCTGCAGCAGAGCCGTGAGGGTGTCGCCGTCGGCGTCGGAGTCTTGGCCGGCCCCGCCGACAGCCCCGTCGAGTATGTCGCCGATTCCGTCGGGGACGTTGAGCACGGCATCTTCGTCGACGGTGTAGCTGTCATCGGCAGCTACCGGTGCCTGGCTGATGTCGATGACGATGACAGTCACCGTGGCAGTGATGCTGGCGCCGGGCACTTCGCCATCGACAACATCATAGGTAAACGTGACGACACCGGTTGTTGCCGCTGCCGGTGTAAAGACCAGGGTATTGCCGGCTACGGCGATGGTGCCGTCGCCCGGCACTGCCGGTTGCGTGATGCCGGCGATCGACAGCGTGTCATTTTCCGGATCGGTATCGTTGTTGAGCACGCTGATAGTGACAGCATCGCCCTGCAGCGTCACAGCCAGGTCATCGACGGCGGTGGGCAGATCGTTGATTGCCTCGACATCGACGGTGACCGTAGCGGGGTCGGACACGTTGAAGCCGTCGGTCACGGTGTAGGTGAAGGTATCGGTGCCGTTGAAGTTGAGGGTCGGCGTGTAGGTGACGGTGCGGTCGGCTTCGACAACGACGGAGCCGTTGGCTGGCTGTGTCACGATTGCCGGTGTGAGAATGTCACCGTCTTCGTCGGTGTCGTTGGTGTTGACGGCAATATTCAGTGAGACATCCTCGTCGGTGTCGTCGCTGTCATCGACAGCGACAGGTGTGTGGGCGATGCCGACAATGAGCACGGTGACAGTGGCGGTGGCGGGGCCGCCGGGGTCGCCGTCGACGATGGTGTAGGTGAACGTGTCCTCGCCGACCGAGGCGGGTGCCGGCGTGAAGCGGATTTTGTTGTCACCGAGTAGCTCGACAACACCTTTGGCGTTTACCGGGTCGCCGATCACGGTGATGCTCAGCGGGTCGCTGTCGACATCTTCGTCATTGGCCAGCACGTCGACGTCGACCGCCTCGCCCTGGGTCGTCGCCACGGTGTCGTTGACGGCGTTGGGTGCATCGTTCACCGGCGTCACTTCAATGGTGACGGTGGCTGAGTTCGAATCGGTCACGCCGTCGGTGATGGTGTAGGTGAAGGTGTCGGTTCCGTTGAAGTCCGGGTTTGGCGTATAGGTGAACGAGCCGCTGGCGTTGAAGGCGAAAGAGCCGTTGGCCGGCGGGCTGACGAGGGATGCAACGAGCGTGTCGGTGACATCGCCGTCGCTGTCCTTGCCGGTGCCGTCAACCTGACCGTCGATGATGTCTCCGGGGCCGTCGGCGACGGTGAGCGTGTCGTCTTCGGCGACCGTATAGAAGTCGTCGTTGGCAATCGGGTCGTGGGTCGGCAAGAGGGTGACAGTGACAGTCACCGTAGCGGGGGCGGACTCGTCCAGTCCGTCGGTGGCGGTGTAGGTGAAGGTATCGTTGCCTTCGAAATCCGGATAGGGCGTGTAGGTGAACGATCCGTCTGAATTAAAGCCCAGGGCGCCGTTTGACGGGCCGCTGCCGAGGATCGCCAGGAGGACATCACCGACATCGCCGTCATTGTCATTGGCGAGCACGCCGGGAGCGAACGCCACCCCGGTACCGTCGTTGGTGTTGGTCATAGAAAAGAAATCGTTGTTGGCGAAGGGCACCTGATTGACGACGGCAATCGTCACGGTGGCGGTGGCCGAGTCATTGGAGCCGCCGTTGGCGCGATATGTGAAGCTGTCGTCGCCGGCAAAGCCCGGACCCGGGGTGTATTGGAAACTACCGTTGTCGGAGAACAGCAGGGTACCGTTGGTCGGCGGCGTCACCAGGACGGCATTGAGCACATCGTTCTCAATGTCATGGTCATTGAGCAGGAGTCCGTCTGCGACTAAGACGGTCAGTTGGATGCCGGACAGTGCATCGTAGGCATCGTTATTGGCGACCGGCGGATCGTTGACCGACGCGACGTTTATAGTGACCGTGGCAGTGTCAACAGACAGCGGCCCGTTGCCGTCGGAGATAGTGTAATCAAAAGTGTCCAGCCCGAAAAAGTCGGCTGCAGGCGTGTAGGTGATCGAGCCGCCGTTGATCACCAGCTCGCCGTTGGTCGGCAGTACGGCGATGGCAGAGATCGACAGGGTTTCTTCGTCCGGGTCCTCGTCGTTCGCCAGAACGTCGATTGTCACCGCTGTATCCTCGGGCGTGAAACCGACATCGTCGGCAGCCACCGGCGGGTCGGGTGCTTCGGCGACGGTGATGGTGACGGTGGCTGCTACGGGCTCGCCGCGCTGGTCCCAGAGTTGGTAGGTGAAGGTATCGTCGCCGTTGAAGCCTTCATCGGGTGTGTAGGTGAAGACGCCGAGAACGAGATCCAAAGTCAGGAGACCGTTTGCTGGCTGGGTAAAGCTGAGGATTTCCAGATCACCGGTATCGTTGTCGACATCCGAATCGTTGTCGGTCAAATCATCGTCCGGGAACAGCTTATCCGTATCCTCGACAGCCGCGACCAGGTCGTCGAGGGCGATCGGATCGTCGTTGACCGGGCTGACGAAGAGACTGACGGTGGCGGGCCCGACAGTTGTACGGCCGTCGGTTATGCGATAGGTGAACTGGTCGGTACTCGAAAAGTCGGGATCGGGCGTGTAGACGAATTGGTTACCATTGAGCACGACTTGGCCACGCAGGGCCGGCGTGAAATCGACAATCGTGAGAACATCTCCCTCGCCGTCGAGGTCGTTGTCGAGCACCGGGATAGTAACATCGGTGTCTTCGGTGGTGACCGCCGAATCGTCGGTGGCGGTCGGGGGGATATTGGTGGTGGCCAGGACATTGATCGTTACGGTCGCGGTGGCGTCTTCACCGCCGCTACCGTCGTTGATCGTGTACTGGAAAGTGTCCTGGCCTGCGAAACCGGAGAATGGCGTGTACGTCAGATTGCCGTTGGCGTCGAAGGTGACATAGCCGTTCGCAGCGCCGCCAAGAGTCGGCAGGTCGATGACGAAGAGTTGGTCACCGTCGTTGGCGTCGGTGTCGTTGGCCAGAACATTGATTTCTACGGGCGTGTCTTCGGGGGTTGCAGTGAAGTCATTGCGAGCTACCGGATCGATGTTGCGTTCACCGATGTCGATGGTGACGGTCGCGACATTCGAATCGGCGAGACCGTCATTGATCTTGTAGGTAAAGGTTGCGATGCCGTTGACGTTGGACGGCGGAATGTACTTGAACGAGCCGTCAGGGTTGAGCTGGAGTGTGCCCGGGGCCTGTGGCACGCTGCTGTGGTCGACAACCGTCGGCCCGTCGACCAGGATGGCGGTCAGTTCGTCGGTTTCTTCCTCGCCGTCCGGGTCCTGGTCATTGTCGAGGAGGCCGGGTGCCGCTTGATCGAGCTCGACGTTTTCATCGAGATCGAAATTGTCGTTGATTGCAACCGGTGCGTCGTTAACGGCGATCACCAGGACCGTGATTGTGCCTTCGGCTCTGCCGGTATGGGCGGGACTGGCCTCTACGGAAGTCCCGGGGGTGCCGAAGGTGCCGGGGGTGCCGGGTGTGGCGGGGGTGCCGGGTGTGGCGGGGGTGCCGAAGGTGCCGGAGGTGCCGGGGACAGGTAAAGTGGTGTCAAAAATGGCGTCAACGCCGCCGTCGCCGTCACTAATTATATAAGTGAAGTTGTCGGCACCGAAGAAGTTGCGGTTTGGTGTGTAGGTGAAGGTGCCGTGACCATCAAACATTAGCGTACCGTTCACCGGCTGCGAAAAGTCGACGATCTGCAGATGATCGTCAGCGCAGGGATTCTCGACTGTGCAGTCAGGGTCGAAATCGTTGTCCCGGACATCGACGGTTGTGCCTGAGGTGTCTTCTGTGACGATCAAAACGTCGCCGATCGCGACCGGGGCGTCATTTCTGGAATTGACCGTGATTACCACCAGCCCTTCGTCGAAATGTCCCGAGCCGTCGGCAACCCAATATTCGAAGGTATCGACACCGTGGAAGTTGAGGTCAGACAGGTACGTGAAGCTGCCGTCGTTGCTGAAGCTGATGATGCTGCCGTGACGGGGACTGTCGTAGGTAAAGACCCGCAACACTTCCTCTGGCTGGTCGCCGGTATCGCCGGCGCCGATGTCCGCATCGAAGTCGTTTTGCAGCACGTTGAACGAGACTGCCCTATCCTCGGTCGTGAAATACCTGTCGTCGTTGGCACGCGGCAGCGACGCATACGCGGTGCAACATATGAACAGGAGCCAGACGCTGACAACACACAGCACCCGGCCCGGCATGCGGTTGATCATATACGGAACTCCTTCTCGGTAAGTGATCGCGAGCGCAGATGCTCTGCTCCTGACTCAGGGGCGTTGAAAGCCCGAATCAGAACTGCGCAGCGCAATCCGTGTCGATTACCCCGCTGAGCGTTAAGCAGGTTCAATCCGTACCTGGCATTGGTATTGCAAAGAGAATTTGACCGCATTAGCCCGAGATGGTTCAAATACAAAAAAACGCGTCCGTGCAGCGTCTCCCCCTAGCTGAGTAAAAATAGCTGCAACGCCAGGTCTTTGCAAGATGGTCCGTACAATAGTTTACGCTGATTCGAGTGTCCGAGCAGTCATAACCGCGGCCGTGCATCCAAGGTCTTGTCGCCGGGCATTCGTCGTAGCGCAGCGCGAATCGCCGCCGCGGATCCGTGTCATGGAAATAGCGCTCGATCGACACGGGTTTCGGAGTGCAATTCTCAGAAAGATGCGGGTCTCTTTCTCGCTCACTTACCGATACAGAATTTGCTGAAGATATTGTCGAGGATGTCTAGCTGCACAGTGCGGCCAGTGATCCGGCCCAAGGCGTCGAGTGCCGCGCGGATGTCGACCGCCACGAGCTCATAATCCTCGCTTTCCAGCAGTGCCGCTACTGTTGCGAGATGCGACTGCGCCATGTCGAGCAGGGCTGCGTGCCGGCTGTTGATCGCAATCTCCGGTTCCTCTGTGTGCGGCCGTTGCCAGACGACACGCTCGATGGCGTCGAAAAGCGCGTCGAGTCCCTGGCCGGTAAGTGCCGAAATCTCGATCACTGGTGCATCCACGGCAGCGGCAAAGCCGGCCGGGGCCAGGTCGATTTTGTTGGCAACGACGATGAGACCGTCATCGATATCGAGCCGCACCGACTCCTCCTGGCTGGCAAAGTCATTGGTGCAATCCACGACCCACAGCACTACCTGCGCCTGTCGTATCGAGTCGCGGCTGCGCTCGATCCCCTGTTGCTCGACGATGTTCGAGGCTTCACGGATACCCGCGGTGTCGATAACCTTGATCGGGATGCCGCGGATGTTCGCCGGCTCCTCGATGGTGTCGCGCGTGGTCCCCGGCACTTCCGTTACAATGGCACGGTCACGGCCGAGAATGAGGTTGAGCAGGCTCGACTTGCCGGCGTTCGGTGTGCCGACGATGGCTAGGCGTACGCCGTGATGCAGAATCTCTCCCTCCTCGCGGTAGCGCAGCAGGTCCTCGATCTGTGAGCGTGCCGAGGTGATCGCTGCCAGCACCGTAGCGGCCGGGTCGAAGTCAAGATCTTCATCGACGAAGTCCATGCGCACTTCGATTTCCGCCAGCATGGCACGCAGTGTGTCGTAGGCCGTATCGATGCGTCGTGTCAGCACACCCTGCAACTGGCGGTTGGCGGCGTGAAGCGCCATGCGGCTTTGTGATGCGATGACGTCCAGCACGGCCTCGGCCTGGGTCAGGTCGAGCTTGCCGTTGAGAAAGGCGCGTTTAGTGAACTCGCCGGGCTCGGCGTGGCGAGCGCCGTGCGTCAGAAGCAGCGACAGGATGGTGCGGGCAACGGTGGCGCCGCCGTGACAGTGAAACTCGACGATGTCCTCGCCGGTATAGCTTGCCGGGCCCGGCATCCGCACCGCCAGGCACTGGTCCTCTGCCTGGTCGTTGTTGTCGACAATACGGCCGAGCGCCATGTGCCGCGGTGGCAGCCCGGACGGCGTCTCGTGCCCGCGCCATACTGCCCCGGCAATCTGCTCGGCCTGCGGTCCCGACAGCCGAATGATGGCGATGCTGCCGCCGATGCCGGTGCAGATTGCGGCGATGGTGTCTTCTTGAGCTGAGGTCATGAGGTGCAGGAGCGTTGCCGCCCGGGAAAGTCAAGGGTCTGTTGTAGGGTGACAAGCCGTAAGTTTAGATTAAGGACCAAAGGTGGAAAGGGGGGACGATGAGTGGATGCTCCGGAAACAGAAAAACCCGTCGACCTTTCGGTCAACGGGCGTGTTAAAGCAGTAGGGGCAAGCTCAGGCGCGAGCTGCCTGAGCCTTTTCGACGAGGGCTTTGAAAGCCGGTGCATCGGCGATCGCCAGCTCGGAGAGCATCTTGCGATTCAGTTCGATACCCGCCTTGTTGAGGCCGTCGACAAAGGTGCTGTAATTCATGCCGTTGGTACGACAGGCCGCGTTGATGCGGATCGTCCAGAGCCGGCGAAACTGGCGCTTCTTCTGCTTGCGCCCGGTGTAAGACATCTGGTTGGCGCGATCGACTGCGTCATAGGCGGTCCGGATCAAACGACTACGGCCGCCGTAAAAACCGCGGGCGCGCTTCAGAACACGCTTGCGGCGCTTGCGTGACGCCGGGGCATTGGTTACTCTCATAGGACGACTCCCTGATTATCCGATCAGTGAACCCTTGATACGGTTCATCTCGGTCTTTTTGACCAGTGCCGGCCGGCGCAGGCGGCGTTTGCGCTTGGCGCTCTTCTTTGACATGATATGCCGAGCGCCGGCGCGGTAGTGAATATATTTCCCGGTACCGGTGCGCTTGAGACGCTTGGCGGCACCCTTGCGTGTTTTCATTTTAGGCATCGGTCACTCCATTCGTTGTAGTCGCAAGAAACAATATGATATGGCATCGCGCCTCGAACACTAAAACCATACCTGATCAATGCGGACGTGGCCCGGTGGCAATTAAAATTGAATCCCGGCGGTTCGGTATCCGGCCGACAGCGGCTCCGACCAACGTCGAACTATTTCGCCGAATTTGGGTTGAGGAACATGACGATCGAACGGCCGATCATTCGGGGACGATTCTCCGATATGCCGTAGAGTGCGATCTCCTCGGCGATACGTTCCATCAACTGCATTCCGATTTCCCGATGCGTCACTTCACGGCCACGGAAAAAGAGGGAAACTTTTACTCTATTCCCTTTTTTCAGAAAGGCAATGATGCGATTGAGTTTGATATCGTAATCGTGCTGGTCGATGTTCGCGTGGAACTTGATTTCTTTGTTCTTCTGCGTGACCTGCTTCTTTTTCTGGTCCCGCATCTTGCGCTTCTGTTCGTACTGACGCTTGCCGAAATTCATGATACGGCAGACCGGCGGTGTTGCGCGGTCGGCGACGAGCACGAGATCCATTGAAGCTTCTTCAGCCTTGGCAATAGCATCGTCCACAGGGACAATGCCGAATTGCTGATTGTCAGGACCTACGAGGCGGACTTCCTTGCCGCGGACGGCAGGATCATTGGCTTTTACCGGTCGAGAAATTGGCGTTTCCTCCTGTTGCCGAATTACCGCGTCCAATGCAGCGCGGCACATCACGTGCCACGCAAAGGCGCATCGAACAATTCGAATTTGGCTGATTGACGGACGTCGAAAAGGGGAAAATTACCCTCTTCGTGTGAGAATTAATCCATAGTATAAGGGTGTGTGTTACAAAATTAAAGCATTTTTTTAACAACAAATTTAACCTTCTGACACTGTCGGCATCAACGTGCTCTGCCGCAGCAGTTCGATGGCTTGCGCTACGGGCATTGCTCCCATGTCTTTGCCGTCATGGTGACGCATGGCTACCGCCCACTCGCCGACCGGTGTGTCTGCAGTCCTGGCGTCGACCTCTCGGTCGCCGGCAATTGCCACGAACGGAATGCGATCGCCACAGGCCCGCCGCACGCGGGCGCCTACTCGGGCGTTGCTGTCATCGAGCTCACAAGGCACCTTGGCAGCACGGAGCTCGCGCCACACAGTGCGGGCGAAATCCGCATGCCTTGCCTCTACCGGCAGGACTCGGAGCAGCACAGCCGCACACCACGTCGGCAGCCAGCCGGACGTATGCAGCGTCAGCGCGGCCGGCAGTCGGTCGACGTACTCGAAGGCTGGCGGCTCCACACCATCCGGTCCAACGCGAATCGAACCGAGGCGATCCTCGCGCCCGTGCGCGTCCACGACACTCACCCATGCGGTCGAGCAGTCGCTGAGGCCCGGGTCGTTGATGCGTTCGAATCCGGCTGTCGTCGTTGCCTGATGAAAAGCCCGGCCCTCAATTTCCGGCGTGTCGCACGACAACCGCAGTAATGTGCGCTGGAATCTGAACGGTCGCAGAAACCGGTACCAGGCGTTCACAGCCCTGTCGATCGAGAGCCGCGCACCACCCAGGTCGAGCGATACCGTCCTGCCCCATTCGCGGATCCTCACGACACTCCTATTGTCCATCGGCCTGCGACAGGTTGCCTCGCGCGTTGCGAACTGCACAGCCTCGGCCGTAGTTGCAACGTAGAGGCGCTGTACATAGTCAGTGCCATGACGGGCGTCCGTCACAGTGAGGACGATGAGGTGCTCGAGCCGGTCCTGAATTTGGCGGACATGTTCTGGCAGCAGGCGGCGCGGGCCGGCAACGTCGAAGTAACGGACCGTCGTGGCGACGCCGGCACGCACGATGGCGGAATCCGGCAGTACCGCGCCGATGGCAGTGGCCAGGGCCGGGTCGAAATTCGATTGGCATTGCTGCGTCACTTTGATTGAGACCTCGTGATCAATTTATAGCTTGTCTCCACGATTCAAGGTTCTCCTGGAAGTGGCTTCTCAGGAGCAATGCACTGGTGCTTTGCCAAACGGAGAATTTCCATTTGTGCTGCACGATCCCATAACGCCGACAGGTAACCACAGCCCATGAAGTTACGCATCAAGGCGCGCGCAGGTCATAGCAACGCAATCGTCTCTCGCCGCCATTGTCCAGCCGTGGCTCATTCTGGCAGATGTAGAGCAGGCCGCGGCTAATGACCGGTGGTGTCCACGTCTGCGGCGCCGGAAACAGCCAGGTGCGGCTGATCTCGCGGTAGCCGGATGGCTGCAGGTCGAGCCACAATAAATGCCCGAACTCACCGAGGCAGAGGACATCGCCGTCGGCCGAAAGGAGGGTACCCCGGAAAATTCGCATCTTTGCCTCGCGCCCGCCGGCTTTGTCATTGATGCGATCCGTCCACTCCGGCGTCTCGCGCCAGACGACTTTGCCGGTGGCTGCCTCGATGCAGACGAGTGCGGCGGTGCGCTCGTGCCGGCCGTCGATTGCATAAATATGGTTGTCGCGCGCGACGGCAGTGCTCCAGTGGGTGCCGAGCTGCGAGGTCCAGACCTTTTCCAGAGTACCGTCCGGCTGGACCTCGAGCATCGCCGTGCCGGCACCGTACGACGCCGAAATCAGGACGCGATTGCCAATGACCACCGGATTCGAAGCGTTGACCGATTCGTCGATCCCGCTGCGCCAGGCGAAGCGGTCGCAGATCTGTCCGTCATCGACTGTCAGGCTCAGCAGCCCACCGACAGGCGGCTTGCTCTTGCCGCCGGCAAACACGAACAGGCGCCGCCGGCCGTGCATGTCTGCCGGCACCGGCGTCGCGTAGCTGGGGCCCCACTGGTCGCCGGCGCGCCAGGCCAGCTTGCCGCTGTGTCGGTCGAAGGCGGCGACACATGGGCCGCCGGGCGCGCCAATATTAATGATAAGCAGCGGGCCCTCGATGAGTGGCGAGGTTGCCGTTCCAAAAAATTGTCGACGTCCGCCGAACTCCTCAGCGATGTCCCGCTGCCATCTGACCTCGCCGCTTGCCAACTGCAGGCAAACCAGGTGTCCGGCGGTGCCGTAGACGTAAACCAAGCCGTCGTCACTTATCGCCGGGGTGGCGCGCGGGCCGTTCTGGTAGCCGTAGTGGTCCTGGTATTCGGTCGGCCAGGTGTGGCGCCAGTACCGAGCCCCGGTGGCGGGGTGCAGGCAGTCGATAGCCACGTCGTTGCCGATCCGGTGCGGGTAGACCAGGTATTCGCCACGGATCGCGGGGGCGGCGTAGCTGGTGCCCCGTCTCATTTCCCACACGACTGTCGGCCCGGCGTCCGGCCAGGCCCGGCGCAGGTGTGTTTCACGGCAGTGATTGTTGTGACGCGGTCCGAGAAAATGTGGCCAGTCTTCGGTAGTTGCTGCCGGGTGCAGCGGTTGCGGTTGGTGGTGGAAACGGCAATCGGAATTGGGCTGCAGAATAGTGCCCGCATTGTCTGCCTGCGGGACAGTGCTCAGCAGCAGATTGGCAGCGATGAAGCCGGCATGGAATACAGATCGCATGGCTAATCGTACCATCACTACTTGGCATTTGCCACTACCCCATTTTTTTTGCCAAAATTGGCTACGAACTGCTTGTTATTTGTGTCGGTGACCATAGTTTACGCGCTTGATTTAAGGAATTCCGCCAAGCAAAAACGTCCGTGTAGGCAGGCTTTTACAGCGGTAAAATTTTCGGAAAAACCGACAGTGGAATCGAGCGTGGAAAGCGTTTACAATCAAAAGTTTTTGGACGTGGCGGTGAGGCACATCCAGGCAACGTTCGACGGCGCCCTGGCGTTTGTCACCGTCGATGCCGACCGGCGGCGGCTGGAGTCACTGCGGCGACATGTTTTGCCTGGGAAAATGCTCCGGACGCGTTTGGGGCTGGCGTTGTGTCCACAAGGCAGCGGCGACGAGGATGCAGTCGCGCGTGCCTGTGCCGCAACGGAATTGATCCATACCGCTACGCTCTATCACGACGACGTGATTGACGGCGCCACTCTGCGGCGGCAGCAACCAACATTGTGGCAGGAAGTGGGTCAGACCGGCGCCATCTTGCTGGGAGATTTGTTTTTCAGCAGCGCCATCGAGTTATTGCTTGATGGCGCTGACCTGAACCAGGCCCGGTTGTTTGTGGCCAGGGTCAAGGAAGTGTGTGCGACGGAAACAGTACACGAAATGGTTTTTCAGGGCCGCGCGGTGGATGCAGAGACCTGCATCGCGGTTGCCCGTGGCAAGACCGGAGCGTTATTTGCCTTTGTGGCCGAGTGCTGCGGCAAGGATGCGACTATGGCGAAGGCGATGGCCGAGGCTGGTTACCGCGTCGGCACGGCCTATCAACTGGCGGACGACCTGCTCGACGAAGTCGGCGTCGAACAGTTGGCAGGCAAAACTTTGGGGACCGACCGCAAGCGCCGCAAATTCACTCTGGCGCAGCAGATCGGTAGCAGTGACAACGTTGTGTTGGCGGAAATCAGCCGCCTGTGCAGCAGTTCAATTGAACTGCTGCGACCGTGGCCGGTGTATGCCGACCGCCTGGACAGCTATATCACGACACACCTGACGCCGGCTTGGGAAATACATTTGCAGTCGACCGCCGGAGACAGACTCCCCGTTGACAGCGCGGCCTGCTAATCGGATAAGGTCGAATGGAACTTGACAGCAAAACCTACAGATTGTCCGGGGCGGGGGGGCCGGGGCGGATAGCCGGAATCATCGGCATCATTGCCTTGGCAGTGAGCTTCATCGGCGGCTTTACGGCTTCCAAGGAAGGTGGCTCCGCCCATGCCCGTGCCACGGCGAAAGTCCTCCACATGCAGGCGGCTGCCGATGCTGCGGACGCTACCGCGCCGGCCGTGACGGGCGACCACGCAGTGGGCAAGGGCAGTGGCCACGCGATCGGCAGGGCGACGCAGTTCTTCCAATCCTACCTTAACGCGTTCACGTTTTGGGTGACGGTGGGGCTTGGTGGCCTTTTCGCCACGCTCGTGCATCATATGGTGCGGGCAACATGGAGTGTCGTGATGCGCCGGATGTACGAGAGTCTGATGGTGACGCTGCCGATCCTGATCATTTTCTTTATCCCGATCGCCTTGTGGGGCATGCAGGACCTTTACCACTGGACAAACGCCAGCGAGGCCAGCGATCCGATTTTCCTCAAGAAAGAAGCGTGGCTGAGTCCTAAGTTCTTCTGTCTCCGCGCCGTCGTCTACTTCGTCATCTGGTTCATCCTTGCCCGGTTGCTGTATAGCGCCTCTCTCAAGCAGGATGAGGCGCCCTCGGAGGCGCTCAGCTTGCGGATGCGGACGATCAGCGCGCCGGGCCTGATCCTCTTCGCCGCGACTACGACCCTGGCTGCTTTCGATTGGATCATGTCGCTGAACTACCACTGGTTTTCGACGATTTTCGGCATTTACATCTTTGCCGGCGCCTACTTGTCCTGCACCGCGTTTTGCGTGCTGGTGACGATGTACCTGCGCAGCAAGAACATCCTGACGAAAGAAATCAACGATGAGCATTACCACGACATGGGCAAATGGCTTTTTGCCTTTGTTGTGTTCTGGTCGTACATCGCGTTCTCTCAGTTCTTCCTCATCTGGTACGCCAACCTGCCTGAGGAGACGGCCTTCTTCAAAGAACGCGGGGGTCCCGGTTGGGGGATGGCGAGCCTGATGCTGGCGATCTGCCATTTTGTTATTCCGTTCCTTTTCCTGCTCAGCAGTCTGACGAAACGCTCTCCGAAGGCGCTGGTGATTGCTGCGGTGTGGCTGCTGGGGGTGCATTGGTACGACCATTACTGGCTGATTGCGCCGAACTTCCACGAAAGCGTGGCGTTCAGTTGGCTGGACTTGACGTGCTGGCTCGGGATCGGCGGCATTTTCTTCTGGAATTTCTGGCGTAAGTTCACCTCCGCTCCAGTGGTCCCTGTGAAAGATCCTCAACTCGAGGGATCCATTAAGTTCGCAAACTTCTGGGTTTGAGGTCATGCAATGCCGATCAACACGAATGCATTAGGGACTGAAGTATGAGTGGTCACGACGAAGAAAGACGGGAAATCGATACTGCAGCGGGTTACGAGAAACGTGATATCAACTTGTTGGGCGTTACTTGTACGGCGATCGTGATTCTGGCGAGTGTGGCCGTTTCCATTGTGATTCTAGATGGCTATTTCTCGAAGGTCACGGAGGAATTCCGGAACAGTTATGACGCACCGAAAACTGAGCTCATCGAGCTGCGGGCAGAGACGAGTGAACAATTGGAAACATATGGGGTGGACGCCACAACGGGGGTGCAGCGGATACCGATCGAACGGGCTATGGAACTGTTGGTTGAAGAAAATCAACGGTAGCCGTGCCGGCTTCGTCTTCCTGCTGGCGGCGCTGCTGGTGCCGCCGGTGTGCGGCCAGGGGCCGATGCCGCGTCGCGAGGACGATCAGGTAGCGGCAATGGACATCCGCGAGCACCTGGGTGAGTCGATACCGTTGGATTTGGCGTTCACCGATTCGGACGGCAGCCGGATACGGTTGAGCGATTGCTTTAAGGACGACAAGCCGGTGTTGATGACACTGGCATACTACGAGTGTCCGACACTCTGCACCTTGGTGCTGAACGGGCTCTCGGACGGCGTCAGCGACATGACGTGGACGCCGGGCGGCGAATTTAACATGGTGACGGTCAGCATCGACCCGCGGGAAACCGCGACGCTGGCCGCCAGCAAACGAACCAACTACGTAGAGGGGCTGGGCAAAGAGATAAAACCCGAGGGCTGGAGATTTCTGGTCGGCGACAAGGAAGAGATCGAAGAATTGGCACGGGCCATTGGTTTTGGCTACTTCTACGACACCAAACAGGACATGTACGCGCACCCTGCGGCGGCATACGTCCTGACGGCTGATGGAAAGATCTCCCGCTACCTGTACGGGATAAAATTTGAAGAGAAGGACCTGCGGCTGAGCCTGCTGGAAGCGGCTGATGGAAAGATCGGCAGCATCATGAACCGGTTCATCATGTATTGTTATCAGTTCGATCCCGAGGCCAATCGTTATGTCCTTTTCGCACAAAACGTCATGCGGCTTGGCGGCGCTGTCACACTCGTTGCCATCCTGATATTCCTGGGCGGCTTCTGGATCTGGGAATGGCGGCGCCGCTGATACCGGAATGTGTGACAACAGGGGCAGACGTCAGGCTTAGAGCGTTATTGCCAGCAACACAGAAATGAAGCAAGGACTGAAAGGTCGATTTTAAAATGGAAGTTTCTCCGAAAACCTGGTTCATGCCAAAGGGCGCTTCGTCGATTGCCGAAGACGTGGATTGGCTATTCTATGTGATCACGTGGATGTCCGTTGCTTTTTTCGTGATTATCACAGTCTGTACCATTTATTTCATGTTCAAATACAGACGGAAACGTGATGAGAAACCGGGCCTGACGATACCGTTGCATCACAACACGGCGCTTGAGACTGTCTGGACTGTCATTCCGACTATTATGATTTTCTTCATCTTTATCTGGGGGTTTCGGTCGTTCATGGATCTGTTCGTGATCCCGGCCGGCGCCGAGGAAGTCCGCGTGCAGGCGGCGCAGTGGAACTGGACCTTCCGCCACAACGTCGGCGGCTCCGGGAACGAATCGAAAAGCAACAACCTGCACGTGCCGGTCGGTCGGCCGATCAAGCTGCATATGAGTTCGAGTGACGTGCTGCATTCGCTGTTCATCCCGGATTTTCGCGTCAAAATGGACATCATTCCCAACCGTACAACCTCGTTGTGGTTCACCGCGTTGGAGGAGGGTGAGTACGACCTGTACTGCACTGAGTACTGCGGTGAGAAACATTCGAAGATGCTGGGGCGTGTGTACGTCATGTCCGAGGCGGACTACACGCAATGGGTATTGGACAACGCCAAGGCGGGAACGGGCGAAGAAATCTACAATAACAAATGCAGCGTCTGTCATTCCCTGGAAGCCGGCAACGTGGAGAAGGCACCCACCTGGCATAATCTGTACGGCAGGACAGAAACGCTGAGTGACGGTACAACCATCAAGGTTCTGGACGATTATATCCGGGAATCCATCCGTTATCCTCACCTCAAGATCGTCGAGGGGTTCGCATCCAAGACGAGCATGGCGCCGTTTCCGAAGCAATCCGTGTCCAATGAGGAAGTGGAAAATATCATTGGTTTCATGAAGAGCCTGTCCGTCTACAAGGCGGACGAGGCAAATGAGGATCCTAAGCCATGAATAAGCTGCCTGAAAAACATTTCATCAACAACTCCAAGGGTATCAAGTCCTGGTTGTTGACTATGGATCACAAGCGTATCGCGATCCTCTACATGATTGTGGTCATGTCGGCGTTTTATTTAGCCGGCGTTTTCGCGCTGATCGTTCGCTTGGAGCTCGCCAAGCCTGGCGCTCTATTCTTTAAGGGTGCCGCCATCGAAGAGCCGGCCAATGCATCGGGTGCTCCAAAAGGTTCTGAAGCCGCCGAGACCGCAGTAGCAGCAGACGAAACGGGAGCAGGACCGGAACCTGCCACTGCTGCGGCTGCGACGGACGCCGCAGCAGACGTTGCAGTGGGAGCTGAGAAAACAGCGTCAAACAACGAATATAAACCGATCGATCCAGGGATGTCGGACGCAGCCAAGGTGAGCATGGCGAAGAGTCAGGTCTTCTACAACAAGATGTTTACCTTGCACGGCGCCATTATGGTGTTCCTGTTCATCATTCCCTCGGTGCCGGCTATTCTCGGTAATTTCCTGCTGCCGCTGATGATCGGCGCTAAGGACGTTGCCTTCCCGCGACTCAATCTGGCGAGTTGGTATGTCTATATGCTCGGCGCGGCGTTTACTCTTTTCGCGATCCTCCATGGCACCGTCGACACTGGCTGGACCTTCTACACGCCCTACAGCACGCAGACTGGGGGGGATGACAACACCTCGGTAATCATGATAACGATGGGAGTTTTCATCCTGGGCTTTTCATCGATTTTCACGGGGCTGAATTTTGCCGTGACCATTCACAAGATGCGGGCGCCGGGCATCGGTTGGTTCGACATGCCGCTGTTCATCTGGGGGATTTACGCCACGGCGCTGGTGCAGGTCCTGGCAACACCGGTGATCGGTATCACCATGGTGCTGTTAGTGCTCGAGCGCTGGCTCGGTATTGGTATTTTTGACCCATCGCTTGGTGGTGACCCTGTGCTCTTCCAGCACTTTTTCTGGTTCTATTCGCACCCCGCGGTGTACATCATGATTCTGCCGGGCTTCGCCATCATCAACGAGCTTGTGACGGTACACTCGCGCAAGCATATTTTCGGGTACAAGGCGATCGGTTTTTCGAGCGTCGCCATTGCCCTGCTCGGGTTCATGGTGTGGGGCCACCATATGTTTCTCAGCGGGCAGTCCGAGTTTTCGTCGATGGTTTTCTCGTTCATCACCTTTTTCATCGGGATACCTTCGGGCATCAAGATCTTCAACTGGGTAGCGACCTTGTACAAGGGGTCAATCGCCTGGACGACACCAATGCTATATGCCGTGTCTTTCCTGATCCTGTTCACAATTGGCGGGCTCACCGGCATTCACCTTGGCGCACTCGGTGTCGATGTACATTTGCATGACACCTATTTTGTTGTCGCGCACTTCCATTACGTGATGGTGGGCGGCACGGTGATTGCCTTCCTCGGCGGTCTCCATCACTGGTGGCCGAAGATTTTCGGGCGCATGTACAACGAGTTCTGGGCAAAAATCTCCTGCGGCCTCGTGTTCATCGGTTTCAACATGACATTCTTCACGCAGTTTTACCTGGGTTCCCAGGGCATGCCCCGGCGCTATCACGATTACAGCGGCATGATGAAGACGAACCTGTTCGAAAGCCTGCACGGCTTTTCGTCGCTGGGTGCGCTGGTCCTCGGCCTGGGGCTGTTCATCACTGCCATCTATCTGATACACGCAGCCTTCAAGGGCGAACCGGCTGGCGAGAACCCATGGGGCGGCCTGTCCCTGGAGTGGGCGACGACCTCGCCGCCGCCAACCGAGAATTTTCTGGTTGACCCGGTGTATTCCCATGGTCCGTATGACTATGACCGCGTGTTGCCGGAGGAAATGTCAGCCGAAAACGCTGGATTGAAAAGAGAAAAGGATAGAAGGTTATAATGTCACAACCAACCAACGATCATGGGCACCAGCGTCACCCTGCACTGGCCCATCATTTCAACGACATGGAGCAACAGCACGAGTCGCTCAAAATGGGGCTGTGGCTGTTTCTTGTTACGGAGATCCTGCTGTTTGGCGGGCTGTTCGGCTTTTACGTCTTTTTCCGTGTCTGGCATCCTGAACTGTTTGCCGGCGCCAGCCGAATGCTCAATGTTAACCTCGGCGCCCTTAACACCTTGGTGCTGATTGCCAGCTCGGTGACCGTTGCCCTGGCGATCCGCTGCATTCAGCTTGACCAACCGAAAAAAACGTTCTGGTACCTGATCGCGACGGTTGTCTTTGCCGGCGTCTTCATGGTTGTCAAATACTTCGAGTATACCCATAAGTTCCATGCGGGAATTTTCCCGGGTGAAAACTTCAACAACCTCGACTTCGCGTTGGGCAAGGTTGAAGGCGTCGTTGCCCCCATCCAGAATCCGCACGTCTTTTTCAGCATCTATTTCGCCATGACAGGGTTGCATGGCTTGCATGTGTTGGGCGGCATGTTCTTCCTGACGTGGGTTGCCTGGCGGACGTCGAAGGGCGCTTATTCGAGCGAGTACTTTTCCCCGGTCGAGCTTGGTGGACTGTACTGGCATCTTGTCGACCTCATCTGGATCTATCTCTTTCCGCTGCTCTATCTAATCTAAGGGATCTCTATGTCTGCCCATTCCGACGAACGTCCACATGTCCTGCCCTTGAAGGTCTACTACGGTGTCGGCGCCATCCTGTTCATTCTCACCGCGGTCACAGTCTTGACGGGGAAGTATCTGCATCTGGACGCCATGGTAGAGGATGTCTTTAAGCTGGAGTTCACCGGACTCAACCTGATGCTTGCGATGGTCATTGCCACAGTTAAAGGCACCCTGGTTGCATTGTTTTTCATGCACCTGCTGTACGACAACAAGATATACATGTTGATCTTTGTCGGCGGCCTGACATTTCTATCCTTTTTCTTTATCCTCACGTTGTTCGACACTGTGCATCGCGGCCGCGTATATGCCGAACGCGACACGATCTGGACAGAGTCTGAGATATACGACCAACTCCGGGCGAATCCCGAGAATGTTCTCAGCATTCACGGCCATGGCGATGCGCACGGCAGCGACGCGCACGGCGACGACGCACACGGCAGCGACGCACACGGCAGCGACGCACACGGCAGCGACGCGCACGGCGACGACGCACACGGCAGCGACGCACACGGCAGCGACGCACACGGCAGCGACGCACACGGCAGCGACGCACACGGCAGCGACGCACACGGCGACGACGCACACGGCGACGACGCACACGGCGAGGCGGAGGGTCACGAAGGGCACGGACATTGACCGGGACCTTTGCGTTTCCGCCGCGACAACTGCGACCAGGTCGTGCAACCGCCTGGAGTGCTCATACCCACGATGCACCAGAACAATCACCCGGTTGACAGGCTCGGCGGGAAACTATACCTGGCAAAAAAAGCCGCTTGCCAAAAGGTCCTGAAGTACCCCTCGATACATGCGTCTTGCGTCGTAATCAATGCTCGTCCGATTCATGATCTGCAGATCCCTGAACTGACCATGCATTTCTGACTTTTGTTGAATACGAGGTGCTCGCCTGGAACAAGCCCGAGAACCGAATTCCCGTTACCCCCGGTTTCGAGGGATTCGCAACTACGCAATCGTCCGGTTTGGCGTTGAAACCAGATGGCATTTATCCTATAGTCATGGCTGTAATTCACCCCTTTGCCCCGAGTAGTCTCCAGTGAGTACTTCGCCGGAACCCAGTCCGGGCAGGCCCGATACATCCCGCTCTACTTTACCGCTTAGCCGTTCGCCGGTCAGATTGGTGATCTGGCGTCTCGTTGTCATTGTCGTGATTCTCGGCGTCGGATGGTTTGGCGTGCGGGCGATCATGGCAAGGAAGAAGGCACCGGCGCAGGTGGTACTCGTTGACCGGGTGCCGACGGTGGAAGTCGTGACCTGTGAACCGCAGACCGAGACGATCATTCTGTACGGTCACGGCACGGTCGAAACCGCGACCCGCACCGCCATCCGGCCGCAGGTCAGCGGTCGCGTCATCGAATTGCACGAGCGCCTGGAACCGGGCGAAGTCATCGGCCACGACGAAGTTCTGGTGCGCCTGGATGCCACGGATTACGAGCTGTCGCGTGACGTCAACCAAGCGGACCGCGGCCGACTGCAGGCCGAGATAGCGCTGCTGAATACCGAGACCAAGGCAACAGAAACCCGCCTGGAACTGGCGCAACAAAGCATTGCCTTGAGCGAGGCCGAATTCGAGCGGCTTGGGAAGCTGCTGACCGAGAAGCAAATCGGAAACCGCTCGAGTGTCGACCGGGCCGAACGTGCGGTCGTCCAGGACCGGGACCGCATGGCGCAATTACAGCAGTCGCTCGCTGCTATTCCGCATCGGATCACGGCGCTGGAGGCGGAGCTTTCCCGGCTGGAACGACGCGTTGCTGTCGATGAGCTGGCGATCGCGCGGTGCACGATCAAGGCTCCGTTTTCCGGCCGCGTCGAGCGTGTTGCGGTGGAAGCGAACGAGGTTGTTCAGATTGGGGCGACACTGCTGTCTCTGGCCAATGACAACGATCTGGAGATTGCCGTTTCGCTCAATGCCCGGGATGTCAATAAATGGATGCATTTCCGCCGGGAGACGGATGCCTCGGCGCCCGCCGGTTGGTTTGGCCTGATCGAGGAAGTGCCGGCAACCATTGCCTGGATCGAAGGCGAGGCCGGAGATGCGTGGTCCGGCACCGTAGCGCGTGTCAAGCAGTTCGACGACCGTTCGCGGATGCTGACGGTTGTCGTCCGACCGGATCCAGCCAAGGGAACTGCAGCGTATCCGTTGATTCCCGGCATGTTCTGCGCCGTCGAAATTCGCGGTAAGCAGGTTCCCGACGTCTACCGCATCCCGCGCTCCGTCCTGAACGAGAGCGATCGGGTGTTCGTCGTCGTCGATGACAAGCTTGAGGCACGTCGTGTGCATGTGATCAGAGAAATCGGCGAGGAGTTGATTGTCGATGACGGGCTGGCACCGGGTGACCAGGTTGTGATCAACCGGCTGCGTGCACCGGTCGGCGGATTGGCGGTGCGCATCCGCCAGCGCGATGGTGAGCAGGTTGCTCTGCCCCCGACTGACCCGGTCAGCGATGTGTACGATGACGCGAAGTCAGATCCTACGATGTAATCTGTATGGCCGACAGTACCGACAAACATTCGTTCCTGCGCACTGTCCTGCTCAATCCGGTGTTCGCGAATATCCTGATGATCATGATCCTGGTCTGCGGGTTCGTGGGTTTGTTCAGCATGGTTCGCGAGAGCTTCCCGCAGTTCGAGCTGGACTTCATCAACATCACTGTCCCCTATCCCGGTGCGGATCCCGCCGAGATCGAGGAATCGATATGCCGGCGGCTGGAGGATTCGCTTGAAGGAATCTCCGGAATCGAGCGGGTGATCACCGTTGCCCAGGAGAACGCCGGGCAGGCGATCATCGAAGTCACCGAGAACGCCGACAAGGACAAACTCCGCACCGAAATCGAAAACGCGGTCGATGCCATCGACATATTTCCGGAGCACTCGGAGCGGCCGATCATCGACACCTTCTCCTTCGATGACGCGGTGATCAATGTCGCCATCTGGGGTGATGTTCCGGAGCGTGATCTCAAGGAGCTGGGCCGTGAAATCCATGACGACCTGCTGCTGCTGCCGGGCATCAGCCGCGTCAACATCAGCGGCACGCGCGACTATCAGGTCGATATCGAAATCTCCGAGGAGCGACTGCAGGAACACCGGCTGACCTTCGATGAGGTTGCTGCCGCAGTTCGCCGCAACAGCGACAACTTGCCGGGTGGAGTGTTGCGGACCGCTACCGAGGATTTCAATATCCGGATCATCGGCCGTCGCTATTTCGCGAGTGAATTTAATGACCTGGTGCTGCGCGCCGATGCCGACGGCGACCGGGTGTTTCTGCGTGACGTCGCCATTCTCCGTGACACCTTCGATGAACAGTCGGCGGTGTACGCGTTGTACAACGGCAAACGCTCAGTCAACCTGGCAGTGCTCAAGGCGAAGGAGGAAGACACGATCCGCATTGCCGAGGCGGTGCACAAATACGTCGCTGGCAAGCGCGAGACCATGCCGGCTACGGTCAACCTGTCGACCTGGCTAGATATATCGCGCCTGGTCCAGGGCCGTATTGATTTGCTGCAGCGCAACGGCGCGATCGGTCTGGTGCTGGTGTTTCTGGCGCTCTGGCTGTTCCTCGAGCTGCGGCTCTGTTTCTGGGTGACGCTGGGGCTGGTCATCTCGATTTGCGGCGCCTTTGGGCTGATGGCGATGACCGGGCAGTCGATCAACATGATCAGCCTTTTCGGCCTGATCATGGTGCTGGGCATCATCGTCGACGATGCGATTGTTGTCGGCGAATCCATATACGCCCGACGCGAGAACGGCGACGAAGCCTTCACGGCGGTCCTCGAGGGCACCCGTGAGGTGTTCTGGCCGGTACTGACGGCTGTGCTGACGAGTATCGTCGCGTTCATGCCGCTGTTGTTCGTCAGCAGTACGATCGGAAAATTCATCGCTGTCATGCCGGGGCCGATCATTGCGGCGCTGATCATTTCCCTGTTCGAGGCACTCATTATCCTACCCGTGCACCTGCGGCATCTGCCGCTGCCGCGCAACGGCGAGACCAGGAGAGTGTCGCGGTACAATCTCATTGGCCAGTTGCGCCGGTTCACCGGTTTTGGCCTGCGCTTCATGATCCAGCGAATCTACTGCCCGCTGCTGGGGGTCCTCTTGCGCTGGCGCTACGCCACAGTCGCCAGCGGTCTGGTCGTGATTGCCTTGACTACTTCGATGGTTATGAGCGGCACCGTGAAATCCATTTTTTTCCCTGAAGCCGACACCGACTGGATCCAGGCCGAATTCGAATTTACCGGCGGTACCCCGATCGCCGCCACGGAAGAGGCGGCCCGGACGATAAATGCCGGTTGGCAGGCGACCGAAGCGTATTATGCGAATCGCCTCGACGGGCCCCTCGGGGTGACGGTTTACGCCGTGATCGGCGGAACCCTCGGCTTCGAAGACCGCAGGTCGAAGAAGGCGGATCATGTTGGTGAGGTTTTCATCGAGTTGATGCCGACCGAGAATCGTGGCATTCCATTCGCCGAGATTGTCGATCAATGGCGCCGGCAGACCGGACCGATAAATGGGGCCGTTGCGGTCAAGTTCAAGGGCTATGCCGGCGGACCGCCCGGCGGCGATATTCAACTTGACGTGCTCGGTTCCAATGAGGAGGATCTTTTGCATGCTGTCGGTGAGATCATGGACGAGCTTGCCACTTACAAGGGCGTGACCCAGATCAATACTGACTACAAGCCGGGCAAGAAGGAAATTCGCCTGCGCCTCAAGCCTGCGGCGCAGTCTACCGGCGTCGCGCTCCAGGATATCGCCAGACAGGTCCGCGCCGGCTTCTACGGCGAGGAAATATCTCGCGTGCAGCGCGGTGCCGACGAGGTCAAGATCATGGTCCGTTATCCACTCGCCGAACGCCGGACGCTGGAGCAGATCCGACGGCTGCGTATCCGGGCGCCCGATGGAACGGAAGTGCCGCTCGACTATGTTGCCGACGTCGAATACGCAGCCGGCTTTTCAACCATTCGCCGGGAGAAGGGCCAGCGTAAATTCAGCGTCACCGCCGATACTGCCGAGGGTGTCAAGGCGAAAGACATCGAGAACAGTCTGCTCGAAAAATTTCTGCCGGAGCTGTCACGCAAGTACAACATCACCGCCAAGCGAGGCACCGAATCGGAAGACCGCATGCGCTCGATCGCCTCGGTGCGTAAAAGCGGGATGATCGGGCTGCTGGTGATCTACCTGATCATGGCGACGATTTTCAAGTCGTACGTTCAGCCGGTGATCATCATGTTTTCCATCCCATTTGGCGTTGTCGGCGCCATAATCGGCCACAAGATCTATGGCATACCGATGTCGATGATGAGCTTCTTCGGTATTGTCGCGCTGACCGGTGTCGTTGTCAACGATGCGATCATCCTGATTGTCGCGATCAACGACCGCCTGGCTCGGGGGCTGCCTCTGTTTGAAGCGATCGTCGAGTCTGGCATGCGACGGTTCCGTGCCATTGTGCTGACCTCGCTGACGACGTTTGCCGGACTGTTCCCGATGATTCTGGAGAAGAGCCTACAGGCCCAGTTGCTGATCCCGATGGCCATCTCCATCGCCTTCGGTGTTGCCTTCGCGACGGTCGGCACGCTGATAATCATTCCCTGTCTGCTGGCGATCCTCAGCGACCTACGCTGCCTCTGGCATCTGATCTGGAACCTGTGCCTGCCCGCCACTCGCGAAGCGGTCGAACCTAGTTGCAATATCGGGCGGTTGTAGCAGGACGCGACGGAGCCTTTATCCGCCTGCCAGTTCCGTTGCCAGCTCGCAGACGGCAGCCAGGTCGATCTTGCCGGAGCCGAGGATCGGGATCTCGCTGATGGCGTAGAATTCAACCGGCTTCGGTAGCCACAGGTTTGGCAGATCGCGCTGGCGGAGCGCCGCGAGAATGTCGGGAGGTTCCTGCGCCAGCGGTAAGTGCAGCACGACTATTTTCTCTCCGCGTTTCGCATCTGTCACCCCAGTGACGACGACGCGGGTGTCCGTCACGCCGAGCACCTCGTGGATGGCATCTTCAACGGCTCCGTGTGGCACCATCTCACCACCGATTTTGCTGAACCTCGACCGACGACCGGTGATAGTGATATAGCCGTCGCGGTCGATCCGGACGATATCGCCGGTGTTGTACCAGCCGTCCTGCAGCACCTCGGCGGTGCGTTCCGGGTCGTCCAGGTACCCGAGCATGACGTTCGGGCCCTTTACCAACAGCAGGCCTTCCTCGTCCTCGTTGAGGACCTCGCCGGTTTGCGGATCGACCACCTTGACGGTAACGCCGGGAATCGCCTGCCCGACAGACCCGCTTTTGCCGTCGGCCGTGCCCAGGTCGGTGACCGACTTCGGCATGTTCACGGAAACGATTGGCGACAACTCGGTGCAGCCATAGCCCTCGATCGGCACGACGCCGAATTTCTCTGCGAAATGGTCGCGCACGTCGGCGCGCAGTTTCTCGGCGCCGGTAATGACCAGGCGCAGGCGATGAAACTGTTCGGGTGTGCATTTGCGGATGTACGCCTGCAGAAACGTTGGCGTCGCCATGATCAGCGAGACACCTTTGTTTTCGCACAGCTCGCCGATGCGCGCGGCGTCTACAGGATTGTTGTGATAAACAACCCGAACACCCCAGCATAGCGGCAGCCACAGGGTCATGAGAAAACCGAAGGAATGAAAGAACGGCAGGACCCCGAGGAACACATCGTCGCCCTGCACGTCCAGCATGCGCACTGCGGTGTTCATGTTGGAATACAGGTTGTTGTGCGTCAGCACGACGCCTTTCGGCATGCCCGTCGAACCGCTGGAAAACAGGACGGTCGCCGGGTTGTGTGTCGAGTCGGCGTGGGTCGGATACCAGCGACGTTCGAGCCAGCGGAACGGCGTGATTGCCATCACAGTTGCAGCAAGCTTATCGCCGATTGTGACGCGGCTGGCAACGTCTTTGACTTCGAGAAGCTGCGGAAATATCGCCGGCAATTTTTCGATCATCTCGGCGCTTGTATACAATCTGCGGATGGCGCATTTCGCGATGGCGTGTTCAATGGCGTCGGCCGAAGCGGTGTAATTGAGGAACACCGGAATCCGATCGGCGATCATCACGCCAAGCGCTACTTTGACGGCGCTGACACTCGGCGGCAGCAGGATACCTATGTGGGTTTCTTCTTCGCGGCCTTCGCGTTTGATCACGCGTGCCAGTGCCAGCGAGTTGATCAGCAATCCGGCGTAGCGACTCGAAACGCCCGTCGAATCCTGCACCACACGCAGCCGCGGCGACCATCGTGCCTTGCGGATGAACTCACTGGGCAGGCAGCGTTCGCCCGGGGACGGTTCGCACTCGGCCTGAGTTGCCAGCTCTGACACGGCGAAACGCGCCTGCATCGGCGACACGTTTCGTTCCAGCGCCGGTCCGAAGGAAATGGTTACTGGGTAGGGCACGGCCCGCGGTCGGCGGAGCCTGACGTCACCGTGGCTGCGGCTGAAAATGCTGCCCCACACCAGGCCGAGGTGCAGCGGTACGATCGGCACGTCGATGTCGTCGGGCAGCATGCGCAGGAAGCCACGCTTGAACTCGCCCATGTTGCCGTTGCTGGTGATCCGGCCTTCGGGAAACATGCACAGCACATGGCCGTTTCGCAGCACGCGTTGCGCTTCCGCTATGCAGCGGTCGAGTGCCTTCGGGTGGCCGCTGTCGGGCAGCGGCAACAGGCGCGCCCAGTGAGCGAACGGGCGCAGCCATTTCCTGTTGTAAAATGTTTCGTTGATGACAAAATGCACCTCGCGCGAACTTGCCGCCGACACCAGCAGGCCGTCCACGAGGCTGACATGATTGGCGACCAGCAGCACGGGGCCCTCGTCCGGTAGATTTTTACGTCCGTGAGTGCGGATGCTGTACACCGTGCGCGTCAACAGAACGACGATCATGCGCAGCAGAAACTCAGGCAGCAGGTAGCAGGCGTAGGCAGTCGTCAGCACCAGGACGATCGAGGCGCCAAGATAGAGTTCGCGGATCGGCAGCGTCATGAAATAGCTGCGGGTCAAGTCGAAGAAATCGGCGTTCGGCTGCAGTTCGTCGCCGAGGCCGCCAGTAGTCACAAGCATGGTGGTAGAGACCAGCAGCATGACGAAAAATGCCACCGCGTTGGTCATTGCCAATGTCTTGCCGCGCACCGCCGCCGGTGTCTTCTGCTGTAGATTAACCAGTAGCGGCAGATCGAAAAAACCGCCGAAAAAGCCAATTGCAGCAACGTTGAACAAGGCTCCGGGATAGGTGTTGGACATATATAGGTTGGTACAAAACACCAGCATCCCAGCCGCCCCGATCGGCACCAGCCCGAATTCGACCTTGTGCGCTGAATAGCGACCAGCGACAAAACAACCGAACCCGATGCCGAGCGCAGCAGCCACCTGCAACGTCGAGATTTTTACTTCGCTCAGTTCCAGGTCCTGACTGCCAAACCCGACGAGCGACGACAGCAGCAGCGCCCCGATGCCCATGAATACCGCGTGGCCGATGACGCTCAGCAGCACCGGCCGCGAGATCGCGATGTAGCGGAAATCGCTGAGATAACCGGTGAATAGATGCCAGCCGGCTTTGATTTTCGACAACGGCGCCCCGGTTCTCGGGATGTAGACAGAGGCAATGATTCCGAGCACTGAGACCACGATCCATGGGGCGCCCAGAAGCAACGACGGTTCCGGTATCCACTTCACGATGATGCCGCAGCTGCAGCCCATAATGATGCCTATAAAGGCGATCAGTTCAATGATGCCGTTGGCATTGGGCAGATCGGACTCGCCGAAGATCTCGGGCAAAATTCCCAGGAACGCCGGCGAGAAAAACGTGCTCTGCAGCGCCATCAGAAAGACAATGAACATCAACGGCCCGAATCCCCAGGTCGGTATGAGCGCGAAGGAGAACATACCAAGCGTGATGATCACCAGTTCCGCCCACTTGGCAACGATTAGAATGGACCGCTTCGGGTAGCGATCGGCCAGCCAGCCGGCAACGGTCGGAAACAGCACGAACGGCAGCATGAAAATCATGCCGGACACCGCGATCAGCGCTGCCTGCGAGCCGGGATCGTCTTTGAACTCGTTCACAGCCAGCATCATCGCAACGGCTTTGAGCGCGTTGTCGTTGAAGTTGCTTAAGAACTTGGTCAGGCCCAGGGCCCAGAGCTTACGTAACATGAGGCGTTCCGGTGATCACCAGTAAGTCATTAAAAGAGGTCATTCTAAAAGGGGCAACTCCGCAACACGGCGGTACATACACGTACTGCGAACTTCGCAATCTTCAACAACGACGGCACGATCGGTGGCACGGCGTATATCCTGAGTGGACTGGCCGTGGGCCGTGCCGAAACACCGCTACGATTGGAGTGCGAAACATGAAGAACTTGTGGGACGATGCAACGGCCCAGGCGTTCGCGGACGATCCGCTGCAGTTGCGCGTGTACACCTCGCGTCTGCTCGGACAGGAACCTGCCCTGGTCATCATGCACGGCGGCGGCAACAAACGGGGCATTTGAGTCAAGGCGGTGCTGGCCAGTGAGAGGTTCTGCGGTAAGGATGTAAACGACGCAAATTACAAACGCTGTCACTCTGCCGACTGGCGGCAGCAGCGGAAAGGGCTTGGTCGGCCCCGGTGCGGTTGGTGGGCATTTGTTCTGATCTGGATCGGCGCCGGGCGTTTGTGTGCATTTGCGGCAGCACCGAATTGGCAAGTACAGTTTGCAGGCTTATCTGCAGGAAGAGCAGTGATTGCTATCTATGGCGCTGGTCGTTTCATCCGTGCCGACGCTGTGTATATTTTCGGTGTTTTGGATACTTTTCCCAAGTTCGTCCACGCCATACTTCTCTCATTCGTCCTCCTGCTTCCCGTTTCTGTGGACGTCTGGGCAGATGCCCCCACGCATGCACTGATCCTGTGCAATGTCAAAGATGTCAACTGCCTGATCGACGGTAAGTTATCGCGCTTCGACAAAGAGATCAGCGGATACCCCAATCAGCAGACCGGAAAGTGGCATTCGGGCAAGTGGTACGCGTTGTATGCCCCGCTGGACGTCACCGAAGACAATGAGATTTACCTCGATCTGCTCAGGCGTCGGAAGAAGACGGACGGCCTCAAGAATTTCGAACTGCTCGGGGATCTGCGTGCTCTGAAAGCGGCGAGTTGGCAGAACGCCGTCGACGTGCTTCTGGAGATTATCGAGCCGTGACCATAGACGATCTGTCTTTCTACCGGGACGTCATGGGCATCAGCAGAATCGAAGTGGAGCCTTGCCCAGAGATGGACGGCGGTCCCGGGCTGAATGCAAGCACTGCCTCCGACCTTACTTCCGCGACTTCTGAGCCGGGCCGAGGGTCACGGTGATCTTGTCACCTTCGACCTTGATGCCGGTGACGTTCTTCATGCCCTTCTGGAGGCTCTCGTAGCGCGCGGACTCTGAGGTTGTCAATTGGGTGAAGCGCTGCGAAATGATTTTTTCTTCCAGTTGCTTTATCGGTAGGGGCACGCGCCCGACGACTGTCTTGTCACGGGAGAATGTCAGGCCCGCGTCGCTTGCTTCGAGCTTCCCCTCGATCGAGGTGTACCAGGTGAATTTGTTTTTCACCAGATGCTTGACGGTCATCCTGATGCTGTCTGGCGGCAACAGTTCGACGTAGAACCCCTGGGGGACCAGTACGTTGCCTGCACCCGTTTCGAGCGCTTCCAGGCGCCGCTGTGCGACAGACTCTGCCGATAGATCGAGGACAAACTCCGCCAATCCGTTGAGCTCGGCCGTGGTGAAGGTTTCCGATGGCGTGGTTCGTCCGACAATGAAATTGACCCTTCTCTTCATGGCCTTCGCATCTTCCGGACTCAAGGTCGTGGCTGGAGGCAACGGCGGTGCCAGGAATATGCCGGCAGCCAACGCCGCAACCGCCAGTAACAGAACCAGACCGATGAGATTGCGCAAGATGTTGCTGGCGCTCGCGGTGGTCTTCGCGGTTTTTTTAATGTCAGCGGGGCGAAGCTCGTCCATGTCAAGCTTATCGCCGCAGGTACGACAGAAAATGTTTCCCAAGTGGTTTTCCGCCTGGCACTTTGGACAATTAATCATTTTTTGACCTATAGGCTAGGCGCCAACGGTGCACATGAAAATTGCTTTAGTGCGCACACCGCGTGCCACTTTAAGCGGTAGGTTTTTTCTTGCCGGAACCGTTGCTACCATCTGTGCTGCTCGTACCGTTGCTTTTTTCCGGCTTGCTGTCACCTGAGTTCGCACTGTCGCCACCAGACGATTTCTTTTCGCTTTCGGCGCCTTTCTTGTAGCTGTCACTGCGGTAGTCGGTAGTGTAGAAGCCGCTGCCCTTGAAAATTACTCCGGCGCCGGCGCCGATCAATCGCTTGATTTTACACCTGCATTCCGGGCATCTGGTCAGTGGATTGTCCGTCATTTTCTGGACGGCTTCGAACTGGTGGTTGCACTTGGTGCATTTGTATTCGTACGTCGGCATGTAGCAACTCCTAAAAACGCGTGCGGCTCAGCCCTGTTCGAACAGGGCGCGGATTTCTGTCCCGACTTTTTCGATCGGATGCTCGGCCAGCGCGGCTCGGCGTGCCAGCAGATTTGGGCAACCGTTCTTGAATTCGGCGATCCACTTTTCGGCGAATCTGCCGTCTTCGATAGCCTTGAGCGCCTCTTTCATGTTTTCCTTGACCTGCGGCGTGATGATTTTCGGGCCAGTCTCGTATTCGCCCCACTCCGCGGTGTTGGAGATTACCGAGTTCATCTTTTCGATGCCGCCCTCGTAAATCAGATCGACGATCAGCTTTACTTCGTGCAGCACTTCGAAGTACGCCATCTCGGCCGGGTATCCGGCTTCGGTAAGGACCTCGAAGCCGTACTTGATCAGATCGACGGTGCCGCCGCACAGTACCGTCTGCTCGCCGAACAGGTCTTCGTAGCATTCCTGCGGGAAGGTACACTCGAGTACGCCGGCACGGGTGAAGCCCATCGACTTGGCCATCGCCAGTGCGATTGTGCGGGCGTTGCCCGATGCGTCCTGCTCGACCGCGATCAGGCCCGGCACGCCGAAGCCTGCCAGGTAAGCTTTGCGCTCTTCCGTTGCCGGACTCTTCGGTGCTACCATGATGACATCGACATCGTCACCCGGGACGATCTGCTTGAAGACAATATTGAAACCGTGCGAGCACGACAACACCTTGTTCGGCGACAGGTTCGGTTTGATATGCTCGTCATAGACCCAGCCGTGATGCTCGTCGGGCAGTAAAATATGAATGACGTCCGATTTCTCCGTCGCCTCTGCAACATTGTACACCTCCAGGCCGTCGTCCTTGGCCCGATGGTTCGCCGCGTCGCGGGTCGTGCCGACGATCACGTTGACGCCGGAATCACGCATGCATAGAGACTGCGCCGTGCCCTGGCTGCCGTAACCGATCACGGCGATTGTCTTGCCGTCAAGTTGGTCGAGATCTGCATCGCTGTCGTGAAGTATGTTGACCATTTTGTACTCCTCGTTGTGGTAGTTGTCGCCAGTTCCCGAAGCGTCAATAATCCGTAAAGGCGGGCGGTAAAACGTCGATAAAATGCCTGAACAAATCTTCAAGCTTCAAGACGATAATGATAGCGCGGCAACGTGTATTTTGCAATTACGCTGAACTTGCTGTGCATCGCCTCCGCGTCCTTGATGTGCTGCGCCCTGCGGGATAAAGATGCCGTGGTTGCTGTAATGGGGGGGCACTGGCACTCCACCGCCCGCTATTTTTCCAATAGCTCGTCCAGAGCGGTCCAGGGTAGCGTCACGCACTTGAGTCGCATGGGAAAGTCACGGACAGTGGTAAGGCAGGCGAGTTCGCCGAGCCCCGCGACGTCCGGCGTTTCTTTTGCGGTTAGTGCGGTCATCAGTTCGGCTGCAAGCGCCTGGGCGGCACCGGCATCTTTATCCCGCAGGGCGCAGCACATCAAGGACGCGGAGGCGATGCACAGCGCGCAGCCGTGGCCGTCGAATCGCAGGTCGCAAATGGCATTGTCCGCCAGATCTATGGCAAGACGAACAACGTCGCCGCACAATGGATTTTTGCGTTCGACACCGGGTTCAGCACCAAGTTCACCGAAGTGTCGCGGGTTGCGATGGTGATTGAGCAGGGTGTCCTGGTACAAGTCTTCCACGAGTGGGTGCTAGAGGTCCATGCCGAGATCAAGCTTGACTGCTTCGCTGACGTTGTCGAGGGACCACGGCGGATCCCAGACCACCTCGACATTGGTTGTCTTGACGCCCTGGATGGACTTCAGGATATAGTTGACTTCGGCCACCAGCTGTGTACCATATGGACAGTTTGGTGAAGTCAGCGTCATGTCGACGTTGATATCGCCATTGTCATTCTTGACCTCGTAGATCAGACCGAGATCGACAATGCTAATCCCGACGTCCGGGTCTTCAACGACGCGGATCAGTTCGAGAATCTCGTCCGGCTTCATATCGCACGTACCGTCATCGCCGGCCGGCGGGGTCACATCCTCTTTGGTCAACATATTTGCCTCTCCGATGTTTACAGCGTTTTGTCCAGGGCTTCCAAAGTCTCGTAATTGTTCTGTAATATGACAGCTTTTTGCTGAAAAGACGCGATCGACAGACTGCAGATCAGCCGTGTGAGCTGGTCCTGTAAATGATAGATCGGCCCCTGGATGTTGCAACTGCTCTCCTGCTCGCAGGTGTGAGAATCGCAGGTACAGCGGGCCAGTTGCATAGGGCCGTCGAGCACCTCAATGACTTTGCCCAGGCCGATGTCGGCGAGCCGGCGCCGCAGGCGGTAGCCACCTTTAACCCCCTGGATCGATTCGATCAGTTGCGCCTTAGTCAATGCCTGCAGCACCTTGCCGAGCAACTCTTGTGGCAGGTGGTACTGCTCTGCCATTTCCCGCGTCGTCGTCACCGCACCGGGCGACATCTCGGCCATATGGATCAGTGAGATCAGTCCGTATTCGACTTTGCGTGGCAATTTGATCATTGTACCTATTCCGTTGTTGCTGGCCCTTGTGCCTTCAGCGCATTGTGGACGGCGTGCCACGCTAGTGTGGCGCACTTTACACGCACCGGGAATTCGCAGACGCCGGACAGCACGACGAGTTTGTCGAGCTTGTCCGTGTCGAGTGCGTCCAACTGCCTCTTGCCGGTCAGCATGTCATGAATCTCGGCAAACAGCGACCCGGCCTGCTCCCGGTCCATGCCCTGAAGCGCTTCGGTCATCATCGATGCGGACGCCTTCGAAATCGCACAGCCATGGCCTTCGAAGCGGATCTCCTCGATCACCTCGCCGTTCAGTCGCACGTAAACAGTGAACCGGTCGCCGCACAGCGGGTTATAGCCTTCCGCCTGGTGTGTTGGTGGCGGCGTCATTGGTCCAAAGTTGCGTGGCGACTTGTTATGGTCGAGAATGACTTCCTGGTATAGCTCGGTCAAATCAAACATCAGCCGAATATCCTCATTACTTCGGGAATCGCAGCGGCTAGCCGATCGATATCCGCGGTCGTGTTGTATATACCGAAGGAGGCCCGGGCGGTCGAAACCAGCCCAAGACGTTCCATCAACGGTTGTGCACAGTGGTGGCCGACGCGAATGGCAATGCCCTGCAGGTCGACGACTGTACCGATATCGTGCGGGTGTACGTTGCCGATCAGAAACGACAGAGCTCCGACCCGCCGCTGCGGTGCACCAACAATCGTGACGTCGTCGATTGCCGACAGTGCGGACTCCGCATATTCCATCAGGGTTGCCTCGAGCGGGACGAGCTTCGGCAGGTGTGCCTGCACGAAATCGACAGCGGTTCCAAGGCCGACTATCCCCGCAATGTTCGGTGTGCCCGCTTCGAACTTGTACGGCAACTCGTTGTAGGTCGTACCTTCGAAGCGCACTGAGCTGATCATGTCTCCACCGCCCTGGTATGGCGGCATGGCATCCAGCAGCCGGCGCTTGCCGTACAGCACACCCACACCTGTGGGGCCGTACATTTTGTGGCCGGAGAAGGTATAGAAATCGCAGTCCAGTGCCTGCACATCGACCGGCATGTGCGGTATTGCTTGGGCACCGTCGATCAGCACCGGTATGCCGTTGTTGTGTGCCAGGTCGATGATCTCCCGAATCGGATTGACCGTACCCAGTGCATTGGATACGTGTCCGACAGCGACCAATCGCGTGCGTTCGGTCAGCAGGTCGCGGTAGGCGTCGAGGTCGAGATCGCCGGCATCCGATATCGGAATGACTCGTAGAACTGCACCGCTGCGTTCGCAGAGCAGTTGCCAGGGCACGATGTTCGAATGATGCTCCAGCGTCGAAATGATGATCTCATCACCGCTGCCGACGGCGTGGGCGCCGTAGCTGCTTGCCACCAAGTTGATTGCTTCGGTCGCGCCGCTGGTGAATAGGATTTCTGCGGACTCCGCAGCATTGACAAAATCACGGACCTTGTCACGCACCGTCTCGCAGGCGGCGGTGGCGCGTTGGCTGAGCGCGTGAACACCGCGGTGTACATTGCTGTTGTCATGCTCGTAGTAGGCCGCTATTGCGTTGATGACGCACCACGGCTTTTGTGAGGTTGCCGCATTGTCGAGATACACCAGCGGCTTACCATGGACGGTCTGCGCCAGCGTCGGGAACTGCTCGCGGATGGCAAGCAGTTCGACCGCGGCTGTTGTCCGTATGCGGGCTGGTGCGTTCATCAGAGCTGCCGGTAGCGGTCGATGAGAAATTGCTCGATAGTGTCGCGAACAGGTTGCGATTCGATGTCGGTCACTGCTTCGCAGGCGAAGGCGTAGGTCAGAATACCGCGGGCTGTCTTGGTGTCGATGCCGCGCGAGCGCAGGTAAAACAGGCCGGCCTCGTCGAGTTGTCCGATCGTCGCGCCGTGGGTGCAGCGCACATCGTCGGCGTAGATTTCCAACTCGGGCTTGGTGTTGACTCGTGCATCGTCGGAAAGCAGCAGCGCCCGGTTGGTCTGCAGCGCGTCGGTTTTCTGGGCGTCTTGCCAGACATGGATTCTGCCGTTGAAGACGCCGCGGGCCTTGTCGTCGAGGATACCCTTGTAGATCTCATAGCTGTTGCAGTTCGGGTGAGCGTGCTCAATGCAGGTGTGGTTGTCGATGAGCTGCCGTCCGCGACCGAGGTACAGGCCGTTGAGTGTGCACTCGATGTTTTCGCCGTCCAGCTGTGCGTTGATTGTGTTGCGCGTGATCGCACCGCCGCTCGTGAACGCGTGCGATTTGAAACGGCTGTTGCGGGCCGCATGCACGTGCATCGCCGCAATGTGATATGCCGTCTCGCTCTCAAGCTGCATCTTTGTATGGTCGAGTGCGGCATTCTCAGCCAGCATGACTTCGGTCACCGCATTGGTGAAGTAGCAGGCGTCGCCGGTGCCGAGGTAATTCTCGGTGACGGTGAAATTGCTGTTGCGGCCAACGACAATGAGTGTGCGCGGCTGCGTCACTGCATTGGCTGTCGCACCGGTTGAGATGTACCAGACATTGATGGTGGCACTGTCATCGATGTTGTCAGGTACGAGAATCGCGGCGCCATCCCGGATGTACCCGGTGTTCAGCGCCGTGAAAGAATTGCCGTTGACCACGGCACCTGTGCCCAGGTATGGCTGCAAAGCTTCCGGTGTCTCTGCGAGCATGTCTGCGAGCCCGCCGAGACGTACGCCGGCCGGCAACGTGCCGACGTCGGACTGGGCCGGCGTGAAAACGCCGTCGATAAATACCAGACGATGCCCGGGCCAATCGCCGCAGCCGCTGTTTTGCAACAAGCGGGCGACGTCGCAGGCGCCCGGAGTTGCCGGAGTGAAGGTGGTCTGGCGAATGGGGGAGACATCGGTGAAGCGCCAATTCTCATCGCGCGTCGTCGGAAACCCAAGCTTGGCGAACCGTGCGATGCCCGCATTGCGGAGTTCGCCAAGCCAGTCGGGGCCGCCTGTCGTCTTGAGAAATGCCGGATGTTGCTCGGTGAAGCTCATACGTCGGTTGTCAGTTTTGCGAATCGCCGTTCTTGAGCCAGTCGTAGCCGTGTTCTTCCAGCTCCAGCGCCAATTCCTTGGTGCCGGAACGGACGATCTTGCCGTCGGAAAGCACGTGTATAAAGTCGGGCTCGATATAATCGAGCAGGCGCTGATAGTGCGTTACTAGGACGATGGCATTGTTATCGTTGCGGAATTGCGAGATGCCTTTGGCGACGATTTTGACCGCGTCGATGTCCAGCCCGGAATCGGTTTCATCGAGGATCGCCAGTTTCGGATTGAGCACCAGCATCTGAAACACTTCGTTGCGCTTCTTTTCGCCGCCGGAAAACCCTTCGTTGACCGGGCGATTGATCAGGCTTTCGTCGAGGTCGAGCAGCTTCATGCTGGACTTGAACATCTTGAGGAAGTCGATCGCATCGAGCACATCCTCATTGCGGTACTTGCGGATGGCATTGATTGCCGCCTTGAGGAAGTAGGTATTGCTGACGCCCGGAATCTCGACCGGGTACTGAAACCCCAGGAACACGCCCTCGCAGGCGCGTTCTTCGGGTGCGAGGGCGAGCAGGTCCTTGCCGTCGAAGTCGACAGAGCCGCCAGTGACCTTAAAGGCTTCGTGTCCGGCCAGGACCTGGGCCAGGGTGCTCTTGCCGGAACCGTTGGGCCCCATGATGGCATGCACCTCACCGGACTTGACGGAAAGGTTCAGTCCTTTGAGAATGGGTGTGCACTCGACTTCGGCACGAAGGTCTTTGATTTCAAGCATGTTTTCAGGGATCAGGTTCGGGTTTCGGTGTCAGGTGAAAAAAAGTTTCGTCTCACTCGTCATCCCACGTTTTATCGCTCCTTTTCATCGATTCTCTTTGGCTGTTGGCGTTCGAGTGAGATTACACGTTTGCTTCAGCCGACGCTGCCTTCGAGGCTGATGCCGAGGAGCTTGCGGGCTTCGACGGCGAACTCCATTGGCAGCTCCCGGAAAACTTCCTTGCAGAACCCGTTGATGATCATCGAAACGGCGTCCTCCTCGGAGATGCCGCGCTGGCGTAGATAGAACATCTGATCCTCACCAATCTTGGAGGTCGTCGCTTCGTGCTCGACCTGGCCGGTGGGGCCGGTAACCTCGATGTAAGGGTATGTGTGGGCGCCGCATTTGTCACCGATCAGCATGGAATCGCACTGCGAATAATTGCGCGCATTGGTTGCACTGGGCGCCACCCGGACAAGACCACGGTAAGAATTCTGCCCCTTGCCCGCAGAGATTCCCTTTGAAATGATCGTGCTGCGGGTATTCTTGCCGAGGTGTATCATCTTCGAGCCGGTGTCCGCCTGCTGATAGTTGTTGGTCAGCGCGACAGAATAGAATTCACCGACGGCGTTGTCGCCGCGCAGGATGACGCTCGGATACTTCCAGGTGATCGCCGAGCCGGTTTCGACCTGGGTCCACGAGATCTTTGCGGATTCATCGGCACGGCCGCGCTTGGTGACGAAATTGTAGATGCCGCCCTTGCCTTCCTTGTTGCCCGGATACCAGTTCTGCACAGTGGAGTACTTGATTTGCGCGTCTTTGTGGGCGATCAGCTCGACGACGGCGGCGTGCAGCTGGTTTTCGTCGCGCATCGGTGCGGTGCAGCCTTCGAGATAACTGACCGAGGCGCCTTCGTCGGCGACGATCAGGGTGCGCTCGAACTGGCCGGTCTCGGCCGCGTTGATTCGGAAGTAGGTAGACAGCTCCATTGGGCAGCGCACGCCTTTCGGGATATAGCAGAAGGACCCGTCGCTGAACACGGCCGAGTTGAGCGATGCATAAAAATTGTCACGATACGGCACTACCGAGCCGAGGTACTTTTCGATCAGTTCCGGATATTCGTGGACGGCATCGGAGAACGAACCGAAGATCACACCGGCGTCTTTCAGGGTTTCCTTGAAGGTCGTGGCGACAGATACACTGTCGAAGACCGCATCGACCGCGACACCGGCCAGCATCTTCTGCTCCTGCAGCGGGATGCCGAGTTTCTCATACGTATCGAGCAGCTCGGGGTCGACCTCGTCGAGGCTGCCGAGTTTTTTCTTCTGCTTCGGCGCCGAATAGTAGATGATATCCTGGAAATCGATCGGCGGATAGTGGACGTGCGGCCACTGCGGTTCTTCCATAGTCTGCCAGTGTGCAAAGGACTTGAGCCGGAAGTTCAGGAGAAATTCCGGCTCGTTCTTCTTTGCCGAGATGAAACGAACGGTCTCTTCGTTCAAGCCTTTCGGCGCAGCGTCCGCCTCGATATCGGTGACGAACCCCCACTTGTACTCCTGCTCGATCGACCTGGCTATGAGCTCATCCGACTCACTGACTGCTTCGGGTGCCTGAATTGCGTCATTCTGTGCCATATTGAAACCCGATCTTGTAAGTCCGGTTTAACCTCAAAAAAAGACGCCGCCTAAAGCGGCATTAATTGATAGAGACAAAATAGGACTAAATATATCCTATTTCAAGCAGGGAGCGAGATAAAATCGACATAAGGCCGGGCCGAACCAGGCGCTGGCCGGGATTCCGGTAAGGGACTATAGGGGATTGCCATATAGTCTGTTAACTCCTTTCAGGACAAGGGGTAATGCTGCACAGATCGGTCTGCAACAGGCTGGCGGCGGATTACTTCGGATCAGCCCATTTACGCGACTTTGTCCTGCAAAGAGGGATAGCCCTCGTCCGTGTCGCCAAGCTACCGCTTGACCTCAGTCAGGCGCTTTAGAACTTTTCGTCACTTCGACTGGTAAAAAGCCTTATATCCCTTGTATGCCATGTACGTGTCCAGCTTGCTGGCTACTTCCCACGGGGCGTGCATACTTAACACGCCGACACCGCAGTCGACCACTTCCATCTCGTAGCGCGCCAGCATGTAGGCAATCGTGCCACCCCCTCCCTGGTCGACTTTCCCGATCTCACCAGTTTGCCAAAGCACCCCGGCATTGTCGAAAATCCGTCGGCATTCAGCCATGAACTCGGCCGACGCGTCGTTGCTGCCGCTTTTGCCGCGGGCGCCGACGTATTTTGTCAGTACCAGGCCGCGGTTCAGCCGCGCCATGTTCTTGTTCGGCGAACTTACCTCCGGATAATTCGGGTCGTGCAGCGCGTTGACATCGGCCGATAGCATTTTGGACTTTTTCAGGCACCGGCGTAACTCGAGATCGCTGTAGTTGTCGACGGCTATATTGCAGACCTCGGCCATGACATTTTCAAACAGAAAACTGTTCATGCCGGTAGCACCAACTGAACCGATCTCCTCCTTGTCACAAAGGATGCAGAGCGCTGTGTATTCCGGGACCTGCTTGAGATCGAGCAGGCCGCGGATCGCGGTATAGGCCGATATCCGGTCGTCGTGGCCGTACGCCAGAATCATCGAACGGTCAATGCCGAGGTCTCTGGCTGGTCCTGCCGGTACGATCTCGAGCTCGGCACTTGCCAGGTCCGCTTCGTCGAAGCCGTATTTCTTGTGCAGAATGTCGAGAACATTGAGTTTGATCGCATCGCTGTCGTTTTTGGCGCCTGCAGGGTTGCTGCCGAACAGCACGTTCAGCCCTTCGCCGGTGATCCCGTCGCGCAATTTCTTGTCTCCCTGGGCCTGCCCGAGATGCGGCAGCAGGTCTGTGATGACAAACACCGGGTCATCGGCGTCCTCACCGATTGTTACCTTGACAGTGCTGCCATCCTTACGCACGACGACCCCGTGCAGCGCCAACGGCAGTGCCACCCACTGGTACTTCTTGATGCCGCCGTAGTAATGCGTGTCGAGCAGCGCCATGCCGCCCTCCTCGTACAGCGGTCGTGGCTTGAGGTCGAGGCGAGGTGAATCGGTGTGGCCGCCGACGATGCGCATGCCCTCGGTAAGTGGGCGCTTGCCCACCTGAAAGAGAAGCAGGGTCTTGCCCTTGATGGTCACATAGGCTTTGTCGCCGGGCGCCAGCCGTTCGCCGGCTTCGACATAGCTGTCGAAGTTTCGGAACCCGTGTGCCTCTGCAAGTGCCACGCCTTCGGTGTTGGCTTCGCGTTCGGTTTTTACGATGCTGATGAACTGGCGGTAGTCGTCGCCGAACTTGTCTATGCGCTTGCGTTCTGCTGTTTTGATGTCTTTCCACGCGTCGCTATCATCGATCAGCAGGTGACTTGGGCCTGCGGATTTCGCGCTTTTTTTCGCTTGGGTCTTCATTTGCTGGTATCCGTGGTCGAGTGGTCGGGCGTTGACGGTTGATCCTGATATTGTACCGCCAGTTTGGCCTGTCAGCGAACTGCAAGTAGATTTGCAGACAAGATCATATGCAAGCCGCGAGAGTGGTGGAATTGGCAGACACGCAAGATTTAGGATCTTGTGCCGAAAGGTGTGGGGGTTCGAGTCCCCCCTCTCGCACCAAGCAAATTCGAATTTCCGCCTTCAAGCCGGCGGTACAGAAGACACAACCGGCAGAATATAGTCGGCTCTCAAATTGTGCGACAGAGGTCGCTGCTGCGCCTTGTGCGACAGAGGTCAGCACCGGAGGATCTCATGCCCAGATTCTCAATGTGATTTATGCGGGCGAAGCCGTCGGCACCGCTTTTACATCGAGCTGCCGGCCATGCCAAACCGAAGCGTCGCCGCAGGCTTAGCTCTGATCCTGGCGCTGTCTATTGCGAATCGATCGGATCGGTATATGGTGTCTGGTATGTTGGCTCGATACGCCTTGAGACTCGCAGGGATCGCGATCATTGCAGGTGCCAGTTTTAGCCGGGGCGCTGCGGGGATCGAGATGTATATATCCGGGCAATACCTCCGGAGCGCTCGTAAGCGCCCGTCCGACTACGCGTTGGCGTCGCGCGGCACCTGTTTCCGTTCTGTTATCGGTTCAATTTGGCTTCGTTGCGGCGGCGGGCCGTGCATCCGTCTTGTAGGCCCCGGGATTAGGGGGTCCGGGTTTGTTGCTTGGCCTGCTTCTGCTTGGCGGCTTTTGCTTGTTTGGCTTCCTTCTGCCGATCCCCTTTAGCCTTGTCCTTCTTGCTCTTCTTGTCGCCCATGAGATAACTCCTTTCTGGTGTAGTCCGTAGCATTTCTCGGTGAGTCATAGAATGTTCAAAACAGCGGAAATTGCCCCCCGTCAAAGCGGTTGTCAGATTGTTCGTTGTCGTATCGGTTACGAGCCATCGTATTCAATATACCGGCGATTGCATGTCACTAAAGAACCTATTGGACAAAGCACTTAATTGCTGCACAGAACAGGACGAAAATCCGCGCACCGCCTGTAGGAACAACGCTCGGTTCTTATTCTTCGTTCCGCGGAGAGTTCTGCTTCACAATTTCGGTAAGCGCGAGGAGATCGCTACGATCCCTGCCGTCTTGATTACCCGTTTGTGCGGAGACCGCAATTCAGTATTACGTTTCGTTGAGTCTTCGATTGCTCGTGCCGAGCGCTTTTGTACTTTGCGTTGTTTTGCGCCTTGATCAAGGCCGCCAGTTTCGCAAATTTGCGATGCCGGCGATTAGCCGCGTTGCGAATTCTGCCAGATAACGCTGCGGATCACGCCCGCTGTCAGGCGTCGCATGCATCCGTCTTGTTCGATCCTTTCCAGATATCGACCGGCACATCATTCGTCTGAGGAGAGCCAAGTGTTGATCGGCCCTGAACAACACTGTGCTCCAGCATGCCCACGAGGGCAGCAACTACACCAGGGCGTTTGCTTTCCAGATTGATTTTCTCGCTGGGGTCAGCTTCCATATCGTAGAGCTGGATAGGAGGCAGCCCTTGCTCTCCAGCTTCGGGATCACTCGGTGAGGTCCAGCCGCCCGATCCCCCGCACAGCACGAGCTTCCATTTACCGCTTCGTATCGCAAATTTGCCGTGGCCGGAGTGATGTACCACGTGCTCGCGTACGGCACGGCCTTCTCCCTGAAGGAGGGGAAGGATGCTAACACTGTCTTCTCCGGCGTTATCGGGCAACGGCTTGCCGAGAATGGCCGAGCTTGTGGCGATGAGATCGGAGAGGCATACCGTCCGTTCGCATTCGCTTCCCGGTTCAACCACTCCCGGCCAGCGAACGATGAACGGTATGCGGTGGCCGCCGTCCCATGCGTCTGACTTGTATCCGCGGAACTGTGCGCTTGGGAAATGTCCCATAGCCTCCAGTTCCGGCACGCCGATGTAGTGTGCACAGCCATTGTCACTTGCAAACATGACAATGGTGTTGTCGGCAACGCCGTGTTCCTCCAAAGCGCGTAGGACACGACCGATAATGGCATCGGTTTCCATGACGAAATCGGCATAGAGGTTAAGCCTGTTCTTCCCTATCCATTCGTCGTTTACTGCCAGGGGTGTGTGCGGTGAGGTCAATGGCATGTAAAGGAAGAACGGGGTTCCCTGTTTTGCCTGGTCGGCGATGCATGCGCCGGCGCGTTCAGCAAATGCAGGCAATAGTTGTTCGAAGTTCCAGTCTGTCAGCGCCGGCCCCGACAGGCTTCCCTGGTTATTGCCCAGAAGGCGTGCCGGCAGGAATTCTGAAGGGAGCCCTACTGTTCGGTCATCCTCGATATAGCAGTAGGGAGGCCAGTTGGGCACATCTACGCCGAAGTAGGAATCAAAACCCCGGGTGATTGGTCCGCCGGTAGTTGGTTTGGTGAACGTTTCCCGCCACAGCATCTTCTGCTGAGCAGTGGCCGTCGGAGACGGATCCTTTTGGCCATCGGGGAGAAAGTCCTCCGTAGGCTCGAAATCCCACCCTTGGCCGAGATGCCACTTGCCGATGCAGGACGTGTGGTAACCGTTTTGTTTCAAGAATCCAGCTATAGTCAATCGTTCTTCGGCAATCAGCGGATCACCGTACACACCGACGATCCATGACTGCAGCGAAGATCACCAGTTGTAGCGCCCCGTCAGAATGCTGTACCGAGATGGGCTGCACACGGAAGACGTCGCGTGGGCATCCGTAAATCGCATTCCTTGAGCAGCCAATTCGTCGAGATTTGGCGTTGCTATTCTACCTTCGGGGTTTAGGCAGGAGACGTCGCCGTATCCCAGGTCATCGGCAAGGATGTACACAATATTCGGGTTGGTACTCATACGTCTTTCGTTGATCGAACGGCAAGGTCACCGAAGCGGCGGCGTTCAACGCCGTTCTGCTCTCGCGTGCACCGGCCTGGTTGTCGTTTTTATTTCTCAGGCACGGGCACGTTTAGATTGTGGCTGTGCCGCCTTGTCAAGACGACTCAGCGAATGAATCCCGCAGTCTTCGGTACATTTCTGAATCGCGGGTAGGTTGGCCGTCTTTGGTGACGGGGAACATGTTGAAGTCGGTGTCTGTCTTGCTCACATCGGCGCCCTGCAATTCCGAGTTGCCGAAGGTATAGACAATGTTGTGCCGACATTCAGCACTTTTGTTGCCGCCGGCGCGGTGGACGATGTTCGAATCGATGAAGGCGACGTCTCCAGCCTGCACGTCGAGGATGAGGCGTCGCGGGTCATTTTCCCAGCGTTCCTGCTCCTGCATCTGACCGTAGCCACTGCTGGTAGCGTTGGATTTCTCGCCCTGGGGATGGACTTCGGTGCGGGCGTGCAGCGGGTCCTTGTGTGAGCCCGGGACAATGGCCGTGGCTCCACTCTCTTCGTCCATATCGGTCAGGTAATAGAGCACGGTCACCAGGCGTCGCTCGTCCATCCAACGTGAAAAATATTCCGTATCCTGGTGCCAGCCGCGGAAGCTGCTTTTGACGCCGGGCAGCTTGGTAATAGCTACCGCCTCGAGGAGGTGCGTGTCCGGCCCGATCAACTCATCGACAATACCAGATATACGCTCGTGATAGCACAATTCCAGAAACTGTAACCGAATTTCTTCGAGTACATACAACAGCCAGATTTTGTGTGGGTTGTCGGGAAAGGTTCCCTCGATATCGAGAACTGGGCGCGCCAGCGATTTGCCGTTTCTGATGCAGCGTGGATCAGTCTTGCAGGTGCCATGGACACCACGCAATGTCTCGAGAAGTTCGTGCACTTCGCCCGGCGCCAGAGCCCCGCGCTCGATGTAAAAACCTTCATTGCGAAAACGTTCCTGTCGTGACATCATTGACTTGCCGTTGTGGGAATTGATTTGGTTTGCCGTTGCGGCATTGACGCAGGCGAAACGGTCGTTTTACCAGCGCCATTTAGATCGCCTACCATTATACGTTGCTTCATCCTGGTACGATACAAGGCGATCAGCATTCTGCCACCATACCGCACTGAGCATCTATCGAACAAGTGATTATCCGATTATAACGGCCTCATGGTGCCGTTATTTTCAGGCAAATAGCGGGCCAGCCCATCAACGGATACCGATGCCGGTCGCGTGGCTACGTTCAAGATTCCCATAGTCCAGGTCACTGGGGTACTTACGGTTATCGTCAGTCTTGAAGTATAGTTTCACCTGAGGACTTGACGAGCGCCTTTCGAGGAAATGCTACTTTCGGGTATCACGTTTTTTTGAATGATACTCGAAAATAGGAGCCTCACCATGTTCAAGGTTTCGCCTGCGATCCAGGATCGGTTAGAGCGCCAAATGGAATCCTCGGCTGTCGAGCCGCGGCATCGATTCGGATTCCGCAAATGGTTACGCTATTACATTGATTTCTGCGACAAGTACAAGCTGCCGGCGGCAGACCCCGCGAGTTGTCCGACTTTCCTTAAGAAACTGGCGTCGAAGCGACAATCGGCTTGGCAACAGCGACAGGCTGCAGAGGCGGTCTCACTTTTCCGCCAACTCGATTTGTCGGTGACACCACCCGCTACCCACCTGCGACGGGTCGATATGCAGCGTACGATTCCGGTCGCATCGTCAAAGGCAACGGCGCCAATGGAGCATGAAGGCCCGGCACTCACTTCCGTCGCTGCGACCCGTGCGGATACGCCGGCGTCGCAACCGCCTGCTCCATCTGCACCGCCTGCGGGGTCCGCACCGATGACGGGCGCTTCCCGGCAAGCGCAATTCGATGCCCTGGCCGGCGCCGTCCCCCATCTAGTCCCATTGCAAGTGTGACCAGTGATCGAGGATCAGTAACCTGTTCCAATCCAATATGTTGCGGGAATGATTGGATTCGACGCACACATTTTCGGGTTAGTACTCTTTTTCGACAGCGTTGCAAAAGCAAGTCGCGACAGCATCCGGACGGATCACCAATTACTGATAGTAAATTGCTATTGGACGGTCAGAAATATTGGTACTTGACGAGGCCCGGAATTCAAGTAAAAGGGACTGCAGCAAGACGCCGGCGTCTGGCGCGCCAAGCCGAAGCGTCGCCGCAGATTCAACTTCGATCGCGACGCTGTCTATTGCGAATATAGCGGAACGGCATATTGTGTCTGCTATGTTAACTCGATACGCCTTGAGACTCGCAGGAATTGCGATCATTGCAGGTGCCAGTTTAAGCCGGGGCGCTGCGGCGATCGAGATGTATCCGGGCAATACCCCTGGCGCGTATGCAAACCGGCCGACGGACTACGCGTCGGCGACTGCCGCAGACGACGGTACGCAAACCTTCACCGTCGACGGTCGCACCGGTGACGGTTTTCACTGGTTCTTGAGTATCGATGACGACGCTGCAGCAAAATGCCGGGTGCAGTACAGCATGACCGGCGAGAACGTCGGCCGCTTCGAAGCTCGCCACAATGTCTGGATCGAACTGAGGGAGCGTCGCGGAGACGGCACCAAGCTGGTGTCATTGTTCACCGCTGCCGGCAGCAGAGACGGGATCCTCGCGGAGGTCGAGTTCACCACCAACGCCCGTTACCGCGCCCACGGCATCCACATCGAGATCGGTGTCCGCCGAACCGGCATCGCAAAGCTGACTATCAACAATCTGCGCATCGAATACGACGGCAACGTGCCGAGCGACGCAGCGCTGACGGCGGCCCTGTCGCAGCCGCCCGCCTTTAATGCAAGCGTCCGCCACAGCGCTGATGCAGTCGACCTCATGGTCGACGACGAACTGCTTTCCGGCATCTCTTATTGCAGGCCGCGCTTTGGGCAGGAGGCTCACGAACAGCTGCGACTGGCCGGCGTTCGCGTGCACCGGGTAAGGATCAACGGCGGTGGGCCGTCGGACGAGTATGCCCGCCTCGGCCCGATCTGGAAGCGCCCCGAATATATCGACTACGTCGCTCTCGACCGGACTTTAGGCAAAGTCTGTCGGCCCGACACCGATGTCATTCTCGAGATCCTGCTGCAACGACCACCGCGATGGTGGTTCGACGAACATGTCGACGATGCACCCGTGTGCGATCTCGACCCGGCCTGGCGCGCCTATGCCGCCAAGCTGTTGCGCCTGGTCCTTGCCCGAGTCCGTGAGGGCCGCTATCCCGGCCGCATTATCGGGTGCCACGTGCTGCTCGGCGCTGGATTCAACGAGCGCCCCTGGCCGGAACGCGAAAATCACGGCGCCTACATCGCCGTGTTCCGTCAATGGCTGACAACGCAGTATGAGACCGACGAAGCGTTGCGTGAGGCATGGAAATCGGACACGGTCACACTGCAAAGCGCCACGCCGGAGCCGATCAAACGCTGGCCGCGCGGCAGCGTCGGCCTGCTCATCCATCCGCAGGCGAATCGAGCCGGCATTGACAGCATGCGCTTCTACAATCGCTCCTGGGCCGACACGCATCTGTTCCTCGCCGCGGAGATCAAGAAAGCTACCCAAGGCCGATACCTCACCGGCATCGTCGACGGGCCGCTGCTGCTGATGGCCAACCGCTGGGACAACACCTATGATCCGGCCGCGGCCGCTATCCTGCCGATCCTCGAATCGGAGAACGTCGACTATCTCGAAATCCCGGCTTCTCTCCTGCTTACGGGCCATGGCAATGACATTGCCGGAGCGGAGTTGCTGTTGTGTGAAATGGCACGACGACACGGCAAATACTTTTGGGTGCGGCTGGTGAAACCAACACCGTCGATTTTTCGCCGGGTCTTTGTCGCTACCCTGACTGAGTCGTGTGGGCTGCACGTGGTGACCGATCGTTCACTCGACATGCCCGTTGCGGAGCTGCAGACGTTGGTGAAAATCCAGGATAAAGCCCGCCTGCTGCCGCGTGGCCGGCAGCGGGAACTGGCGATCGTCGTCGACCCCGGGATCGGCCTGAACCTGGCACCCGATCCTACCGTCGCCGTCCTGACGGGGCAGACTCCCCAAACCCGCTTGAGCGGTTTCGATAATGTGGGTGTCCAGGACGTGCCACCGTCGCGCCGTTCCCAGTCGGCATCGCTGCCGTTCTATCTTACCGAAGTGCCCCGCACCGCCTGGAGCCGCAGCGGAGTGCCGTGGCAGGCTGTGTTTATCGATGACTTCGATCCCGACCGCTACCGTATCATAGTTTTTTATCACATCCTGCAGCTTACCGATGCGCGCCGGAAAATCATGGATTCATGCAAGAACGACGAACGCACGGTCGTCTGGCAGTGGGCGGACGCCACCATCGGTGACAACACGATCAGCAGCAAAGGCCAGCGTGAGATGTTCGGCATCGATGTACGCCTGAAACCCGGTGGTTGGCCGCTGCATCTGAAACCTTCTGAGGTGCTGGCCAATATCGTCCCGCCCGGTTACTGGTTTTCATGGGACTTCTGCGGTGTCCGCCGTTACGGTAATCGCGGAGACGCGGACGTTGCGATCAACCCGATGTTCGTTGTTGACGACGACGACGCACAAATTCTGGCACGCTACGAGAGTGGCGAAGGCGCCATCGCCATGAAAATTCTGCCGGACTGGAATTCGATCTACAGCGCCTCTCCCGTCCTCGATCCGGTGCTGTTGCGGACGGCAGCGCGGCAGAGCGGCGCGCACATATATCTCGACAGCGACGACATTCTCTTCGTCAATGATTCGTTTATCGCTATCCACACCATGCGTGACGGCGTCCGGACGCTGAACTTGCCGGAGTATCAGCCGCTTTACGAAGTCTTCCGGGACCAGAGCCTGGCAACGGCCGAGTCGCACAATATCGATCTGAAGGACCGCCGCACGTACCTCTTCTATCGAGGTACAAGGGAAGCGTGGATGGCGGCGGCGGAGTAGTCGGGTCGGTGCTAAGCGATCGCACCGTGCTGGCGCGCCGACACCTTGTCAATCTTCTGGCGGGCTATAGGTTAGCCGCTTAGCTGCTCCGACAACTGCGCGACCATCGTTATGCCAGTACGTTTCCCATGCGTGAACTGAAAAATCTGCCGTTACCGGAAGGCGGGGCTTCGCCACCGCTGGAACCGGGTTTTCGGGCGCCGGTCCTGGCGAACCGAGCTTACTGCCAAGCCGTTCAAACAGCGGGTGGCGTGCCGGTGAGCGTGGCGCTGGAGCGGACAGCCGGCGATTACTCGCGCCTCGAAACCGCTGTGTTTGCCGACGAACATACCGGCAGCGCCGCGAACTTCGCATATGCCGAGCGCTGGCTGAAGTTTGCACTTTGGGCCTACGGCGGATGGCGTGTCCATTATTCCGGACCGCGGCAACTGGGTGAACAATTGCAGGCTCACTATCGCGACAGTACCGCCGGCCGTTTCGACGCCGAGGTGATGGGCGAACGGGTCTATGAGCGCCCCTTCGAACTGAGCATCATCGATGCCGGCGAGGTGCCGCAGGAGGGTGATGTAAGTTCATCGCTCGGACGGCACCTGGACGGCTGCCGCATTGGTTTCGACCTTGGGGCCAGCGATCGAAAGGTCGCCGCGGTGATCGACGGCGAGACGGTCTACAGTAACGAAGTCGAGTGGGATCCGAAGCCGCAAACCGATCCGCAGTGGCATTATGACCAGATCAACGAGTCGCTCAAGGATGCCGCCTCCCATCTGCCGCGTGTCGATGCCATCGGCGGCAGTGTCGCCGGTATCTACGTGAATAATCGGGTGCAGATCGCGTCGCTGTTCCGTGGTGTCGATCCAGACGATTTCGAGGCCCGAGTCAAGCCACTTTTTTTGCACCTGCGCGACGAGTGGGGTGTGCCGTTCGAGCTCGCCAACGACGGCGAGGTGACCGCCCTGGCCGGCGCCATGAGCATCGATGCCAACGGTGTGCTCGGCATTGCCATGGGCTCGAGCGAAGCCGCTGGTTACGTTAACCCGCGCGGCAATATCACTTCCTGGCTCAACGAGCTGGCCTTTGCGCCGGTCGACTATAATCCCGCCGGGCCGATCGACGAATGGTCGGGCGACCAGGGTGGTGGAGCACTCTATTTTTCACAGCAGTGCACCGCGCGTCTCCACGAAGCTGCCGGCATCGAACTTGCCGATGACCTGCCGCAGCCGGAAAAACTCAAAGCGATCCAGGCGCTTATGTCAGAAGGCGATGGACGCGCCGAAAGAATCTATCAGACGATTGGCACCTGTTTCGGATATGCCCTGGCGCATTACAACGATTACTACGACTTCGAGCACGTCTTGATTCTCGGACGGATTACCTCGGGGCCCGGCGGCCAGGTCATTCTCGATGAGGCCCGCAACGTCTTGAACACTGATTTCCCCGAGCTCGCCGAGTCGATCCGTTTTCACACGCCCGACGAAAAATTCAAACGCCACGGACAGGCCATGGTTGCTGCCAGCCTGCCCTCACTGAAGTAACGTCTCAAGCTAAACCCGCGATTTTCTGTTGGCTGTGGAACCGTTGTTCCCGGCCGTTCCACAGCGAGAAGTAATATGGCTAACAGCTATCATAAATTTGTGTCGCAACTCGCGGACTCGATCCGCGATGGCGCCGGCTGGCAGAAAGGCGGGTTCACCGCGGTGCCGCGACCGCAACCCGCAGCAGATGCGCCGGTGACGATGATCTTTTCCCCGCACCCCGACGACGAATGCATCGTCGTCGGCATCGCCCTGCGCCTGCACCGGGAAGGTGGTCACCGCGTCGTCAATATCGCGGTCACCCAGGGCAGCAACCGGGATCGGCAACAGGGTCGTCTCGAAGAGCTGCGCAATGCCTGTGACTACCTCGGGTTCGAGCTGGTGCAGACCGCCTCGAATGGTCTTGAGGGCGTCAACATGAAGACCCGTGAAAGTGATCCCGCGAAGTGGCAGCACAACGTTGACTGCCTCGCCGACATCCTGGCCGAGCACCGGCCGCGAGTTATCCTGTACCCGCACGAAACCGATGCCAATACGTCGCACATCGGTACGTATTTCGCGGTTATCGAGGCGCTGTACAAGCAGCCGGCGGACTTCGAGTGTTACACGATCGAGACGGAGTTCTGGAGCCAGATGCCGACACCGAACGTGATGATCGAATCCTCGACGCATGACGTCGGCGAGCTGGTGACGGCGCTGACTTTTCACGTTGGTGAAATCGAGCGCAATCCGTACCACTTGACACTGCCGGCCTGGATGATCGACAACGTCCGCCGCGCCGAGATCGTCGGCAGCCAGGGCGGTGCCACGCCGTCCTTCGTTTACGCAACGCTTTATCGCGTTCGCAAATGGTCCGGCGGCCGACAGCACGACGTCATCGATGCCGGCAAGTTTGTTGCCGCCGACGATGATATCGGTACCTTGTTCGCGTGAGCCACAGCGACAAGCCTGTCCGGGAGTCGTCCGCTGCCGCGCCGTGCCCGGCGCTGTTCAAAGCGATGATGGCCCTCACCCTGTTGATCCTTGTCGTGTACGCCCAGGTCGTCAGTTTCGATTTCATCAATTTCGACGACGACGATTACGTCACAGACAACCGGATCGTCAAAGCCGGGATCACGGCTGTGGGCGCCCATTGGGCCTTCACCTCGACATCCTCATCCAACTGGCATCCGCTGACCTGGCTCAGCCATATGCTGGACTGCCAGATCTACGCGCTGGCGGCGGGCGGGCACCATGCAACCAACGTCGTTCTGCACATTATCGCCGCCAACCTGCTGCTGTTGTTTCTGTTCCGTGCGACCGGCAATCTCTGGCCGGCAGCTTTTGTTGCTGCGGGCTTCGCACTGCATCCGCTGCATGTCGAATCGGTAGCCTGGGTTTCGGAGCGTAAGGACGTGCTTTCGGGAGTGTTCTGGATGCTGACGATGCTGGCGTACCTTGCCTACATCCGCGAGCAGGGCAGCGGTACACGGCGGGCCCTGCGCTATGTGTTCGTGCTGATCCTACTGGCGTTTGGGTTGATGGCGAAGCCGATGCTAGTGACGTTGCCCTGTGTTTTTCTCTTGCTGGATGTGTGGCCCCTGGCCCGCCGGCAAGTCGCGGATGCGACAGCCCCTTCGATCGGCTTCCTGATTGCTGAAAAGATTCCGATGCTGCTCCTCGTCGCGGTGTCATGTTTGATTACCTGTCGTGTCCAGCTCGAAGGTGGGGCCATCAAGTCGATAGCGGAGTTTCCGCTGGACATCCGTTTGGCGAATGCGGCGATTGCCTGCGTGACATATCTTTGGCAAACGATCTATCCGGCGAACCTGGCTGTGTTCTATCCGCATCCGGGCGACGCCGTAAATTTCAGCGCGGCGTGGGCGGCAGCCGTGCTGTTGGTAGTCGTCACGGTTCTGGCTGCCATCGCATACCGGCGCCGACCCTGGGTAGGCACGGGTTGGCTGTGGTATCTTGGCACGCTGGTGCCGGTGATCGGTTTTGTACACATCGGCAGCGCCTCACACGCAGACCGTTACACGTATATCCCGCAGATCGGCATTTTCATCATCGCTGCGTGGTCCGTACGGCGGCTCCTGGAGAGACGGCCGCAGATGGCGCGGGCGTTTGCGCTTGCCGTTGTACTGCTGATGTCTGCCGCCACCTGGCTGCAACTGCAGCACTGGCGCAACAGCGCGACACTGTTTCAGCATACGGTCGACTGCACCAGCAACAATGATCTGGCACACAACAGTCTCGCAGTGGCTCTGAGCGGGGTCGACGACGAGGCGGCGGTGTTCCATTACCGCGAGACTCTGCGGCTCAATCCGAATCATGCGAAAGCGATGATCAGCCTGAGTGAGCTCTGTCTGCGGCATGGCGAGGTGGCGTTTGCGATATTGCTTTGCGAACGGGCCGTAGCGTTGGACCGGCACAACATGAAGGCCCAATACAATTACGGTCTCGCACTGGCCGCCAACGATCAACCCGGAGATGCCCGGGAACAACTGGAGCTGGCGGTCGAACTCGATCCGCACTCGGCGGACGCGCACAATTATCTGGGCATTGTCCAGGTGCGTCTGGAAGACTATGAAGCGGCCGAGCGCGAGTTTCTGAAAGCGATCGAACTTGAGCCCCGGTTCAACGACGCCATGCGCAATCTCGGCCTCATGTTTGAATCACAATCGCGCTACGAAAACGCTGTCAAATGGTTCGGCGAAGCCTTGCGAGTCAATCCCGATGACGGTGCTTCGCGGCGACTGTTGCAGACGGTGCAAGCGGATCTGAAGCGGCAACAGGAAGAGTGACTGCGGGGCAATCGTGACACCAAGACGCACCATTGCGACGCGGAGAACAGAAAGCCCCGCAATTACATCGCCTCGAGCAGTTGCATGAATCGATCGGCAGCGGTTTGCAGATTGCCGACGGTGCGATTGCCGGCGCCCAGCACGACGGGTCCGGCGAAACTGACACAGCGCAGGGTCGAGATCATTTCCTTGGTCTCTGCATTGCCCGCGGCGAGCGCCGTTGCCGTGCCGTCCCAGGTGACATCCTCGACGATTAACTGGTCGATATACTGCCTGAGTTTCGTTTTATAGCTCTTGAGAAACGGCTTTTCGTCACAGCGCACAAAAGCGGCAGCGTCAAAGTCAAAGCTGGGTGTGTGTCCCTGCGCCTGTATGTCCTTCATGATCTCGGCGGCCACGCTGCTGCTTTGTTCCGTGTTATAGAACGACAGCTGACGACCGCAGGCTGCTGCCATTTCAGCGTACCTGCCCGCATCGGCGCAAAGCGGCATGGAGATGCGGCTGATCGGGTAGTCATCGGCTTGCCAGCACGGGGCATCCGGAGTGACGACGGGCAGGCGCAGACCGGTCACGGTGATGCCGCTGCGCTGAAGCTCATCGACGGTTGCCGCTATCTGCTCCGCGGGCGTGTAGGCCAGCGTATGACCTCCTATGGCATCCAGCTCAACGTGTTGAATGGCGACGCGTTGACAGTTTTCGATGATCTCTGGAACGTAGTGTCCGGCAAGTGAAGCGGCAGCGGTGAGCGTGAAGTTTTCCTCGGCCAGCCGGTGCGTACACAGCTTGGCCCGCTGTGTGATGCAGTCATCGCAGTTCGGGTTGTCGCAGAGGAACAGGTCGGGTGCGGTGCGGGCGGCATGCACCAGGTCGTCATAAAGCTCACGGGCCGGCATCAGGCGCACAATAGCGTTGCCGATGCGCGTCGTCTGGATGATACCGGCGTTGCGAAGCCGGTGTTCGATACCGATGAAATCGCGGTGGGGCCCTGGAAAAAACTTCCAGCTTTTGGTGACTTCACCCTCAGGTGAATCGAACGTGAACTCGGCGGTGTTGGCAAGGTATGGCAGGCGCAGCATGGCTTCGACACTGTGCAGGAACGTATTGCGATCCTGATCGACACCGAGCAGACAAATGAAGCCGTTCTTTTCGTACAGACGCATGTACGGCGTGTCCGTGCCGTGCGCTGTCTCCGCCTTCCAGTGGTCGCTGCAGAGCGCTTCGGCATCGCCACCGATCGCTGCCGCGGCAGCGATCGGATGCACGCTGCAGACAGCATTCGGCCGGTTGCGGACAACTTCCGTGATGATGCCGAGCGCCCCGAAGATGGGCACCATTAGCGTGCCGCTTTCGCCGAGCACATCGAGAAAGGCGTCGACGACCGCCTCGGCGCCGCCATCGACATGCCCGAAGCTGCCCAGCGAACTGTGCAGCAGCACGATGTTGCCGGTGTCCAGCCCGGCAGACCGGAGGCCAGCGGCTATTTGCTGTCGATCGATGCTCATGGGCCGCTCCTTACTTTATTGGCGGTCCGCCATGATGCGACGGAATTCTTCGGCGTACTGTTTGAGAACGCCCTCGGCGTCATGTTCGCTGCCGGATTCATGAATGACTTCGACCGAGAAGTAGCCGTCGTATCCGGCATCGTGCAGCAGGTGCAGCGGTTCGGCGTGATCGAACTGGCCGCCGCCCAGCTCACCGACGACGATTGCGCCGTCGACAATCATACCGTCGTGACCATGGGTGTGGCGGGTGTACTTTCCCAGTACTTCCATCGTTGTCGTGGGCTTCTCCATGCGTCGCATGGGGTGCATGAGATCCCAGAGTGCCTGCACGCTGGGGCTGTCCACGAGCTGCAAAACCCCGGCGACCGGCGACGAGTCGCACCAGGAATCATGCGTCTCGAAGAGAACCGTCACGTTCGCTGCTTCCGCCTGATCGATGATCTGTCGGTAACCCTCGGCAGTGTATTCGACAACGGTCGGAAAATCACAGTCCGTTGCATGGGCGCCGCCGAACGTGCGCACGTACGGCGCGCCCATGTCAGCTGCCAGATCGATGTATTTGCGTAACGTCTCGATATGGCCGGCGCGTTCATTGACATCGGGCGTTGCCAGGCACACCCCGGTGGCGATGCAACAGCAGGAAAGTCCCTCGCCTTCGAGACGTTGGCGAATATCGCGACGCTGGTCATTGGTCAAATCTGCTTCGATACCGGACTTGTGGCCCCATTCGACGCGCGGCTCCAGGCCGGTGTAGCCGTAACGTTTCATTGCCGAGATGGTTTCTTCGAGCGTCCAGTCGGGACAGACACTGGTCATTGTTGCCAGCTTTATCATAGAACTTCTCCGAAAAGTTTTTGAGGTGTGGCACAAAGATAGCAGCCCTTGTAAATTCTGACAGGAGTAAATAACCTCACGGGACAATTATGAGCCAACACCCGCCAGTCGAATTCGAACGCATGCGACCTGGTCAGATCCGGACGTGCCGGGAACTTTCGGACATCGCATTTCTACCGCTGGGCGCGCTGGAATGGCACGGTCTGCAGGCACCCGTCGGTACGGACGGGCTCAAGTCTCATGACATTTGCTGCCGCGCCGCCCGCAGGTTGGGCGGCGGCGCAGTGTTCCCGCCCGTTTACCACGGCCTCCCCGGTGACAGTTTCTTCATGGGCATCACGGACTCGCCAGACGGCGAAAAAATCGCCGCGGTCTATGGCACAGAGAGGGAGCGTTTTTTCGGCTTCGGCCGCCATGGCGGCATGGATGTGCAGGAGCAGTGGCTGGCGTATCAGCGGCTGCTCCGCATGTCGCTCGAAACAATTGCGCGTTTCGGTTTTCGCTCGATCTACATCTGTTCGGGCCACAACCCGCTGGTGCATTGGGCGAAGCCCGTGGCCGTAGCGTTTGCCCGGGCATCGTCGATGGCAGGACAAGCTGTGACGGTCGATGTCGGCGGCGAATTCGACGCTGCCGGGCTCGACGGAGATCACGGCGGTAAGTGGGAGACCAGCCTGATGCAGGCGGCGGCGCCGGAAACTGTGGATCTTGCCGAGCTCGACCGGCATCCGGAACTTTGCGGGCGGGCGCACGGTGCCGATGCCGTGGATGCCACGGCCGAACAGGGCGAAGCTTGGGCCGAGGCTTGCGCCGAGGCGATTGCTGCCGAGGCACGATGGCTGGTCGAAAACTATCCCCAATTGCCAAGGCTCCATCATCACGGGCGTTGAACCCGACCGGATACGAGGATGATCACACTCGACGACATCAAACAGGCACAAGCACGCATTGCCGGCGTGGCTGCCCGGACGCCTTTGGTGCAATGGCCGGCAGCGCCCGCGGGAGAGGCCTGGTATTTCAAGCCGGAAAGTCTGCAGCCGATAGGCGCCTTCAAGCTGCGCGGCGGTTACAACAAGATCGCGTCACTGACGGAGGCGGCGCGCCGCCGCGGGGTCATTGCTTTTTCCAGCGGCAATCATGCCCAGGGTGTCGCTTACTCGGCGCGCGCCTTAGGCATCCGCGCAGTGATCGTCATGCCGGCGCAGGCGCCCGAGATCAAGCGGGCGAAGACGGAGGCGATGGGGGCCGAGGTTGTGCTCCTGCCCGAGGGCGGTGAGGAGGACTGGCGCGCCCACGCTGAGGCGTTGGCGGAGGAGCAGGGGCTGGTGATGGTGACACCGTTCAATGACCACACGATCGTTGCAGGTCAGGGTACGTGCGGCTGCGAGATTTTCGAGGACCTGCCGAATGTCGACCTGGTGCTCGTGCCGATCGGCGGCGGCGGTCTGGCGAGCGGCGTCAGCGCAGCACTCAAAATGTCGAGGCCGAACGTCACGATCGTTGGCGTGCAATCGGAATTTTCAAATGCCGCACAACTGAGCTTACGCGCCGACGAGATCGTTGAGCTGCCAAACGAGCAGACCAGGCAGACGATTGCGGACGGCATGCGCGCGACCCGGATCGGCGATATAACGTTCAGCTATATGCGCCAGTATATCGATGATATCATCACCGTTAGCGAGGATGAAATACGCGCGGCTGTAAGGACGCTTGCATTGGATGCACGCCTGGTGGCAGAACCAAGCGGAGCCGTGACCGTAGCAGCGCTGTTTAATCGTCGGCACGAGCTGCCGGCGGCAGCGAACGTTGTTGCGGTGATCAGCGGTGGCAACATAGATCCCTTGACCCTGGCAGAATTACTGGGAGTGCCGGAAGAGTAAGCACCAGATAACTTTTTGTTGCGCGGTGGAGAGCCTGCGCTGCCACACATTTTACGCCCCAAATGGAGGAAAATCATGGAATCTCATCGCGACAAGACGGAGCGCGTCATGCGCCTGCTGGACAGTTGGCCGACAATCGACCGCAGCCGCAAGATTTCGACTGCCGAATTTCGTGACCGGCGCCGGCGCGTTTGGCACGCGATCAGTGCGCCGCCATACAGTGCCGACCTCGGATTTGTCTTTTGCGACGAGCACTACTCCGGCGACGTGCCGTACCTGTTCGGCAACACCAATGTTTCCATCGAACAGGTGGCAGGCGCGCTGGGGCCGGATGAGCAAACGTCCGGCATCATCGCCGGATTCGAGGGGGTCTATATTGCCGGTCAACTCGCCGAACATGGTGGCACCCGCGTTTACCCGACCGAATCCCTGCAGCTTGCCGACGAAAAGTATCCGGTCGAGGGGTTTGCGCTTGAAGACATTCTGGCCGGGGTCGCCGGCAAGGCGGTTAACCGTATCGCGCTGATGACGCCACGCCAGGTAATCCCCGCCGGCGTGCTGGCTAATCTCGAGACGATCGTTGGCGGGCCCGAGAACATTATCGATGCGCAGGAGCCGTATCAGCGCATCAAGAACCTCAAGAGCGACGACGAAATGCAACTTTTGCGCGACGCCTCCACTGGCACTGCGCTGATGGTGCGCGCCATGCTGGCAGTGCTCGAGCCGGGCATGCTGGAGACTGAGGTGGCGGCGTATGGCGATTTCGTGGCCAAGCTGTGGGGGTTGGAGCGCTACGGTTTTCCCACAATGGCCGGTTCCGACGAAGCGAATGTCACGATGATCGGCCCTTGCCTGAACCGCCCGATCCAGGCGGGCGAGTTTGTACACATCGGTGCTTCCGGAAAACGTGACGGCCTGACAGCCTGCTGCCGGCGCTCGATCGTGGCGACCACCGGCGATCATCCGGAAACGGCGTATCAGACGTCCTGGCGTGAGTTGGTCGAGGAAGGATTCCGTGTCGGCTTTGACAATTACAAAGACGTCGTCGTAAACCACATGCCGGCGAAGTTGCAGGAGCAGAGCCTCGTAGACTTTTACAATGATCGCACAGACGCCGTGCTTGCTCGAGTCTGTGCGGAACACGGTGACGATGCTGCCGCGGGCCTGCGGGCGCGATTGAACGAAGAGATTCCGGATCTTCCGTCGGGGTTGGCGCGCATGAAGCCGTACACTGGGACACACAACGCCGGTTACACCGAGTGCCAGGAGTTCTACGGCGCCATTACGCTGGAAAGCGATGAGCCACTGGACGAGCAGGTCGTGACCATGCTCGACGTGGCATTGCGTGGTCGTGGCCGGGACTTCAACGACCGGGTCATTCCGGGTTTCGACTACTTCGTGGTCGAGGACACGCTCGGCAAGTTCTCAGAGCGCGTCGAGAATCTGACAGGATACTACAACGTCGATGGCTGTGAAGCGCCGGCTGCAGGCAAGCTGCCGATCAATGTGCAGGCATTGATCGGCAACGCGGACTGATGGGGCAGTATTTCAGTATCGGATGCCGGAACTGTTGGATTTCACAGGTCTATCACCTGTCCGGTGCGCACGGATTGGTCTGCTGCGAGCACGATCCTGAGGCTGTCGACGGCGTCCTGCATGTGTTCTGTGAGGTCGATGTCGTTGCGGATGGCATCGAGAAGCCACGCCTGTTCACGTTGGCACAGGGCAAGATGATCCGGCTCGTCGGCGGTGTCGATGAATTCGTCGGGGACGGTGGGGTTGCCGTCGTCGTCGAGACTGGCGCGGTGCAGCTGCAGGCAATTGGTTTGTGTGTGCGAATCGATAGCGCCTGAGTCACCGGTGGCGCCGGAAACAATACTGACGCAGCCTTCCGGGCCGACGACATCTTTCACGAAGAAGGCGACCTCACTCATCATCGGGCCCCAGCCGGCTTCGTACCAGCCGACCGAACCGTCCTCGAAGGTCAACTGCAAATGCCCGTAGTTGTACATGCCCGGGGCCAGGGCATCGGAGAGCCGAGCCCCGATGGCATGCACGCGCCGTGGCCGCGATCGGGTCATCTGGCACATGACATCGACATAGTGGACGCCGCAGTCGACGATGGGTGACTGGCTCTCCATGATGTTCTGGTGGTGCTGCCAGTGCTGGCCGGTGCTCTGTTGGTTGAGGTTCATCCGCATGACCAGTGGTTTGCCAAGCGTCCGGGCGATTTCGACAAAGCGGACCCACGCCGGATGATGTCGCAGGATATAGCCGACGACCAGCTTGCGTCGGCGTTCTGTGGCCAGCGCGACGATCGCTTCAGCCTGCTCGACGGTTTCTGCCAGCGGTTTCTCGACGAAGACATGACAGTCGGCCTGCAGCGCCTGCGTGACGTAGTCGAAGTGCGATCCGGTATAGGTATTGATCGACACTGCCTGCGGACGGGTCTCGGCCAGCGCGGCGCTGTAGTCGGTGAAGTGTGGCACGCCGAGCTCGTCGGCAAATGGTTTGCCGCTGTCGGTCCGGGTCACGATGCCGGCGACCTCAAAACCGTCGAGCTCGCGGTAGGCCAACGTATGTGATCGGCCCATGTTGCCGACACCGGCTACGAGTATACTAAGATTCGTGATGGTGTGTTCCTCCTCAGTACTCGAGCTTGTCTCGGCGTTCATCCATTGCCTTTGCCTTGTCGAGGTACCATTGCTTGTGTTCCTTCGGTAGACGGTTGTCCAGCGCCTTGATTACCGCCTCGCATGAGGCGAACGGGCCCTGCAGCGATTCAACGTGGCCGTCGAGGAAGAGGACCCAGGTGTTGCCGGGTACGCCGGGTTTGTCGAAGGCTACAGGTGAGTCGGCTGGCGATTTGCTTGATATCAGTCGCAGACCGCCGAAGTAGATGTACGAGCAGGTTTTCTCGGTCAGCGGTTCGTTGTCCGTGCCGGCCGTGTGGCGCTTTGAGCTCGGGTTGACATAGACACTGCCGGCCGTGAGGTAGTAGTCGGTCACCAGTTCGTTGAGCCCCTCGGCATTGTCTTTCTCCGGCAGTTTCCCCCCCTCGATGTCGTCACCGGCATACATGAACAGGCCGAGCCCGATCTGCTTGAGGTTACTTGCGGAAGCCATTTCAAAGGCCTTCTGCCGTGCCCTGATCAACGTCGGTGCGATGATGGCGGGGGCGATGACCAGCGGCGGCCCGAGAAAGTGCAGCATTGCAACGGACAACGCCATGTGATTGGAATTGGCGCTCAGCACCATGCCCTCGTTCGTAACCTGCATGACGCCGTAGCCCTGGGCAATCTTTTCGAATTGAATCAGGTCAAGGGAAAAATCGAATCCCGGTTCGCCGGCTTCTTCGGCTATACGCCGGTAGAGGTCTTCGATGACCGGCGCCAGATCGGGGCTGATATAGTGAAACTGGTTACCGGTCTCGGGAATGTCGACGGCCAGCTTCTTGAAGGTGTCGGTACCCTTGAGTCCGGGCGCACCGCCCTTGACCGCCAGTGCCGTTTCAATGATCTGGGGCGTACTCGCCAGGAACAGATAATCTCCGCTTCGGGCGAATGCCGGCTGCAGCGGCACCGGCACCGGCACCGGCATTTTTTTCTCTATGACACGCATCCTGAGGTCGCCGGTGTTGCGTATTTCCAAGCCGATATCAGCCTCCGCGAAGGACTCCTCCAGCATGTTGAAGAGCGTATCGTCCTTCACTGTGAGTACGGCGAAGATGGCGGGTTCCGGGACCACGAGATTGACGTTTTCGACCGGAATCAGAACTTTCTCGTCGTGATCAAGCGTAACCACGAGTCCGAAGCTGTTGTCGAGCGAGCCGAGCAAGGCGTCGATATCGATACCCATATCATCCAGCTTCTCTTCCATCTCGATCCACTGTTCCTGGACTTCCTGGACGCCAGTCGACATGACTGTTCTCTCGATCCACTGCCACATCAACTCCATATCGACGTCGGCATAGTAGGCGATCGCTGTATTGGCCGGCAACAGGTCGAGCATCTCCAACGGTTTCGGCTCTGCCCCGAACAACCGCCACAGCTTGCCGTCGCTGTTGTCCTGGTAATGGTGCAGGACGACGCGGTTGCGGTACAGCGCATCTGAAATGGCAAAGGTGCTGGCGCCGAGGCCGCTGATTTCGGTCAGACCGCTTTCTGCGACAATCATATTCAGGGTTTTGAAAAAGATACCCATCTGCTCGCCAATCATTCCCCCATGCGGCGACAGCATCTTGTGCAGATCGTCGATTGCGTCCGTCAGTTTGGCGAGGGCGTGTTCGGTGCTCAAGTAGAAATACAACTGCCCCCCGGCGTCAAGCTGCGAGGTGATTTCCCTGAAACTGTTCTTGACGGCCGGTTGCGAAACTGCTACCGGGGCGGCTCGGTCGGTGACAGCGCCGGACGTGCCGGCGCCCGATGTGCGGGTACTGGATGCGTCGGGCCCGGATGCGCCGGGCCCGTTACGGCTGGGTGCCGGCTGGCTGCCGCTGCCATCGGACGCGTCCGTTGCTTGCTTGCCACAGCCTGTGATGAACAGCGAGGTGAGCAGGACAAAGGTGGCGAGTTGGTGGGATTTTAACATATTGCCCCCTCCTTAATATTTTGGCATCGTGGCACAGCACTGCCGTTGAAAACTGAACAGGCAGCAATATAGGCAACAGCGATAACGTTCCAAGCGGATCTACAAAATGACACGTTTGCGGCCAATCACGGATAGAACTCCGTTTTTGAAGCCTGCTTCGCAAGCCGCACGGTCTGCTGGCTGAGATATCCGCGCAGCACGAGGCCGTCCGCGTCGATGACGCCGTGCACGGCTCCGTCGGCATCGGTTGTGAAGAATTCAATGTCGTCGTGGCCCGCGACCAGCGTCTCCACATCGAAGTTCCGGGAACTGCGGCCATCGGCGAAGATGACGACGCGCGGCGCTGTCATGGCGATAGCAGTGTCGATGAGCTCGTTGTACTGTCGCCGGAACGGAAAAGCATTGTCGGGCAGCACCAGCACATCGCAACGCACCGGTGCATCCTGCAGCATGCGCTCGACGGCCCACGGAATACCGTCGGTGACGATTACCCAGGTAAACGGGCCGGTGTCCAGACGCAGGAGCGGCGACCGTGCGGCCGCGGTAAACCGGCGCGGCGGTTTCTCGAGCGTCGGCAGTGCCGCCAGCCGCAACCCCTGCCACTCGGCCAGCAGTCCCGGCGAGATCAGCGTCACTGGAAAGTTGTGCTCGTGGGCGGCGTTGCGCAGGGTCTCATAGGCCTGGTCGTATGCGGTTGCCCACGGTGCATCGTCCGCTGCCTTACGAATCAGGTAATCGTCGCCGACCGCATCTAGATAGGTCTCATCGTCAGTTGTTTTGACGGGTACCATCAGGGTGGCAACCGGGAATTTTCTGCTGAGCGCGGAAATGCCCTGATTGCCGACCTGGGGTGCGACGCCGGCGATCACCACGTCATCGAGGCGCGTGACGCCCTGGGCGCGCAGGCCTTCGAACACGATGTTGCGTCCGACAAAACTGCTGCCGCCATTGATCAGCAGCGCCCGGCCCTGCGTCGATACTGCGGCGACGACGGGAAAATCGCCGGCATGGAAAACGGTCACGCCCTTGAGGGTGTCTTTGCGGTTGTGCCACGCGGCCAACGCGCCGATGCAGACCGCCAGGGGCAGGATATAGGCAAGAACCCGGATAATAGGCATCGTGCCAAAGCGCCGCCAAAACGCGTACAGGTGTTTTTGCAGAGCAACCGCCCAGACGTCTGCCAGCAAAATTGCGAGCAGTGCCAGGTAGTATCCCAGCATCCAGCCGAGCGGCGGTTTCGGTGTTGCCGGAAACGGGAAGAAGGAGACGGCAAAATGAGTCATCCAGAAAAACAGGTATCCGACGATTGTCGCGGCTGCGCCCAGAGGCGCAGCCAGCCATAAACCGATGATTGGCACCAGGCCGGCGAGCCCTGTCAGCATGCCGAGCTGCACCAGCACGCCGACTGCCGGAATGGCGATGAGATTGACGAGGATTCCGGCCACAGGGAATTGCCCGAAGAACCAGGCGGACAGCGGAATCATCATACCAAGCTGAATCGCCAGTTGCGCCAGGATGAAGAGCCGCAGCAATCGTGGCACGCGATTGAGATCGATCCGCCAGAGCCAGGGGAATTTCTCGTTGAGCGGCACGCCGGCGCGAAGACCCAGCCACAGCGCCGCGAGCAGGGCGGTAAACACGCGGCCGTCGACGAGAATGTCGAGCCGCAGACAACACAGCATGAAAATGCCGATGAACCAGAGGATCGCGACGATCAGCGACATGCCGCGCAGCAGGCAGATCCAGCGCTCCAGCACCGGCGTGATCAGCACCAGCGACAGCACTGCCCCGAACGACAAGAGAAAGCTCGGTGCGAACAGGACGATCGGGTTGTCGATAAGAATTATGAACGACGACAGTGCCAGGCCGGCATACGTAGCGCGCCGCAGGTTCATGTGCAGATATGCAAAAGCGATCAGTACGACGGAATTCATGATCACCGCGCGTACCGTTGAGGGCCGGGCCCCGGTGAGCAGCGCGAACAGGATCAGAAATAGAATGAGCACCGGCACGAATGCAGCCGGCCGCAGCCCGGTGACCCGCAGCAGCGAATACAGCAGCAGCGAGATGATGCTGACGTGTAGCCCGGAAACCGCCAGGACGTGCCCGACGCCGGCATGGCGAAAGGCATCGCGGACGTCGTTGCCGCGGAACTGGATATTATACATCGCTCGCCTGGCGCCCAAAGTCGTCACCGCTACCAGCCGGCTGCATGGTTCGCGGATGGTGCGCTTGCAGGTGATCAGAAATGCTTCTTTGGTCCGCAACGCCAGCTCGGTGAGCGGATTACCGGCCGTAAGCTCATCGATGACAACGGCATTCGGCCGGCAGCGCATCTGAGTCAGGACATCACTTTGCAGCAGGAACGACTGAAAGTTGAATTCCCCGGGATTACGCAGGCGGCGGGCGGCAACAAAGCGGCTCTCTGCAGTAATTGTGTAGCCGTAGGTTGCGGGGGCCATCAGTGCTTCGAAATGTGCGATCTCCGTATCGTCTGCATCCGACCTGAGCGCGACGCGCAACTGGACGTTGCCGGGAGCCACGGATGTCCATTCGCCGTCGCCGACCTGAACTTCATCGACCCGCAGCCTCAGGTATCCCTGCGTTGCAGAGCGGAAATCCGGTTCCGCGACGACGCGGCCGCGCACCGTCAAATCCGTCCAATCGTCGAGTGCCTGCAGCGTCTGCGCCAGGCTGCCGGTTGCCGGTGGCCCGACGTTGATCATTGTGCGCCAGTACCCCAATGGCAATGCGAACATCGCAACTGCCAGCATTGTCAGGGATCGGTGTCCCGGCTGCCAGCGGCGCTCGCGCCAGATGTAGTAGACGGTGAAACCAAATCCAGCCAAGGCGGGCAGTAGCAGTATCCCCGCGGGAATCTCCCAGTGCAGGCAGACCGCCGCGATGATACCGGCGATGAATGCCAGGCTGAGCGTGATGAACCGTGTCGGCATCATAGGGTGTCGTCCTCGGCCTGGTCCAGCGTCTCTACTCGGATATGCGGAAAGAAGTTCTCGTTGCCCTTTAGGATTGCCTCCGGACGATAGGCCGGGTTGAGCATAATCAGCAGCAGCCCAATAACGATCGCTGCGGCAGTCAGAAGCAGGATTCGGCGACCGCCGCGATGGAGCGGAGACGGTTTGTTTCCCGACAAGTCCCGCGGGCGTCCGGTCCGGAATCCGACTGCGGTGAGGCGGGAACTCAGGTAGGAGACGAACCCCTTGAATGTTGTTCCATTGACTCGACCGAGAATGGCGTGGGGATAATGCTCGTTGTCTTCCGGCCGGCAAACGGCGGCGCCCGCGTGTCCGCCGTCGCCTGGTCGGCCGATCTGCGGCATGAGCGCCCCGAGATTCAGTGACAAATCTGCCTGATTGAGTCGGCGTCCTACCATCAGGCTGGAGCCGAAGCAGTAGAAGATATAGTCGGCCTCGGGGTATTTACGGGCGAAGAAATCTACGGCTTTACCGACCGGGATCCGCGGTTTCCCCGGTTCTGTGCGAGCCGCCATAGCCATGAGGATTTTGAGGTTGCCTCTGGCGCCAATCCGGTCGTCGTCGGTCGGGGCCGGGGCGTCGCTGCCGGGGCCCAGCGCCCGGCCGCCGACCATGGCGGTGCTGTCGTCGGGCCGAGCCGCTTCGACCAGATAGACGTGCTCTTGCATGGTCGCCTCGTGGGCCTGATAATACGCTGTCAACTCGGCAATCAACTCGGTCCAGCCGGCATTCTGCAACTGTTCGACCAAATCGTTTTCCGGCAGCGACTGCCACATCACCTGCGCCAGTTGTACCTTGCAGACACCGCCCTTGATCAGGTCGGTCAACATCTGGCCGAGCTCGTTGCGGTCGGTGACGAAGTCCTCACTGTGTGCGGCGCGGCGGAGTTGTCGCACGCCTTCGGTGTCCCAGGGTTGCCCGGCGATGGTATTTTCGTAGACCATGTCGGTGCCGCATTTCAATTCCTCTGATTCGAGCTCGTCGCCCTCCAGCGGACCGCTCAGGTGGAGCTCGCCGAGCAGTCCCTCGTTGACCAGGGCCTGGAGCATTGTCAACTGCTCACGGGTATACGGATGGTGGTCTTCGAAGCGCTCGATGAGGATGCCCCGGGCATGTAGATAGCGAACGTCGTGGTCGAAGTCCGGCAGCGCCCCGATCGGCAGGTCGGCGAGCAGGACGTCCGACGGCCCGTATTTCGCCAGGTGCACGATACCTTCGTGGTAGTTGTTGAAGACGTACTGGTAGTCCAGGCCGTAGAGGAAGGACTCGTCATTGGCTTTGGCACGGCCACGCAGCCAGTGGGTGTACATCACTGCGCTGCCGACAGTGTCCAGGTCGCCGCCGGTCTCGTGCATGTCGCGGATTGTCTCGAGCAGCGGCAGCAGGCTGAAACCATCGGGCGACAGCTGGCGAATGATCTCGCGTGCTTCCTGTTCCGAGGGCCATTCACGGTCGCCCGGCATCAGCCGTTGGCGCAGGTCGTTGATGATCGCGAACACCGGGCCCATTTTCTCGCCGCCGGCGACCTCGAGCTGGGTTGCCCGCCGCCGCCGCGCGTGGGCGGTGAACGGAATGCCGAACCTCGAATAATCGTCAAAGATCCGTGCCTCGCTAAAAGTTGCGGCGTCCTCGTCGTTGACCGGGCTGTCCTCGAAGCAACTTGTCATGAAGCGGCTGATAATAAACATCTGCAGCGCCTCGATACATGCATCGGGCTCGGCGTGTTGCAGGAGACGACGCAGGACCAGCCCTTCGCGGCGTGGTACCCGAAAGACGCCGTCACGCCATTCGACGGAGAATGAAATCAAGCTGGACAACTGCTCGACCGCATCGACGAAGGTGCCGCCCCAGCCATGAATCACGATCAGTTTGCGTTGTGCGTAGGCCATCCGCGAATTGGGTAGACGGCTCTCTGCGGCCGTTGTAGCTGGTTGAACTGCCGGCATCGGCGCGTACTATAACCCCGTCTTTTGTCGTGACATGACCGACTGCCAACCGAGAGGATGATCTATGCCAACTGCACGAAGCGTTACCACCGACCAGGCACCGGCAGCTATCGGACCGTATTCCCAGGCCGTGATAGCCGGAGATTTTGTTTTTGTCTCTGGCCAGATCCCGCTCGACCCCGCCACTGGCGAGATCGTCGGTGACAGTATTCGCCCGCAGGCCGAGCGCGTGTTCGACAACCTGGCGGCTGTGCTCGCCGCCGCCGGCAGCAGCCTCAACCGTGCGGTCAAGGCGGAAGTGTTCCTCAAGGACATAAACGACTTTGCCGTCCTCAACGAGGTTTTCGCCGAGCGCTTTGTCGGCGACTCCCTACCGGCGCGTCAGGCGATCGAAGCGTCGCGCCTGCCCAAAGACGCCCTGGTAGAGATCTCCTGCATTGCCGTCTGCGGCTGATCAGCGGAAGCTCTTTTTCTCGTCTGCCGTCGCCCAGCTGCGGAAAATGCGCAGTAGGCGAGGACGCACCTTTTCGTGGTAGACAGTCATGCTGTCGCAGTGGCGGCCACCTTTGATCGTCCAGATCTGCTTTGGCTCCTTTGCCTTGTTGAAAAGCTGCTTGCCGCGCTTGTACGGCACGACCCGGTCGGCGGTACCATGTATCACGATGAGCGGCACCCCGAGCTTGCCAACGACGGCATCCGGACTGTAGGCGCCGCCGCCAGTTGCCTTGCCGATCGAACCGGATGAGGCGACCAGGTGGTCCGTCGCTATTTCCCCGGACGATGTGAAGGGCGCCTCTGCAACAATGCCGAGGATCCCGTCGAATTTTTCGCGGCCGACGACGGCGATGGCGTTTGCCGCACCGAGGCTCTGGCCGATCACGATGATCTTTTCAGGATTGACATCGTCGCGTTGCTGGACGTAACGGACCGCTGCAACACAGTCTTCGTAGACGCCTTTGCGGTCCGGCGTGCCGGCCGACCGGCCGTAACCGCGATAGTCGAACACGAACACGTTGAACCCCTCGTCGGCGATCCACCCGACGTAGCGGTAGTGCGACGTCATGTTCTCGGCGTTGCCGTGAAAGTGGATGACCGTGCCGCGCGGTTCATACGTTGCCGGGATGAACCAGCCGGTGAGCATCGTGCCGTCGGCACTGGCGAAAGCAACGTCCTCATAGTCAAGGTCATCCTTGTCCGGGGTTCGGTAAACTTTGCTGGTCGGCTGATAGAACGCTTTGTTCACTGTAGTGCTGCAGCCGGCAGCGAGACCAACGAGCAACAAAAGAATCACACAGCGCATATAAACTCCTCCAAGGCTGTTGATATAACGGTAGTATGCCAACTTACATTTTTCGCGTCATCAATATGGGACCGGCGCCGGCGGAATGCTGAGCACTCGTTGCGCCTTGCTTGATCCGTTCACTCTCTGAGAACATTGAGGTGCTGAAAATAATGAACCGGGAGAACATCGAAGACCGGAGACGGGAGGGACTTGAATGCTGCTATGGCTGCAGCATCCAGCACTGCGGGAACGGCATAGCTTGTCTGTTCCGACTTTTCAGATGTCGGTCCTTGTGCATCGTGTTCAGCTTCGCTTCTTTTGTCCAAACACATGATTTTCCACGCTGAATCAATTGCCGGTTGCTCGCTCTCTTCCCGCCGTCGGAAAATCGAGGACACCGATGACAATGCATGCTATATTAAAAACGTTTAGCTTGTTGTGTCGTGTATTGCGTTGTTCAGTTGTTGTAACCCCGTGTTTGGGAGACTCAGAGATGACACTCGAGGAATTGAAAATCGGTGCGCGCAAGGCCACTGCTCGGGTTGAGCATCTCAGGGGGTTTCTTTGAGGTTTCCTCGAAGAGCGAACGCGTTGCCGAGCTTGTAGCGAACATGTCCGATCCAGACTTCTGGAACAACAAGGAAACTGCCCAGGCAACGGTTGCCGAGCTGAGTGCCTGCAAGAGCATCGTTGAGCCGTTCCACAAGATTGCCGGCGATGTCGAAAATTTCGAAGTGCTGGCCGAGCTCGCGGAAGAAGAAGGCGTTGAATCCGATATGATCGCCGAGGCCGAGAGCGAGTCGTCGCGGATTGATGAAGCCCTGGACAAGCTCGAGCTCGTCAGTTTTCTCGGCAACGAATTCGACAAAGGCAACGCGATCATCAGCCTGCATGCCGGTTCCGGCGGCACCGAGTCCTGTGACTGGGCCAATATGCTGTACCGCATGTATATGCGTTGGAGCGAGCGACGCGGGTTCAAGGTGGAAATCCTCGACCTGCAGAAGGACGACGTGGCCGGGATCAAGAGTGCAACCGTGGTGGTGAGCGGCGAGTATGCGTTTGGGCACCTCCAGGCCGAGCGTGGCGTCCATCGGCTCGTGCGTATTTCGCCGTTCGACAGCAACAAGCGGCGCCACACCTCGTTCGCGGCACTCGAGGTTGCACCGGAAATAGATGATGACGTCGAGGTCGAGATCGACGAGAAAGACCTGCGCATTGACACCTATCGCAGCAGCGGCGCCGGCGGGCAGCATGTCAATGTCACCGACAGCGCCATTCGCATCACGCATCAGCCCACGGGTATTGTCGTGACCTGTCAGAACGAGCGTTCGCAGCACAAGAACCGCTCGACCGCTATGAAAGTGCTGCGTTCGAAACTTTATGAGCGTCAGCGTGCCGAGCGCGACCAGCAGCAGAAAGACGCTTCCGGTCCGAAAGAGGACAACGCCTGGGGCAGCCAGATTCGTTCGTACGTCCTGCATCCGTACCAGATGGTCAAGGACCTTCGCACCGAAGAGGAAACCAGCAACACCGCTGCGGTTCTCGATGGCGACATCGACAAATTCATTGAGGCATGGCTCCGGGGCAGTCGCGAAAATGGCAGGTAAGTCGTCAACGCTAATACAGAGGGTTGGGCAGGAAAGCCGTTTTCTCTTCCGGCAAAAGCTGTTGCTGCTGTTTGCTGTGGCGGTGATCGTGTTCCTCGCACCGTCACTTATGCTCGGCCTCATCGACACGATGTGGCCGTTGCGCGAGCCGATCGTGCTTCCCGTGCTGCTGATTCTGGCGGCGGCGGCCGTCATCTACCTGGTTGTCCGCCTCATCGGCTTCAGCGCTCGCCTGCCGGACGCGCGCGACGTCGCGCTTACCGTCGAGGGCCAGCAACCTGAGCTCATGGATTCGTTGATCTGTGCCGTTGAACTGCTGCGCAACACCCCGGAAAACGAGCGCACCGGTTTGCACCAGGCGCTCCTGGCCGACGTTGAGCAACAGATCGAGAAGACCGATCTGCGCCCACTCGTGGCACGCGCCACAGTTCGTACCCGGACTTTGGTGGTGGTGTTACTTGCCGGCCTCGGCCTCGCCTGGGTGCTTGCCAACCTGCCGCTCATAGACAAGGCCTCGGCCCGCCTCGGCGACCTCGTGCGAGGTGAGTTCACCGGGCTGTCGATTACTCCGGGCTCCCTCGAAGTCGCCGGCGGCGATGACCTGGTAATCGACGTCGAGATCAACCGCGGCCCGAACGAGGCCAGAATAGTCTTCGAATTCGCCGACGGACCGATGACCTATGACATGTTCGAGAAGGAAGGCAATCGCAAGTATTTCGAGCTGTTTTCCATTGATGCCCCATTCACCTACCGCATCGTGACCCCGACTTTGGAGAGTGAGGTCTTCACGGTCTCGACATTCGCGAACCCGGCGATCATTGCTGCTGCCATTCGCGTCGAGCCGCCGGCCTACACCGGTCTCGAGGCCCAGGCGCACCATGAATTGAAAGACCTGACGGTGCCCGAAGGCGCCACTGTCATCATCGAGATCAGCGCCAATAAGCCTGTGGATGCCAGCCTGGCCTGGAATGAACAGGCACATGCCGTGCTGAATGCGGGCGATGATGGACACTACGTTGCGGAGATCACCGCAACTGCCAGTGACGCCTTCGCGATCATTCTCGAGGACAGCTATGGCCATGTTGCCGAAAGCGAGCGCACCTACAACCTCGAAGTTGTCGAGGACTTCGCGCCACTGATCGAGCCCATCACGCCGGTGGAAGACGCCAAGTTTACCTCCGAAGAAGACGCCACATTTTCCTGTAAGGTGACGGACGATTACGCCGTCGACGAGATCATCTTGTTTTACGCTATCAGCGGCCGGCCGTGGGAGCAGGTGCAGCTTTACAAAGGCGCCCCGGAAACCTGGGAAACCATCCAGACCACGGTGTTCGGCCTGTCTATTCCCGAGCTCGACGACGTGTACGAAGGCGACGTCATCTCGTACTACTACGAGGCCAGCGACAACGCCCCGGACCGGAACACTGCCGCTACCGAGGTCCGCTTCATTGAGATCCGTCCCGAACCGCAGGAGCCGGAACAGGCGCCGGAGGGCGAGGGCCCGCCACCGGTAAAGGTCGATGTCAAACACCTGATCACTGAGCAGAAACACATGATTCGCCAGACCGTGGGGTTGCTGCGGCTCGATGACGACGTTGCCCGCGACGAGCTCCTGGAAAATCTCGGAACCGGGGCGCAGGCTTTGCTCGACGCCACTGACAAGGTTCTGAAGGATGCCAAGGAAGGCGCCGGCGGCATTCACCTCGGTGATCTGGAGAACCTCTTTCAAGACGCCATGGACAGCATGAAGATCGCTCGAAATTTCCTGCAGCGCAAGAAACCGGATGCCGCATTGCAGGACGAGGCTCGGGCTTTGTCGAAACTGATCTCGATTGCCATCATGATCGAGGCTGCGCCGAAATCCAGCGAGCAGAGCGAGCCACAGGAAAGCGAACAGGCAAACGTTAACGAGCAGAATGAGCAGGACGAACGCGCCAGAGACCTAGATCGCCTTAAGGAAGCGATCGAGAAACTTGAGGACCTCATCGGCCGCCAGGCGAATCTCAATGCCAAGTTCGAGATCCGCAAGGATAAAATCATGCCTACGGCATCCCGCGGTTTCATGGCTGCTACTGAAAATAAGATCCGGGACCAGCTCGACGATCTCAAGGGCGAACTTGCGGAACTGCCCCGTGCCACCGAAGCGACCAATGAGATGTCGAAAGCCTCACGCGCCATGGGCCATTGGGTGGAGCAGATTCAAAACGCCAGGGACGAGCAAGTGACCAAGAGTGGAGAGCAGGCCGTCAATTTCATGGAGCGCTCAAAGCAACTGCTCGAAGAGATCCGCGACAGTCTCGGTGGTGACGAGCTCGAAGCGTTAAATGAAGAACTCCAGACGATTCGCAAAGAGCAGCAGCAACTACGGCGCGCCACCGAGAAATCGCCGGATGCCAACAAACCGAAGCGCCTGGAGATGGCGGGCCAGCAGAAACAGATTCGCGAAAAGTTCGACCAGTTTATGGATGACTTGTCTGAGGCCGCAAAGAAAACCGAGCCTGGCAATCCCGAGGCGTCGGAAAGTCTGTCGCAATGCCGTAATGCCGGCAACGCCAAAGGTACCAGCGGCTCGATGAAGCGCGCCGAGAATGGCCTCAAATATGGGCGCGCGGAGAAGGCCTCGAAGTTCCAGCGCGACGCTGAAGAGGCGATGCGCGAGATGGCGACACATATGCGCAACGCCATGAACGCGCGTCCCGGCATGAGTGGCGAGCGGCTCACCCGCATGCTCGAGGAGACCCTCAAGAATATCGAGAAAGCGCAGAAAGCCGTCAAGAGCGACCAGGCGACCCAGCAGGAGCGCGAAGAGTTGCTCGAGAAATTTTCTCAGGATCTCGACGAGATGGCGAAGCAAATGAATGACCAGCAGATGTCCGAGTTGTCGATGCAGATGCATGGCTGGAACATCGGTGCGTCCGAGGGCGGCAAGCCGCTGAGCGGAGCACTAGGCCTCCTGATCGAGACCGCCCAGTTTCTCGAAGCGAAACTGTTCGCAAACGCCTTCCGCAAACAAATCGAACTGGCTCGGGTCAACGGTCGTGAGCCGCCGGACGAATACAAGAAACGCGTACAAGAGTACTTCAAGCGCCTCAGCAATGATGCGCAATAGACGCTACGCCGTCGCGCTGCCTCCATGACAATACGCCTCGCACCACTCATTCCCCTGCTGCCCCTGCTGATCGGGCTGCTCGTCTATCTCATCGCTGTAGCCCTCTGCTACAAGGGCTATCGAGGTATCGTGTCGCAGCGCCATTGGCGCATGCTGATTGCGACCAAGATGCTGTCGGCTGCCGGTGTCGTCCTGTTGCTGCTCAATCCGTATTTCGTCCGCCCGGCGCCGGACACGACGACTTTCAACGTCGCCATGCTCGTTGACGCCACCGCCAGCATGGACACGCGCGATTGCAGCGACACCTCGCGGCTTGAAACCGTCAAGACCAAGTTGCTGGCCGAGGACAGCGAGTTCCGCCACAACGTCCTCCAAGCGCACGAGAATCTCAACGCCTACGTGTTCGCCGGCGAGAGCCTGCGTCGCTTCGACATAAACACCGATTTCGACTCACTGCCCGGCGACACGGACATCGACTTGGTACTGCGCAAGCTGATCAGCAACAACATTGACAGTAACACTCTCGGCGCCGTGCTCCTGGTCACGGACGGGCTGGACAACCGCGGTGTTGGACTGCTGGACGGCAGCAAGCGCTATAAATCACTGGGCATCCCGATCCATTGTATCGGGGTTGGCGACAACCGCCAGAAAAGCGATCTCGGTGTCACCTGGACGTCGGTACCGGATAAGGCGGAGAAGAGCAAGCCCTTCACGATGACCGCGGTCGTGTCCCGCAATTTCAAGGGCAACTACACGGCACGCGTGGAAGTCCGCGACGGCGTACGTCTGGTGCACGAGCGCGAGGTGTCCTTTATCGACGACCAGAAGGAACTGTCGATCGAGATCGAACACACGTCCTATGTCGCCGGCTTCGAACCGTTGCGCATCCATGTCCTGCCGTTGCCGGAAGAGGTCAACACTCTGAACAACGTGGATTACTCCGGTACCGACGTCTCCGATCCATTTGTCTTCTCGACCTTTTATTACAGCGCCAATCTCGACTGGGACTTCAAGTTTCTCAAGCTGTTCATGGAAGCCGAGGAGCGCATGCGCCTGTCGGCCGTCATCCGTATCGGCGAAGACAGCTATTACACCAGCGACATCGCCGCCGGCAAGACGCAATCCGGTGACAACGGCGAAGCGAAAACCACGACCGGCAGCGGTGCGGAGACGACCGTGGATGAACTGGTGCCTGTGCGTGTCGACGGGTTCCCGGATTCATCCGTCGTCAACGAGCATAGCTGTATGGTGATCGACCTGAACAGCCTGTACATGTTTGATGATGCGGCCTTGCAGACGATCGTCAATTTCGTGGAGAACCGTGGCGGTGGTGTGATTTTCACCGGCGTCGCCCCGGAAATCCCGGAGCCGATCCGCAAGCTTTTGCCGATCCGCACTATGCCGACCGAGCTGATCGGCATGGACGACGCGGGCATCACTTTCCGGCATTCCAGCGTCCTGGCCCGGCGCAGTCTCGAGAACCTGCACGAGCTCGCCGACCATCTGAGCATGCCGCCCGAAGGTTTCTTTTACAAGATCCCGCCCGAGAACATAAAGCCCGGCGCCTTGACTGTGGCCACTGTCAAAGGGTTGCCGCTGGTGGTTCTGGCAGCGCAGAACTACGGTGCGGGGAAGGTTGCCTTCCTCAACATCGAGGACACCTGGAAATGGGTCATGCACGACGACCACGGCGACCGTTATTTCGGCGTGTTTTGGGGGCAACTGGTGTCGTGGGTCTCGTCGTCGTCGAAGAAGCGCATGACTGTCAATCCCAACACGTCGCGGCTCGACATGGCTCAGGAGCAGGAGTTCTCCGTCGACATCCTCGATGCCGAATACATCCCCGATAATCGAGCAGATATTGTTGCGACGATCTCAACCCCGGACGGCGATGAAGAGACCATGCGCCTGTTTCTCAACCCGAAGATCGACGGCCGCTACACCGGCAAGTTCATCCCGCGCGGGATCGGCGAGTACCGTTTCCGTTTCGGCACGGCCTTGCATACCGGCGAGAAGATGGAGCAGGTCGTGGACTATCTCGTCGTGAATCTCAGTCCGGAGGTGCAGCCACAGCCGATTGCCGAAACTCGTCTGCAGAGTCTCGCCCGGGTAACCGGCGGCGAATACTGGAATTACCGCGACGTCGACAGCATCGATGAATTGCCGATCACACGTGCGGTCAGTTTTATCGAGGAAATGCACGAATGGCTGAAATACTGGCTCTGGCTGGTCGTACTGCTACTGACCGTAATACCGGACTGGTACGTTCGCCGCCGCCTCGGCCTGCGGTGAGTCGAACGATTTCAAACAGATCGATATTTCCGGCTTCAGCCGCAATGCACGCAAGAAAATGGCAGGGGGCCCTGTTACTAGCGGATCTCGATGTACACTGCCCGGCGTGCGTCCGTGGCTTCAGTAATCTCGTCGAGCATCAGCTGTGAGACTGGGCGGTTCACTTTCAGCACTGCCATTGACTCGCCGGTCCTCGTATCGTGCGGCGCACGCATGTCGTCGATGTTGATCTCGTTCTTGGCCATCACCCCGGTGATCTTCGCCAACACCCCCGGCCGGTCCTTATAGACGACAAGGACGCTGTGGCCCTGCGGATCGAAGTACAACTTGTCGAAACCGTCGATGCGTGACACCATCGGATTCGATTCCGTCAAGGTACCACGGACACTGACTTTCGAAAACGTCGTGCCGCTGCCTTCGAACAGATCGAAAGTCATCGAACGGCCGTACTTCTTGCCGTCGTCCCCGCCGCGCTTTACGTAGACTATCCCTTTTTCTTCCAAATATTCCGCGGCGTCGTGGTAATCGAAAAGCGAGTCGAAATGGGCCGACAAGCCGGAGACGATCGGTGCCAGAAGCCAATTGGAATATTCGTCCAGGCCACCGTAAAAACTCGCCTCGACACGGCTCGGCGGTGTTTCCGTCCCGAGATAATGCCGCGCCACCTTCGCCAGATAAAAGGCCAACTCGACGTGACCCTCGTCCAGGCCTTCAGGCACGGCGCGATTGACGACATGCGTACAGACACCGCGCTCCATATATGCCACCAGTTGCTCGGCGGCCCGGCGGGCAGCGTTGAGATTTGCTTCGCTGGTGTTGGCACCGAGGTGTGGCAGCATAATGTCGGCGATGTCTGTAACACTCTTCTCTCCGGGTGCGTCCGCGGCATAGACGTCGGTGCAGAAAATCAGTTCTTTATCGGCTTTAATGGCGCGGACGTCATCTTCGTTGACGATGCCGGCCCGGGCGCAGTTGATCAAAATGACGCCGGGCTTGGTCGCGCTCAGCAGCTCGCGGTTGATCATGCCCTGTGTCTCGTCTGTTTCCGGGAGGTGCAAGGTTATGATGTCGGCTGCGGCAAACAACTCCTGCAGTGAGCACAACTCTACGCCCAGCTCCTCCGCCTTGTCGGCGGAGACAACGGGATCGTACACAATGATATGGTTGTCGAAGCCCGCCAGCCGTTGCGCAACGAGCTGGCCGATATTGCCGAGCCCGACGATACCGACGGTCTTCTTCGACAACTCGCGGCCCATGAACTTATTTTTCTCCCAGGCTCCGGTACGCGTCGATGCGTCGGCGGGGATCACGTGGCGGTACGCCGCCAGCACCAGCGCGATGACTTCCTCGGCGACGGCGTTGGCGTTGGCGCCGGGCGTGTTCATCACGTCGATACCCTGGCGTCGCGCGTGCTTGGTGTCGATGTTGTCGTAGCCGGCACCAGCGCGCACGACCACTTTCAGACTCGGCAATGCGTCGATGACTGCGGCTGTGATCTTTTCGCTGCGGACGATCAGGCCGGTAGCGTCGGCGTGGTCGCGCACCAGTTCATCGAGTGTTTTGTCGGCATCCTGCACGACATCGAAGCCGTTATCCCGGAGAATATCGGCAGCTGCCGTGTCAAGTTTGGTAGGAATGAGAATGGTTGACATAGCTATCTCGCGATCCAATCGACCATGGCCGTTTGGAAGCGGTCCCAGAGGCTGTTCGGACCTCGGGTTGTCGGGACGACTCGCGCACTGGCATGGAAGGTATAGGGTAAGTCCGGCGGATAATCGGTGGCAAAACTGAACTGGGTACTGCTCGACTTTTCTGTACTTTTAGGTGTCAACAGCAGGTCGTACCGTCGACCGGCTTCGAGCGTCAGCAACTCGTACTCGAAGCTGTCCCTGTTGGCGGTTACGCTGGTAATGTTGATGTCGTTGTCGGTGAGGAACTTGAGACGTACTTTCTTGCGCTTGGCAGTGTCACCCACATTCCATTTCACATAGGGAGGATCGATATCGACATACCTCGGAATGACGCCCCGGATGACGAGGGTCGTGGGCTTCTTCGACGGCTCGTCCGTCGTGACGATGATCTTTTTCTCATTGACCCCTTCGCGCACCTTGAGAGTAGCTAAAATTTCACCACTCTCGCCCGGTGCGTAGGTCTTCTTATCCAGCCATGTCGTGGTGCAGCCGCAGGTGGTTTTGACGGTTTTTACCGTGATGTCGGTTTCGCCTATATTGGTGAATTGGTAGGCGCCGCTGAGCATGGTGTCGTTCGGCAATCCGTGCAATTCCAGCTCGGTCGATTCGAACTGCAATTGCGCGTCAACGCCGGCGGCCAGCAGCAATCCCGTAATGATCAAGACAGCACGCATATGCAACATTTTTTTGTGAATTAAAACAATCGAATACTGTAGCCGGAGTTTACGGATATGCCGAATGGGGTACTGCCAGAACGTCTTGATATGTTCGCAGGTATTCGCTGATTGCCCGGTCCCTGCTGAACGAGAACTTCGGCTCGTGCCCCGCTGGCGGCACCCATAGCCTATCGCAGGGTGTCGTTGCGGTACAGCGGTCCGGAGCGTTTTACGCTTAATTCATCATCTGCCCTGCGAGAGCCTCGACAACCTGGCGGGCCAGTACTTCGGGCGGTGCAGTTGCGTCCAGCGTCAGGTTGGCGCAGGCTTGGTAAACCGATCCCCGCTCTTGTAGCATTTCCTCGACTTCCTGCAGACCACCGCCGCGAAAGTTCGGGCGTGTGTCGGCGCTAATCGGATCTGCCTTGGCCCGGCGCCACAATTCCTCTGCATCGAGTTTCAGGTAGACGATCAGTGAATCGCGGCTGGCCGCCGCCTGGTTCTGCGGCCGCAGGATGCTGCCGGCGCCGAACGCGATGACGCATTGGTCATGGTTGCACTGAGTCTCGACAACGTCTGTTTCGACTTCGCGGTACGCCTCGGCACCGCGGTTGAAGGCCTCCGTCAGTGAACACCCGTAGCGCTCCTGAATATCGCCATCGACGTCGTACAATGGCCAGCCGAGCTGTTCCGACAACACCGGTCCGAGCGTTGATTTGCCGCTGGCGCGGTAGCCGATAAGAACGATTTTCATAAATCACAACCCTCCACCGAAAGGTGCTGAACTGGCGATGGAATTGCAAACGCTCAGGCATGAATTCTGAGACTCATGCATCCTGTAATTTTTTTTTATAAACACGTAGTACAAGAATATTACGATATAGACGGAAGGCCGGAGAGCCAGAATGAGCAAATACGGTGATGCTCGATCCCGACAGCAGTCTGCAGGTTCGGGCTCCGCGCATCGGCGATATCCGTGTCATCCGCGCTAGGGTTCTCCTGGCACAACGCCGGGCACGGTATCTCTCCATGCCGCTGAGCGAATCCGGCGTTTATATACCGCATCGAAGTCTACCTTTCTACGTCCAGGACGGCCCGTTGCTTTACGCCAGCGCCGCCACGGTGCCGAGGGGGAACCCTAAGGCAGCTCTCTTCTGCTCGCATCGCAGAGAATCAGGCTGCCGCACGGCAGCGATTGGTCCATCGCAGTCGGACGGTTTGCAGAGATCAGGGGGAGATGGCGGGTGACGGATCGGAAACGCTTTCTTACGCTGCGCTGTTGTCGGCCACAAAAATGTTGCCCGCCACGAGACGGCTGATGCTGTGCTGCTGGTTGGCTACCTTCAGGGTCAGTGGGCCGTCGAAAGGCTCTATTTGTTCCACTGTCACTTCAGTATCCAGGCCAATGCCGAGGCCAGTGAGGTAGCGCAGCAGCTCGGGGTCGTGATCGTTGACCTCGACGACGGTGGAACTGTTCCCGGGGGTGAGCTCCAACAATGTCATCTTCGGTTTTGTCGAAAGTTCACCATCGGCGCTCGGAATGGGGGCGCCGTGGGGATCAAAGTGCGGATGGCCAAGAATCTTGTCGATCCGCTTTTCGAGGTCCTCCGACAGCACGTGTTCCCATTTGTCCGCCTCTTTGTGTACCTGGTCCCAGGGGACGCCAAGCGCTTCCTTCAGATACAGTTCCACCAGGCGATGATGGCGAATGACCTCAAGAGCGATTTTGTGGCCCGGTTCCGTGAGTTTGACACCATGGTACGGGCGGTAGGTTACGAGGTTCCGCTGCGCAAGCTTTTTAACCATCGCCGTAATCGATGCCGGCGACACTTCCATCAGCTTTGCCAGCATCGACGTGGAGACCTTGCTTTCGGTCTGCTGCGCTTTGTAGATCGCTTTCAAATAATCTTCGATTGCTTCAGAAGGCATGGTCGTTTTTCGCTGTTCGTTTACCCTGCGCAGGTGGTAAAAAATCGGCCCGGTCCAGACGGCGTCTCGGCAGACCTGTCTCGCTCAATCTCTGAGCCAAGGTAAACCCCCTATTCGGCATATCAATACAAGGAAATCTTCACTGCTGATCCTGCCGGCGAGCACTGGTTAGATCTGACGGTCTTGCGAATCACAACCTATCGCGGTGCGCACTGCCTGGAGTGAGAAGGCCGCCTGTCTAACAAGGGGTTACCACGCCGCCTGGCGTTGGCTTTGTCTGCTATCTCGATTTTACTGAATTCAGAATTCCTGGTTGGAATGAGTAGGTTCCCGACTGACAGTCCGCTGGTCCCATTTTTGATCGGATACCATTAAAATGCCTTTCATCAAAACTGGGTGCAAGGAACAGATATATTCAAACCGCCCTTCATCCCCCACCTCGAATTCCAAAACGGCGGATTCACCATTTTTGATGATCGGTGTTTCCAAACCCAACGCTTCGAGGACCAGGTCATGGCGCATGCCGGGATCCTCATTACGTAATATCAGGCGTATCTTGGTACCCGGTCTGATATATATGGTCGGATTCGTTTGATTGAACTTCATATCCTTGGCGACCACGACGACAGTTACGACAGCTTCTGGCTGTTTAAGGCTGCCTGCCAAAAGTGGAAGCAGGACAGCAATGACTGCCGTTGTGATCAGTGCCTTCAAGAGATGATTTTTGACGATCTTCATGATACCCCAGCCTTGTGAATTAGATGAGTAACCCCGTTACGAACATGATTGCAATGCCGGCAAAAATGCCGATGAAATTTTCCGGAAGAGCCATTCCGCCGTCTCTTGAACGGAGTGACGGGCCCTTGGAAATGATCCAGACGACCTGGAAAATCGCTCCTGCGGCCATACCGAAGAAAATGACCGCCCACAATTGAGAAAAGGAAAATCCACCAATTAAGGTTCCCGCAATGGTTGGCAAACCGGCGAGCAACCCCAAGCCGATAATTCGGGAAATCCCAACCGTGCATGCTGCCAGAGGAACAACGATTGCCAGGCCCTCGGTGATGTTGTGCAGCGTAAATCCGAGCACAAGCCGTGTCCCCATTGACACATCGCCATGAATAAATGCGGAGCCGACAACCAATCCTTCACCCAGATTATGCAATCCGATGCCCAGGGCGATCAAACAGGACACACGCAGTGCCAACGAGCGACCCCCGTCGTCCAGAACCATTGCCTTGCCGGCATTCTTCAGCGTCATCAGGCCTATAAATACTAAAAGCCCTACGCCCAGGAGCAGTATTTCACCATTGTAACTGCCGGCAAGTTCTTCCGTGAACTCGAAACCTTCCTTCATCGTGTCCAACCCGAGAAAGATCAACAGGCCAACGGTCAAGGCCGACAGAAAACGCAGATACTTATCGGACAAATATGGGAGCACGGGCAACCAAAGCAGTCCAAGGGCAACGGGGATCACTCCGATGATCACCCCGAGGATGATAAAGAACCAAGTGTTTTTTGACGATGCAACCGGCGTTTCCAAGGCAATAGGAATTTCCGCATCCCAGGTAATGCCATTTCGGGAAATAATGCCGATTGCGTAGGCTTCTCCTTCCACCCAGTGATAATTGACGATGGTAATTACACCATGCTCGAGATGCCCCAGGGTCTTGTCGGCAGGCTCCATGGTGAACCTCCAATAAGCCTCTTCAATTGACACTTGCGCAATGGTAAGCTCGTCCGGCCCATCGTTCATGACTTCTATCTGGAATCCATGCGGCTTGATGATGATCCGCTGAATCGACAGTTCCTCAATGGGCGGAACCTTGGTAGGCAACAGGTCTTTCCTGTCGCCGAGTTTGACTATGGCGCAGCAAAGGATGCCCAGGACAGCAATCGGCAAAAGACCGTAGAGCCAGGCTTTAGCAGATTTTTTTGGTTCGTCACTCATGACAATCAAACGACCTCAAAATTTCCCATCCACCCGAGCTCTGCAAACTCACTCTGATGGGCGTGGAACATGTACAAACCGGTCTTCGGGAAACGCATCTCGAGAATCGAACGCTCGCCCTGGCAGAACATCACAGTGTCGGTGAAATATTCTGCCTTCATACTGGTGCCGGTTCGGTTCTCATAGAAAAAATTGGCATGCAAATGAAATGAATTGATGGGGTCGAATTCCGTCGTGTTGACCAGATAAATCCTCACCAGCTCATCTTTTTTCACTTTGATGGGGTAGCGCATGTGATGGTTTGCGACGCTGTTCACCGCATAGATTTCATTGTCCCCATCAAAGTTGGTGTCAAAGCCATTCATGACCATGACCAATTCACGAGCGGGTTCACGCCCTTCCTTCGGGTCAATGATATAGGTGCCGTAGAGCCCCTTGTGGATATGCCGTTTCAAAGGAACCGAGTGGCAATGATAGAGGTGCAGCCCAAAGGGCTCCGCCATGAATTCATACTCGAAAGTTTCATTCTGGAAAACAAATTGATCCTTCATGGACCCATCCATTTCCGACGAATGGTAACCATGAAAGTGAATGGTGTGGGGATGATTGTTCTGGTTGATGAATTTGATATAAATCTCATCACCTTCACGACAGCGAATTGTTGGACCGGGTACATGACCGATACTGCCGCCAGGACCAGGGATCTGATTGCCGTCCTGATCATGGGGCGTTTCAGAGGTGTAGGCCCATGACGGAAAGAACAGACCCGGGGCGATTTCGATCTCCTTGTCAACGGCAAAAAATGTATACTCACGCCGTTTTTTGCCGTCGCCCAAATCCTTTGTCACCTTTCCCCAGTCGAAATGGGTGAGGAATAAATCAGGGTCCAAAGTTCCGCTTGTGCAGTCACCGATAACCCCCATATCCGAGTCCATAGGCAGACCGCCAGTTCCTGATTTGCCTTGGCATGATGGTTCTGCGCAGCCGAGCGCTTTGAGAGAACTGGAAGCCAGTGCCGCAGCGCCCAGAGTTAAACCACCGCTCGCAAGGAAATCACGCCGGTTCACACCGGTACTGCGTTTTTCCTGACTTGTCTTTTCATCGCCCATATAGACCTTTTCATAGACAGATAATAATCTTCATCAACAGATAACATAAGCATATATTTAGATATGTCAAAATATTTTTTTCAGCGGATGCCCTTTTGGCTGAGGGGGAGGTGTAATTAAATTTTGTACCTTTACTCAATTATATTACCGGGGTGTCAAAAACTGCTCCGCATTGAATCGGTATCACGTAAGGTGCTTGACATAAAGAAGTTGGATGAATTCGACCAGCGTCTATTCGAGAACGGCCGCTTGCCGGGAGACAAATAACCCCGGTCCCGATGTGGTTGATAACTGGCAATTGGTAAGGCGGCTAAGAGCAAACATCATGGTACAATCAGTCCCTAATGAGGCCCGAACCAAGAAAGTGTCCCCTGATAGAGGGACTGCCGCAACTGGCGTATCTCAGAAATCCGGAATGTCCTGCATTTTCATAAGATTTCACATATGAACTGGGTGACGCTGGGGTAGCCACGCATTCAGAAGCACGCTTGGTCGGGTAACCGCTGGCTGAAATAGAAAACCCCTCTGGTGCAGAGACTCCCAAGCTCGAACGCGCCTCCCTTGAACGGCCGTGACACTCAGATAGGTTAGGGGCATGCATTTTCACAGCCCATGGCTACTTCTCTTTGCCGCGGTCGTTTTTGCCGGCTGCCGGCACATAGTGCCTGTACCCCAGACCGCCGATATTTTGAGTGGGCCCGTGCGTGGGATGTGGGAAGTGCGGCACGACGCTGACCGCTATACTGCCTGTTATGTCCGGCGTGCAGCGGAAGACCGAGTTGATGTCATTATTGCACAGACGACTGAGTTGCAGGCGGACTGGGCGAAGTGGATCGAGAGCGGTAACAGCGATGCCGCCAGCCGCATGACGTTGATTCTCCAGCCCGGCACCTTGCAGATCCAGAAGCGCTACGACTGGCTGAAGGAAGAGACTTCCGGGCCGCCTGCCGGCGAACGCGGATTTCGGTTTTCCGGCCGACGCATTGCCGCGGGAGCCGGTGTCGTTGCACCCGGTCGACTGCCTGTCGCACTGCGCACCGGCAAACCCGGATTTTGGCTTGGCATCTACGGGGATCCGACCAAAGCGGATCTTCCCGGCCGCCCGCAGATCCGTGGCTTGCGCATCAGCACCATCGGCGCTATGAGCGCTGCCGCGAACGTCGGCCTGCGGCCCGGCGACGTCGTTGTCAGCGTCGGCCCATGGGGTTATGATGATCCGGTGTTTGACGGTATCCTGCCGCTGGCGCGCGGCGCCAGCGCGCGGTATCTGCCGCACGATGTCATGCCTCTGCAATACCTGCGCGACGGCGTCCTGCACAAGGTGGATATGCGGCTGCCCGAATTCCCGACCTACGACCGCCCGATCAGCGCCGAATTCCGCGAAGCCATCGACTCCATTTCCGGTGATCCTCCGTCGCCGGAGGAGGAACTGCTCGATATTCTGGCAACTGCCACCGACAGCGCCGATGCCAATGCCGATTTATTGCGGCGCCTGTCGGAAGCACACATTATCACCGACGTCGGGCGAATGTGGCCAATGGTCGCGGCGCACACCCGGCCGTTCGCGACGCTGCCGGTGAAGCAACATTGCGTCGGTGTCGTGCTGCCCCTGACCAGTGGCGCTGCGCTGCAGGACACGACGTGGCTGAATTCGATCTACCTGGCGACACCGCCGCTGGCACCGGCACTGCCGGACTATCGTGGTGCCGACCTTGACGGGCACCTCGCCTACATCGACGGCGTGCTTGCGGCGTCCGCAGACTTCAATCGCGATGCTTTCGCGGCGTTCACCGCCGACGAGCGGACGTTCATCGCCGGGCAGATGCCGGGACTGCTGCAGGGGTTTACCGAGGCACACATGATGTGGTTCGATACGGACCTTGAGCGGCAGACGGGTAACGTCAAGCTCGGGATGATGCTACGGCGTTTGGATATGGATGCGCTGATCGCGCAGTTCCGGACGACGGCGCTGTTGCTTGACGAGGCGTTCATTGTGTCGATCGCCAACGCACTCGGCGACCGGGCGCAGGACGAAGGAATCCTTGTCGATCACAACGGCGGCGCTGGCCGGGTACTGATCGGTGGTCCCGGGAACGACCGCTACCTGTCGGGGGCCGATGCCGCCGTGCTGATCGATCTGGGAGGTGACGATTTCTATGGCAACAACACCGGTAGCAGCATTCCCGGCACCATAGCCTCTGCCGTGCTGATTGACCTGGGCGGCGACGATTTTTACGAGAACTGGCGACACATGCGCCAGGGCTGCGGGTTCATGGGCGTCGGTCTGATCGCCGACCATGGCGGCGACGATACGTATATAGGCATACGCGGCTCACAGGGTACGGGGTTTGCCGGCATCGGCGTGCTGGCGGATTGGCAAGGCAGTGACACCTACCGCAGTATTGACTACGGGCAGGGCGTTGGTCAGCTCGGTGCGGGACTGCTTATAGACAGGGACGGCGACAATCGCTTCGAGGGGCACCTGTCGTGCCAGGGCGTCGGGTTCACCGGTGGGCTCGGTATTGTTTACAGTGCCGGGGAAACTGGCAACGACACCTACTACAACAAAGGGCAACACATGAGTGGCTACGCCGACGATGCCTCATTCGCGGGCTGGGGCCAGGGTGTCGGTATCGGGCATCGGCCGTACTTTTCCGGCGGCATCGGTATGATCGTCGACAACGGCGGCAACGATCTATACGCCGGCGGCACGTTCAGCATTGGCGGCGGCTATTACTATGGGCTCGGCATCGTCAACGACAGAGGCGGCGACGACCGCTATCGCGGCACGCGCTACAACATGGGCTTCACGGCGCACCAGGCGGTAGGGATCTTTGTCGATGAGCGTGGCAATGACGACTATCGCACGACGCACTATGTGGCGTCGGGCATGGCGTGGGATGAGAGTACAACGCTGTTCATTGACGGGCAGGGTGACGACCGCTACGACGGTCCCGGTTTCGCGCACTGTCATTCAGCGCAGAACGGGTTTACTATCTTCGTGGACGGCGACGGTTCCGACAGGTATATCGGCAGTCCGCCGGCGAAGGTCAACGGCAACCAGTACCACAACGGCACCAGCGCCGCGTACTTTCTCGACCTGGGATCCGGTGTCGACGATTTCGGATCTGAACGTAACGCGAATGAACTGTACGTATTCGACGATTATGCGTTTTTCGTTGATGCTGAATCGACCGCTGCTGCAATTATGAAAGCGAAGGCCGGCGAAATCCGCAACGGCAAGGATGAGGTGGAGTAGCGATGACATGCGCTCCGCGAGAGCACAGCCCAAGAAAGAGAGATGACGAGTGAGCTTCTCTTGCACCTGAAACCTGAACACTGAACATCCTCCCATGCATTCACCGGCGCTGACCGAATCGCCGTCTACCGGGGAAGAGACTTTTGAAGGAGTATCAGAATCGCAGTACCGGATTGATTGGACGTACGGCCTGGATATTGGTCTTCGTGATCCTCAGTTGCGAGGTGGCGGTGATGCTGTGGCTGCCCAAAGCGATGGCAGCGCAGGAGGTCTGGGGTATCGAGGTTGCCCGGCAGCGAACGATCCGTCTGCTCGATCAACAGCGTAGCCGTATCCGTCGCTGGAAATTCACCAGTGATGCCGGCACCCGCGAGGAGATGACTGTCGCGCTCGTTTCACAGGAGCTCGATGTGGCGGCACAGTATCTCCGCAATCACGGCAAGTATCTGAACTGGCGCCAGAACGACGAAATTTTCGAGGACCTGTCGATGTACCAGAGCCTTCTGGACAAGCTTGAACCGGGCACGCTGTATCCGGACGCAGAGGAACTCGACATCGATGAGCCGCTGCGAACCCTGCTGGAGGAGTAATGGCCGCCGCTGTCTTTGTCGATCGCGACGGTACGATTATCGTCGACAAACATTATCTGGCAGATGCCGACGGTGTCGAACTGCTGGCGAATTCCGGCGAGGGGTTGCGGGCAATCCAGGACCAGGGCTTCTGCCTGGTTCTGGTCACCAATCAGTCAGGTGTCGGTCGCGGTTGGTTCGATAAGGACACGGTCGCGGCACAACACGCACGGTTGCGGGAATTGCTGGTTCCGTACGGTGTACAGTTCGCAGCGATCAAGGTCTGCCCGCACGTGCCCGACGACGGTTGTGAATGTCGTAAACCGAAACCGTTGATGCTGATCGAAGCCGCGCAGGAATTGAAACTTGATCTGGCTGAGTCATTCATGATCGGTGACACGCCTGCGGACGTCGAGGCCGGCCGGGTTGCCGGGTGCCGAACAATTTGCATCGGCACCGAGGCGTCCGCCGATCACCAAGCAAACGATTTACTCACCGCCGCCGAGATTATTGGCAGCGGCACCCACTCGTAATCCCGATCAGGAGGTCCAGATGAAGAACTGCGTTACGCTCGTTACCGGAGCCGGCAGAGGGATCGGCCGGGCAATTGCCGTGGCTATGGCCGCCGCCGGCGCGCGGGTCGTTGGCACGGCGCGCAGCCAGGATCAGCTCGACAGTCTCGCCGTCGAGATTAGCGATGCCGGTGGCCAGGCGTTCACCGTCGTCGATGATCTTGCGGACTCTGCAGCGCCGGCTCGCATTCATGCGGCCACAATCGAACACTGGGGCGCTGTCGAAGTGCTCGTCAATAACGCCGGGATCGGCAGCAGTCAGAATCCGAAACCAATTGTCGATTTCGACGACGACTTCTGGCACCTGACAATGGCTGTCAACGTCACTGCGCCCTATCTGCTGACCAAGCTGGTACTGCCTGCGATGATCGAAAAGAAATGGGGGCGTATCATCAATATCTCATCGATCAATGCGAAGGTTGCAGGGGTGCACACGTCCGCTTACACGGCCAGCAAACACGCTATTACCGGACTGACGAAAGCGACAGCAGTGGAAGTTGCGGCGCAGGGTATCACAGTCAACGCTGTCTGTCCCGGAACCACCGAATCGTTTATGAACAACAAGAGACTGGAATACGACGCGCAGCGTCTGGGCACAACGATCGAGGCACTGGAAGCCAAAGCTTCGCCGCTGGAGCGTCGGCTGGTTCCCGACGAAGTTGCAGCCCTCGCCGTGTTCCTCGCACAGGATCAAGCCTGTGCGATCAACGGCCAGTCGATCAACGTTTGCGGCGGAACGGTGATGGTGTGAATTCTAAGGTTTCAGGTTTCGCAACAACCAAATAGGGGGGCAGTGCCGGCACCATGTCCTCTGACAACTTCTTTCCCCGACACCTGAAACTTGACACCTTTGCCTCTAAGCTGACGCGCCTGGTACCGCGATCCGGTGCAGGGCTGTCCGGATCCGTGTCGGTATCGCTGTCGACTGCTTCGTTGCGCGGTTGACGAAGACATGCACAAAATAACCGGTCGCAGCGGGTTCCTCGCTGCCTTGACGGAACAGGCCGATTTCGTAGCGTACACTCGAGCGGCCGAGCTTGGCGACGCGCAGCCCCGCGTCGATGTGCTCGGGAAACGTCAACTCATGCAGGTACCGGCACATACTCTCGGCGCAAATGCCGATCACGTCGTCGTGGACCGGGTCGAGTTCGCCTTGGCCCACGAGATACTCGCAGATCACCGTATCGAAATACGAGTAATAGATGACGTTGTTGACGTGATGGTACATGTCGACATCCTTCCAGCGCGTGGGTATCACGAGGAAATGGGAGTAGTCGTCGCGGCATTCAACTGTTGATTTCGACATCCGTTGGGTTTGTCCCTGAGTGTGAAAGTGATGTGTAGGGCATTGCGATCGACAGCACGATAGGCCTGTTGCCGATGCTTTCAAGAATCATCGTTTCCTTTCAGTCGCTTGACAGTTGGTAACAGTTTCCTGTAAATTGCGCACTTGGATAATCCATGAATATCACCCAATCGGTGCGATACTCATGAGTTGCCCAGGACAACCCCCGAGGAAACAACCGATGAACGTTGACAGGACAACCGTAAAGTTGGACGACGACGACGACGACCAGCCGAAGTCTCAGACCTCCGACCACTACGAATTCTACGACCGGCTGACTGCCATGCACCGGATTTCCCGGGCGATTGGCTCCGAACTCGATCTCGACGCCATACTTTTCGAAGTCGTCGAAGAGCTTTCGAGTATCCTCAAGGCGTCGCACGCCACGCTGTTTCTCGTCGATACCGAGACCAATGAGCTATGGTCCAAAGTGTTGCTCGAAGGCAACGACCTCAAGGAGATCCGCCTGTCGCTGGGCGATGGCATCGCCGGGTATGTCGCCGCCACCGGTCGGCCGCTGAACATTCAGGACGCCTACAACGATCCGCGATTCGATTCGCGATATGACGAGGTCAGCGGTATCAAAACCCGCACCGTCATGTGCTGCCCGGTGCAGACCGGTAACGACCAGATCGTTGGTGTCATCGAAGTGATCAACAAGGAGAAGGGCTGTTTTACCTTGGCCGACATGATCGTCGTTGAGACAATCCAGCCGAGTCTCGGAATCGCCATCGAAAACGCTGTACTCTATCAGTCGCTGCTCAGCCAGAACAAAACGCTGGAGCGCACCCGGGATGCCTTGCAGGCACGCATGCGGGAGCTTGATCTGCTCTACACGCTCGAAAAAGTCATCGCCAGCCAACATGACAACAATGACGAATTGATTTGTGAAATGCTGCGCGAATCGGCCGTTAGCATTGGTAGCGGCGTCATAATGTGTGTCCTTGCTGACGGCCCGACGGCAAGGGCCTATGTCGCTGATTGCCGAGACGATCCTGTGTTCACAACGCTGCAGACCAAACCCGTCGGGAAACTGCTGGAGGTCCTGCAGCACGGTAAGGCCTGGTCGGCGGAAACAGTCGAAACAATGCTTGGCGACGGACTGGACGGCTATATTTTCGACGACGCCCTCATCGTTCTGGCGGCGTTCCCGGAGGCGGCATTTTCGGAGAATTCCGGGAAGTCGGGAGCATTGGTAGCCCTCACTCCGCGCCAACACTCGGCTTTAGAGCCGGAAGCGTACGAAAAGATGATGTCCCTGATTGCCTCCCAGATCGCCCGTGGTCTAAACATCGCCGAGGCCAACTGACGTATGCCGAATTCACAAGCCTACGGCGTTGTGCCCATACGGCGCACGCCCGAGAGTTTCGAGTACCTGCTGATCCAGCATCAGGCCGGGCACTGGGGCTTTCCAAAAGGCCACGCCGAAGGCGAGGAGACGCCGTTTGAATCCGCCCGCCGCGAGTTCGAGGAAGAGACCGGCATCCTGGATTACCGGATTGACGAGAGCGTCTGCTTCAGTGAGTCTTATATTTTCGAGACGAAGGGGGTGACGAAGGAAAAAACCGTCGTCTATTTTCCGGCCATCGTGCACAGCTTGGAAGTGACCGTACAGGTGGCGGAAATCGGCGACTACGCCTGGCTGTCGCATGCACAGGCACGCGAGCGCATCAGTTTCGAGGAAAGTCGACAGTTGCTGGACGAAGCGAACCAGCATTTCCAAGACGGCATGGTGGAGGCTGCCGCCGGTCTGCAACGCAAGGTTGCCGCCTTCGGCATTGACAAAATCCAGCGTCATATCTTCCTGTGCTGCGACCAGACCAAGCCGAAATGCTGCGACAAAGCCTGCAGCCTGGCTTCATGGGAGCATCTCAAGTCGCGGCTTACCGAACTCGGGCTTGACCGTGCCGGGGGCGTTTACCGCACCAAGGCGAACTGTCTTCGCATCTGCGAGCAGGGTCCGATTGCCCTCGTCTATCCCGAGGGCACCTGGTACCATTCCTGTACACCCGCCGTGCTCGACCGCATCATCCAGGAACACCTGATCGGCGGCTTGCCGGCGGCAGAGTATGTGATTGCGGAACACCCGCCGAGCAGTCCGGCCTGAATGATTCGCAGTTTTCGTCGCGAAAATTGTTGGGTTACCCTCGGCCTCAGACGTTCGAACGTCTGAGGAATGCCCCACAAGGGGACCGCCGCTTGATATGAAATTCCCCTGCCTACCCTTCGCCTAGCGCCTGCTCCATCAACTCCTGCGCCTCTGGCGCCAGTTCCAGCTGTAGCGCTGCTGCCTGGCCGCGCGGTGACATTTTTCGCCAAGTCTTGCGCACGACCTCGACGACTTTGGGGGCATCATGCTGCGGCAGAAAGTGTTCGAAGTAATGCTCCAGGAAGACCAGGCAGGCGACGTCCTCGAGGGTCTGTGTTTCGGGGTCCGAGCGCAGGTTTTCCTTGCGGATCAATGACTGCACGCGTACGATCGTGACGACGTCATAACCGGCTTCGCCCAGCAACTCCCCGGCTTTCTCGGCGTGAAATACCGCGAGTTCACGGCGCCAGGCGTGGTACCCAGCCCGGCCTACAGGATAGGTGTCGCGGGGAATTTCCCAGCGTCGCAGGTGCTGTGCCCGCACCGCGAGCTTCAGCGCCTCGCTCGCTTCCGGTTCCAGACGATCGAGCCAGGCCGTCATCCGCTGCGAGTACAGCAGCTCCCGCGGCACGGCATTGCCGTCTGTATTCTCGATACGCGGGTCAGCAGAATTGGCGGTATCGGTCAAAAGAATTGCATCGTCGAAGAGAGACATGGCAGATAATCCACAATTAGACTTTTCCACGCGTACGAGAATTGCAAAACTAATACTACTTAATCGGATTCGGTGCAACCTGATCGCCGAAGGTGACGTCAAGGCGTTCTACGTTATTTTCGAGTGGGATGGGGTGCGACAATAGCGCTGATTTCTCCGGCGTGTCGCGGTAGTGAAAATGTTTCGGCATACGCCATCGCTTCCGTCATCTCAGTCGGCTCGGCGAGCGTCTGTCCGATGGTGTTTGCGATGGCCGCAGGCTGTGCTTCGACAATCGCCGCACCTGCTCGACCGGCTACGATTTCTTCCGGGCCGCCGCCCCCGGCGATGACGACCGGCGTCCCGAGCCCGAACGCTTCGAGGATAGTGCGCCCGAACGGTTCGCCATCAGCTACTGACACCAGAACGTCCGCTTTGCGAATGATCGGGTACGGGTTTGGTTGAAAACTGAGGAATCGCACGTTGTCGGGCGCCTGTTCCCATAGCTGCTCCTCGTAGCGCCGACCATCATCGTCCCTGGCACCGCCGACAACCAGCGCGGTGAACGGCTGCCCTGCGGCTGCTTCGAGAAACATCGCGTGGCGTTTCCACTCGACCATGTCGGCAATTAGCACGACGCATGGGCCGTCGGGCAGCTTAAACTTCCGACCGGCGTCGAACGCTTTTGCCTGCCCGCGAATGTCCGGCCAGTCGAAACCGTTGCGGACCGTCGTCATTTTCGCCTGCAACTCGGCGGGGTACTGCTCGCGTTGAAAATTTGAAATCGTGATTGTCTGCAGGGCGCGCGTGACCACCTGCTTCAAAACCTTTTGTGGACTCCGTAAATCGCGGTGGTGAAAGATCAGCGGCAACTTGTTCGGCAGCCCCAGCGTACACAGCAGGCCGGAGCGAATGCCGTTGGCGTAGACCAGGTCGATGCCGCGGGTGTCGAGCCAGTCGCCGAGGATCGGCTTGGTGTTGCGGGTATCCGCCCAGGCTGCCAGCAGACCGCGCCAGGTCCGCGGCCAGTTGCGGGTGGGGATCATGCCGGTGTCGATGCCCATGCTGCGCGCCTGCGTGGCGAGACCGGTATCGGAATCGTCGGCTGTCAGGAGGTAGGGATCGATGCCGTAGGCGCTGTCGCGTTTGAGCTCGGACAACAGGCCGAAGAGGCTGCGCTGCGCCCCCCCGGTGAACGGCGACGTGTCGATGAACAGGACCCGCATGTCACGCCAATCGCGCAATGGCGCGCCGGGCAATGTCTTTGCGGTAGAAGGCGCCGTCCCAGGAAATCTGTTGTGTGGCTGCGTACGCTGTGTCTGCCGCGGCTTTGACGTCGCTGCCAGTCGCGGTTACGCCGAGGACGCGGCCGCCGGCGGTGACGATGTCGTCTCCACTGCGTTGTGTGCCGGCGTGGAAAACAATCGCACCATTGGTTTCAGCCGCTTCGAGGCCGGAGATGACTTTGCCTTTTTCATAGCCGCCAGGATAGCCTCCGGAGGCTAGCACGATGCATACAGCGGGCTCTGGATTCCACCCGAATTCGAAGTCTGCCAGGCGATTTTCGATGGTGGCCAGCATCGCTTCGGCCAGGTCGCTTTTCATGCGCATGCAGATCGGCTGACACTCCGGATCGCCGAAACGTACGTTGAATTCGACCACCCGCGGGCCGGTCGCTGTCGCCATGATGCCGACGTAGATGACGCCGCGATAGTCGAGGCCGTCGGCCTGACACCCGGCCAGGAACGGGTTGAGGATGCGCTCGTGGATTTCCGCCCACAACGCGTCATCGACCACTGGCGCCGGTGAGTAGGCGCCCATGCCGCCGGTGTTCGGGCCCGTGTCGCCGTCTCCGACGCGCTTGTGATCCTGCGACGAGGCCAGCGGCTTGATGGTGTCATGATCGACGAAGGCGAAGATCGAGGCTTCCTCGCCGACCATGCATTCCTCGACCAACACCGATTCGCCGGCAGCGCCGAAGGCACCGCTGAAACAGTCTTCGACGGCGGCGATTGCGGCGGCTTCGGTCTCAGCCACGGTGACGCCCTTGCCGGCGGCGAGCCCATCAGCCTTGATCACGATCGGGGCGCCATTGTCGCGGATGCAGGCGATAGCATCGGGTGCGTTGCTGAATGATTGTGAGTCGGCGGTCGGTATGCCGTGGCGGTTCATGAAGTCTTTAGCGAACGCCTTGCTGCCTTCGAGCTGCGCGGCCATGCTGTCAGGCCCGAAAATGGCCAGGCCGCGACCGCGGAATTCGTCGACAATGCCGTCACAGAGCGGGGCTTCCGGTCCGACGACGATCAGATCGACACCGTTGGTTTCGCAGAAATCGCCGAGCTCCGCCGCCGGCGTGTCGATACATTCGATGCCGTGCATGCCGGCGTTGCCGGGCGCGCAGTAGACGCGATCGACGGACGGGCTTTGATTGAGTTTCCAAGCGAGGGAATGTTCCCGGCCGCCGCTGCCAATAACCAGTGCGTTCATATCGGTGTCCTGTTACGTGATGGAACGACTTGACGTGAGATCTGGGGTGCCCGACACAATATCTGAGATGGCGGCAAGTGGCAAGCGGTAAGTGGCTAAATGGCAAGCTGCAGTTGCGCGAAATATTATTGGTACTGGGCGGTTCGAATAGATACCCGAGCCGGCCTGCCACAGATGACAAGCCATGGCGGACGAGGCAGGCAGCGGCCTTACAAAGTGTTGAAGACCTCGATCGTTTTCGCCATGGCACCGCGGTTGTCGATGACGGCACGGCGGGCGTTGGCGCCCAGCTTTTCGCGTGCGTCGGGGTCAGCGAGCAGGCTTCGTACGTTGGTTAGAAGGTCTGTTTCGTCGCCGACCTCGACAGCGGCTTCCGCCTCCCGGAAGACGCGGGCGACGTCGCGGAAGTTGCTCATGCCCGACCCGAAAATAACCGCCTTGCCGAGCATTGCCGGTTCGATGATGTTGTGGCCGCCGTCGTTACCGGCCAGACTCTTGCCGACAAAAACGATGTCGGAAACGGCGAGAAAGGCCATCATTTCACCAGTAGTGTTGCCGATGAGAACGGGGGGGATTCGGGATTCGGGATTTCGGGATTCGGGATTTCGGATGTCGGTCACGAGATGGGCGGTGAGATTGAGTTCCTGCAGCGTCCGCTGAATGGTGGCGCCGCGTTCGGCGTGACGCGGAATAATGAGCAGCCGGAGGTTCGGGAAATCGGCGACCAGGTCCCGGTAAATGCGCCCGACGATTTCGTCTTCGCCGGGGTGCGTGCTGGCGGCAGCCAAGAGGACATGCTCGCCGTCGCCGAATACCTGCTCGAGCAGCTTGCCGTCGAGTTGCGGGACGCTGTCTGGGACGATGTCGAACTTCATCGTACCACAGGCGCTCAGCTCCGGCAGCTCGCCGGCGACGGCAGTGAGCTTGTGGACATCCTCGGGGGTTTGTACGGCGATCATCGAGAACTTCGAGAAGATGTCGCGGAACAGCCATCTGTGCTTGAGATAGCCGCTCGCGGAGGAGTCAGAGACGCGGCCGTTGATCAGGCCGACGAAGATGTTCCGGCCGGCAACAGTACTGACCAGGGTCGGCCAGATCTCGACTTCGACGATCAACAGGGCGGCTGGTCGCACGGCGCGGAGCGTCGAAGCGATGCATGGATAGAAGTCGAGCGGGCAATAGATGGGGACGACGCCGTCTGGGGCGTTGGCGCGCACGATGGCCTGGCCGGTGGCAGTGGTTGTGGAAACGACGAATTGCCGGCCGGGCTCCCGGCCTAGCCAGTATCTGATGAACGGCAATGCCAGTTGCGCCTCACCGACGCTGACCGCATGGATCCAGATGGGATCCTTGAGAGCGTGCAATTGCGACTTCTTGGCGCTGGAGATGAGGCCGAAGCGTTCGCCAAATCCCTCGAGGAAGTTGCCGCGCTTGACGAGTTTGCACAGGTAGACTGGGAAATACAGAAGGAAGGCGAAGGGAAAGAATAAATTGTAAACGATCAGTGCGAATTTGACCATGTCACAGTTTGCTGCATCGACTGCAGCGAGGGCACACGCTGGCGCGCGTCGGTGATAGCCTGGTGCGACAGTTCGCTGCGCAGGCAGACTTCGTCTTCGTCGGCGACGGCCAAAACTTCGCCCCACGGCGCGACCATCATCGAATGGCCATAGGCCAGCATCTGCATCGGTTCGTTCATACCACACTGATTGACGCCGGCAACGTAGCACTGGTTCTCGATGGCGCGGGCGCGCAGGAGGATTTCCCAGTGGGCTTTGCCGGTCATGTGGGTGAACTCGGCAGGGCACAGCATGAGATCGGCGCCGGCATACACACGGTAGAGTTCCGGGAACCGCAGGTCGTAACAGATCGTCAGGGCGATTGTCCAACCGTTCAAGGTGAAGGTTGCGGGGTTCGCGCCGTGGGCGAAACGCGATGTTTCGTCGACTGAGCTGGTGCCGGTGAACAACTGGAACAAATGGATTTTTTCGTAGGCGGTGACGAGTTCGCCGTCGGCGCCGATGACCAGGGCGGTGTTGTAGATAGCGTTTTCGCGCGCGACCTGGACGCTGCCCCATACCGTACAGATACCAATGTCGCGGGTGACGCTGCTGAGGGTGTCGAGATGCTGCTCGAGCGTCGGAGGATCGTATCCGGCCACCATGAAATTGCCGCGGTAGATGGCGTTTTCGGGCACCACGACAAGGTCGGTGCCGGCGGTATCGGTGTTGTCGAGCAATCTGCGGATGCCGGCGACATTCTGTTCGGGCTGGTCATTGCCACAAGTCTGGCAGAGGATGACGGACAGGCTTTCGGAAGGGATATTCATACAGTTTGGAATCTATTGTGGGTAGCGCCAATGTGCAACCGGACGCTGGACAGAGGAGTTCGGATGTTTTTAGGTCCACAACCGTAAACCTCCTCAGAGCAGAGCCGGACACCGGCATGTATTGCAGTGCATTCTTGCCTGCGGCTTCTCCATGCCTTGACAGCCTTCCTTGGCGGTTTACTTTATGCGGTTTTTCTGTGATGGAGATATGGTAGAGGAACCCAAGCAGACACGACCGAGAAGATATCAGCAGGGCCTGAATTTAGGTACCATGCTGGTGGCCGGAATGGTTTTCTGCACAATGCTTGGGGTTCTTGTCGATCGCAAGTTTGACACGCTTCCTTTCGGTACTATCGGCGGGATTGTACTTGGCTTTGTGTACGGCGGCTACGAGATGTGGAAGGAGATTCGATTGCCAAACCCGACGATCCCGAATAACGATCAACAGTCCGACGATGAATAAATCAACGACAATTCATTCGAGTACGGCGACCAAGCAGGCGGTCGGGGGAGGCGAAACACGGCGCCTGGCAGTGACTGCGGCTATTGGGGCGCTGCTCTCGATTGTCTTCGTAGCCTTGGTCAAGCAGACGTTATACCCGCTGGAGATGCTTGTTGGCTGGGGTTTGGCGACTGCGAATGTGATGCTTGCCTTTGTGTTGCATGCCAAAGCTATTGCGGCTGCGAACAACCGTGAGTTCGTCACTTGGGGTATCGTCGCCAACAGCTGCCGGATTGTTTTGCTGGTCGGTGCGATCGCTGTTGTTGCCCTCATTTTCAATGAGCCGATACCGTTCTTAATTGCGGTATTGGTGACCTATTTCACCGCGAAATTCAACGAGGTGTTGAGCCTGTACGGTTTCGCCAACGAAAGGCCGGAGACAAATGGCTGACACTACGGCCGTGGCCGAGACAATTGAAAAAGCTGCCGAACCGACCGCTGCCGAAGCGTCGGCGGCAAAGATGGAGATCATCCAGTCGTGGGTCGAGCACCATATCGCCGATGGTGGTTCATGGCATCCGATTCCCGGACTGCCGGCGATTAATCTCGAGGCGCTCGGTCTCTCGCTGCATGGCGCCATGCTGATCATCGCGGCGTTGATCCTGATCGTTTTCGGCGGGGTCATTGCCAAGAAAGGGATCCGGATCCGGTCCCGTCTGTCGAATCTGTTCGAAGTGCTTGTTGTCTTCGTCCGCGACGAGATCGCCATTCCCGCCATGGGCGAGAAGGACGGCCGGGCGATGACGCCGCTGCTGTGTAATTTCTTTTTCTTCATAACTGTCCTGAATTGTATGGGCCTGGTTCCGATCTTCGTGACCGCGACTGCCAACTTCAGCATCACCTGTGCCCTGTCGCTGATCACTTTTGTTTTTATGGTCGGCGGCGCCTTGATCAAGAACGGGCCGATCGGTTTCGCCAAGTCGTTTATACCGTCGGGTGTACCGGTGCCTGTGTTGTTCCTGATTGCGCCGCTTGAGTTTGTCGGGCTGTTCATCAAGACTTTTGCGCTGATGGTTCGTCTCTTTGCAAATATGCTTGCGGGGCATATGGCGATCTTCGTGCTGCTCGGCCTGATCGTGCTTTGCCAGTCTGTGGCGATCAAGGCAGTCGCTACGTTGGTGTTCGTACCCTTTGCGCTGTTCATCTATATGCTGGAGGTCCTGATCGCCCTTTTGCAGGCGTATATTTTTACGTTGTTGTCGGCCATGTTCATTGGTATGACATGGCATCCGGATCACTGATATAATCATGGCTTTACAGGTGGATTGGAGCGACTATATTCACGCCTTCCAAAAAGTAACTAAACCCCTGGAGCCGACAGGTTCCAGACCAACCGAAGGGACGACGATATGATGAACAGACTGCTGACAGTTATTTTACTGCTGCTGGCCGTTGGAATCACCGCACAGGCCGCTGATGCAGCCGCTGAGGCAGGCGCTGTCGCGGAAGCGGCGGGGATGGCTGGACTTATCTATATTGGTAAAGGGTTGGCAGTCGTCGGTGCGGG